>Ga0335077_10000588_pt1 | contig 41090 bp, 37 predicted proteins | sample Lox_Sample_31_FD_207151 | JGI IMG/M metagenome (GOLD analysis project Ga0335077, IMG submission 207151) | Soil microbial communities from Loxahatchee National Wildlife Refuge, Florida, United States - Lox_Sample_3.1 | ecosystem: Environmental > Terrestrial > Soil > Wetlands | place: USA... | reverse complement strand
GCTGGTTGCGCAGGACTTCGCCAACGCCTTTGGCCGGTGCGATGTGCTCATGGGACCGACCTCCCCGACCACAGCATTTAAGATCGGCGCAAAGACCGCAGACCCGGTGCAGATGTACCTCACTGACATCTATACCATCCCGGCCCCGCTGGCGGGGATCCCGGCGCTGTCCATCCCCTGTGGCTTCGGCGAGGATGGACTGCCGGTTGGGCTCCAAATCATGGGGAACTACTTCGACGAAGCGCGCATGCTCAACGTTGCGCATCAGTACCAGAAGGCGACGGACTGGCATCTGCGCGCCCCTCCGATTGAGTGACCGGTCGGCCAAAAACATGATCGGAGGCGTATTGATGGGGGATTCTCCGCCCGCCGTTCGCATGCCTCACGACTGAATCAGCCTCGCCATGGAATGGGAACCCGTCATCGGTCTGGAAACGCACGCGCAGCTGTCGACCCGGTCCAAGATGTTCTCCGGGGCGTCCACCGCCTTCGGCGCCGCACCCAACACGCAAGCCTGCGCGGTGGACATCGCTCTGCCAGGGGTGTTGCCCGTGACCAATCGCGCTGGCGTGGAGCGGGCGATCCGGTTCGGGATCGCAGCGGGTGGCGCGATCAACACCCGCTCGGTGTTCGCGCGCAAGAACTACTTCTACCCCGACCTTCCGAAGGGCTACCAGATCAGTCAGTATGAGCTGCCGATCGTGCGCGGTGGCTCCATTCCCATCCATGTCGGCGAGGTCGAGAAGGTAATCCGGCTCACTCGGGCACATCTCGAGGAGGATGCCGGCAAGTCCCTGCACCAGGACTTCCGCGGCATGAGCGGGATCGACCTCAACCGAGCCGGCACGCCGCTGCTGGAGATCGTGTCGGAGCCCGACATGCGCTCGGCGGCAGAAGCCGTCGCCTACGCGAAAACGCTGCATGCGCTGGTGCGGTGGATCGACATCTGCGACGGCAACATGCAAGAGGGCTCCTTTCGCTGCGATGCCAACGTGTCGGTGCGTCCGGCGGGAGCGGAACGGCTGGGGACGCGGTGCGAGATCAAAAACCTGAATTCGTTTCGCTTCCTGGAGCGCGCCATCCAGTTCGAGGTGCAACGCCAGATCGAGATCCTCGAGGCAGGCGACCGGGTGTCGCAGGAGACTCGTCTCTACGACCCGGACCGGGACGAGACGCGCCCCATGCGCTCCAAGGAAGAGGCTCAGGATTATCGCTATTTCCCCGACCCGGACCTTCTCCCATTGGTCGTATCCGAGGAGTGGATCGCACAGATCAGGGCGACTCTGCCGGAGTTGCCGGGCGCCAAGCGCGATCGTTTCCAGCGGGAATTCGGTCTCACCGCATACGATGCGTCGGTGTTGACGGCCGGCCCTGAGATCGCCGCGTACTTCGAGAAGGCGGTACGTGAGCTGCCCGGCCAAGCCAAGCTGGTCGCCAACTGGGTGATGGGTGAGCTTTCTGCCCGCCTCAATAAGGAGGACATCGATTTCAACCAGTCACCTGTGCCTCCGACAGCGCTGGCAGGATTGCTGCGCCGAGTCGCCGACGCAACCCTATCCGGGAAGCTCGCAAAGGAAGTCTTCGACGCAGTGTGGGCTGGGGAGGGTGACGCAGATCGGATCATCGAGCTGCGCGGGCTGAGGCAGATCTCGGATGCCGGCGAGCTCGAGCGCATCGCGGCGGAGATCATTCAGTCGCATCCAGCCGAGGTCGCGGATTATCGAGGTGGCAAGGAGAAGGCCTTCAATTTCCTAGTCGGCCAAGTGATGAAGGCCACCAAAGGCAAAGCGAACCCGGCTCAGGTGAACCAGATCCTGCGCCGACTACTTTCGGGATGAAGTGCGCTGCCAAGCGATACCCGATTGGGGCTGCAATCAGCGCTGGGTCAGCTGCTCGAAGCGCCTCTTGTCGGCCTCGAAACGGGCCTTGATTCCCTCGACCCGGGCTCGATGACGGTCGATCTCAGCCTGGATGGCATCGAGCTCGGCCTTTTGCTCGGCAATGTCCTGCTCGAACCCCTCCGGAACCGGCTTGCCCGCCTGCGCGTACCCATCGGCTTGCCGCTGGTGCGAGCGTAGCTTCTCCTGTGCCTTCTTCAGGCGCGGCTCCAGCCCCTTGATCGCCTGCAGCGGGCTCTGCAGCTGCCGCTCGCGGGCATCGTCGATCTCTTTCACACTCGTATACGTATTGACCAGGGCAGTGTCGCGCCGCTGCTGCTGAAGAGCCTCTTTCTGCTCCTCTTTTCGCTTCTCCTGGGAGGCTTTGTCGTCAGCGAGCTTGCGCACGTCCGGGGGAGGCGCCGCGCCCCACCGGCGCACAGTCACGCCCTCGGGGCTCATCTCGCTGGCGGCCTGGTCCTTATATTCCGGGGGGATGGACTGCCCGTAGTGGGTGACGCCGTGCTCGTCCACCCACTTGTAGATCTTCGCGGCCGCGACCGGGTTCGCGAGCACGAGGGCCGTTATGCTAAGGATCGCCATGCGATGGAGGCGCATGCAGCTGAACTCCGTATTGACTCCGATACCGCGAGATTTCCTGCAACTCGCGTGCCATTTCGCCCCGCCCAGCCAGATATGTCACAAGATCGTCCAGCGTCGCGATGCTGACCACCCGCAGGCCGAACTTGTGCTCGACTTCCTGCACGGCCGAGAGCTCGCCACTGCCCCGCTCCATTCGGTCCAGCGCGATCACCACACCGCAGGGCACGGCGCCGCCGGCGCGAATCATCTCCACCGACTCTCGCACCGACGTCCCGGCGGAAATTACATCGTCGATGATGAGGACGCGCCCGCCTATCGGCGCCCCGATGATGACGCCGCCTTCGCCGTGGTCCTTTGCTTCTTTGCGGTTGAAGGACATCGGCACGTTGCGCCCATGCTCGGCAAGCGCGACGGCGGTCACTGCAGCGAGCGGAATACCCTTGTAGGCCGGTCCAAAGAGCTGATCGAACCCGATCCCGGACGCAAGGATCGTCTTCGCGTAGAATCCGCCGAGCCGCCGCAACGACTCTCCGTCGTTGAACAGCCCCGCGTTGAAGAAATAGGGCGACGCGCGCCCCGCCTTGGTCTTGAATTCTCCAAAGCACAGCGCGCGCCGACTCAACGCAAATTCGATGAACTCGGTTTGAATCGCCACCGCGAGGCCTCTGGATGCGGTTGATCAGTCTCAATCTAAACGGCATAAGAGCGGCCGTCAACAAGGGCCTCCTCGCCTGGCTGCGGGCGCAGAAGGCGGATGTGGTCTGCATTCAGGAGATCAAGGCCCAGGATGCGGACTTGACCGACGTAATGCGCAAACCGGGTGCTTACACCGGCTACTTCCATTTCGCGGCGAAGAAAGGGTACAGCGGTGTGGGCCTGTATTGTGCGACCGCGCCCGAGCAGATCATCGAAGGACTGGGGATCGCGGACATCGACGCCGAAGGCCGCTACATCGAGGCCCGCTTCGGCGGGTTGAGCGTGGTCTCCTTCTATGTGCCCTCGGGGTCCAGTTCCGAGGAAAGGCTGGCGGTGAAGTTCAGCTTCATGGAGCGCGTCATTCCACGGCTGCATGAGCTGGCGGTCAGCGGGCGAGAGGTGATTCTCTGCGGCGATTGGAACATCGCGCACAAGGAGATCGATCTCAAGAACTGGCGATCGAACCAGAAGAACCCCGGGTTCTTGCCCGAGGAACGCGCTTGGCTAAGCGGCGTGTTTGAAAAGCTCGGCTATGTGGACGTGTTCCGGCGGCTGGATCCACGGCCGGATCAGTACACGTGGTGGTCGAACCGTGGGCAGGCATGGGCCAAGAACGTCGGATGGCGCATCGACTATCAGATTGCGACGCCCGGCATCGCGCAAAAAGCCATCAAGGCCTCGATCTACAAGGCGAAGCGCTTCAGCGATCACGCGCCTCTGATCATCGATTACGACCACGACATACATTGACCGGCGGCGCAAGAGAGCACGGACCGTCGCCTGCATTGCGGTCTCGGGTCAGCGATCGACTCTATTCCAGGGCGCGACCCAGACCAGCAGCACCATCCCCGGGACCGCCAGCGCGGTGCACAGCAGGAAGAAGTCGAACCAGCCCAGCCGTTCGACCATCCAGCCGGTCGCCGCGTTGATCACCGTGCGTGGCACCGCAGCGAGGCTGGTGAACAACGCGAACTGTGTCGCCGTGTAGCGTGGGTTTGTCTCGCGCGCGACAAACGCCGTGAACGCTGCAGTACCCAGCCCCACACCCAGGGCCTCGAGGCCGATTGCGACCGCGAGCGCAACCGCGTTGCCCGGCAGCCGAGCCAACACGGCGAAAGCCAGAATCGAGAGCGCCTGGACCACCCCGAACAGCCACAGCGCGCGATTGATGCCTAGTCTGACCATCCACAGCCCACCCAGCAGCCCGCCCAGCACGCTCGACCATAACCCGGCATTCTTCGCGATCAACCCGATCTGCGACTTGCTGAATCCCATGTCGAGATAGAACGGCGTGGCGAGCGCAGTTGCCATGCTGTCGCCGAGCTTGTAGACGAAGATAAACGCGAGCACGAGTACGGCCTGCGACCATCCCGCGCGCCCGACGAACTCCACGAATGGCTCGATCACCGCGGAGCGCAGTGTCTTGGGTGCATAAGAGGAAAACGGCGGCTCCGCGACCAGCAGGGTCATGGCCATCCCCGGCAACATGAACAGCGCGGTGACCACGAAGACCAGCGGCCAGCTGGTGTAGTCGGCGAGAACCAGAGACAGAGACCCAGGAACCAGCCCCGCAATCTTGTAAGCGTTCACATGCACGGCCGTGCCTAGACCCAGCTCGACGTCGGCCAGGATCTCACGGCGATACGCGTCCAGCACGATGTCCTGGCTGGCGCTCAGGAACGCCATCAAAGCGGCCAGCGCGGCGATCGCCCACAGCTCGCCGGGGGGCATCAAGCGGCCCACGACACTGATGGTCAGGAGTAGCGCCGCTTGCGTCGAGAGCATCCAGCCGCGGCGCCGCCCAAGCCAAGGCAACGAGAAGCGGTCGAGAAGGGGCGACCACAGGAACTTCCAGGTGTATGGGAATTGGATCAGCGTGAACAGCCCGATCGCCTTGAGGTCGACGTGCTCGGAGCGAAGCCACGCTGGCACCAGTGTGAGCAGGGTATACAGGGGCAGACCCGAGCTGAAGCCGGTGAACACGCAGATCAGCATGCGCCGCGTGAATAGGACCTCCCGCAGGGAAGGAGCGGCGGCCGGGGTTGTCACGGTGCGCGCGCCCGTCAAGAGCGCATGGAGCCGGAAGCGGGCATGCGGTCGAAGCGATACACGGCCAACGAACCCAGCAGATTGGGGAGCGATGAAATCGTCCGTCCGCGGTCCATGACGACGCGCTCCAGGATGCGCACGCCATGGCTGGCGCAGAAGGTTTCGAAGTCGCGGATCGTGAACAGATGCACGTTGGGCGTGTCGTACCACTGGTAGGGGAGCGTGCGTGACACGGGCATGCGCCCCGCCGCCGTCTGGAGCCGATGGCGCCAGTAGCCGAAATTGGGGAAGGTCACGATGGCCTGACGCCCGACGCGCAACATCTCGTGAATGATTTGCTCGGTATGCCTGACCGCCTGCAGCGTCTGCGACAGGATCACGTAATCGAAGGAGTCCGACTCGAACCCGGACAACCCGGATTCGAGGTCGCTTTGCAGCACGTTGACCCGATTGCGGACGCTCGCCAGGATGTTAGCGTCGTCGATCTCGATGCCGTAGCCCTTGGCGCCGCGCGTGTCCGCGAGGAACCTGAGCAGCGAGCCGTCGCCGCAGCCAAGATCCAGCACCTGCGCGCCGGGCTTGATCCAGGCCGCGATCGCATCGAAGTCGGGCCTGCCGGATAGGCCGGCACCGCTCGCCACGGGACGGTAGGCTCGATCCATCGCGTCAACCCATGTCGATGTTATCCAGATAGGCCCGGATCAAATCGTGGTAGCGCGGATCGTCCATCAGGAATGCGTCGTGACCATGGGGCGCGTCGATCTCCGCGTACGACACGTCGAGGCGGTTGTCCACCAGCGCTTTGACGATCTCGCGGGAGCGAGCGGGTGAAAAGCGCCAGTCCGAGGTGAAGGAAACCACGAGAAACTTGGCCACCGCGCGCGCCAGTGCCTTGGACAGATCGCCTCCATACTCCGCTGCCGGATCGTAATAGTCGAGCGCCTTCGTGATGCGCAGATAGGTATTCGCGTCGAAGTAGTCGGAGAACTTGTCGCCCTGGTAACGAAGGTAGGACTCAATCTCGAACTCGACGTCGAAGTTGAACTTCAGGGCGCCGGTGCGCAGCGCGCGGCCAAACTTCTCCGCCATCGCGTCGTCGGACAGGTAGGTGATGTGCCCGATCATGCGCGCCAGCCGCAGACCGCGACGCGGCACGGTCTGGTGCGCATAGAAATTCCCGCCATGGAAGTCGGGATCCGTCATGATGGCTTGGCGCGCCACCTCATTGAACGCGATGTTCTGCGCGGAGAGCTTGGGTGCCGCCGCGACGACCAGCGCGTGGCGCACGCGCTGCGGGTGGCTCATCGTCCACTGCAGCGCCTGCATCGCACCTAGGCTGCCGCCCATCGTCAGCGCAAAGCGCTCGATGCCGAGGTGATCGGCCAGGCGCGCTTGCGCCTCTACCCAGTCCTCGACGGTGACGACAGGAAAGTCGGCCCCCCAGGGCCGCCCGGTGTCGGGGTTGATGCTGACGGGGCCGGTAGAGCCGTGACAACCGCCGAGATTGTTCACCCCGACGACGAAGAAGCGCCTGGTGTCCACCGGCTTGCCGGGGCCCACCAGGTTGTCCCACCAACCCAGGTTCTTGGGATCGTCGGCATAGATTCCAGCCACGTGATGCGACGCGTTTAGTGCGTGGCACACGAGCACCGCGTTGCTTCTCGTGCTGTTCAGGCTCCCGTAGGTTTCATAGGCGAGCTCGTAGCGGTCGATGACGGCTCCGCTGCGAAGGTGCAGGGGCCGATCGAAGCTCGCCTTTTGCGGGCTGACCACGCCGACAGAGTCGGGTGCATTCATGCCGGTTGGCCTACGGAGTGTCCCGATCACGAGGGCGCATGCGCCGCCGCCATCCGTCGCATCATCTGACGCACGGCATCTGCTCGCATGTCCTCGAACAGCAGATTCTGTTCGATCTCCTTGGCGAGGACCGCGTTCACATCGTAGGTCAGGTCCCGCTGCAGCACGATCTCGCCAGGAGGGATCCAATCCCGGCTGCGGTTATCGTGCAGCCGGTATGCCACTCGATAGCGAAGCAGATACTCGAGTACGGTTCCCGCCGTCGACAGTGACAGGATCTGGGACTGCTGCTCCTCGCCCGTGATGTCGAGAATCACATCGGCCTCCTCCCGCTGGCGAGCGAGCGTGGTACGGCCGCCACTCGCGATGTAACGCTTCATCTCTCCCGCAAAGGAGGAATAAAGGGGGGCCTGGATATAGATGCTGCTGAACGGTAGGGTCGCGGACCCCTTGGTGTGAAAGCCACAACCTGCCGCAAGGACGCACACGAGGAGCAATGCAAGTCGAGCGCCGGTGGCACGCAGCTCGTTGGGAGCCACAGGCGCCGGCCGCGCTACGCAGCCGGCATGACCCAGCGCGCGTTCGGGGTCGCAGCCCACCTCTGTTTCCTCAGACGACGATGTTCACCAACCGCCCCGGAACCACCACGACCCTCTTCACCTGGCGCCCTGCAAGGTACTTCTGGGCTGCGGGACTGGACCGTGCGAGACCCTCGAGCGTCTCACGCGAAGCGTTGCTCGGAACGCTGATGGTGCCGCGCGTCTTGCCGCCGATCTGCAGCACCATCTCGATCTGCGCCTGCTCGAGAGCTGCGGCATCCGGCTCCGGCCAATCGGCGATCATGAGGTCGGCCCCAAACCCCAGCTCGCGCCACAGCGCCGAGCTCACGTGCGGCGCGATAGGCCCGAGCAGGCGCAACAGGATGCCGACCGCTTCGCGCGCGACCGGGAGGCTGCCGTCGGCGAAGGCGACCTGCGTGCTCCCGCCCTCACCGCGGCGGTTGGCACGCTCTAATGCATTGAGCATCTTCATGCCCGCAGACACTACGGTGTTGAATTGGTGTTTCTGGAAGTCGTAGTTGGCCTGCTTGAGCAAGGCGTGCACTTCCCGGCGAAGCTCCGCCTGCGTCGGAGTCAGCTGTGCCGGGTCGACCGCCGCGGCACCAGCACCACCGGCCTGTTCCAAGTGCCAGCAGAATGCCCACAACCGTTTGAGGAACCGGAACTGGCCTTCCACTCCCGCGTCGGACCACTCCAGGGATTGCTCCGGAGGCGAGGCGAACATCATGTAGAGGCGTGCGGTGTCGGCGCCGTATTGGTCCACCAATGCCTGCGGGTCGACGCCATTGTTCTTGGACTTGGACATCGTGCCCACGCCCCCGTGCTCCACCGGCAAGCCGTCGGACTTGAGCAGGGCGCCGATCCGCTGGCCCCGCTCGTCGACTTTTATTTCGACCTCCGACGGATTGTAGAAACTGATCCGTCCGGCTTCGGTTTTGCGGAAGAAGATGTCGTTGAGCACCATCCCCTGGGTGAGCAGGTTGGTGAACGGCTCGTCAACCCGGGTCAGCCCGAGGTCCCGCATCACTTTGGTCCAGAACCGCGAGTAGAGCAGGTGCAGGATGGCGTGCTCGATCCCTCCGATGTACTGATCCACCGCCATCCAGTATGAGGCGCGCTCGTCGACCATGGAATCCGCGTCGTCGGGGCAGCAATAGCGCATGTAGTACCACGACGAATCGACGAATGTGTCCATCGTGTCGGTCTCGCGCCGCGCGTCCCCGCCGCAGCTCGGACACGTGCATTGAAAGAAGGAGGGCGTCTTCGCCAGCGGGTTGCCGGTGCCGTCTGGCACCAGAGTCTCGGGCAGCACGACCGGCAGCTCCGCATCGGGGACCGGCACTTCTCCACAGCGCTGGCAATAGACGATGGGAATCGGTGTGCCCCAATATCTTTGGCGCGAGATCCCCCAGTCCCGAAGCCGGTATTGAACGCGCTTGCGGCCCAGTCCCTTGGAGTGAAGGTCCGCGGCGATCGCCTCTACGGCCACATCGAATGTCATGCCGTTGTAGCGCCCGGAATTGATGCATCTGCCATGAGCCGCATACCAGTCTTGCCACGAGTCGGTCGAGAACAGGCCGACCCGGCCGCCCGGTTCATCCCGATCCCTGCCGTGCACCGGCTGCGCGTGAGCATCGGCAGCGCCAACTCCGGCTTGGATGACCGGACCGCTCGCCGGTTGCTCTTCGGGTTGGATCACTTGCTGGATTGGAAGCCCGTACTTCTTCGCGAATTCGAAGTCGCGCTGATCGTGCGCCGGCACGGCCATCACCGCCCCCTCGCCGTATGCCATCAACACGTAGTTGGCGACCCAGATCGGCAGCTTTGCGCCGCTGAGCGGATGCGTCGCATGTAGGCCCGTGGGCATGCCCTTCTTCTCCATCGTGGCGAGCTCCGCCTCCATCGTCGCCCCGCGCTTGCACTCCTCGACGAAAGCAGCAAGCTGCCGATCGCCCTGTGCGGCCTTGGCCGCAAGCGGATGCTCCGCCGCAACCGCGCAGTAGGTTGCGCCCATCAGCGTGTCCGCACGCGTGGTGAACACCTTCAAGGTCGTGGAGGCGTCCTCGACGACCGGGAACTCGATCTCGACCCCTTCGCTGCGGCCGATCCAGTTGGCCTGCATGGTCTTGACTCGCTCCGGCCATCCGGGCAGCTGGTCCAGCGCAGCCAGGAGCTCGTCCGCATACGCGGTGATCCGCATGTAGTACATCGGGATCTCGCGCTTCTCGACCGCCGCCCCGGTCCGCCAGCCGCGTCCATCGATCACCTGCTCGTTGGCGAGGACCGTCTGGTCCACCGGATCCCAGTTGACCAGCCCGGTCGTCTTGTAGACCAGCCCCTTCTCGAGCATGCGCAGGAACAGCCACTGATTCCAGCGGTAATAGTCCGGCTTGCAAGTCGCCAGCTCCCGGTCCCAATCGATGGCGAACCCGAGCGACTTCAGCTGCTTCTTCATGTAGGCGATGTTGTCGTAGGTCCACTTCGCCGGGGGTACGCCGTTGGCCATCGCGGCGTTCTCCGCCGGCAACCCGAAAGCGTCCCACCCCATCGGCTGCAACACGTTGTAGCCTTTCATGCGGTGGTAGCGCGACAGCACATCGCCGATGGTGTAGTTGCGCACATGCCCCATGTGCAGCTTGCCCGACGGATACGGGAACATGGACAAGCAATAGTATTTCGGACGTCCCGGGGTCTCGATGGCGCGCGCGGCCTTGGCCTGTTCCCACGTCATCTGTGCCTGTCTCTCGACCTCGGCGGGTCGATACTGCGGATGCAGCATGATTCGGCGGCTCGGTTGAGAAAGCCGCAAATTATACCCGGCCCCTCCCGCAGGCCGAAATATCGCGCTGGCCGGCACGTCCCGGGCGGCGGTCGCGGCGCTCCACGTGCTCCTGCGCTACCGGTCTATAATCTGCGGACAGCCTGAACCCCTCCACCGAGTGATCTCCAGCAACATCCTCACCGGCCTCAATCCGCAACAGCTCGAAGCCGTCACCCTTCCGCATGGGTGCGCGCTGATCCTGGCCGGGGCTGGCAGCGGCAAGACTCGCGTCCTCACCACACGGATCGCCTGGCTGATCCAGACCGGACAAGTCGGGCCGTACGGCATTCTGGCGGTGACGTTCACGAACAAGGCGGCCCGGGAGATGCTCACGCGCGTTGCCGCCATGCTCCCGATCAACACCCGCGGCATGTGGGTCGGGACCTTTCACGGGCTGTGCAACCGAATGCTACGTATTCATCATCGCGACGCTGGACTGCCGCAGGCGTTCCAGATTCTGGACTCGCAAGACCAGATGGCGGTGATCAAGCGCCTGCTGAAGTCGCTCGATGTGGATGAGGAGCGCTACTCACCGCGCGACCTGCAGTACTTCGTCAACGCGAACAAGGAAGCGGGGAAACGACCTTCGGCGGTGGAGGCCGGCGACGAGTGGTCCCGGCGGATGATCCAACTGTATGCGGAGTACGACCAGCAGTGCAACCGGGAGGGCGCGGTCGACTTTGCGGAGCTGCTGCTGCGCTGCTATGAGCTGCTGTCGCGCAACGAGACCCTCCGCGCCCACTATCAGCAGCGCTTCGCCCATATCCTAGTCGACGAGTTCCAAGACACGAACCGCCTCCAATACCGTTGGCTGCAGCTGCTGGCCGGTGCCAACAGCGCGATGTTCGCGGTCGGCGACGACGACCAGTCGATCTATACGTTCCGCGGTGCCTCCCCGCAGAACATGTTCGACTTCGAACGCGACTTCGCGCGCGGCAAGGTGATCAAGCTGGAGCAGAACTACCGCAGCCAGGGCAACATCCTCGACGCCGCGAACGCGCTGATCAGCCGCAACTCGAAGCGGCTGGGAAAGAAGCTGTGGACACAAGCAGGCGAGGGGTCACCGCTCAGCGTGCACGAGGCGCTCACGGATGTCGACGAGGCCGCCTTCATCGTCGAGCGGATCCAGGGCCTGCGCAGCGAGGGCACACGCCCCTCCGAGATCGCCGTGCTGTATCGCGCGAACGCGCAATCTCGGGTGCTGGAGCATGCGCTGTTCAACGCCGGCCTGCCGTACCGAGTTTACGGTGGACTCCGCTTCTTCGAGCGGCAGGAGATCAAACACGCGTTGGCCTATCTCCGGCTGGTGGCCAACCCCGAGGACGATGGCGCCTTCCTGAGGGTGATCAACATTCCCGCACGCGGCATCGGAAGCCGCAGTCTGGAGCAGCTGCAGGAGATCTCGCGCCTGCGCGGCGTGAGCTTATGGCAGGCCGCCTGCTCCAAGCCGCTCTCGGGCAAGGCCGCCCAGGCGCTCGCTGCCTTCGTGCAGCTCATCGAGGAGCTGGCTCGGGACTGCCGAGAGCTGTCGTTGCCCGAAATCGCCGAGCGCGTCATCGCGCGGAGCGGCCTCAAGGAATACTACGCCGGCGATAAGGATGGAAGGGATCGCATCGAGAACCTGGAAGAGCTGATCAACGCCGCCGCCGGGTTCGACCCCGACGAGTCGTTGCTCCGCTCGGAGCAGGCGGTCAACGGCCTTGGCTCCGACGCCGAGGCGCCCCTCCCCTCCGAGCGGGACGCAAACTTCATCCTCTCGGCATTCCTGGCCCATGCGGCGCTCGAGGCCGGGGAGCATCAGGCCGCCGCGGGCGCGGACGCACTGCAGCTGATGACGGTGCACGCGGCCAAAGGACTCGAGTTCCAAGCGGTGTTCATCAGCGGCCTGGAGGAAGGCTTGTTCCCGCACGAGAACAGCCTGACCGAGGGCGCCGGAGTGGAAGAGGAGCGACGCCTGATGTACGTCGCGATCACGCGCGCCCGCCGGCACCTGTGTCTCAGCCACGCCCAGACCCGCATGCTGCATGGACAAACCCGCTACAACATCCCATCACGCTTTCTGGACGAGCTACCGGCAAGACTGATCCGGCGCGTCGGCGGCCGAGCTGCTGCTCGGTTGGGTACCGGTGAGCACGCAGCGACCGCGGTCGCGCTTTCGACCTACGCTGCGCCTTCTCCCGCCTCCCCTTGGCGCATCGGCCAAGATGTGGTCCATCCGAAGTTCGGGCCCGGCGTGATCGTGAGCGTCCTCGGCGGGGGGGACGACGCGCGGGTAGAGGTGAACTTCCGCCAGGTAGGCCGCAAGGAGCTGGTCTTGGCCTACGCGCGGCTCACACCCGCCTAGCCGTATCGCAGCGCAACGGCGAGCTAAGCGCTTAGCCGGGACGGCCGGCGCGACTCGTCGAGGTGGTGGAGCAGTATCTTTCGGAAGCGGTCGGGGTCGTGGGCATGCGTGAGCTCACCGGGACGCGGCAGATGAAAGTCATAGAGTCGCGAAACCCAGAAGCGCAGCGCGCCGGCGCGCAGCATGACGGGCCAGGCGAGGCGCTCGGCGTCCGTGAAAGGTCGCACCTGCTGGTAGGCATTCAACAGAGCGCCGGTGCGGGCGGGATCGAGCCGGCAGTCCGCATCCATGCACCAGTCGTTGACCGTGATCGCGACGTCGTAGATCAGCACGTCGACACACGCGAAGTAGAAGTCGATGAACCCGCCCACCATGTCGGCACCCGACTCATTCGTGCGGAACAGGACATTGTCGCGAAACAAGTCCGCGTGGATCACCCCGCGCGGCAGATCGTCGTGCCGATGGCTGGACTGGAATCGAATCTCCGAGCGCATCAGCTCGGCGTCTTCCGCACTGAGGAAAGGGTAGATTTCGACCGCGCTGGCGGTCCACCACTTGGGACCGCGTAGGTTTTCCAGGTAATCGCGGTAGGTGCACCCCGCCTGATGCATCTCCGCGAGGACCTCTCCCACGCGGGCGCAGTGCTGCGGCGTTGGGTCGAGCACGGGCCGTCCCTCGAGAAATGTCACGATGGTCGCGGGCTTGGAGTTCAGCTCGCCGAGGAAGCTGTTGTGCAGGCTCGCGATGGGCTTGGGGCAGGGAATGCCATGGCTGGACAGATGCGCCATGAGATTGAGATAGAAGGGCAGCTCGTGCGGCTTGAGCTTCTCGAACAGCGTGAGCACGAAGCGCCCATGCGTCGTCGTCACGAAGTAGTTTGTATTTTCGATCCCAGACAGGATGCCTTGCAGATCGGTGAGCAGGCCGATGGAGTAGTCCTTGAGCCAGGTCGAGAGCTGCTCGGGAGTGACGGTGGTGAAGACGGACATCGCTCGGCGTGACTGGGCTAGAGATTGAGCTGAGCCTCCCGCTCGGCCGCGGAGGGTTCGAAGCCGCGTTTCTCGTAATGGTCGAAGATCGCACTGACCACCTGGGCAGGCTCGTCGATCACCTGTAGCAGGTCCACGTCCTCCGCGTCGATCATTCCCTCGCTCACGAGGGTGGTCCGGATCCAGCGCATCATGCCCCGCCAAAACGGTTCGTGCACCAGGATGACGGGCATGCGCCGGATCTTGTGTGTTTGCACCAAGGTGAGCGCTTCCATCAGTTCGTCCAGCGTGCCGAATCCCCCTGGCATGACCACATAGGCGGAGGCGAATTTCACGAACATCACCTTGCGCGAGAAGAAGTGCCGGAACGACTGACTCACATCCTGGAAAGAGTTCACCTGCTGCTCGTTTGGAAGCTGGATGTTGAGTCCCACGGAGAGAGAACGACCGTGGTATGCACCCCGGTTGGCAGCCTCCATCAGGCCTGGGCCACCGCCCGAGATCACCGTGAAGCCAGCGTCGGAGAGCTGGCGCGCGATCTCCTCGGTGAGAGCGTAATAGGGATGGCCGGGGCCGATGCGCGCGCTGCCGAAGATGCTCACCGCCGGGCGGATGGAGCTCAGTCGTTCGGTTGCCTCGGCGAATTCTGCGATAATTCCGAATACGCGCCACGCCTCTCTTCCGGTCCAAGCCTTCTCGATCAGCTCGGCCGCCTGAGGTCTCGGAATCTTGTCTGCAACGCTCATGATCTGTCCGTCTCGTGAAACCGGCGCGCGACAGTGCGCGGGCCGGTGCTGGTGGAATACCAGGGGCGTGAAGCCGGGACGAACGCTGTACTGGGCCGGACCGCTGCCCCTGTGAAAACGCTGCTGCTGGTCGACGCTTCGTCCTATCTCTACCGGGCCTTTCACGCGCTGCCCGACCTGCGGACCAAGGCGGGAGAGCCCACCGGCGCCATCTACGGCGTGCTCAACATGCTTCGCCGGCTGCACAGCGAAGTGCCGGCGGATTATAGCGCCTGCGTATTCGACGCAAAAGGCAAGACCTTCCGCGACGATTGGTACCCCGCGTACAAGGCCAACCGGCCGCCGATGCCGGAGGACCTGAGCGCACAGATCGGGCCACTGCACGAGTGCATCCGGGCTCTGGGCTGGGCGCTGTTGGAGGTGGAAGGTGTCGAGGCTGACGATGTCATAGGCACGCTTGCATCAGAGGCAAGGCGGCGCGGAATCCGCACGGTAATCTCCTCCGGCGACAAGGACCTTACGCAGCTGGTGGGTCCGCTGGTGACGATGGTCAACACCATGTCCAACGAAACCTTCGATGCAGCGGCGGTGGTGTCCAAGTTCGGCGTCAAGCCAGAGCAGATCATCGACTACCTCACGCTGATCGGCGACTCTGTCGACAACGTCCCAGGGGTCGACAAGGTCGGTCCGAAGACGGCGGCAAAATGGCTGGCGCAGTACGGCACGCTGGACAACCTCCTTGCGCATGCCGCTGAGATCGGCGGTGTAGTGGGCGAGAACCTTCGTCGCGCGACGGACTGGCTGCCGCAGGCGCGCCGTTTGGTAACGGTGAAGTGCGACGTGCGGGTGCCTGCTGCCCTCGACGAGCTTACGGACCAGCCGCCAGACCGCGCGAACCTGGCCCGCTTGTTCGATCGCTTCGAGTTCCGCAGCTGGCGCAAGGAACTGGGCGATTCGCAGCCGACCGCGGCGGCACCAACTCGGACGCGCGAATACGAAGCCCTGCTGCACCCGAGCGAGCTGGAGCAGTGGATCCGCATCATCGAACCCGCGGAGCTCGTCTCGCTGGACACCGAGACCACAAGCCTAGACCCCCAAGCAGCCCAGCTGGTCGGAATGTCGCTTTGCGTCGACCCGGGGCGCGCCGCGTATCTACCGTTAGCGCACCGCTACGCAGGAGTCCCTCAGCAGCTGCCCCTGGACGCGACGCTCGCGCGGCTGAAGCCGTGGCTGGAGGACCCCTCCCGTCCGAAGCTGGGACAGAACCTCAAGTACGACATGCACGTGCTGGCCAACTACGGGATCCGACTGCGCGGAGTGCAACACGATACGCTGCTGCAGTCCTATGTCCTGGAGAGCCACAAGCCCCACGACATGGACAGCATGGCGCAACGACATCTAGGACTGAACACCATCACTTACGAAGAGGTGGCGGGCAAAGGAGCGTCCCAGATCGGGTTCGATCAGGTGAGCATCGAGCGCGCCACCGAGTACTCGGCGGAGGATGCGGATGTGACCTTGCAGTTGCACCGCACCCTGCACCCGTCGATCCAAGCGGATGAGCGGTTATCGTTCATTTACCGCAAGATCGAGATGCCGGTGATGGAAGTGTTGTTCGCTATGGAGCGGCACGGCGTGCTGATCGACAGCGCGCTGCTCGAGCAGCAGAGTCGAGCCCTCGGCCAACGCATGCTCGAGATCGAGTCCCGCTCGCAAGAGCTGGCCGGCCAGCCGTTCAACCTCAACTCTCCCAAGCAGATCCAGGAGGTCTTGTTCGAGAAACACAAGCTGCCGGTGATCAAGAAGACGCCGAGCGGTCAGCCGTCGACCGACGAGGACGTTCTCGAACAGCTGTCGCTCGACTTCCCCCTTCCCAAGCTCATTCTGGACTACCGCGCCGTCTCGAAGCTGAAGAGCACGTACACCGACAAGCTGCCGCGGATGATCAATCGGCGCACCGGCCGCGTACACACGAACTACGCCCAGGCGGTGGCCGTGACGGGCCGGTTGTCCAGCAACGAACCCAATCTACAAAACATCCCGATCCGGACTGCGGAAGGGCGGCGCGTGCGCGAGGCGTTCATCGCCCCGCCGGAGCATTGCATCATCTCGGCAGACTACTCGCAGATCGAGCTGCGGATCATGGCGCACCTGTCGAAGGACGCCAACCTGCTCGCTGCGTTCGCCTCGGGGGAGGACGTGCACCGCCGCACGGCTTCGGAAATCTTCGCCACGCCCCCGGATCAAGTGACGAGCGAGCAGCGGCGCTATGCCAAGACCATCAACTTCGGGCTCATCTATGGGATGTCCGCCTTCGGTCTGGCGTCCCAACTCGGTATAGAACGCAGCGCAGCCCAGCAGTACATGGACCGCTATTTCGCACGCTACCCGGGTGTGGCGGAATACATGCAACGGACCCGCGAGTCCGCGAGAGAGAAGGGCTACGTGGAAACCGTCTTCGGGCGCCGTCTGCACATGGCGGACATCCGGGCCTCTAATAACCAACGGCGCCAGGGGGCCGAGCGCGCAGCGATCAACGCCCCGATGCAGGGGACCGCGGCAGACCTGATCAAGCTGGCGATGATCGCGGTCGATGGTTGGCTGCGCGACCTGGGCCTGGGGGCCGCGCTGATCATGCAGGTGCATGACGAACTGGTACTGGAGGTTCCGGAGGACGAGGTCGAGCGCGTCCGCCTCGAGGTGCCGCGCCTGATGACTGGCGTGGCTCAGCTAGAGGTTCCCTTGGTGGTCGATGTGGGCGTCGGCATGAACTGGGACCAGGCACACTAGTGCTTCCACGTCACGCCGCAACGGCACCAACGCTGCAGCCAGATCAGGACGCTGAGTGTGCGACCGAACCCACGGGCTCGGCACCGACGGAGAACTGCATGCGGTGCAGTCTGGCGTAGAGGCCGCCCCGCGCGAGCAGCTCGGAGGAGGTGCCCGCCTCAACGATCCGGCCCTGGTCGAGCACAACGATGCGATCGGCGTTCTCGATGGTGGATAGGCGGTGTGCAATGACGATTGCGGTACGGCCACGCATCAACGCCTCGAGTCCTGCCTGGACATGCCGCTCCGACTCCGAATCAAGCGCCGAGGTCGCCTCGTCGAGCACCAAAATCGGAGCGTTCTTGAGCAACGTCCGCGCGATCGACAAGCGCTGACGCTGGCCACCCGACAGCTTGACGCCGTTCTCGCCGACCAGCGTGGCAAGTCCATCGGGTAGCGTCTGAATGAATTCCCAGGCATGAGCTGCCTTGGCGGCCGCAATGATCTCTGCTTCGCTGGCGCCGGCTCGCGCACCGTAGGCGATGTTGGCCGCGATCGTGTCGTTGAACAATGTAACGTCTTGACTGACTAGCCCGACGTTGGCTCTGAGGCTGGCTAGGCGGATCGTCTCGATATCGTGACCGTCGACCAAGATCCGCCCCTTGGTCGGATGGAAGAAGCGCGGGATGAGGTTGGCCAGTGTCGTCTTGCCGCTTCCCGACAGCCCCACCAACGCTACCGTCTCGCCCGTACGCACGACCAGATCGACGTCGCACAACGCTGGTCGCTCCGACCCGGGGTATTGGAAGCTCACGGCGTCGAAGCGGATCTCTCCCCGGGTTCGCCCCAGGACGACGCTGCCTCGATCGTCCTCTTGGCGTTCGTCCACGAGAGAAAAAGCGCTTTCGGCCGCGGACAAGCCGCGCTGTAGGTGCTCCGTGACGCTGGTCAAGCGCTTGAGCGGCGCTGTGATCAGTAGCATAGCGGCCGTGAAGGAGACGAAGCTGCCTACCGTGGTCCGGTCGGCTTTGACATCCACGGTCACGCGCCAGACTACGACCGCGACTGCAATTGCCGCTAGCAGCTGCACGATCGGTACGTTGGCGGCCGCCGCGGCTTGTTCTTTCATCAGCAGGCGGCGCACGCGGTTCGCCGCGGCACCAAAGCGCGTGGACTCGTAGTCCTGCCCCGCGAAGATCTTGACGACCTTCTGGCCCTCGATGCTCTCCTGCAGCACCTGGTTCACGTCCCCCATTGTTTGCTGCGTCTGGCGTGTGAGGTGGCGCAATCGTCGGTTGAATGCGCGGACGGCCAGCGCGATCGGGGGGATGACCAGGAACGTAATCAGTGTCAGCCCCCAATTCAGCCACAGGATGTACGCCATCAACGCAACGATCGTTACGGAGTCGCGCACGACAACGGTGACCACGTAGGTCACGGCGACCGAGATCTGGATGACATCGAACGTGAACTTGGAGATGATCTTGCCGCTCAGATTCTCCGCGAAGTAGCCGAGCGGCAGACTGAGCAGACGCTCGAACATCTGTTGCCGCAGGTCCATGATCACGCGCGTTCCGACGTAGCTGCTGGCGTACTGGCCGAGAAACGCTCCGGCTCCCCGCACGATATAGAGGAGCACCAGCGCGATGGGGACCCAGCGCATCAGCACGGGGTCCTTCTCGATGAAGGTGCCGTCCAGGAAGGGCTTGGCCGACGCGGGCAGCGCCACTTCGGTCGCGGCGAAGATCAGCATGCCGAGGATCGACAGTGCGAACATGCGCCAGTAGGGCCGCACGTATCCGAGTAAACGCAGGTACAACCGAGGGCCGGTCATCGCCGCACCATAGCACTCATCACAGGAAATTCAAGGCTAAGCGACCCAAAACAACGCAGGGTACACAGCCCCCCGGTCGCACCCGAGTTGCTGCGCCCGCCTTAACCCGAATTCGCTCGCCTCGAAGGTAAGCCCTGGCATCAGTCACATCGCAACCGAATCGGTAGAAGTGGCGCCATGGAGCAGATGCACTGGGGTGGAGTTGCCGTTTGGAGACCACATCGCGATGGGCAAGCGAGTCGGAGCACGGTCCGCGGAGCGGTCGGATTGTAGCAAGCCGTACGCCAGGTGAGTGGAGCTCGCAGGTCTCCGGCGACCGGAGCGAGCGGCCGGGCAAGGAACAGGCGTTGTGCTTCTCCGGAACCGGCCCTGATGCACTGCGTACCGCGCGGGTTGCTGGGCGTCTTTGTCGAGCGCCACGGTTCTGTGCGCGCGGCGCGCATCGGCCCTGAGCGCCCGGTGCGATCAAAACGCGCTGATCAAGCGATATTCTGCCGCGGGCGAAAAGCGGGCCCAGGACCATCGCCGCGGGCGGTGTTCCTACCCCGGGGCCCGGATGACTGCGGAGTCTCAGCGCATTAGCGCGACCAGGCGCCCCTCTCGTCCGGAGTTGCGTGCGCAGCTGCGGATCTGTCTTTTGGCTAAAGCAGTCGGCCGGATAGCCGATCATCTTGCGATCGGGCGGCGGGGAGGCGCTTGCTGTTCGCTCCGGCCTAGCAAGGCAACGCGGCTGCTTCGCGCTGGCCTCGGCCGAAAGACTCCAGCCGGGCAGCCGGAAATGGCGGCTGCCACTCAGCCGCGGTTGGGGGCGGCGGACCCTTTGCGCAGCCGGTCCGCACGGGGCGCATGGACGCGCACCGTATCGCACGGCGAGCGACCCTGGCGAGATGCCAAAGAACATTCAGAAAAATCCGTTACCAGTTGACTTAGCAAGATTTTTATCACTATAGTGTCTCGATGGAAGCGGAGCTCAATACCCTCGACGAAAAAATCAACCAGCTCGTACAGCTATGCCATCGCCTACGCAGAGACAACCACGAATTACGCCAACAACTGGCCGCGGCACAGAACGAAAGCAAGCAGCTGAGGGACAAGATCGGGAACGCGCGGGTGCGTCTGGAGGGGCTGTTGAGTCGGCTCCCCGAGGAAGGGGAATGAAGCGCGATGGGCGCGCGATCGAGGTGAGCATCCTAGATCGCAGCTTCCGGATCGCCTGCAAGGACGAAGAGCGAGAGGGACTGCTCCGAGCAGTTCAATATCTCGACGCCAAGATGCGCGAGATTCGCGATGCGGGCAAAGTCATTGGCACCGAGCGTATCGCCGTGATGGCGGGGCTGAACATCGCGCACGAACTGCTGTCCACTCGGCTCAGCGCCGGTTTTGACATCGGAGAGCTAAAGCGTAAAATGAAATCCATGGTGGCTGCCATCGACGAAGCGGTGTCCGCACAAGACGACCTGTTCTGATCGGGTCGCGTGCGTCTCCGCGACAGCGATGCCAATGGCTTAAGCTTGCCCCCTGCGGTGTTTGTCTAGGCTGTACGTTTCTGTGAACCAATGTCGTAATCCTGGTTGCTGCCCATAGTAGCGCTGTTGTGCGCGTCCGATCTGGAAGCGCCTGATGCGCTCGGAAGGCGACCACCCTTGAACCCTCGGTTCAAGATCCTGGCCTGACGGCATTTGTGGGGGGCTCCCAATCGACGAGAGCGGCGGCATACCGCCGCTCTTCGTTTTCATGGCGCAGTGCGCTACGGTGTTCCGCGTGCGCCACGCTCTGCGGCGTCCTATGCGCTACTGGCTGATGAAATCGGAGCCGGACGTGTTCAGCGTCGACGACCTGGCGGTAGCGCCGCAGAGGACGGCCGCGTGGTGGGGCGTGCGCAACTATCAGGCGCGCAACTTCATGCGCGACGACATGCGCCTCAGAGATCAAGCCTTCTTCTACCATTCGAGCTGCCCCCATCCCGGCATCGCCGGCGTGATCGAGGTGGCCCGGCTCGCCTACCCGGACGAAACACAGTTCGACCCCAAGAGCGACTATCACGATCCGGTGGCTACGCGCAGCAACCCCCGTTGGTTCAACGTCGATGTGCGTCTGGTGCGCAAGACCCGCCTGCTCGGAATCCACGAGATGCGGAAGCATCCCCAACTTGCAGGGATGCGCGTGCTACAGCGTGCAAACCGCCTTTCCATTACGCCGGTGCAAGTGACCGAGTGGCGGTTCATCTTGAAGCTTCTCGAGGAACCCCAGGGAACCTGAACCCCGGTGGAGGCCTTCACTCCAGATTGGTGGTGGCTTGCCTATCTGGCGCTGGGTTTGCTCGTCGGTCTGTTTGCCGGCATGCTGGGTATCGGCGGCGGGGTGGTCATCGTTCCCTTGCTGGTGTTCTTGTTCACCGAGCAGCACTTCCCTGCGGACCGACTTTTGCACCTGGCGCTAGGCACTTCCATCGCCAGCATCGTGTTCACCGGCCTGTCCACTGTGCGCGCTCACCATGTGCGCGGCGTAGTGCGTTGGGACATCGTTCGTCGCGCAGGCCCCTGGATCGTCGGCGGCAGCCTGCTCGGAGCATTGTTCGCCGAACGCCTGTCGTCCCGTTATCTGGCGCTGATCTTCACAGCCTTCGTGCTTTACTCGTCGGTGCAGCTCCTACGCCGGCAGGATCCCAAGCCCACGCGCAGGTTGCCGGGCGGGGCCGTAATGTCGATGGCTGCCTTGCTGATCGGAGGGATGTCGAGCCTGGTGGGGGTCGCGGGAGGCGTGATCATGCTGCCACTGATGACGATGTGCAATGTTCCCATGCTCACTGCGATCGGGACGACTGCGGCATTGGGGCTGCCTCTCTCGGCGGCGGGCACAGCCGGATACCTCGCCGCCGGACTGGATAAGAGTCATCTGCCGCCGCTCAGCCTAGGCTATGTCTATCTGCCGGCGTTGGCGGGATTGGTCGTGGGGACAGTAGTCACCGTGCCATTCGGGGCGCGCCTCGCGCATAGCATGCCGGTGGGGCTGTTGAAGAAGATCTTCGCCGCAGTGCTCCTGCTGCTGGCAGCGAAGATGCTGAGGTCACTGTTTTAGATCGGCCGGTCCGAGGCGTCCGCCCGCTGCTTGCCTCGTATCGCTCACAGTGAGGCAAGCTGTTCGCGCACCTGGATCTTCTGCACTTTTCCCATCGCGTTTCGTGGCAATGCGGGCACGAAGCGGACTTGCTTGGGTATCTTGTAGTTCGCGAGCTGCGTTTTCAGGTGCGCGATCAGGCCGTCTTCGCTCAAAGCGGGTCCGGACGGATCCAGAACGACGGCAGCGGCCACGGCTTCGCCGAAATCCGGGTGGGGGATTCCTACGACCGCCGATTCGGCGACGCCCGGTATCGCATCGATCGCGAGCTCAATCTCTTTGGGATAAACGTTGTAGCCGCCCGAGATGATGAGATCCTTGGCGCGCCCTACGATCGAAAGATATCCGTGCTCGTCGATCACACCCACGTCCCCGGTGCGAAACCAGCCGTCTACAGTAAACTCCTCCCGCGTTTTGTCGAGGTTACGCCAGTAGCCGGCGAATACGTTGTCACCCCGGATCTGAATCGCTCCGTTGTCACCTGCCGGGAGCGGACGATCCTGCGCATCGACGGTTCGCACAGACACACCGCGTAGCGGAAGTCCAACGGTGCCGCCGCGCCGCGCTCCGACCAACGGGTTGGACGTGATCATGCCCGCTTCGGACATGCCATAGCGCTCGAGGATGGTATGGCCGGTTCGCCGCTGGAACTCGTGGAACGTATCCAGCAGCAACGGCGCCGAGCCCGAGATGAATAAGCGCATGTGAGCACAGGTCTGCGCCGTGAACCCGGGCTCGGCCAGCAGCCTGGTGTAATACGTGGGTACGCCCATCATCACCGTCGCGCGCGGCAGATCTGAGAGCATCGCTCTGGCGTCAAACTTGGCCCTCCACAAGAGCTTGGCGCCGGACAACAGCGCGCAGTGGTTGGCGACGAACAGCCCGTGCACGTGGAAGATCGGCAGCGCGTGCAGCAGCACGTCCGCGTCGGTAAAACCCCAGGTATCGACCAGTACAGTGGCGTTAGAGACGAGGTTGCGGTGCGTCACCATAGCGCCCTTGGCGCGTCCGGTGGTCCCAGAGGTATAGATGATCGCCGCGAGGTCGTCGGGCGCCATCGTGGCGGTTGCGAAGTGCGAAGCCGCCTGCCCCACCGCTTCGGACAGCGATCCGCCTCCGCTGGTGTCGAGCGTCGCAACCTGCGCGTGCAGGCCGGATGAGCGCACCAGCGCTTGGATGCCCGCCGCCGCGGGCGGGCTACACACCACCAGCGAGGGTTGTGCGTCGGACAGGAAGTGCGTGAGCTCGGCCAGTCGGTACGCGGTGTTGAGCGGCAGATAGACCAGACCCGCGCGCAGGCAAGCCAGGTACAAGAACAAGGACTGTGCGGATTTTTCGACCTGTACGGCGACGCGGTCGCCGCGCTGCAGGCCGAAGCCTTGCAGAGCCGCCGCGCAGCGCGCGCACTCACGGTCGAGGTCGGCGTAGGTACAGCTTTGCCCGCTCTCCAACTCCAGCGCGGGCCTCGCCGCGTTGACCGCAAAGCTCCGCGCGAACGCGGCATAGGCATTGGCGTTCTTCATGCCACGCTTTCTTCCGCGTAGGCTTCGAACCGGACATCCAGCAGCCCATCGATGACGCGCGCGTTCAGCAACGCATCGGTGTCGACACGCTCCTCGATCCCGGCACCGAGGATCTGCCGGACCGCTACCTCAGGCAGGATTCGGATTCGCGAGCTCCTTAGTGCCAGCACGCGGCGAGCCGGAGCAGCAAAAGCGACATAGACTGCACCAGCTGCCGCCCCAGGCAGCCATGCGGATACGTCATGTCCCTGTTGCGCCAGCCATCCGGCCGCCAGGCTCAGATGTGCGAGATAGGCGGACAGCAGCAGAGTTTCATCCCGCCTGGTGCAGGCATGGCCGGAGGCATCCAGGAGCAGCACCACTGGACTTGTCGGGCGAGATCGGTGCAAGTCGAGCAACGCGTCCGCCACCTGCCAGCACGCTTCCGCGCCCACGGCGCCGCCACCTAGGACGCCGATAAATGCAGGTTCGTTCGAGCCGGCTGGAGGCAGCGCCATGCACGCGTGACCACGCCATTCAAACGGGGCGTCAGGATGCAGCAACCGCCGCAGGCGGCGGCTGGACAGCTCGAGCTCGCCGCAGGGCGGAGCCGAGGCCGCTTCGCCTTCGCGTAAGCGCCGTCCCAGCTCAACATGCTGCGCCTTCAAGTCGCGAGCTGCATCGACGACCCCGCTCTGCTGCAGCCACCTCACGGCATGAGCGCGAAACGCCGCTAAATCGTCCGGTGCAAGCGATTCGGTCGGTCCCAGCGAAGCCCGCACGGGACCACCCAGGAGAGCGCGCACCTGGCTGCGATCGCCAGCGTCCAGCTCGCTTCTTCCACCCAGCGCTTGGATTACGCCGGGCCCGGACACGCCGAGCAGCGTTTCAGTCGAATAAAGCCGTTGGCCACACAGGCTTGCGAGCATGCTGGCGCCGCCGAAACACGACTTTCCCAGCAGTGCCAGCATCGGCAGCCCCGCAAGCCGCGTAAGCAGCGCTTCCTGGAACAACCAGCGGAAAGCCCCCAGCGCAGCCACACCTTCATCCACATTCGCGCCGGCCGAATCGATGAGCAGCAGCAGCGGACGCGGCTCGCTCCGCGCCCGGCGGAACAGCGCGCATAGAGCCTGCCCCTCGCCCATGCCGAGCGCGCCACGTGCACGGCTGGGATCGGCGGCGGCAACCCACACCGGCTTGCCCTCGACCCGCCCGCCCCCGGTCATGAGCGTCGTCGCAGGATGGCTCGGCGGCAGGGGCTCGAAACTCCCGGCGTCGAAGATGCCGTTCACACGGGCAGTGACCGCTGCGGTGCTGAAGCGCTCCATTCAGCTCAGGCACCAAGCGCGAATGATGTCTTCATAAGCGGCAACCGCCTTCTCCACACGCTCGACGACGCAGTACTCGTCGGTCTGGTGCGCCATCTGTGGTTCGCCGGGGCCGAGAACAACGGTGGGCGGGCCGCGATAGGCCAGGCTCAGTGCCGCTGCATCCGTGAAGTAAGTCGCGGCGCGCGGCGCCGGCCGTTCTCCCAGGATGGGGGTCATCACGTTGAACACGCTTTGCATCCATGGGTCTTGAGGGTCGGTGTACACGGCCTCCAAGTCCATCAGCGTTTCCAGCTCGACCTCGGAGCCCATGTGCTGCGCCAACGAGCGGATCAGCGCCTTGTGATCCACGGTAGGCACTGTGCGGATGTCGATACCGATCTCTGCCTGGTCCGGAACAGAGTTAATGTTGAGTCCGCCATGAAAAGTGCCGACGTTGAGCGTGGCTTGTCCCATCAGCGCATGCGGGGGGTTGGAGAAACGGAATGCCTCCAGCGCGCCCACTGCGTGCGCGCCCTTGTACACGGCGTTTACCCCCTTCTCCGGCATCGAGCCATGCGCAGTCACGCCGCGGGTCCTCGCTTTGAGCCACAGCGCTCCCTTGTGTCCGACGAACGGGTAGTTGGAGCTCGGCTCCGCCACCACCACCGCGCCCGCTGTACCCAGCACGCCATCTCGATACAGATGAAACGCGCCTTCGCAGCCGGTCTCCTCACCCGCTGTGATCACCAATGCCAGCCCGGGCGTGCCGCTCAGATGTCTCGCCATGTTGAGTGCGGCCACAGTGAAGGCGGCCACGCCGCACTTCATGTCGCTGCTGCCGCGCCCGTAGAGCTTGCCGGCATCGGTATCGGCAGCGAACGGATCCATGCGCCAGGGCGCCGCGCCCAGCGGTACCGTGTCGATGTGACCGGTGAAGCACAGCGGAGCCTTGGATGCACTCGCTCCGAGCGTCGCGACCAGGCTTACGCGCCCATCACCGAAGCTGTGGTACCTCGCGGCAAACCCCGCCTTCTCGAGCAGCGCGCCGAGATAGCGGGCGCAGGGCTCCTCGCGGCCGGGCGGGTTGACGGTGTTCATCCGCACCAATTCCTTGGTAAGCGCGACTGCGTTCTGCTGCTCTGTCATGCGGCACGCCTCGATACAAATCCGATCCATTGGCGATGCCGCATCACAAAACAAAAAAGCAGCCGGAGCTGCTTTCGTGATGCCCCGACACGCACGCCGGAGAGATCGCTGTTCTTCGTGATTGCTCCTGTGGTACTGCTATTTCTTGCGCAGCCGCCGGATTGCCGCGAGCTGCGCCGCGAGCGAGGCCACTTCCCCTTCCACGGTTGCGATTTCCTGCTTACCCGTAGCGTTGCGGCGGGCTTCCTCGGCTCGCTGCAACGCCTCCAGCGCCTTCGCTTCGTCCAGATCGTGACCCCGGATCGCCGTATCGGCCAGCACGGTAATCACCTTCGGCTGGACTTCGAGGATGCCTCCAGCGACAAAAATCAACTGTTCTTCGGCCTCGCCAGGCATCTTGATCCGCACGGAGCCGGGCCGGATGCGGGTGATGAGCGGCGTGTGCCGCGGATAGATGCCCAGCTCTCCGGCCTCGCCGGGCAGGACGACGAATTCGGCCTCGCCGGAAAAAATCGATTCCTCGGCGCTTACCACATCGATATGTATGGTGTTTGCCATCGCGTCTTCTCAGAAAGCCGAGGATGCCGCAGTCCCACCCCTGCCATGCCACGCTTACTGAAGCGTCTTCGCTTTTTCGAAGGCTTCCTCGATCGGACCGACCATGTAGAAGGCCTGCTCGGGCAGCTGGTCGCACTCGCCACCGACGATCATCTTGAAGCCCTTGATCGTCTCCTTCAGCGGTACGAACTTGCCCGGGGAGCCGGTGAACACTTCCGCGACGTGGAACGGCTGCGACAGGAAGCGCTGGACCTTGCGCGCCCGCGCCACCGTCAGCTTATCTTCCGGCGACAGCTCATCCATTCCCAAAATGGCGATGATATCGCGCAGCTCCTTGTAGCGCTGCAGCGTAGCCTGCACTTGGCGCGTGGTGTTGTAGTGCTCTTCGCCGATGACGTTGGGATCAACCTGGCGCGAGGTGGAGTCGAGCGGATCCACCGCCGGGTAGATGCCAAGCGCGGCGATGTCGCGCGACAGCACCACGGTGGCATCGAGGTGCGCGAAAGTCGTGGCCGGCGAGGGGTCGGTCAGGTCGTCCGCAGGAACATAGATCGCCTGGACCGAGGTGATCGAGCCGACTTTGGTAGACACGATCCGCTCCTGCAACCTGCCCATTTCCTCGGCCAGCGTGGGTTGATAGCCGACGGCCGAAGGCATACGGCCCAGCAGCGCGGACACTTCCACTCCGGCCAGCGTGTAGCGGTAGATGTTATCGATGAACAGCAGGATATCCCGGCCCTCGTCCCGGAAGCGCTCGGCCATGGTGAGACCCGTCAGGCCGACGCGCAGACGATTGCCCGGAGGTTCGTTCATCTGGCCGAACACCATCGCGACCTTGGATTCGGGAAGGTTGTCCAGCTTGATGACACCGGCTTCCGACATCTCGTGGTAGAAGTCGTTGCCCTCACGCGTGCGCTCGCCTACGCCCGCAAACACCGACAGCCCAGCGTGTTGCTTCGCGATGTTGTTGATCAGCTCCAGCATGTTGACCGTCTTGCCCACACCCGCGCCGCCGAACAGACCGATCTTGCCGCCCTTGGCGAACGGGCAGATCAGGTCGATCACCTTGATGCCGGTCTCGAGCAGCTCGATCGAAGGGGACAGCTCGTCGAACTTCGGCGCCGGCTGGTGGATCGCACGCCGCTCTTCGGTCTGGACCGGGCCGGCTTCGTCGATGGGACGCCCCAGCACATCCATGATTCGTCCCAGCGTGCCATTGCCCACGGGCACCGAGATGGGCCCGCCCGTGCTCTTGACCTTCATTCCCCGGCGCAAGCCATCGGAAGAGCCCAGCGCAATGCAACGCACGATACCGTCGCCGAGCTGCTGTTCGACCTCGAAGGTGAGGCCCCGCTCCGCGAAAGTGCTCTGTCCCGAATACTCGAGCACCAGCGCGTCGTAGACCTTGGGCATCGCCTCGCGCGCGAACTCGATGTCGATCACCGCACCGATGCACTGTACGATCGTTCCTTCCGGTTGTTCCATGACTGCTCCTGCGGTTTCGAACTGGATAACCTAGACTGCGGCGGCACCACCAACGATCTCCGCGATCTCCTTGGTGATGGCGGCCTGACGATTCTTGTTGTAGATCAGCGTCAATTCGTCGATGAGCGTCGCGGCGTTGTCCGACGCAGCCTTCATCGCCACCATGCGGGCGGACTGCTCGCTCGCCATGTTCTCCGCGACGGCTTGATAGATCAGCGCCTCGGTATAACGCGTCAGGACGTGGTCCATCACGCCCTTGGCCTCGGGCTCATAGATATAGTCCCACGCGCCCTCCGGCACGCCGAGGCGCTCGCCGGAAAGCGGCAGCAGCTGCTCCATCACGGGCTCCTGCCGCATGGTGTTGATGAAGCGCGTATAGAAGACCATGAGGCGGTCGAAGCGATCGCTGCCATACGCGTCCAGCATCACCTTGACGGGACCGATGAAGCGTTCCAGATGCGGCCTGTCACCGAGATTGGTGACGTAGGAGAGGATGCTGGCGCCCAGCCGCTGCATGAAGCCGAGCCCCCGGTTGCCGATGCAACATACGTCGATCCCCTCGCCTTGGCTTTGCCATTCCTTGTACTGGTTGAGCACCATGCGCAACACATTGGTGTTGAGCGCACCGCATAGCCCCTTGTCCGTGGTGATGACGATGATGCCGATGCGCTTGACCGTGTCGCGCTGGATGAGAAACGGATGACGGTATTCGGGATTCGCATGGCTGATGTGGGCCGCGACGTTGCGGATCTTCTCGGAGTAGGGCCGCGCAGCGCGCATGCGCTCCTGCACCTTGCGCATCTTCGAGGCCGCCACCATCTCCATCGCCTTGGTGATCTTCCGGGTGTTTTGCACACTCCGGATCTTCATGCGTATCTCTTTGGTACCTGGCATATTCGCTTACACCCGACCTGCATCGGCGTAGGCCATACGGCCGCGCCTAGTTAATAGCTCCCGTTCTTCTTCCAATCCTTGATGGCCTCGGCCAGCAGTGGCTCGTCGTCCTTGGCGAGGTCCTTCTTGTCCTCGATCCGAGCCACCAGCTCCCCATACTTGTCCTTGATGTAGTCGCGCATGGATCGCTCGGCGGCGAGCGCCTTCTTGACATCGATGTCGTCGAAGTAGCCGTTGTTCACCGCAAAAAGAGTGAGCGCCATCTCCCATACCTGCAGCGGGGAATACTGCGGTTGCTTCATGAGCTCGGTCACCATCCGACCGCGCTCGAGCTGTTTGCGGGTGGCCTCGTCCAGGTCGGACGCGAACTGAGCAAAAGCGGCAAGCTCGCGGTACTGGGCCAGCGCGAGGCGTACGCCGCCACCGGTATCACGACGCTTCATGATCTTGGTCTGCGCGGCACCGCCCACACGCGACACGGAGATACCCGCGTTGATGGCGGGACGGATGCCGGCATTGAACAGGTCGGTTTCGAGGAAGATCTGGCCGTCCGTGATCGAGATGACGTTGGTCGGCACGAACGCAGTCACGTCGCCGGCCTGAGTCTCGATGATCGGCAGCGCAGTCAGCGAACCGGTCTTGCCCTTCACCGCTCCTTTGGTGAACCGCTCGACCCACTGCTCGTTGACGCGCGCGGCGCGCTCGAGCAGGCGCGAGTGCAGATAGAACACATCGCCAGGGTAGGCCTCACGGCCCGGCGGCCGGCGCAGCAGAAGCGAGATCTGGCGATAGGCCCACGCCTGCTTCGTCAAGTCGTCATAGATGATCAGCGCGTCTTGGCCGCGATCGCGGAAGTATTCACCGATCGTGCAGCCGGAATAAGGCGCGATGTACTGCATGGCGGCGGACTCGGAGGCCGAGGCCGCGATCACAACGGTGTACTCCATCGCTCCGTACTCTTCCAGCTTGCGCACGACGTTCGCGATGGTCGAGGCCTTCTGGCCCACCGCGACATAAACGCAGAAGAGGTCCTTGCCCTTCTGGTTGATGATCGTGTCGACCGCAACAGCGGTTTTGCCGGTCTGGCGATCGCCGATGATGAGCTCGCGCTGACCGCGGCCGATCGGAACCATGGAGTCGATTGCTTTGAGCCCGGTCTGCACCGGCTGCGACACGGACTTGCGCCAGATCACACCCGGCGCCACCTTCTCGATCACGTCCGTGAGCTTTGCGGTGATCGGCCCTTTTCCGTCGATCGGTTGGCCCAACGCATTCACCACACGACCAAGCAGTTCGGGCCCGACCGGGACCTCGAGAATGCGCCCGGTGGTCTTTACCGTGTCGCCTTCGGTGACATGCTCGTAGTCCCCCAGAACCACAGCACCGACAGAGTCGCGTTCGAGGTTCAACGCCAGGCCGAAGGTGTTTTGCGGAAACTCCAGCATCTCGCCTTGCATGACGTCAGCGAGGCCATGGATGCGGACAATCCCGTCGGTCACGGAGACCACGGTTCCCTGGGTGCGCATCTCGGCGCTGATGGCAAGATTTTGGATCTTGCTCTTGATGAGTTCGCTGATTTCCGAAGGATTGAGCTGCATGGATGACTCCCAGTTCAACAATTTCGGGCGACTGCGGGCGCGCTGGCGCAGCCCGATCGCCCCTAATGCGCCACCGCTGCGGCCAGCCCGTCGAGCTGACCCCGCACCGAACCATCCCAAAGGTCGTCACCGATCTGCACGGTGATCCCGCCGATCAGATCGGTCACGACATTGACGCTCGCCTTGACCTTACGCCCTGTGCGCCGTTCCAGGTTCGCCACCAGTCCGGCCAATTGCTGGTCTGACAGGGGAAAAGCGGAATCGACCTTGGCCTCGATGACGTTCTCGTGTTGCTCGCGGAGCGCCTCGTACAGATCCACGATGTGAGGCAAAACGGCCAAGCGATCGTTGCGGATCAGGAGCACCAGCAGATTTCGCGCGGCGCCGTCCAGTCGTTCGCCACAGATTCCCAGCAGAAGGTTCTCGACGTCGTTTTTGGTGAAGCTGGGGTTTGCCAGCGCGAGCTGAACCTGGCCGTCGGCGCACACGTCCGCGACGAAGTGCAGCATTTCGGACCACTGGGCGAGTTGTGCCCGTTCCTGCGCCAGGCTAAAGACAGCTTGCGCGTACGGACGGGCGACAGTGACGAGTTCGGCCATGGTGAGCGATCAATCAGAGCTCGGCCGCCACCGCGTTGAGCAGATCGGCGTGTGCCTTCGCATCCACTTCCCGTCGCAGAATCTTCTCCGCTCCTTGCACCGCGAGCACGGCGACCTGGGCCCGCAGAGCTTCCTTGGCACGGAACACCTCACGATCGATCTCGGCCTTGGCGCCGGCAATGATCCTATCACCCTCCTGTTTGGCCTGGCCCTTCGCGTCTTCGACCATCTGGGCGCCGCGTCTTTCCGCCTGCGCTAGGATCTCTTGGGCCTGTTCCCTGGCTTCGCGGAGCAGGTCGGCCGCGCGAGTCGAGGCGAGCTCAAGATCCTGCCGGCCGCGTTCGGCCGCGGCCAATCCCTCGGCGATCGTCTTCTGTCGCTCCTCGATCGCTTTGCGCAGGTACGGCCAGACGACCTTGGTCGTGAACCAGATGAAGAGCAGGAACCAAATCGCCTGCCCGATCAGTGTGGCGTTGATGTTCACGGTCCCTCCCTCCTGCTCCGAACCGACGGCGCTAGCCGCCCTTCACTGCGGAGATCAGCGGGTTGGCGTACAGCAGCAGTACGGCGATGGCCGTCGCGATCGCGGTAAAGGCATCCAACAGTCCAGCCACAATGAACATCTTCACTTGCAGCGCCGGGATCATCTCAGGTTGGCGCGCCGCCCCTTCGAGGAAGCGGCCACCGAGGATGCCGAACCCGATCGCGGTCCCGAGAGCGCCCATGCCGATCAGCAAGGCCGCCGCGATCTGGGTCTGGCCGAAGAATACTGCTAGTGCTTCCATTGCTTTCTCCTTGTTTGGTTCAACCCGAAAGAAATCCCTGACTCAGTGCGACTCGCTGGCCATCGCCAGGTAGACAATCGTCAGCATCATGAAGATGAACGCCTGCAGTGTGACGATCAGGATGTGGAATATGGCCCATCCCAGAGACAGGAGGACGTGGCCGATGAAGGAGACCGAGCTGCCAGGGTTCAAGCCATCCCAGATACCCGCCAGCAACACGATGAGGATGAATAGCACTTCCCCAGCGAACATGTTGCCGAATAACCGCAGGGCCAGGGAGATCGGTTTCGCGAGCTCCTCGATCAGTCGCAACACCAAGTTGACCGGTGCAAGCACGACCCACTGTAGCAGCAGATTGTCGCTGTGGAAGGGCGCCGTGAAGATCTCATGGACTAAGCCGCCGACTCCCTTGTACTTGATGTTGAAGATGATGATCAGGGCGAACACGGACAACGACATCGCAAAGGTCGTGTTCGGATCGGTGGTCGGGACTGCTTTCCAGTGCGACACGTGAAATACGTGTTCCATGATCCAGGGGATGAAGTCCACCGGAATCAGGTCCACCGCATTCATGCAGAAGATCCAGATGAACACGGTGATGGCCAGTGGCGTAACCAGTTCGCTCTTGGCGTGGAAGGTGTCTTTAACCTGGGTGTCCACCATCGACACCACCATCTCGACAAACGCCTGGAGCTTCCCCGGCACACCGGGGGTCGCGCGGCGCGCCACGAATGCCATGAGTCCGAGGACGCTCACGCCAATCAGCATCGACATGATCAGCGTGTCGAGATGCAGACTCCAGAATCCGCGACCGATCGTCAGGTTGACGAGATGGTGGGAGATGTATTCGTTCGCTGTGAGCGGCGCCTCGGCTGCAGCCATCTGATCAAGCGATCCCAGGTCAAGACACGATAAGCAGGGCGAACCAGTGAGAAAACAGCGTCGCAATAAACGTCAGCAGCAGCGGCAGAGCGATCACCCACCGAAAATGGTTCAGCACCGCGGCGAAAAGAACCGCCATCAGTACCAGTTTGCTCGCTTCACCGACGAGGTGGGTCCGCAGCAAGCTAGTGGGTGTACCGAAACGCCGGCGTGCCACAAGAAGAGCATACAGCGCGGTGGGTACCGCACCGATCGCACCGCCCAGAAGCGCCGACTTGGCGGCGGCCCCCCCCACCAACCCCCAGAAAACCAATGCCGCCAACGCCGTGACGCCGACCTGTAGGCCAATGACAGTGGCAAACGGACTGCGCACGGGTCGCCTTGCACCGCTGGAACTCACTCGATCCGCGCCCGTCGCTGCCGTTGCGGATGCGCCCTGCGACGCTGAAGCGTCATCCTGCGCGCAGGCGAACGGCAGGGGTTGGAAAAATCACGCGATTCTAGGTGCTGCACGTGCACACTGTCAACGTCGTGCGACGCCGGTGAGCTTCCCAGCGCTGCACGCTCAGGTGCGCAGCTTGGTGAGCAGCCCGTCCAGTTGATCCAGACTGGAGTAATCGATCGTCACTCGCCCAGCGCCCCCTTTGCGCGGGAGGATCGAGACGCGTGTCCCCAGCCTGTCCGACAGCTCCTCCTCGAGTGCCGCCAGGTCCCGGTCGCGGGCCGATCGCTGGCGGGCTTTCGGAGTCGACAATTCGCGGCGAACCAGGTGCTCCGTCTGGCGGACCGAGAGCGTCTTCCCGGCCACGAGATTCGCAAGTTCGATCTGCTTTGCTCCGGCTAAGGGCAACAGCGCACGCGCATGGCCCATATCCAGCTTACCGTGCAGGATCAAATCTTGAACCGGCTTCGGCAGAGACAGCAGCCGCAGCAGGTTGGTGACTGCGCTGCGCGAACGGCCGACGCTGTCGGCCGCCGCCTCATGCGTCATCTCGAACTCGTCGATCAGGCGCTGGATACCCGCGGCTTCCTCGATCGGGTTGAGATTCTCGCGCTGAATATTCTCGATGAGCGCCATCGCCAGGGCGAAATCATCGCGCACGTCACGTACCAGCGCCGGTATGCTGTCCAGACCCGCCAGCTGGGCCGCTCGCCAGCGGCGCTCGCCTGCGATGATCTCGTACTCGCCATCGGAAATCGGGCGCGCAACAATGGGTTGAATGATCCCCTGGACTTTGATCGAGTCCGCCAGCTCGGCGATCGCATCGGGATCCATGTGCGTGCGGGGCTGATATCGTCCCGGACGCAAATGCTCCACCGGCAGGCTCATCAGCCGATCACGCGGCTCCGGCTCCTCCGCGGCAAGCAGGGCATCCAGCCCGCGCCCCAGTCCCTTCACCTTAGCCATGGGCAGGGTGCGCGGGCTTCGACAGCATCTCGCCCGCCAAAGCCAGATAGGCGAGCGCGCCCTTGGACTGCCGATCGAGGTTCATGACGGGGACCCCATAGCTCGGTGCTTCCGCGAGGCGGACATTGCGCGGGATGATCGTCCGATAGACCTTCTCTCCAAAATGTTGCTGGAGCTGATCCGAGACTTGTTGCGCCAGCGTGTTCCGCGGGTCGTACATTGTGCGCAGCAGACCTTCGATTTCCAGCACCGGGTTGAGATGAGCGCGCACCTTCTTGATCGTCTGCACGAGGTCGGACAACCCCTCTAGTGCGTAATACTCGCACTGCATCGGGATCATCACCGCTTGGGCCGCACACAGACCATTCACGGTGAGCAGGTTAAGCGCAGGCGGGCAATCGATCAGGACAAAGTCGTACTGGTCCTGCACTTCCTTGAGCGCCTCCCTCAGACGCGTCTCCCGTTCGGGGAGGTTCACTAACTCCACCTCCGCACCGGCGAGCTCGCGGTTGGAAGGGATCAGGTCGTAGTTCGCGCCCGATCTGACTCGAGTCTGCGACAGCGGCTTAGAGCCCAGCAGCACATCGTACACGGTGGCGTTTACTGACCGCTTATCCACCCCGCTGCCCATGGTTGCATTTCCCTGCGGATCGAGATCGATGAGGAGCACACACCGCCCAGCGAGGGCGAGGCTGGCGGCCAGGTTGATGCTGGTTGTCGTTTTCCCTACCCCACCCTTCTGATTCGCGATCGCCAATATCCGCGCCATAGTGGGCCTCATGCGGTGTGGTCACGCCGCAAGAGCACGAGGTGGCGGGCCGCGCGCACCCCTGGAACCTCGAGTGGAACCACGCGCTCCAGATGCCAATCGGGAGGCAGTTGCGCCAACTCCTCGTCCGGATATACCCCCTTCATTGCCGCGAGAACTCCGCTCGAGCTGCACAGATGCTGCGCTGCCTCGACGAAACCGGGCAGATCCGAAAATGCCCTCGAGATGACAACATCGAAGCCATTGGGCGGCCCCCAGTGCTCGACACGATCGATGATCACCTGGACATTTTGCAGCTTGAGCTCGATCACGGCCTGGCGTAAGAATGCGGCCTTTTTGTGGTTGCTCTCCACCAGCGCAATGCGCCAATCGGACCGTGCGATCGCCAAGGGGACCCCAGGCAGGCCGGCGCCGGCTCCAACATCCGCCAACGACACGCCGGAGAGATGTGGGAGCACGGAGAGACTATCCAGCAGGTGATGGCTGACAACGCGAGACGGCTCTCGGATCGCCGTGAGATTGTAAACGCGATTCCACTTCGTCAGCAGCGACAGGTACTGGAGAAGGCTCCGCTCCGCGGTGGGGGCTAGTTCGATGCCGAGAGTAGTAAGTCCCTGCCGGAGGTGTGCGTCGGCATCCATCAGCGGCCCGTGCTGCGGCCAGCGGTGCGCTTCGTGCCGATGCTCTCGGACGGCTCACAAGACTCGGTGCCGCGCCCCTGCATACGCTGACGCTTCAGATGTACCAATAGGAGCGAGATTGCCGCCGGTGTCACGCCCGAGATACGGGATGCTTGTCCCAGTGTCGCGGGGCGCACCTGATTCAGCTTTTGCTGCGCCTCCTTCGAGAGACCACGTACTTCCCCGTAGTCCAGATCAGCGGGCAAGCGCAAGTGCTCCTGGCTCGACTGACGCTCGACCTCTTCTCGCTGGCGGTCTATATATCCTTGATATTTCGCCTGAATCTCTACCTGTTCAGCGACGGTGGGGTGATCGACACCCGGCCCTGCTGGCGGCAAGGACATCAGAGCCTGGTAGGAGACCTCGGGTCGCCGCAGCAATTCCTGAAGTGTGTATTCACGCTCTAATGGCGCTCGAAATACCAACTGAGTCTGGGCTGCCGAAAGGGAGTGCGGATCCACCCACGTGGTGCGCAAACGCTGCACCTCCTGCTCGATGCGTTCCCGCTTGCGCTCGAACGCCGTCCAACGCGCCGGTCCAACGACGCCTAACCGGTAGCCGATCTCGGTCAATCGCAGGTCCGCGTTATCCTCGCGCAGGCTGAGACGATATTCGGCGCGGCTCGTGAACATCCGATATGGTTCGCTGACTCCGCGAGTGACCAGGTCGTCCACCAACACTCCGAGATAAGCCTGATCCCGGCGTGGCCACCACGGGTCCTCTCCGCGCACGAATAGGGCGGCGTTGATCCCCGCCAGCAGACCTTGAGCAGCTGCCTCCTCGTAGCCGGTCGTACCGTTGATCTGGCCGGCAAAATACAACCCAGGGATGGCCTTGGTTTCGAGCGTCGGCTTGAGTCCGCGCGGATCGAAGTAATCGTACTCGATCGCATACCCTGGGCGAGTCAGGTGCGCTTGCTCCAATCCCTTGATCGAATGGACCAAATCGAGTTGGACGTCAAACGGCAGGCTGGTCGAGATCCCGTTTGGATAGACCTCGTGCGTGGTGAGCCCTTCTGGCTCCAAGAAGATCTGATGTCGGTCCTTCTCCGCAAAGCGCGTGACCTTGTCCTCGATAGAGGGGCAATAGCGCGGGCCAATCCCTTCGATCACCCCCGTGAACATCGGAGAGCGGGAGAGTCCGGACCGCACGATATTGTGCGTGGCTGGATTTGTATGGGTGATCCAGCAGGAAACCTGCGTCGGGTGCTGCTGCGGGTCACCCAGGAAAGAGAACACCGGGACCGGACTGTCACCGGGTTGCTCCCCCAGCTCTGCAAAATTGATGGTCCGACCATCGATCCTGGGTGGGGTACCGGTTTTCAGCCGTCCGACCGGTAGGTTGCGCTCACGCAGACGAGTAGCAAGACTGACCGAAGCCGGGTCACCAGCTCTTCCGGCCTGATAGTTCCGGAGTCCGATATGGACTAGCCCGGACAAGAAGGTCCCGGTCGTGAGGACGACCGCACGAGCTCGGAACCGTAAACCGAGCTGAGTCAGGACACCGCTAACACGGTCCCCGTCGAGCTCGAGGTCATCTACGGCCTGCTGGAAAATCCAGAGGTTCGGTTGCGACTCCAGCGTGCGGCGGATCGCCTGCTTATACAGGACACGATCTGCCTGCGCGCGGGTCGCGCGAACGGCGGGGCCCTTACTTGAGTTCAAGACGCGAAACTGGATGCCAGCTTCGTCCGCAGCGGCGGCCATTGCCCCGTCGAATGCATCGATCTCCTTGACCAGATGACCCTTTCCGATTCCCCCGATGGACGGATTGCAAGACATCTGGCCTAGGGTCTCGATGTTGTGCGTCAGGAGGAGCGTCCGGCTGCCCATGCGCGCCGCGGCGAGCGCGGCCTCGGTGCCGGCATGGCCTCCGCCGACAACGATAACGTCCAGTTCGATAGGCAAAGTCATGGAATACACCCGAGAGGCGGCAGATCATACTCCAGACGGGAACGGACCGCGAATCGACAGTTCCACGTGGAACATCACTGCGAATGTTCCACGTGGAACCATTTTGTTCGCTATTTTCCGATACAAAACCGCGAGAAGATCTCGCCGAGCAGATCGTCAGAAGCATATTTCCCGGTGATGTCCCCTAGCGATTCCTGAGCTAGCCTGAGCTCTTCCGCAAACAGCTCCAAGTGATCGTATACCTCGCTCGCGCGGAGCACCTGCTCGGTTGCCGCGGTTAAACACTGGAGATGCCTCTCCCGAGCCAAGAAGAATGTCCCCGCATGATCCGGGATCCACCCGACCGATTGGAGAATGGCGTCCTTGAGCAGTTCGATCCCGGCCCCCGTCTTGGCCGATACCTGGACCAGGGCACAGCCCGTTTGCGCGGTACTGGAGGGTGCAAGTCCCACCAGATCGATCTTGTTGGTGACCAGCACCCGACGGGTCTTGTCAGGGATGCGTGCCAGAATCGACTCTTCCTCCGGACCGATGCCGTGTTCGGCATCTACGACCAGGAGTGCCGCGTCAGCGTCCCGGATCGCAGCCCAGGTACGTTCGATTCCGACCCGCTCGACTCGATCCTCAGACTCTCGTAGTCCGGCAGTGTCGATCACGTGGATCGGCACACCGTCTAGGACTAACTCCGTCCAGATCGTGTCCCTTGTGGTCCCGGGCACCTCGGTGACGATCGCGATCTCTTCCTGCGCGAGGCGATTCAGCAAGCTCGACTTCCCCACGTTGGGACGACCGATCAGAACAGCCACGGCGCCGTCACGCAACAGCCGTCCCGACTTCGCTCGCTCTGTCAGTCGCGCAAGGCGTTGAAGGATGGCTTGGACCCGGTCTCGAGCTCGGGCCTGTTCCAGGATCTCGATATCCTCTTCCGGGAAATCGATACTTCCTTCGACCAATGTCCTAAGCTCGATAACATCCGCTACAATACCATGAATTTCCGCCGAAAATTCACCTCTCAAGGACCTCAGCGCCGCCTTTGCCGCGGCTTCTGAGCCGGCGTCGATCAGGTCGGCGACGCCTTCCGCCTGAGCCAGGTCGAGTTTGTCGTTGAAGAAGGCCCGCCGGCTAAACTCTCCGGGCTCCGCGAGACGTGCCCCCAGCTCGATACAACGCCGCAGGAGTAACCGCAGAACCGCAGGGCCGCCATGGCCGTGTAGTTCAAGCACGTCCTCGCCCGTGAACGATCGCGGTCCGGGAAAGAACAGCACCAGCCCAGAGTCGATCGGGTTGCCAGAGGCATCCAAGAAGTCTCGCCGCGTTGCGATGCGCGGTGGCACCACGCCCCCTAGCAAGCCCGAGATATGGCTCTTCAGGCTCGGTCCAGACAGCCGGACCACTCCAATCGCCGCACGGCCTGCTCCGGTGGCGATCGCGGCGATGACGTCAGCTTTGACCATGAGCGGTTTTGGCCCGCTCAAGCACTTGCGTGATCCGCCACTGCTGGGCGATAGAGAGGATGTTGTTGACCAGCCAGTACAACACCAGACCCGAAGGGAAGAAGAAGAAGAAGATGCTGAAGCCGATGGGCATGATCTTCATCAGCTTTGCCTGCATGGGATCTGGTGGGGTCGGGTTCAGCCAGGTTTGGATGAACATTGTGGCCCCCATCAGCACCGGCAAGACGAAATAGGGGTCCGGGCGGGACAGGTCTTGGATCCAATGATCCACCAACACAAATGGCGCTTGCCGCAACTCCACGCTGAGCAGCAAGACCCAATATAGGGCGATGAATACGGGAATCTGAACGACGATCGGGAGGCAACCTCCAAGCGGGTTGATCTTCTCCGTCTTGTACAACTCGACCATGGCCTGATGCATCCGCTGGCGATCGTCCCCGTAGCGCTCTTTGAGGCGCTGCAGCTTGGGCGCAAGCACCTTCATCCTGGCCATCGACTTATAGCTCGCCGCGGATAATGGATAGAAGAGCAGTTTGATCATCACCGTTAAAACGATGATCGCCACGCCCCAGTTCCCGACGAAGCTGTGGATCTGATTCAGCACCCAGAACAGCGGCACCGCAAGCACCCGCAGCCAACCGTAATCTACGGTCAGCTCAAGCCCTGGAGCGAGCGTCTTCAGCAGGTCCTGCTCCTGAGGGCCGGCGTAAAAGCGGCACGCAGCGATCTGAGTTTGACCCGGTTCGATGCGACCCATCGGTTGGATCACACCCGCCGCGATAAGGGACTGATCGAGGTTCCGGACGAACATCTCCCTGCTCGTACCCGGCTTGGGCAGCCATGCGCTCAGGAAGTAGTGCTGCACTAAAGCGACCCAGCCATCCGTTGCGGTTTGGGAGTAGCCGGCCTTTTGCTTCGCGATGTCCGCGAAAGACATCTTGTGCAGCTTGTCCTTCTCCGTGAACACCTCTATACCGGAGAAGGTGGGAACCATCTTCGATTCCCCCTCCGCAGGCTTTGAGTCTCGAACCAACTGATAATAGGCGTAGGGCTCAACGGGTTCGGAGCCGAGGTTTCTCATTTCGAACGCCACATCTACCACGTAGCTGCCCCTGTGAAAGGTGTAAGTCTTCTTTACTGAGGCACCTGGTCCGGCGGTCGCCTGGAGTTCTACGACAAGCTCATCCTTCCCCGCAGCCAGTTGGTAGGTGAGCTGCTCCGCCTTGAACAACGTATTGTGATTGGGGAGATCCTTCCCAATCAGCCCGCTTTGGGCAACGTAGGTCCGGCTATCAGCCTCGTCCAACAAGACGAAGTACTTCTGCGGGTTGAAGGTGTCGCGATACTTGGTGAGTTCGAGCCGGCGCAGCTCCCCCCCGGCGGTGTCGATCTCCGCCATCAACATATCTGTCGAAACCTGGATACGCTGGCCCTGAGAAACACGACCCTGAGGAGCCTGAGGCGCCCCCGCTGTGTTCGGGCCTAGTGTCGTCGTGGGCGCGGGAGGCGCGATCGAGGTCGGGGCGGTAGCCCCAGCCGTCGGCTTCGCCGGTTGGGCCGCCGGTTCCCGGTGATCTTTGATCCACGCTTCTACCAATAAGAAAACAGAGATGGCAAACGCCAACCCTGCGACCATCCGGAGCGAATCCATATGTTAACGCTCACTCACGCCGGGTACGGGATCGTAGCCGCCGGCATGCCACGGATGGCAACGCGACAGACGCTTGACGGCGAGCCAGGCGCCAGCAATGGAGCCGTGATGCAGAATCGCAGTCCGGGCATACTCCGAGCAACTCGGATGGAATCGACAGCAGGGTCCCAGTACCGGACTAAGCATGATTTGGTAGACGCGTAGAACGCCGACCAGGATCGTTTTCATTGGCTGATGCGGTAAAACAGGGCGCT
>Ga0335077_10000587_pt1 | contig 41153 bp, 40 predicted proteins | sample Lox_Sample_31_FD_207151 | JGI IMG/M metagenome (GOLD analysis project Ga0335077, IMG submission 207151) | Soil microbial communities from Loxahatchee National Wildlife Refuge, Florida, United States - Lox_Sample_3.1 | ecosystem: Environmental > Terrestrial > Soil > Wetlands | place: USA... | reverse complement strand
AGCATCGATTCCTCTCGCAGCGCCTTGCGGGAATGTGCGCCCAGCAGCAACACGACCGCCAGAACTCCGCGCCACTCGCCTAGGACCAGGGCTACCTATCGTTGCCAGCAACATCCCTGTGTAGATCGGGTGCCGCACAAATGCATACGGCCCAGTGCGGATGAGTTCATGCGCCTCTTTCAGCGTGACCCGCGCGCTCCAATACTCGCCCAGGCAGTACCGCGCCCAGATCGAAATCGCCGTTCCTGCAAAACTCAATCCGATGCCGAGATAAGCGATCCACACCTCTCGGGACACAAAGCGCGATGCCAGCGGCCCGATTCGCAGCCACCGGGCAAACAGCAGGTTAAAGGCGAGGACCACAACGACCATCGTGACCAGTCGGTCCACCGACTTCTCCCGCGCTTTAGTACGCTTCACGTGGATCCAGCTAATCGCCCAATACGCAGCAAACAGATACCAGGGAATTAACGCGATTTGCCAGAGTGTGAGCGACGTCATACCGTTCTCCCTCAGTCTCTCGACGCAGCCCGCGCCATCCGGCGCAAGTGCCCGATCCAGTCCTGTTCCATCTCGATCTGCTTGCGCATGTAGCGAACAATCTCCCTGCCGAACTTCCCCAAATCCATCTTGTCCTGCAGCGATTCGAGAGCCTCATCCCGGTGCTGCAGGTACTTCTCGCGGCCGGCGAACAGCGATTCACGCACCTCGGGCTTGAGGTACTCAATCAGCCCTAGGCGCATTCGAAACGCCTCCTCCGAGGCTGCATCGGCGTCTGCGAACTGGCTAAGCCGTTCCATCAGGGTTCGGCGCCCCTCCGCTGTAAGCGCATACTGCTGACGCGTCTGACCGCGGTCTCCTGGAACCGATCTCTTGCTTACCCAGCCTTCCTGCAAGAACTTCCGCAGCCTGGGATAAACAATGTTGTTGTGCAGAGCCGCCTGCCTCGTCATCCACCCGGCCTCGCGCTTGAGCTGGTATCCGTACTTGCGACCCCCAAGCAACAGGGCAAGGAGTAATATGTCATTCATGACAGTGTCATAATTGACGGAATGGCATATTGCTGTCAAGACCTGGTTTGGGTCATGGATCATGGATCATGGATCATGGATCTCGGAAAATCCGAAGACCTGACATCTAAACCCGTCATCCTCCGCGGCAGAGTCGCTACAATGGGATTCTCATGATCGCCCACTTACGCGGAAAGCTGCTGGCAAAGCATCCCAATCAAGCGGTTGTTGAGACTGCCGGCGTCGGCTACGACGTGACGATCAGCGTGCCCACTTTTTCCGATCTTCCGGGTGTTGGTGCGGAGGTCGCCCTCCACATCCACACACATGTGCGCGAAGACGTCATCGCGCTTTACGGATTTCTACGCCCTGCAGAGAAAGTGTTGTTCGAGAAGCTGATCACGGTCAGCGGCATCGGACCAAAGTTGGCGATCACGATCCTGAGCGGGATGGCAGCCGACGAAATGGTGGGAGCGATTCGCGGCAACGATCTCGCCCGGCTCACGCGAATCCCCGGCATTGGCAGGAAGACCGCCGAGCGCATGGTGCTCGAACTGCGCGACAAGCTGCCGGAAGCCGTCCCGGCGATAACGACCACCGTAACGGCCGTTACCCCGACGCAGGAAGACGTGGTCTCGGCCCTCGTGAATCTCGGATATCAACGCGCCGCCGCTGAGAAGGCGCTGGAGTCCAGCTTGAAACAGGGCAAAGGTGTCTCGTTCGACACGCTCTTTCGCGCGACTCTGGCGGCACTATCGAAATAGAACGAATTCTATTTTTTGGGCTGGTCGGCGCCTTCCGGGGAGAGTTGCAAATTTCCCAGCACCAGTTGCGATATCGGATGCGGCCACGACTCGAGCCCGCTTTTTCCTGGCTTCACCGGAAGAATGCTCGTCTTGAATACATCCTTCTTGCCGGGAATGCTCATGAGCCCTTCCATACTCACGCCCCGCTTCATCTTGTTGTCGATGGTGAGCGCCATCCCAAGACCGTCCTGCAATTCTTTAGGCTGCTCGAAGCCAAACCAGACATCAGCTTTCGCCGCATCAGGCTGGTAGCGGATTTCCGCCACACGACCATCCTTTACGACGATGTTTACTCCGAACTTGTCGCCGGAGAACAAGTACACCTCGTTCTCCCGAACGTACGGCTGACGCTCATAGTGAATATCGGAATAGTGCTCTTTGTCGATCTTGAGCCGCAAAGTGAAGGGTTGGCGCGTGACTGGGCCTTTCGGTTTCGGCGTCGAACTCTGCGCCGACAGCGCAGGGATACAGGCCGCAAGGAGCACCCCTGCGGCGACGAGCGGACGGCGGTTCGTCATATCGAGAAGCTTACTACTACTTGCCAATGCAAAATGTGCTGAAGATCAAATTTAGAATATCGTCGGTGGTTGTAGCGCCCGTGATCGCATCAAGCGGTCGCAGCGCGTTGTAAAGATCAAGCAGCATCATCTCGTGCGGGACTTTGTTGGTAACCGCTGTTTGAGCTGCTCCGAGTGCTGTCATCGAGTCCTGGATCAACCCCGCATGCCGGATGTTGGTCAGAAACCCCGTCTCCTGAACTCCTGTGTCGCCCCCAACATGCTTGAGAATCTCCGACCGCAATTCCGTCAGCCCTTCACCGGTCACAGCCGAAGTGAAAACAGTTGGGGTGCCCCACTTCTGGCCAGAATTGGGGATTTTTGCGGATACACAGTGGTCGTGCCTTCCCAAATCACTCTTATTCCCGACCACGATCATCGGCCTTTGAACCGCCTGCGCAAGCAGTTCCTCATCTTCCGTTGTCCGCTCCGCTGAGGCGTCGAAAACCACCAGAACCAGGTCCGCGTCGGCCAGCGCCTCCATCGATTTCCGAATCCCAATCGACTCTGCCTCGTCGAGCGCTTGACGAATACCTGCCGTGTCGACCAACCGGACCGGAATCCCGCCGATCGCGACCGTCTCGGTGACCAGATCTCGTGTGGTGCCGGGAGTCGCGGTCACGATGGCGCGTTCCCGCTCGACTAATCGGTTGAACAACGAAGACTTCCCCACATTCGGCCTGCCGACAATGGCCAGCGTCAATCCTTCATGGATGATCTTCCCGTAAGCAAAGCTGGCACTGAGCTGCTCGAGCGGCGCACGCACGGCAGCCACGTGTTCGAGAATCTTCGCATCGGGGAGGACGGAAACATCATCTTCCGCAAAGTCAATCCCAGCCTCAAGCAGCGCGATAAGTTCCACCAGCTTCTGCTTAATCGGCTGCAGGCGCCGCGAGAGTGCGCCATCAAGTTGCTGCGCCGCCACCTTCGCCTGATACAAGGTCTGCGATTCAATCAGATCGCGCACCGCCTCAGCCTGCGTCAAATCGATGCGCCCATTGAGGAACGCGCGCATCGTGAATTCACCGGGCTCCGCCAGTCGTGCCCCCGCCGCAACACACAGTTCCACAATGTGTCGCAATACGACAGGCGACCCGTGCGCCGAGATCTCGACAACATCGTCGGTGGTGTAGGAATGGGGCTTGGCGAAGTGAGTGACCACGATCTCATCGATCCGCTGAGATTGTGCAGGGGCGGACGCCTCGTCCGCCCCCGAGCGCAGCGAGGTGACGAGCGCCGAACTTGCCCGAGGCGGCGGAGCTTGTTCCGGGGATGTACAGGTTTCAACCAGTTCCCCGAACACGGCTCTCCCCGGCTCCAGCTCATGCCTCAACCGCAGCATCGGCCTGGCTATCCTGAGTGCCTCCGGCCCTGCGATCCGCACCACCCCGATTCCCCCTCTCCCCGGCGGAGTCGCGATCGCGACGATCGTGTCATCCAGATTCACGCGCCGATTGTAAACTGGTTGGTTAAAGCGTCGTTGATCGTTTGTCGTTAGTCGTGGGCCAATTCCGTGGTTTTGGCTGACGACCACGGACGAACGATTAACCACCAGGAGCCACCATTGTCAGTAGCCGACGAACTCTTAGCCGCCAACGAAATCTTCGCGCGCAGTTTCAACCTGGGAGACCTTTCCGTCCGCCCGCGCCGCCACGTCGCCGTCCTAGCCTGCATGGATTCCCGCATTCTCTTCGAGCACTGCCTCGGACTCCGCCCGGGCGACGCGCACATGATCCGCAACGCCGGCGGCATCGCCACCGACGACGCCATCCGCTCGCTGATCGTCTCCCATCATCTGCTCGACACGCAGGAGTTCATCATCATCAACCACACCGACTGCGGCCTGCTGAAGGTGAAAGAGTATGAGCTGCGCGCGAAGCTGGCTGAGAAGATGGGCACCGTTGCCAGCGAACCTGCACACTTCTACGCCTTCGATGATCTGGAAGAAAACGTCCGCCAGCAGGTGCAGAGAGTGAAGTCGCACCCGTGGATTCCGAGACAGATTCCCGTGCGGGGATTCGTATACGACGTGAAAACGGGAAAGCTGAAGGAAGTTGTCGGTTGACCTTACTTGGGGAACTCGATCGCCCGCAACGCGCGAATTGTGGGAATCATCTGTTCTAGGGTCGCTGCCAGGCCCATTCTGTCGTTGACGAAATGAAGGAGACGATTAGTCAACTGTTCGTCAGTCGCCCCCCGGAGAGCAATGTGAAAATTTCTCCAAGGCAGCCGTCATATTCGTCCTGCGCATTCGGCTCGTCCTTGATCCCGATGGGATCCCACACGTCCCGTAACACATGCCGATTTTGCACTCTAAGGCTACATGAAGTGGCTTTATCGATCACAGCAACCTACCGCACCACCTTCTCAATCTCTCCCCGCAACTCCCCATATGCCACCGCGCCCGGATGGTACCAGGCCACCTTCCCTGCCCGATCCAACAGCACCAGCGTCGGCGTAGTTGAAGCTCCATACACTTCGAAGTTGTACTTGCTGATCGGCACCGGCATATCGAGCAGGCCCGAGTAGAACCGATGACGCACCGCATCGATGTACTGCAACTCATCGCTGGGCCGTGCATGCTCAATCCGCGCCGTGTAACCGTAGTAGCGGGTCGGACCAATCACTTTCAATCCTTTGCTGGCATACTCCGAGCGCAACTGCGTGATGATCGGCGCCTCAGCCTTGCAGTCCCCACACCAATGCGCCCAGAAAAACAGCAGGAGCGGAGAACCTTTTAGCGAGGCCGAACCCGGCAGCGGTGCACCCAGGAACTGGTCCGATTTCAACGACGGCGCGATACTCCCCTGAAATGACAGCAGGTTCAGGTTTTTCTGAATGCGGTCGTGAATTGAGGTGTTCCCGTAGGTTCGCAGGGCCGATTGCAGAAGAGCGATGGCCTGCGCCTTCTGCCCGCGTGCCGCCAGCACTTGCGACTGCACCTCCAGCGCAGCACCCAGTGCCAAGGGCAGATGAGGCTCAGCGTCGAGAGGGCGCCCCTTCAGCTGCTCAACCGCCAAGACTTTCGTCTCTTTCGCATAGGCGGCCGCCTGTTCGTACTGCCCCTGATCCAGAGCCGCCCGTCCCAGCCACGAATATGCCTCGAGATACTGCGCGTCGGTCCCGCGCTGGCTGCGGTAGGAGTTGAGTTGGTCCACGGCGGCGGAAAAGTTATTCTGTGCCAGCGCGTAGCGGACCGATTCCACAATCCCCGCCCACGACACCGTTGCGCACAACACAATCGAGATGAGAACAATTCTGAATCGCATGCACTACGTATGATGATCATTTCTCCCAAAGGTGGCAAACCAGTGCATGCCCGCTCGTCGCGTCGCGGTAAGTCAGCGGCGCTCATCCGAAGCAGACCCGCGGCTCGGCTCGCGGGTTCCCCCTCTCTATGATCCCAGTGCTGAGTTTTGAGTTTCTCACCATGGGGTCAGGAACACTGGGGGATGTGCAAAGGTTCCCTAAGTCTTTGGTAATCATTCTCTTAGTGGGCACCCCTCACGAATTTTGTAGCCTTTTCGGTGCACTCTAACGTACAATATAGATGCGTTTGACTTTAGAGTTCCTTCGCAGTACAAGCATCTCCGCTTAACCTAGCGTGTGACCTGCCTGCAGAAGAATCCCGAAAGTTTCAGCGCTACATCAAGAACAAAGGAACAAGCAACACATGGAAACAGGAACAGTGAAGTGGTTTAACGACGCCAAGGGCTACGGTTTTATCAGCCGCCAGAACGGTGAGGATGTCTTCGTGCATTTCTCCGCCATTCAGGCCAGCGGCTTCCGCAGCCTCCAGGAAGGTCAGCAAGTGCAGTTTGACGTGGTCAAAGGCCCCAAGGGCTGGCAGGCAGAGAACGTCAAGAGCGTCTAACACCGCTTCGCAAGTGACAATCCGCAATGAGGGCGGCCAGCAATGGCCGCCCTTAGTGTTTTACGGCATGTGATCTGGTTGAAACGCATACTCGATTCGATACACCATCATTTCGATAGTGCAGGAGGGACCGAATGGGAGCAAAAACACTGTTCTGTCTTCTCGTCGTTGCAGCGGTCGTGTGCATCGTCGCATGCCCACCGCCCAATCCACCGAACTATCCGACCAAGCCAATCGAACTCAAATATTACAAGATAGGATCCTGGGCGGTTAGCGTGAATAGCGGCGGTTTCTGCTGCGATTCAGCGAACCACAAGTTCGATGTTTACTACCCCACAAACCTGGGAGCCGGCGGTTTCTTGCATCCCATCCTTACCTGGGGCAACGGAACTCTTGGATCAGCAGGCCAGGCTGATTTCTTTCTCCGCCACATGGCTTCGTGGGGTTTTGTCGTAGTTGCGACGGAAGACCAGTTCACCGGTGCGGGTCAGACCATTCTCGACGCCGCCAATTTCATGGTGCATGCCAATAGCGATCCGGCGAGCCCTTTCTTCCACAAGCTCAACGTCAGTCAGATTGGAGCCTTTGGGCATTCCCAGGGAGCGGGTGGCGCGGGTCAGGCATTCCTCAAGTCGGCCGGCCTGATCAAGACGGTGATGCCCATCGAGCTACCGGCGCGGGCCTGGTGCACGCTCGGGCCCAACTGCTTCGATCCCGCCAATCTGACCGGCGGATCCGTGTTCTTCATCGATGGCTCCGCGGATATCCCAATTTCCCCGCCCACACAGTCGCAACCTCCGGCGGTCATCGGAGAGCAATCCGTGCAAGCCTTCTACGATGCAGCGCCAACCACGGTGCGCAAGGTGAAAGGAACTCTGATCGGCCCATCCCACAACGACATCACCGGCCAGCCGGACTGCTCGCATGCCCAGTTCCCCTGCATCAACGGCGTGTATGGATATCTGGGTTACCCAACGGCTTGGTTCATGGATCAACTGCAGGGGGACACTTACGCACACGGAGCATTCGTGAATGGAACCGGCGAGATGTTCTCCGAAACTACGAACTGGGAGCTCGTCGCCAGCAACATCCCATAGCCAGGAATTCAATTCTTCGGCGAAGCCTGGTTTTGTTCGTTCTCTAAGCGCTCGACCATGTCTTTCGGCAGCTTGTGCAGAAGCTCCAGGAATGCGGCATTGGTCCAGCCGAATCCGACCACGTTCATGTGGTAGCCGAGCTCAGCGTGAGCTTCGGAGGAACGGGTCACAACGTTGTACTTCTCGCGGATCTCGCCATCGCGCCGGAAATTCTCGGCCACCGTCGAAAGAAATTCGTAAGAGACTCGGTCGGCGTCTGCATCAAAGCCGTAACGACGCAACGCCTCCACCACGATCATCTCAATATTCCCCCAGCCGTACGGCAGATCCCATTGCGCCCCGGTTTCCTCACTGCTCATCGCAACGCCGCCAGGATGATCGAGTAATTTCAAGTTCGCGGCCACCGCCTTGGCTTGCTCCGGCGTGGCTAATCCCGCCCAAAGCGGATAGAACGCGCTGGCGTAGTTGTACGATGACATTCTCTTGTTCACGAAATCGAAATCGAAGAAGAACCCTTTTTCGTAATTCCAAAAATATTTGGTGATGAGCGTTTTGCGCGCGTCGGCACGTTTGCTCCACATGGTGACATCGTCATTCCGCCCCAGCCAGCGGCTGATCTGCTCCAAGTCCTTCTCCATCTTGTAGAGCAGGCTATTCAGGCACACAGGAGCGTAATGATGCGTGGCCGAGCCGAAGGCCCCGAAGCGGAAGCTCACGTCGAATCCCGATTCGCGCATCGAGCGGTCACCCTTGTAGTAATCCCGGTTCAGGTTGAATTCGCGGAGTGGCTCACATTCCGGACGCCCCATCGTCATTGGAGCTTCACACACCCGCAGAGTGTAGGTCGAACCGGCCACCGCATCGGGTGGTCCTTGCCCTTTTTGCACGACGTAAGCGTCCGCCTGCGCCGGGTGAAAGAAGAAATACTGCGCGACCTTGCGATAGAAGCCGCTCTCGTCTTTCACCGCCTCAGGTGGCGGGCCATCGCCAAAGTCGTAGTAGCGCGACAAACCCGTGTCTCCGGCCAGATGCGGATCGTGCGTCCACATCTCGTAATCCTTGCTTAAGTCCACATAGGCTCGTTCCAGCCAAGCTTTATCGTCTTTCGCGTCAGGTTGTTTGCGGCCGGCCTCATACACATCGACGACCATAGAGCTGACGAACGGAGGTTGCGACCGCGTCAGGTAATAAGTCCGGTTGGCATTGAGCATCGCACCGTAGTGTTCGATCTCGAACAGGAAGTTGTCGACCATACCCCGTGCCAAATCCACGCGCCCGGCGCGCAGCAGTCCGCGAATAATGAAGTAGCTGTCCCAGCCGTACATTTCGTTGAAGCGCCCGCCGGGCACCACGTATTTGTTCGGAAGGTAAAGCAATCCCGGCGGGTCAATGTTGCTGGTCGAAATCTGACCGAGTCGTTGAATCTGCTGTGGCAGATGCTCGACCCGAACATTGCAGTTCGCCGCCAGTGTCTGCATGCTCGTAGGCTCAACCAACTCTTTCGGCAAATAGAGGACCGACTGCGCAGTGATCTTCGGATCGACAATGCTGTTGCAATCAGTCATCGATCGGGTCAGCGTGTCCCACGCCGAAGAAATGTAATTGAGAATCGGTCTCAGACCCTGGCCCGTGGTCTCGACTGCAGGAGCCGCAGTCTGGGCCGTGACAGAAGCCTTCGCACCAGCGATTAGGAAAAGTAAGGCACTCGCTGCGACCATCTTCGCGCGCAGGCTCGAGAAGGAATTGATGAGTTTCATTGCGTTTTAAGAAAGCTTCGTCATCATAGAATGCAACGGAAGCAGCCACCAAACGAATTTGTGCATCCCGGGCTGCGAACACGAGCCAGGGAGCAATCCGCGGCGCCCATTTGATTTAATCTATTAGTTCGTCAGGTACTGGAGGCGGGGCAGGTGAAAACATTCCACTTCGTTTTGCGTCTGTGCCTTTTCATAGCACTGGTCCTACCGACCACCTTGTGTGACGCGCAGGTGCCTGAAAGTCTCTACAGCGATTTGCACTGGCGCATGGTCGGCCCATTCCGTGGAGGACGCACCCGTGCCGCGGCAGGCGTGCCCAACCAGCCGAACGTCTTCTATGTGGCTCAGGTGAACGGCGGGGTCTGGAAATCCGACGACTACGGCCGCACCTGGAATCCGATCTTCGACCATGAATCCACACAGTCCATCGGAGCGATTGCCGTGGCCCAATCCGATCCCAGCATCATTTATGTCGCCAGCGGCGAAGGTCTGCACCGACCTGATCTCTCTGTAGGCAATGGTATTTACAAATCCACCGACGCGGGAAAAACTTGGACACACCTTCAAGGCTTGCGCGATGGGCAGCAAATTCCGGCGCTCGTCATCGATCCTCGCGATCCGAACAAGCTGCTTGCCGCAGTCCTTGGACATCCTTACGGCCCGAGCGAGGAGCGCGGAATCTATCGCTCTACCGATGGTGGCCAGAGCTGGAAAAAGGTCATTTCCAAGGATGAGAACACCGGCGGGTCTGACGTCGAACTCGATCCTTCCAATCCCGACATCGTCTACGCCTCGATATGGGAAGCGCGCGAAGGCCCCTGGGAAGACGGCAACGTATTCAACGGCCCGGGCGGCGGACTTTTCAAGTCCACAGACGGCGGCGCCACCTGGCGCCAACTGAAGACTGGATTGCCCGACGATCTCTCGCAGATCTACGTTGCTATCGCTCCCAGCGACTCAAAGCGTCTGTTTGCGACGTTAGCCACCGCATCCGGGAAGCTGGGTGTGTACCGTTCCGATGACGGCGGAGAATCATGGTCGAAGATCACAGATGATCCGCGTCCTTCCGGGCGCATCGGCGGCGGTGATCTGCCGATTCCCAGAGTAGATCCGAAGAGCCCTGACGTTGTTTATGTCGCCAGCACCGTCACCATGAAATCGACCGATGGCGGAAAGACGTGGTTCGGCTTTCGTGGCGCACCCGGTGGCGATGACTACCAGAATCTCTGGATCAATCCCAACAACGGCAATGTCATCCTGTTAGTGAGTGACCAGGGAGCCATCGTCACCGTCAACGGCGGCCAGACATGGAGTTCGTGGTACAACCAGCCCACCGCGCAGCTTTATCACGCGATCGCCGACAATTCGTTTCCATACCGCGTCTGCGCGGGTCAGCAGGAGAGTGGCTCCGTCTGCATTCGCACCCGAGGCAACGACGGCGCCATCACCTTTCGCGACTGGCATCCCGTCGGCGTCATCGAGTACGGATACGTCGCACCTGACCCACTTGATCCTGACGTCGTCTATGGCGGCGGTCGGACCGAAGTTTCGAAATACCATTGGTCGACTGGGCAGGTGCAGGACGTCACCCCGATTCCCCTTCGCAGCCCCAAATACCGTGCTAACCGCACAGAGCCGCTGATGTTCTCGCCCGTCGATCCGCACACTCTCTATTACGCGACCAACGTGCTGTTCAAGACGACCGATGGCGGAGATTCCTGGCAGACGATCAGCAAGGACCTGTCCCGCGAGAGTCCCGGCGCACCCGCCAGCGTCGGCGCGCTGATGAACAAAGGTGCCGATAAACAGCGCGGAGTGATCTACGCGCTTGCGCCCTCGTTCAAAGACATCAACACACTATGGGCCGGCACCGACGATGGTTTGATCTGGATCACGCACGACGGCGGCAAGAATTGGAATGACATCACGCCGAAAGAGCTCATGCCCTGGAATAAGGTCTCGCAGATTTCGGCTTCCCATTTTGACGAACAAACTGCTTTCGCCTCCGTTAGCCGTTTCCGCATCAACGACATGCACCCGTATATCTTCCGCACGCGCGACGGTGGCAAGACCTGGCAACTCATCACCAATGGTCTTCCAGAACTGGGCCCTGTGGATACTGTTCGGGAAGACCCTGTGCGCAGAGGACTATTGTTCGCCGGGACGGAAAATTCGGTCTGGGTCTCGGTCGATGACGGCGACCATTGGCAATCGCTGCAGGCGAATCTGCCGCATACCTCGATGCGCGATCTGTGGATCCACGACAACGATTTGATTGTTGCTACACATGGCCGCGGTTTCTGGATTCTGGATGACATCGAGCCCCTGCGCGAAGCCGCCGCCGGACTCGCCAGTTCCGTGCACCTGTTCACACCTGCGCAGGCTTACCGCATTCAGCGAAATACGAATACTGATACTCCGCTTCCCCCCGATGAGCCAATCGCGCCCAATCCTCCCAACGGCGCCATCCTCGACTACTATCTGCCCTCGGCCGCAACCTCCGTCACGCTCGAGATCCTTGATGCCAAGGGCCAGACTCTCCGCAAGTTCTCAAATACCGACAAACCGGAGATCAGCGAGGAAGACCTGCAAAAGCAGTTGATCCCGCTCTACTGGGTTCGTGCCCCGCGGCATCTTTCGACGGAACCCGGCATGCATCGCTGGATTTGGGATCTGCATGCTCCTTCGCCGGTGAGCATGCGGCACGATTACCCCATTGCGGCGATTCCGCATGACACTCCGCGCGGACCGCTCGGGCCAACGGCGCTGCCCGGAACGTATCAGGTTCGGCTCACCGTCGACGGAAAATCCATCACCGCACCCCTCGCAGTGAAAATGGATCAGCGGGTGAAGACTCCGTTTTCGAGTTTGCAGAAGAAAGCTCAAGCTGAGACGCGGCTTTCTGCCGCCATCACTGAGACAACGCAGGCGATCTTGCTGGCCAACTCCATCAATTCACAACTCGAGAAGCTGACTCAATCCAGCGACACGACCAGGAATGCAGTTGCGGATTTTCAGAAGAAACTTTCGGCTCTGGTGGGAGCACCGGGCGGATTCCTCGCTCCGCCGTCGCCCGATGTGACGCTGACCGGCGTAAACGGCGAAGTCAGCACGCTTTACCAGCAAATCTGGCAGGTGGATGCCGAGCCGACCTCCTCGCAGATAGCGGCTCTGGATGCGGCTGAACGCGCCGCTGGCGACGTCATGAAACGCTGGAAGGAATGGAAGACGTCGAGCCTTCCCGAACTCAATCGTGTTTTGCGCGAATCGCATGCCCCCGAAGTCAACGTTGAAGCACCACCACCGCAATTAGAGGTTGACGTCGACGAGGAGTAAAACACGAGCCCAAACCACGCCGTAACCAGGACGAGCCGGCGTCTAAGTCCTCGGCACTGTGCGGTCTCTCTCGGCGTCCTCTGCGATCTTTCTCGGGCGAAGTCAGCGGTTCAGGCTCTTTATCGCCAAGCCGAGGATCTGTCCCCCGGATTACGCTGAGAAATCCTTCAGAGATTCGCAATTCGCTCGCGCAATTCCAACGCAACGGCTGCCGCATCCGTGTATGGAGAGAATGTGACCGGCGTTCCAATGCGCACGCTAACCTTCCACGGCAGAGCGAATTTCTTCCCCACCTGCTTCAATTCGAATAATCCGTCAATCCGCATAGGCAGGACCGGAATCGCGAGATTCTGCGCCAATAGCCCAATTCCCGAGCGAAACGGAAGCAACTTTCCATCGGTCGTGTGCCGTCCTTCCGGAAAGACAAGAATGCTGTAGCCGCGATCTACTGCTTCGCCCGCATACGCGAAGCTGCGGCGAAAACCGGCTTCGCGGGGCAACGGAAACAAGTTCAGCAGAGACACTCCCAGGATCCACTTCATGCGGTCATAAGCTCGCAGAAACCAGTTGCGATCGAGGCCAGCCGAACGCAGGGCCTCTAATGCCTCGCCCCCGGTAGCGATCGCCAGCCTGTGCCGGAAACGCGCCGGCAGCGCTGTCAAAATGAAGCCAGGATCCACGTGCCCGAGATGGTTGGAAATCACCAGCAGGGGACCTTTCACTTCTCGCAAGTGCTCGCGCCCGAGAATCCGCGGCCAGCCAAGAAGCATGATGGCCGGCCGCATCAGCAAGTAGTGTGCGAGAAGACGAATCCATGTCACAGGCCAGCGCAACACCCAACAGGGATAGTGGTATCCCTCAACCGGGGTAGTTCCACCGCGCATCATCTGCTCGAGATCCCCAACGGTTCTCACGGAGCTGAATCGTGCTTCGCTAAGGTCCACTTGATAGCGGTCTTCCAGCGCACTCAGCAACTCAACGCGATCAAGCGAGCTAAGGCCGATATCTGAGTCGAGAGTGGCATCGGGCCGCAGAGCCGATACAGTGCGACCTGCAACTCGCGAGATCATTTCGCTCAAAGGACCGTTCCGAGCTTGAGCTGCTGTCGAGCCGGATCCTTCCATCCTGGCTCTCACGAAATCCGATATTGCTTGCCGTTTTGGCTTTAGGGTGTTGGTTCGTGGAAAATCCTCCTCGGGCCACTCCATCCACACCTGCATGCGCTGATATTCCGCCAGGGATTCATTGGCCCGACGGACTACGTTTCTCAGATCGCTCCGGTCGCGCATGATTACGACCGCACACGGCTCGGCATTGCCATCCCTCTCGATTCCCACCACGACGCAGTCCTTCACTTCAGGCTGCCCGAGCAGCGCGGCTTCCAGATCCCCCGGGTACACGTTCATCCCACTCGGAGTGATGATGACCTCTTTCTTCCGCCCCCTGAAATAAAGATGGCCCGCGTCATCGAGCGCCCCGATGTCCCCCGTGCGATACCAACCCTGTTCGTCTGAGACAGTACGGGTGCCTGACGAATCCCAATAGCCAGGCGCCACTCCTCCGCCTTTGACAAGAATCTCTCCGTCGTCTGCGAGTTTCACCTCGCGACCCGGCAGAATCTTGCCGATCGATCCCTTTCCTATCCGGAATGGATGATTCACGCTGATCAACGAGGTCGTTTCGGTGAGTCCGTAGCCTTGAATCACGGCGTATCCCAACCGTTCCCAGAACTCTTCAGTATCGGCGTCGAGAGCAGCGCCGCCTGAAATAAATGCCCAGAACTTCCAGCTGAACTGGCGCCGAATCGTGCGGAACATCCACCAGCGGCGCAGGAAGTGTTTGCCCTTTGCCGTAACGAACCGTTTGCGGAACTCTGTTGTGTCGCCTCGATCGTCGATGTCGCGCTCCACTTTGTGCTTCAACGATTGCAGCACGCGTGGCACGCTGACCAGTACCGAGACCCGCTCGCGACAGATCGTATTCATGACTTCTGACGGCTTGAGTTCGCTCTGGAAAATCACCGTTCCTCCCATCAAGGGCGGCAGGAACAGGCTCAGGAATTGCCCGAAGACATGGCTGAGCGGCAGCAAATTTAAGAACCGCACCGGGTGCACCAGGCGCTCGTACTTCAGGTAGGCTCGGATTTCCTCCTCGAGCGGGGCGATATTCGCCAACACATTGCCGTGAGTAATGACGACGCCCTTGGGATCGGCTGTAGTGCCCGACGTGAAGACGATTTCGAGAATGTCGTTGCGACCGGGCAGGACAGCATCAATGAACTCCTGACCGGTGCAGCTTGCTTCCGAAACATCTTCGAGATTCGAAACGACTCCGCCGAGATCACAAATCGACTCGCAATGCCGATGCGAAGCAACAACGAGTTTTGCGCCAACCTGCGAACATACTCGACGGGCGAAGTCGGCCGATGCTCCATCGTCCATCGGGACAACCACGACGCCGCGCAGCGTGCATCCAAAGAAAGCCGCGACCCACTCCGCAGAATTCTCGCCCCACAGCATGACGCGGTCGCCTTTCCCAATGGCACGGCGCTCGAGTTCCCGAGTGAAGGTAAACGCCAGCTCCAAGACCTGCCGATACGTGAACTTTTCGGTGCGGTAGCCGCGGCGCTGGGCATACGCACAATCGTCGGCATGAGCACGGAAATGTTCGAGAACGAATGCGGCAATCGATTCAGTCATAGATCAGGGCCGCTTCTTGATTTGAAGAGCGAGATTCTCTCAGAACTAGTCTATTCAATCGTCCTTCCAAGGATCGATCGGCCTGACAGTTCAGGCCGACACGATCCAAATCTCGCCGATGTGTGCATAAGGCTCCTATCACATTACGAAAGTGGAACAAGAATCATAAAGAGCTTGCTGACCCGGTTAACCTGTGCGACATAGATATACGATGAGACGAAGCATAAGCTTGCTTTTGTTCGCCGGCGTTATCAGCGCATCTGGTGCCATCTCTTTCAGTCAGGAGAAATCCGAGGCAGCCACGATCCGTGCCCTTGAGTTGAAATGGACGGAATCGTATAAGCAGCGCAGCATCGAAATGCTCTCGTCCTTGCTGGCTGAGGAGTTTGTCATCACTGTGGAAGATGGCAACGTATACAGCAAGGCGGGATACATCAGCCACACGGCTGATTCCAAGGTGCGGGTCGACGTTGCCGAAATGTCCGACCTTAAGGTGCGCATCCACGGCGACACCGCAGTTGTGACCGGCTCTTACCGCGAGAAGGGTGTGTCTGAAGGCAAAACCTATGAGTATCGTGACCGCCTGACCGATGTCTGGGTCAAGACCGGCGCGAAGTGGCAGGTCGTGGCGTCACACTACAGCGTGCCGTTCAAACAGTGAACCTTGGCATAAGTATTTACTCCCCTCGTCCCACCCCGAGTGAGTCCGCCACGCGATTGATGTAGTTAAACCACGAGGCGATCAAAGTTATCTGCAAAATTCCACGGTCGTCGAATCCCACCGAGCGCAACCGTTCGATATCGTCCTTCCACACCTTGGTCGCATCCTTGGTCAACTTGACCACATAGTCAACCATCACGCGCTCTTGCAGTGTGATCGGGGCGGTGGTGTAGTCCTTCTGCAGCGCCTCGATCAACTCCTTGTCCAACGTCACCCTACGCAGAAACTCTGCGTGCGATTCGATTCAATAAACGCACCGGTTCGTAACCGACACCATGGTCGCGATCATCTCGTGCTGCCGGCGATTCAGTGGTAGATCGGGAGACATCAGCGCACCGAACGTCGCGAACGCGTGGTACAGGGCGTCTGGAATGAGCGTGTGCGATCCTACGATTGACGATGCGCCGGACGGATCCGGATGCACGGGCTCGGCGTACTCCTTGGGATAAAACTCTCTCTCACCTTCGATTGCCTTCCGCAACTTCTCGTCGGCTTCATCCAACGAAACGGTTCGAATCCAGGCCATCTACCCCTCTCCTCAATACGCACATTAGGCAATGCGTTTTGGAAAAATACACCGTCTCCATACGAGAGCCACATAGCACATTCATATTAGTGCCCGGTATACCATGAGGAAATGAACCTCCCGGTGAACCCACCCCTTCTGCCTATGTTGGCCAAACGGGTGGAAGAACTACCGCCTGGCGACGAGTGGATTTTCGAACCCAAGTGGGATGGATTTCGCGCGCTCATCTTTCGCGATGGCGAGGACATCTTCATCCAGAGCCGGGATGAGAAGCCGCTAAACCGGTACTTCCCTGAGCTTCTGGAACCATTGCGGGCGACTTTACCGGCTCGGTGCGTCCTCGATGGCGAGATCGTGATCGTAAAGGACGGCGAACTCGATTTCGACCTGCTGCAACTCCGGCTGCATCCCGCGGCTTCGCGCGTCAACCTGCTCGCAAAGCAGACTCCTTCTTCGTTCGTATCCTTCGACCTGTTATGCGAGGGTGACCTCGATCTTCGCAACGAACCCTTCGAGATTCGGCGTAAAAGGCTCGAATCGCTGTTGTCGTCGACGAAGCCGCCGATCCATATCACGCCGGCAACGACTGATCGCGCCAAAGCGCAAGACTGGTTTCAACGGTTCGAAGGAGCGGGGTTTGATGGCGTCGTAGCGAAGCAGATTTCAGGCGTGTACGAGCCCAACAAGCGAGTCATGCTCAAGGTGAAGCACGAGCGCGAATGCGAATGCGTGGTGGCCGGATTCCGCTGGCACAAAAAAGGCGATCGCACTCTCGTAGGCTCATTGCTTCTGGGACTCTACGATAATGCCGGGGCCCTGCAGCACGTCGGAGTGTGCGCCAGTTTCAGCACGGCAAAGCGCAAGGAATTGGTTGAGTTTCTTGATCCGTACCGGCAGAACGCACTCGAATCCCATCCTTGGAAGCATTGGGCCGAGTACATGGCGGAAGATGGAGCGAAGCGCATGCCCGGCGGCCAGAGCCGCTGGAGCCAGGGCAAAGACTTGTCCTGGGAACCGCTGCGCCCGGAACTGGTGGTCGAAGTTGCCTATGACCATATGCAGGGAGATCGTTTTCGCCACACAGCGCAGTTCCGTCGCTGGCGGGCCGACAAGAATCCTACAGACTGCACGTATGCCCAACTAGAGGTCGTTCCGCCGCAGGAGTTGGCCGCGATCTTTCCGAGTGGGCGATAGGTTCGACTATCCGCTCTTCTCTTTTCTTTTTCTGTTCCACTCCCGCCATTCCCGCGTCGGATCGTCATCGGGATCTGGGGTCTCCTGGGAGGGACGGCGTTCTTCCGGCACATGCTGCAGATTGATCCGTATCCGCGTCCACGTCGATGACCGTCCACGCATGGAATCGACCAGCACGTCCTCTGGAGCCAGTAATTGCGCCACGCCGGCATGTTTCTGCTTCCACCGCTCCAGGCCAGCCAGCGCCGCCGCTTTGTCGGTGGAATTCGCGATCACGATGAGCGGCATCTTGATCCGCGGCTTCCTGGCTGCGGATTTCGCTCGCGATGGCGCCACCCGAGGTGCCTCAGTGTCCATCTTGCGGAAATGCGGCGGCCACGGCGCATCGGCAAGCCCAGCGGCTTCGTCTTTGTCGGCTAGTTCCAGCAACTTGTCCAACGAACCCGCCGCCGAATCCGTCTGCGCATGCGGATCGCCGATCTTCTCGAAGCGCTGCGGTACTGTGAAGATCGTAAAATCGGCTGGATTGCAGTCTGGTACTTCGCTCCAGTTAAGCGGCGTCGAAACCCGCGCATCGGGCAGCGGACGCACCGAATACGCCGAGCACGTAGTACGGTCTTTTGCATTCTGGTTGTAGTCGAGGAAGACCCCGTGCCGCTCTTCTTTCCACCACTTTGACGTGGCCAGCGCAGGCACGCGCCGTTCCACGGATCGCGACAGTGCGACTGCCGCACGGCGCACCTGCTGAAATGTCCAGCGCGGCTCAATCCGGACATTCACATGCATGCCGCGCGACCCGCTGGTTTTCGGCCGGCCGCGCAGTCCCAGTTGCTCCAGCAGAGCCTTTACTTCGAGCGCCACCTTACGCACATCGTCCCATGCGACGCCAGGAACCGGATCCAGATCGATTCGCAATTCATCGGGATGCTCAAGATCGGCGGAGCGAACCGGATGCGGATGCAGTTCGATGCATCCCAGATTCACGATCCACGCCAGACCGGCGGCATCATCGACGACAATTTCTTCCGCGGTCCGCCCAGAAGGAAAGGAAAGTGTCACAGCCCGCAGCCAAGGAGGCCTCTGTCCGGGAGCACGCTTCTGATAAAAGGCTTCGCCCTCAGCGCCATTCACGAAACGTTTCAGAACAATCGGCCGATCTTTGATTCCGTTCAGCGCCCCCGGAGCCACCGAGAGGTAGTAGCGCACGAGTTCCAGCTTGGTAACGCGGACCTGCTTCGAGAAATACAGCTTGTCCGGATGCGTAACCTGAACCTCACGCCCATCAAGAGACAATACCTCGGTGGTCTCGTTTTTCCCCACGAAAACAAGGCTATCACTCCGCCTGGAGAGATCGGCTTTCGATATCCAATCCATTCTTTGCCGCCCCCATTGCTCGCTTGACAATAAATGCATGGAAGGCTATATAGCTATATAGCTATATAGCAATATAGCCAATGAGCAACAGAAAAGCTCCCGATCCTCTCGATACCACGTTTTCCGCGCTGGCCGACGCGACCCGGCGTGCGATTCTTGCCCGGCTCGCTTTAGGAGAAGCTTCCGTGAATGAACTAGCTGCGCCGTTTCGGCTCAGCCAGCCGACCATTTCCAAACACCTTAAGGTTCTGGAGCGTGCTGGGCTGATTTCGCAGGAACGTTCGGCACAACGTCGGCTGCGCCGCCTGGTCTCCAAGCCACTCGAGTACGCCACCGACTGGCTGAATGGATACAGAAATCCCGGCACTCTAAAACTCACTACGCCGACCGATCGCGAGATTACATTTCGACGTGTCTTTGCGGCGCCACGCCGCCGCGTTTTTGACGCTTTCACCCAACCGGATCTTCTCAGGCAATGGTTCTTCGGAGCTCCCGGCGGTTCCTTAGCAGTATGCGAAGTGGCTTTAAAAGCCGGGGACTCGTTTCGATACGTATGGCGCAGCCCCAACGGCAGCGAGATAGGCATGAGCGGCCGCTGCCTCGAATTTGTTAAGCCGATCCGGATTGTCGCAACCGAAAAGTTCGACCAGCCCTGGTATCCGGGTGATGCGGTGGGGACGATCACTCTCGACGAACAAGGCGGCGTCACTACGCTTACACAAACCATCCTTTACGAATCGCAAACAGCCCGGGACACGGTGCTGAAAACGCAAGTCGAGCACGGCGTGGCTCTGGGCTATGACCGGCTGGCGAAGTTGCTGGAATCGCTGTCCGTCAGAAAGGCGAAGAAATGAATTTGAGCACATCCGAGAAAAATGCCCCGTCGCGTCACATCGGGAGAAGCATTCTTGCTCTCGTCGCCGGTATGCTGACGGCGATCGTTCTGTCCCTCGGAACCGATCTTGGTCTGCACGCAGTCGGGCTGACTTCCCCCCTCGGCCAGCCGATGTCTGATCCGTGGCTGTTGCTAGCCACCACCTATCGAACCATCTATGGATTGCTCGCCAGTTATATCGTTGCCCGTCTAGCACCGAATCGCCCGATGCAGCACGCGTTGATTGCCGGCTTCATCGGACTGGTCGTGAGCATCGCAGGCGCCGTCGCCACATGGAACAGTGGCCTCGGCCCGCACTGGTATCCCCTCTCGTTGATCGTCCTGGCACTTCCGCCGGCGTGGGTTGGAGGAAAACTCCGCGAAATGCAATTGCGTTCGCAGACCGCAGCCAGCACGATGTCTTGAGATTCGTTCTCCTGAGGCGACGGATATGAAGAAAAAGCAGCAACTCCTCACCAAGGCGTCCGAACCCGACAAGGTGGATGTCTACATGCAGAAGCTCAAGCACCCACTGGCGGGAGTGGTAGCGGCCCTGAGGAAAATCATTCTGAGCACCGACGAAGAGATCGGCGAGGAGATCAAATGGAACGCGCCAACTTTCTTCTACGCAGGTGAGATGGCGCCCTCAGATCCGAAGAAGTACAAACGATACATGATCGTCTTCAATATCTATCAGAAGGATTGCATCCGCCTGGTATTTCCCAGCGGCGCCAAAATCAACGACACTTCGGGATTCTTGCACGGCGACTACGCTGACGGGAGAAGGCTGGCATTGTTCCACAACCTCGAAGAAGTGCAATCACAAACCAAGCCACTGCAGCGGGCCATAAAAAAGTGGCTAACCAGACTGGACAAAAACTAGGAACCGCGTTGCACATCCGCTAATGGCGCCATGATGCCCTCTTTGCCCGTTTGAACGCAGCTGCGGCTGCTGTTTGCCTGGTGATTCCCAAGGTAACCCTTCGGTACACTCCCTTTCGGTAACCCTTGGTAACCATGCCTTCCATGACGTCCAGACGTACAATTGGCCTTGTCCGGTCGGCCATCTGCCGATATCGCAGATGACCCCGCGACCTGCACCCGGGAGCAGCCCCCAGCGTCCATCGGGTTCTGTTCTCAATTTGGTTGGCGACACCAGGGTCTGGAGTTCGACGCTCTTATGGCATTGTTCGGGTTCAATAAGCAGAAGGTTCTCGCCAATGCGGAGAAGTACGTCCAGCAGGGCAAGCTTCAGAATGCCATCTCCGAGTACGAAAAGATTCTCAAGAACGACCCCAAAGACCTGACCGTCACCAATACCGTCGGCGATCTCTACTCGCGTATCGGCGAGAGCGACAAGGCTACAGACTGTTTTAAGAATGTCGGCGACGCCTATGCCAGCCAGGGTTTCACGGTCAAGGCCATCGCGATGTACAAGAAGATCTGCAAGCTCAAACCATCGCTCGAGAGCTTGCTGAAGCTGGCCGAACTCTACACCCAGCAGGGCCTGTTCAATGATGCCCGCGCGCAGTATCTGCAGGTCGCAGAAGAATTCCTGAAGGCCGGCGAACTCGAGAACGCGGTCCGCATCTTCCAGAAGATCCTGGAGATGGACCCGGAAAACAGCCAGATGCGCGTGAAGCTGGCCGAAGTCTACGTGCGTCTGGGCAAAAAACAGGAAGCCTGGCAGATCTTCTCCGCCGCCGTCGAGAGCATGCGCTCGAAGGGATCGCTTAGCGGCGCCGACGAAGTTCTGCAGCGCATGCTGACGCTAGACCCGGGAAACGCTTATGCCTTGCTGATGCAGGGCAAGAACCTGCTCGAGTCCGGCGACGGCGCCGGGGCCGTCGCTGCTCTTCAAAAGATTTCCGACATCGATTCCAATCCCGACGGCCTCCGCGATCTCCTTAAGGCGTATCTCCTGACCGGCCAACTCTCGGAAGCCGGAACGGTCGCCAACAAGCTGTTGACCGTGCACAACGACCTCTCGGCAATCTCAACCTTTGCCGACGCTCTCATGCAGGCGGGGCAATATGAGAACGCCCTGCAGGTCTACGATCAGCACGCGGAAAGACTCCTGGCGGAGAACTCCGACAAGGTTCTGAAGAATCTGCACACGATCATCGGGCATGTTCGCGAGAATCCCGATTCCCTGCAGAAGCTTCTGGATCTCTTCAATAAGGCAGGAGAAACCACTCACATCAGCGAAGTCACGGAACTGCTGGCCCATGCCAGCGTTCAGTCTGGAGAACTAACCCAGGCGCGCGACCTGTACCAGAAGCTGGCACAACTCGAGCCTCAAAACCCGCTGCACATGCAGAACTACCAGCAGGTGGTCAGTCAGCTTGGCGGCACTTCTGGAAGCAAGCTGATCACGCCGGAAGAGGCCGTCGTCCTGATTGACGATCTGGAAGCAACGGCACCCGCAATTCACCAGCACTATTCCGACGAAATCGCGCTCGCCGTCCGCTCGGCCCTCACTGATGCCGAATTGTTCATCTCATACAACATGCCCGCCAAGGCGTTGGGTCCGCTGCTCTCCGCCTTGCCGATGGCCTCAAACGATCTACGATTGAATCAGCGCCTGGCCGCGTTGCACACCCGCGCCGGACGTTTTGCCGAAGCCGCGGTCTGCTGCCGCACGTTACAGAACATTTACTCCGAAGCCGATCACCCGGACGAAGCCTCGCGCTACTCAGAACTCGCGGAACGTTACGAAGAGCGGTCGTCAGCTCCCGCAAGTCGCGACTCCGGAGAAGAAGCTCCTATCTTCCTTGATGCTCCGGCGCCTGAAGCGCACGTGGCCGAGCCGGAAGTGGCAGAATTTGCCATTGAAGAAGCTCCGGCGGAAATCTCGATTGAAGAGCCGGAGGCACCCTCCACCCCCAAGCCAGAAGAAGCCACCGTCCAGTCTGCCGCCCCGTGGCCCACGGCTGCACCCGCTGCAGAGGTCAGCGCCGAACCTGAATTCGCCGTGGTCGATGAGTCCGCCTCAGCAGCACCCGTGGAAGCTGCGGCTCCGACTGAGGAAATTGATCTCTCCTCGGAGTGGGATGACGCCATCACCATCGAGGCAGACGATACATCACCCGCCGCCCTTGAAGGACCTGCTGCTGTTGAGGAATCGGCCTCAGCGACTACCGCGGAAGAATCCAACCCGCGTGTCGGTGAGACCATCGAAGAAATTCACTTCTACGTCGGTCACGGCATGCCCGAGCAGGCCCTGGCCGCTCTCGCTAAGCTCCAGACACTGACCCAGGATCTGGCAAAGATCGAAGAACTTCGCGCGGAGATTGACGCGGCCATGCAGCCGGCCGAGGAGATGACGGTAGAGGCTGAGGCCGCAGTCGAAGAACTTACGGCCGACGACATTCCCTCCGCTGAGATTGCCGAGGAGGCTCCTGTTGCGGCGGAGCCGGAGCCGACCCCAGCCCCAGAGCCTGAACCGGTCGCGGAAGTAGTGCCCGAACCCGAGCCGGAGCCTCAGCCCGAACCCGAGCCTGTGGGCGAGGCGGTTCCCGTTGCGCAGGAGCCCGAGCCTCCATCTGAGCCGGGTGTTCTGAAGGAATTCGTTAGCGACCTCGAATCGTCTCTCGGCGATAGCTTCTTGCCCGGTGCCGTTCCGCATGAGGAGCCTGCGCCCGCTCCCGCAGCCCAAGCTAAGCCGGCAGCTGCGCCCGCGCAGCCAGCCCCGGTCCTGGGCGAGTTCGTTGCTGACATCGAAGCATCTCTCGGCGAAGATTTTCTCAAGGCGGCTCCCGTACCTGAGCCTAAGCCGTCCGCGCCCGTCGCGGCCGTCAAACCCGTATCGGTTCCGCCACCGGCGATTCCGGCAGAGCCCAGGAAAGTCAGTCCCCTGGCCGCGAGTGCCGCTGCCTCCGCCGCGCCCTCGTCGTCAGTCGCGCCGGTTTCAGCGCCTGCGGTGAAAGCTCCACCGGCACCCCCGATGCCGGTTGCGTCAGCAGCACCAGTTCCTCCGGTAGCTCCAAAGCCACAACCACCAGCCGCACCGGTTCTGCCTGCGGTCGCTCCGGCTCCTGCGGGCAAGTCCCCGTTTGCCGAGGAGGCCGGCATCGATCTGGCCGACATGTTCGGTGAGTTGAAAAAGGATCTCGAGGCCGATGTCGCTTCCACTGACGAAGATCCCGAAACGCACTACAATCTGGGCATCGCGTTCCGCGAAATGGGCCTGCTAGACGAAGCCATCGGAGAGCTCCAGAAAGCTTGCCAGTCCTTCGATCGCGGACAGCCGTTCCCTCAGATCATGCAGACTTACACTTGGCTGGCACAATGTTTCCTTGAGAAGGGAGTTCCTGAAGCCGCCGTCCGCTGGTACGACCGGGCTCTCCAGGTTCCCACCATCGACGGCGAAACGCGGGTGGCCTTGAACTATGAACTGGCCGCTGCCTACGAAACCGCTGGCGATAAGACGTCAGCACTCAAGCATTTTATGGACGTCTACGGAAGTAACATCGATTATCGGGATGTCGCCGAGCGCATTAAGGCCCTGAAGTCGTAAAATAACCCGGATGGCTTTCGAAGTCCCTTTGACCGGGATCCAACGCATTAGAATCTGCCCCGCGGAGCCGGAGCTGCCCTGAATGAGTGATCCCATATTCTCCGGCGCACCCGGCAACGTTCCCGAGCCCCCCAGTCCCCCAGCCGATACGCCCACGATTCTCCTGGATCCTGCTGAGAGTCGGCCACGAGCGATGCAGCTGTGGATGCATCGCATCTCCGTCTTTCTGTTTGTCTTGATCAGCGCTGTAGCCGGCGTGCTCCTGATTATTTTGCCCTGGACGCCGGAGTGGACTGACAACTACCTGCTGCTCTCATTCCCGGCCCTGCGGAGCTTCGTTACGAATGGTTTTTTTCGCGGGATCTGCAGCGGACTGGGCCTGCTCGACATCTGGATTGGTTTCTGGGAGGCTTTGCACTACCACGAACATCACTAGCCGGGCTAGCAGCACATTTCCCATTCTGAAGTTTTGAGTTATTGCATGCCTGAACATCTGAAAGCCGCACCCGTACCGTATGAAAACGAGTTGTTCCTCAACAGTCCCGATGGCCGCATCCTGCGGATATTGGCGGAATATCAGGAGCCGTTGGCCCGCTTCCGCCGCGAGCAGATCCAGGACACCGTGGTGTTCTTCGGATCGGCGCGATTCCAGGGACACAAGGCCGCCACGGAGCGCCTGGATGCGATCGGCGAGAAGAATGCAACGCCGGATCAATTGCAGGAGGACTACAAGCGCGCTCAGGCGACTGTCGACACGGCGCGCTACTACGAAGATGCCCGCAAACTCGCCTACCAGTTAACCAAGTGGTCGATCAACATTCCGGCGCGCCGGCATCGCTTCGTCGTGACGACGGGCGGAGGTCCCGGCATCATGGAGGCCGCTAACCTCGGCGCCCACGAAGCCGGCGGCAAGAGCATCGGATTGAACATCCAGCTTCCTTTCGAGCAGCACCCAAACCCGTTCGTCACTCCCTCACTCAACTTCCAGTTCCACTATTTCTTCATGCGCAAGTTCTGGTTCGCTTACCTCGCCAAGGCACTGGTCATCTTCCCTGGCGGCTTTGGCACCATGGACGAGCTCTTTGAGATCCTGACTCTTGCGCAGACTGAGAAGCTGGCCAAGAAAATCCTGGTCATCATCTACGGCAGCGAGTATTGGAACAAGATCATCAACTTCCAGGCGTTCGTCGATTCTGGTACGGTCTCGCCCCCGGATCTCGACTTGTTCAAAGTTGTCGATAATCCCGAAGAAGCCTTTGAGTTCCTCCGAGATGGGCTGACAACATATCACCTCGGCGAAGCGCCCAAGAAGAAGGGCGACGTGCTTCCGGAAATCGCCAAGACCAGACCGTAACTGAACGGTCCTGGCAGAGGTCGCAGCCGCCAAGCGGCGAAAGATTGCGGCCCACAGCGCAAGCCGTGGGAAGCCAAACAAATTGAGGAAGCCCCAAAAGGGGTGAAAGCAAGCCCGCGGTGGTAAGCCGTGTATGCCAGATTGTTGCCTTCTGTACTACATCACCGATCGCAAGGCTATCGCCCCGGACGAACCCACCCGCCGAAGACGTCTGCTTGAGAAAATCGCTGAGGCCGCCCGCGCCGGCATCGACTACATCCAACTCCGTGAGAAAGATCTGTCAACGCGAGAGCTGGAATCCTTAGCCCGCGAAGCAATCGGCGTTCTAAACGAAATCAGAACTGACAATCGAGATCTGAAAACAAAACTGCTGATCAATTCCCGCGCAGACGTCGCCCTGGCCGTCGGGTCAGACGGCGTTCATCTCCGTTCCGAAGACATCTCTCCCCTGGACGGGAAGGTTATCTGGGAAAGATGCGTTACGGGCGTGCTGCGAACGCGAGGCGCAACGCAAGCACCGCTGATCGGCGTCTCGTGTCACTCCCCAAGCGAAGTGCTCCAAGCCGAAGCGAACGCAGCGACGTTCGCCGTCTTTGCCCCGGTGTTTGAGAAGAATGATGCCCCGCATACGCAGCCCGCAGGCCTGTCGCAACTCCGCGAAGCGTGCCGCGCAAAAATCGCCGTCCTCGCGCTGGGTGGTATCAATCTGGAAAATGCTCAAGCGTGCCTCGAAGCCGGCGCTTCAGGGATCGCCGCCATCCGTCTCTTCCAGGAAAACGACATTGCTGCGATAGTTGCGCAACTCCAAACTCCCTTGTGATCGTCTGTGCCCCCGTCGTGATCAATGTTCGTTGTTACACTAATCCGAAATGCAACCAGTCCTTCAAGTAAAGTTGGCCCTTGTCCGAATCCCAGCGTGCGATTTCCTCATGGGTTCCGACAAAGGCCAGGACTGCGAGCGCCCGGTTCATCGGGTCTGGATTGATTCATTCTCAATTGCTGCGACCCAGGTCACGAACGAAGAATATGGGCGCTTCCTCCGCGCGACCTCACAAACTCCTCCGCCCTTCTGGGCCCACCCGAACTTCAACCACCCCCAGCAGCCCGTGGCGGGAGTCTCCTGGCACGAAGCTCTCCGCTACTGTGAATGGCTCAGCATACAAACAGGACGCCGCTTGCGGCTTCCGACGGAGGCAGAGTGGGAGTGCGCATCCCGCGACGGTTTGGAGCAAACACAGTTCCCGTGGGGAGACGAACCGCCGCAATCGCTGCCGAACTACTCGACCCGCTGGCAGACCGGACCCGAACCGGTCGCGCAATACCCACCCAACACGTTCGGGTTGTACGACATTGGCGACAACGTCCACGAATGGTGCAGCGACTGGTACGATCCGAACTATTACGCCATCTCGCCCGGGCGCAACCCGCAAGGCCCCGAGCAAAGTCCAATGAAGCCACCCCGCAAGTCTTCCCGCGGAGGCTCCTGGCGCCACCACATCAAAGTGGCACGCTGCTCTGCGAGATCCAGCATCCCGCCAGACTTTCAATATGCTGATTACGGATTTCGCATAGCCTGCGACGCATCTTGATCTGCTCTGATCTGCTCACGACACAGATCAGTGTGGAATTGCCCGCATACGCACCCCGATCACATTCGGCACGGGCCACGCCACCGCGTTCTGATCGTTCTCCTTGAACGAGGTCTCATAACTCCCGAACATCTCCAACTCGGTCTCGCCGGCATGCACATAGAGTTGAGCTTCGGGACCGCCCTCCATATGCTGCGCCGCCACCAACCCGATTCCGGCGGCAAGCAATTCCTGATTCAAATCGTGCATCGAGAAAGGCGAACGCGAATAGATAAAAAGAATATGCCCTTCTCCGTCTTCACCGACTGCCGCCTCGCTCCATTCCCGGCTCTGCTTGGCCCACTGATTGAGTCCCGGGCGCTTGATGAGTCTCAGGTTCTGCACGGCAGAGGTATAGTCTGCGAGAATTGTTTGCAAATCCACTCCCGGGGAATCGAGATCGAAGATCCTGAAGGCGGGAACCGTCCTCGATTCGCGTGGATGGAATGCCATGACCGACTGATAAGCGTTCACCCGGCTGTTGTAGACCTGGTCCTGGCTTCGCACATAGCCGAGGTGCGTTTTGCTGTCCGCTGCAAACATTCCTGCATTGATGGCAGCGGCATATTTCTGTTTGTGCGCCCATTCCCGGGCCGTGTGACCAGCGGACTCTCCAGTCTGAAGAACACCGATTATTTCCAGTTCCCAGCGACTGGGATCCATCCGCAACACCGTGATCTTCGAATCCCCGAGGATGCTTTGTTTGCGGGCCTGGACTTCCCGGATCTCCATTCCAGCGGCAAGAGTCCGCCAGCCCGACTCCGCTCGCGCTGGAGGCTCCCCTTGCACTCCCATTAGAGCCAGAACAACTCCAAAGGCGCACAGCTGTCGCCAGATCGGGCATTCCATATAATCTGTCCTTTCTAGAACTGGCCAGCCATGCAGCCGGCCCGGAAACGGAGACTATGTTCCACGAAGACCTCCTGCAGCACAAGCGCATCCTGATCACCGGCGGCGGCACCGGCCTTGGCAAAGGCATGGCTGCCCGCTTCCTCGAACTCGGAGCCACGGTCTACATCTGCGGGCGCCGCGAGGAAGTCCTGAAAGCCGCTGTGGAAGAGCTGAAGTCCAAAGGCCCGATCCTCCCAATCCCATGCGATGTTCGAAGCCTCGAAGCCGTCGAGCAGATGATCGAATCGACCTGGCGCGAAGGCCCTCTTGACGTACTAGTGAACAATGCGGCTGGAAACTTCATCGCCCGCACCGAAGAGCTTTCCCCGAACGCATGGCAGTCAGTGATCAACATCGTTCTCGTCGGCACGCTCAACTGCACCATGGCCTGCGGACGCCGCTGGTTGGCCACAAAGCTTCCCGGCACAGTTCTCAGCATTTCCGCGACATACGCGCCAGTAGGCTCGGCGTACGTCGTTCCCTCCGCCGTGTCGAAAGCCGGAGTCGAAGCTCTGACTCGCAGCCTGGCCGTGGAGTGGGGCGACCGTGGCATTCGCATGAACGCCATCGCTCCCGGCCCGATCCCAACCCAAGGAGCGTTCTCCCGAGTCCTTCCGCGTAAAGAACTGGAAGCCCTTGCCCTAGAGCGCCATCCCATGCACCGCTTTGGAACCGTCGAAGAGCTTGCCAATCTGGCAGCCTTCCTCATCAGTGACAGCTCCGGCTATATCAACGGTGAAGTGATCCGTATGGATGGAGGTGAATTCCTGCAAGGTGCCGGAGAGTTCAGCGCCTTGGGTCGCATGCTCAAGGAAGAAGACTGGCAAGCACTCAAACCTAGAAAGAGATAACGTGGCTGGGTGCCACACTCCTGGCAGACTTGCCAGAAGTGGATATTTTCAAGAGCAACCCACTACGACTAACGCCGCTCGTCTTTCGGCATCACAATCGCTTTCAACAGCAGATTCACCAGGCTCAGCACAATCGCCCCGATGAACGCCGCGAGAAACCCATGCACCTGAAATCCAGGTGAAAGCAGCGCCGATGCCAGCTCCAGCATCAGTGCATTGATGATCAGCCAGAACACCCCAAGCGTGACCACGGTCAGCGGGAATGTAACTATTTTGAGAACGAACCCGATCGTCGCATTAATGAATCCGATGACCAACGCCGCGATCAGCGCGCTCTTCCACCCGCTGACGTAGACGCCGCTGACGAGTTGGGCAACCACCCAAACTGCGATCGCGCTCAGAATCCAGTTTAAGAGCAGCCTTAGCATATGATTCTCCGCATCGCATCATAGGCCTGCGCACTGGTTTTGTCATTCCGCCAGGTCAAGTACTGCGTGATCATGCAGCTCCAGGATTCGAATGGCAATTCAACTTCTCCATGCTGACTTCGAACCTCTGAATCTCAGATACCCTGTCCCTCGGTCATACCGCTAAAAAAATTTACACCGCATTCTCCAGCTGTGTGAGGCACGTGCGGTACACTACGCAATTCGTGTCTCGGGAGGAAACCCATGCCAGATGCATTACTCAGCGGATCCGAGTTCAAAAAACAATTGCGTGCGGGACAGCCCAAGATGGGCCTGTTCCTTAACGCACACAGTCCCACCGTCGCCGAGCAACTCGCCTTCTCCGGTTACGACTGGCTGCTCGTCGACACCCAACACGGTCCCATGGGCTACGAGCGTCTCTCGGCGATGCTCAGCGGAATCTCCAATGGCGGCGCTAAGAGTCTGGTCCGCGTCGGCGGATTCGACGATCGCCCCGGCATCCAGCAGGCCCTCGACATGGGCTCCGACGGCGTCCTCGTTCCCTATATCAACACGGCGGATGAAGCTCGCCAAGCCGTAAGCTGCACAAGGTATCCGACTGCAGGGACGCGTTCCGTGTACTTCCCGCAACGCAGCATGAACCGCGCCGGACTGCTCGGCTACGCGGGCAACTGGAACAACGAAGCCATCGTAGCGCTGCAAGTCGAGACGGCCTCCTGCATCAAGAACATCGCCGAAATCGCCGCGGTGCCCGGCGTCGACATTCTCTTCCTCGGCCAGAACGATCTCTGCATGTCGATGGGCCTTTACGAAAAATACAAATTCCCCGACATGTACACCTCGCCCGAACTCGATGCAGCGACCAAGAGCCTTATAGAGAATGCGCGGAAGAACAATGTAATTCTGGGCCTGTTCCTGTTCGGCACTGCCCGGGTCGGCGAATTCCTCGAGAAAGGATTCACCTTCATCAGCATCGGCAACGACCTGCATCATGTTCTGACGCAAGCCGGAGCCTACGTCGTCGACATGGAAAAAATCGCGCAAGAAAAAGGAAAATCCTGGAAGCGCCGCCCAACCGCGTTGTTCTAGCACGATCAGTGAAAACCGGGTGCCCCACCTCTGGCCGATGTTGCCAGAAGTGGGGCTTTTGATTTTCCACTGTGATCCTCGGTGGGCTCTTCAGTTTCAAGTAAAATCAAACTCCGCATGCAGATCCTGAACGAAATCGAAACCCGAGTCTTGGGCTCGTTAATCGAGAAAGACATCACCACGCCCGACTACTACCCGCTCTCGTTGAACGCGTTGGTCAACGCTTGCAACCAGAAAAACAACCGCGACCCCGTGATTACCCTGGAAGAGAACGCCGTACGCAATGCCCTGACCACTCTCCAGGAAAAGCGCATGGCCGGGCCCGCGAGCGGCGCCGACAGCCGCGTCACGAAATACGAGCACCGCCTGCAGGAGGTCTTCAACTTCGATCGCCGCGAAATCGCGATCATTTGCGTCCTCCTCCTGCGAGGCGCGCAAACTCCCGGCGAACTCCGCGGACGTACCGAACGCATGTATCACTTCGACACCCTCGAAGACGTCGTCTCAACGCTCGACCGGCTCGCCCAGCGCGACCCGCGGCTTGTGTGCATCCTCGCTCGCCAGCCCGGCACAAAAGAATATCGCTATATGCATCTGTTCTCGGGCGAGCCGCTGGAACCCACGGTCTCTCGCGCAACACTCGAACGGGAGTCCGCCGCCGTGCCCTCATCGGACACCTTGGTTCAGGCTGCCCCTCCGCCCGCCCAACGCCTCGCTCGTCTCGAAGAAGAAGTAGCCAGCCTCCGCCGCGAGCTCACTGAGGTCCAGCAACAACTCGTCGAATTCCGCAAGCAGTTCGAATGATCTTGTCGAGAAGAGGCCGAGACGTGTTCTGTTTGTTGAGGTTTAACAGGATTGACTGGGTGCCCGACTTCTGGCCGATGTTGCCAGAAGTGGGGATTTTCTCCCCAGATTGAAAGCGAACCTCACGAAACACGCCGGGAACTTCTCAGCTCCTGCCAACGTACAATCCATTAAGGGAGGTCTCCCATGTTCACATTCTTACTCTGGTGCATCCTCTTCATCCTGTGCTGGCCTCTCGCGTTTTTGGCACTTGTCGCTTATCCCATTGTCTGGCTCCTCTTGCTTCCATTCCGCATCGTCGGAGTCGCTGTCCACGGTGTGCTGGAAGTCATTTACCTGGCGATAACGCTCCCTTTCCGTCTCCTTTCGGCCCCGTTTCGCGTCTGAACAATTGTCAACTGTCATCCTGAGCAAGAATTGGTCTTTGCAGCGAAGCGCAAAGACCATCCGCAGTCGAAGGATCCCTATTTCCGGTCCGGGAATAGGCCGTTCCCTGAATTCCCGCCTTTCTGCGCACTCCGTTTTGGTGTAGCCTCAGAGAACGCCACGTTCTGGGGAGGACCTCATGCGTCGTCGCGAATTCCTCGTTCGTACCGCAACCGCCGCCGGAGTAGCCTGGCTTTCATCCAAATCGATTCTCAGGGCACTGGCTGATCAGACTCTTGGTCAAAAGTTTTCCGCCTCCGATACGGTCACCCTCGGCGGCACTGGCATCAAAACCAGCCGCCTCGCCATGGGCACCGGAACGGTGGGCTCCGGTCATCACTCGCACCAGACCGCTCTCGGCATCGAAGGACTATCGGATCTCCTGCGCAACGGGTACGACCATGGCTTACGCTTCTTCGATTCCGCGGATTCCTATGGAAGCCATCCGCACGTAGCCGAAGCCCTCAAGCACGTTCCTCGCGACAAAGTCACCGTCCTCACGAAATCCTGGGCCCGCGATGCCGCCGGCATGCGCGCCGACCTCGACCGCTTCCGCAAAGAGCTTGGCACCGACTATCTGGACATCTGCCTGATGCACTGCGTCACCGAAGCTGACTGGACAACACAATTCCGCGCCGCCATGGATGTTTTGTCCGAAGCCAAGCAGAAGGGAATCATCCGCTCTCACGGATGCTCCTGCCACAGCATTGAGGCTCTACGGGCGGCCGCCAAGAGCCCATGGGTGGAAATTGATCTCGTCCGTATCAACCCCGTTGGCGCCTACATGGACTCCGATCCTGCGACGGTCCTAAGCGTATTAAAAGAAATGAAGGCGGCAGGCAAAGCAGTAGTCGGGATGAAGATCCTGGGACAGGGGCAACTCACGAAACGTCAGGACGAAGCAATCAAATATGCGCTGTCATCAGGCGTGCTAGATGCCTTCACCATCGGCGCCGAAAGCAAGCAGGAGCAGGAAGATCTGATCCGCCGAATCGCCGCAGCGTAATCCTGATCGAAGGCAAGCAACGATGGGTGCCCCACTTCTGGCCGACTTTGCCAGAAGTGGGTTTTAGAGTGCATTCATGTAGGGACAGCCGCCTCGGCTGTCCAGCCGCGAAGCGGCGAAAGAAGTGCCTGCCCAGCGTAATGACCCTTGATTGTTCTCGCTATCGCACCGAGGGTCTGCCTGTCCGAGCCGGAGACCTCCGTCGAAGCCACCACGCTCGCACGCATTGTCCCGGAATGAATGCCTTCTCGAAATACCATGACTGGCTGCCAGGTTCGTGGTGAAGGCTGGCATCGCCTCCGGCGGCAAACTCAAGTTCCTCCGGCAGAGCTTCGATCTGTAGGGTCGCTCCCAGCGTAGCTTCGGTGAGCTCCGTCACGTCACAATATTGCTCAGGCACGGTTATCCCATATCTCCACGTGACTTGGCACGCGGCCTTCTCGCCCGCCCTGACCGGTTTCAGGCTCAAAGGCGGCAAAGCGCTTCTGGGCACGCGTGTCACGCCCAGCGCATCCTCGGCTTCCGCTTTGCGGGCGAGGCTGTCGTCAGAGAACGTGTGGATCTTCCTTCCGGCAATTCCATACTCCAGAAAACGAAACTCCGGCTGGAAAAGAGTCTCTGCTGCCATCTCCGGCGCGTAGTCGCGGACCGCTTCCGAGTAGTTCCTCACCTCAAACCTGACCTCCACATTTACCTGCACGCACCCATCCTCGGGAGACGAAAACGTATAAGACTTCACGTAGTGATCCCGCACCAGGTCGGTAGACACAACATCACGAACTGGACCTTGCATATCAACCGGCAAACCTCGCCCGACCAATCTTTGGGCCAACCCATCTGAGACTCTTTCCACCAGCAACTTCGCGGAGAAAAGATCAATGGCCACTCCCAGAACCATGGCGACGATAAAGGCATCGGCAAGAAAATAAACCAGCTCGTTGCCAGGCCACCAATATGGATACTTGAGTCTGGCAATAACGCCCACTATGCCCGCGACCACGAAGGGTGTCAGCAAGCGTACATGGTCTCTCAGCGACATCGCATAGAAGCGCCGTGGCTTGCTCCTGGCCTCCTTCAGCGGAGGACGAGCAGGAGCCTCTTTTTCGGTTGCTTCGTCTACCGTAAGAATCTCGATTGGGGGCATAACCCTACCTCGGTGATGGTTGTTCTGCGGTGGGCGTTAGGTGTGAAAACAGATTCTCTGCGCATCCGGGCGTACCCAATGTCGCCGGTCTGGCCAGAGTGATGACTCAGCGTAGTGGATTAATGGTGTCGTCGTAGAGTATACAACTGCAAGCCCCAGTCCCTAAGTTCCAATGGTGTAATCACGAATGGGATTTTGACCGGGCAAAGTCTGCCTCCGAATTCCATGTAGTGAACCCGGCGGGCATGACTCGCTCTTAACTCTCCATCACCTTCAATCCCGGACTCACAATCAACCGCGCTTCAGTCGCCTTCTGGACATCCTCGGGCATCAGTCCCGGCGCAATCTCCTCCAACACAAGCCCGTCCCGCGTCACGCGAATATACGCCATCTCGGTCGCGATCGTATCGACCACGCGCACCCCGGTAAGCGGCAGCGTGCACTTCTTCAAGATCTTCGGCGCACCATCCTTCGTCGTGTGCTCCATCGCCACCACAACGCGCCTCGCGCCCGCAACCAGGTCCATCGCTCCACCCATGCCCTTAACCATTTTTCCAGGAATCATCCAGTTGGCGATACTCCCGGTTTCATCGACCTCCATGGCTCCCAGCACACTCAGATCAATGTGCCCGCCGCGGATCATGGCAAACGAATCCGCACTCGAGAAATACGAGGTCCCCGGCATCTCGCTGACGGTTTCTTTGCCCGCGTTGATCAGATCCGGATCCTCTTTCCCTTCGACCGGATAAGGCCCAATCCCCAGCATCCCATTCTCCGACTGCAGCGTAACTGTCATGCCCGCCGGCACATGATTCGCGATCAGAGTCGGCATGCCGATCCCGAGATTCACATAAAACCCATCCCGCAATTCGCGTGCAATCCGCCGCACAATCCGCTCGCGCTTGTCCACGTCTCTAGCTGGCTTATTCATCTTGTCGTTAATCGCCGGTCGTCACTTGGTCCTTAGTCGTCGGCCCAAACGTCTCCACCTGTCATCCTGAGCGGAGTCGAAGGATCCCTATGCACAGACCACTGATCACTGACCACTGGCCACCTTCCGCACCGTCCTCCGCTCAATTCTCCGCTCGTACAACTCACCCTGAAAAATCCTCTTCACGTAAATCGACGGCGTATGAATCGCATCCGCATCTAACTCCCCCACCTCCACTAGGTGCTCCACCTCAGCGATCGTGACCTTCGCCGCCGTTGCCATCATGGGATTAAAATTCCGCGCCGTCTTCCGATACATCAGATTCCCCGATTTATCGCCCTTCCATGCCTTTACGAAAGCAAAATCCGCAGTGAGCCCACGCTCCATCAGATAAAGCCGACCGTCAAATTCCCGCGTCTCTTTTCCCTCGGCGACAATAGTTCCCACTCCGGTCGGCGTATAGAACGCCGGAATCCCGGCCCCACCAGCGCGAATCCTCTCGGAAAACGTCCCCTGCGGAATTAGCTCGAGTTCGATTCTCCCCTGCAGCACCATCTCTTCCAGTAACTTGTTCTCGCCGACATAGGTTCCGATGTGATGCACAATCTGCCCCGCCGCCAGCAGCAACCCGTTGCCTGCTCCATCGATTCCAACGTTGTTGCTGATGGTATGCAGATTTTTCGTGCCTTTCCGCGCCAGCGCTCGAATCAGATTTTCCGGCATTCCGCACAGGCCGAATCCCCCAATCATGATTGCCGCACCGTCAAACACGTCGCGGATGGCCTCATCCGCATTGGCAACAACTTTGTTCATGGCGTGAGCATTCTATCTGAATTCTCGGATGGGACACACTCTGCCCGGATTGCGCCTCCGCCAATTCATGACCATCATTTGACATCCTGGAGACACGTTGGCGCATCCCCACCGCGCCTGCGCGCGTCCAATCATGCAAACGGAAACGAATGAGTAGCAAGAGACGTTGTCAGCTCTGTTCTTGACGAGGCGGTGACAAAACGCAGAGCACACGGAAGCGAACCTGCTCCCGTGTAATGCGGCAGCCCCGGTTGCAAGCCCGGGCATGAAGGCGGCGTGAGATGTCTCCCCTCGAACTCGATCAGAAACTGGAACAGATCATTCGCGAACTCACAAGGCGCATCGTGGTGCCCCGCTGGAACGAGTTCGACGCGTTGTTGGAAGCGGCACTTCGAATCTGCGAACGATACGAGTTGGGAAGAGCCCCCCGCGCAGCCTCTAGGATTGCTTATGACACGACTCAGAACGCCACGCAGCTTATGACTTCTTCACTCGAGCCTTCCTCAGCTGATGCGCCTGCTCAAACTCATCCGCCAATTGCCGCGTAGCCAGGTTCTCCCGGATGTGCGCCAGCCGCTGTTCCACTTTCCAGAGTGCGTCCTCGAGATTCTTCTTGTTGCTGATCGCCACATCCCGCCACATCGAATACGGACTCGCCGAGATCCGCGTCATTTCCTGCAGCGCGCGTCCGCCCGCGGGCAACAGCGGTGCCTCCGCCCCGAACTCCTCGACCAGCGTTGCCGCCAGCGCTGTTGCCATCATTTGTGGCACATGGCTGATCCAGGCGCACAGCCGGTCATGCTCTTCAGCCGGAAGCACGGCGATGCGGGCACCGATAGCGTCAATCCACCCCGCAAATTCGGCGAATAGTCCTTCATTCAGATTCTGCTCTGGCAACGGAGCTAGGAACCAGACCGCCTTCTGAAACAGATCCGCATCGGCGAAATCGACGCCGCTCATTTCCTTCCCCGCCATCGGATGCCCGGCAAGAAACCTCTTCCCGGCGCTCTTGCCGAACACTTTTAAGGCTCGCTCCACAATTGCAGCCTTGGTGCTTCCCACATCGGTCAGCAAGGTCTTGCTCGGCAGTACCGGCCCCAATCGGTCGATCAAGTCACAAATCGCGAGCACCGGAGGGGCCAGCACCACCACCTGCGAACCCCGAACCGCATCCCCCGGGTCGACCGTCCCGTCATCGATCGCCCCGCGCATCCGCGCGCGTTCCAGCGTCCCTTCGCGATCACATCCGACGATTCGCCCTGCGAACTTCCTTTTCCGCAGTGCCAGCGCCAGCGATCCGCCAATCAGTCCGGTTCCGATAATCGTGATTTGCCGAATCGCCATAAAAAAGATCAAGTAATTGGACAAATCGAGTAATTGGATAATTACTCAATTTCCTAATTCCACAATCACTCAATTCTCTAGATTTTCCGTCCAACCGCCGGGGCAATAATCCGCAGTTCGTCCATCAGTTTCGCGAACTGTTCGGGGAACAGTGATTGCGCTCCATCGGACCATGCCTTGTCGGGCGTGCAGTGTACTTCGATCAATAACGCGTCCGCGCCCGCCGCCACCGACGCTCTCGCCATGGGTGCAACCTTGTCGCGGCGCCCTGTCCCATGCGACGGATCCGCTGTCATCGGAAGATGCGACAACTTGTGAATGATCGGGATCGCGGAAATATCCATGGTGTTGCGCGTATACGTCTCAAACGTCCGGATGCCGCGCTCGCACAAAATCACGTCGTAGTTCCCACCCGCCATGATGTACTCGGCGGAGAGCAGCAGTTCTTCCAACGTTGCCGCAATGCCGCGTTTCAGCAGTACGGGCTTCCGTACCTTTCCCAGTTCGCGCAGCAGGTTGAAATTCTGCATATTCCGGGCTCCCACCTGCAGGATGTCCACATAGGGCAGCATCAAGGAAATCTGAGAGATTTCCATGACCTCGCTGATGACCAGCAATCCGAATTTCTCCCCCGCTTCGCGAAGCAGCTTGAGCGCATCTTCTCCATGTCCCTGGAACGAATACGGAGAACTGCGCGGCTTGAACGCTCCGCCCCGCAGCACCTTGGCACCGGCTTGGGCCACTGCTTCTGCGGTCGAAAAAAGCTGTTCGCGCGTTTCCACCGAGCAGGGACCCGCCATCACGATAACTTCATTTCCGCCGACACCAATTCCGTCGCGCAACTGGACAATCGTCCCCTCAGGTCGAAAACTCCGGCCCGCCAGCTTGTACGGAGAACTGATCCGGTGGACTTCCTGCACCCCAGGAAGCAGTTCGATATTCCGGATATCGAACTCGATCCCCGAGCCAACGGCTCCCAGCACCGTCATCCGGGCACCCGTCGAGCGATGGACCTCGAACCCCAGCTTCACCAGATGTTCGATCACCTGTTGTATCAGCGCTTCATCGGCGCCTTCTTGCATGGCAACAATCATAGAAAACAGCTCCTGGCTACTAGCTTCCAGCTCCTGGCTTTTCTTGCCCGCAGATGCTGCTGCGTCCAAACGAGAATGTCACGCCGCAAAAGGTCCTGGTCAGAGCCAGTTTGGCTAGAAGCTAGCAGCTAGCAGCTTTCTTCAATCATTCACTTCCGAATCCAATTCCGACTCCGACTCCGTAGCCTCCGGCGTGGCAGTGATCTCTTCCTTCTGAATATTCCGCATCACATCGATAATGCGCTCGTAAATCCGCACCAGGTCCCGCCCGGGCAACGGCCCCTGATTTACATTCTGCACGTTTTCGAATACCACCCGCTCCCGGTCCGGCTCGTAGATCGGCAACGACGTATCCCGCTTCAGCTTCCCGATTGCAATCGCCGCCTTCGCGCGTTCACTCAGCAGCGCCACCATCCTGCAATCCAGTTCGTCAATTTTCTTGCGCCAGTCTTCGATGTCCATAAAACCAGCCGTCAGCAATCAGCAGGATTCCGCTCCACAGCTTCGAATGTGGGGTGACCCACCTCTCTCTGATGTTGCGAGACGTGAGAATACAGAACGGCAGTCATCGCGCAGTGGCCGACAGCTGAGAGACCGCTGACAGCCTCCTCACAAATTCTCCCACCGCCGCCGCTTCTCGTCCCCGATTCCGCTCAATCGTCTCCACAATCGCGCTCCCGACAACGACCGCGTCGGCGAATTCCCCGACTTCCTCGAACTGCTCCGCAGTCGAAATCCCGAATCCCAAAGCAATCGGCAACTTTGTAACTCCGCGAAGCCGCTTCACCAGCTTGCGCGCATCCTCCGCTAGCTGCTGGCGTTGCCCTGTAACCCCGGTCCGCGAGACCGCGTAGACGAAGCCACGCGACGCACCCGCAATTCGCCGCAGTCTCTCGTCGGAACTCGTCGGCGCTGCCAGAAATATCGGCGACAAATCATACTCACGCATCGCCCGCAAATATTCCTGCGCCTCTTCCACCGGCAAGTCGGTCACCAGTGCTCCATCGATGCCGGCGGCTCGCGCCACTTTGCAAAACTTCTCTAGCCCCATTCGCAGAATCGGATTCAAATACGAGAACACGATCAGCCCCGTCGACTGCGCGTGTTGCCGAATCTCCGCTGCCAGAGTCAACACCTGTGCCAGGGAAGTCCCACGCTTCAACGCCCGTTCGCTGGCGCGTTGAATCACCGGGCCGTCCGCCACCGGATCGCTGAACGGCACGCCTAACTCAATGACATCCGCTCCAGCCTCAATCGCCGTCAGCACGATCTCACGCGTGGTCGCGACATCGGGATCGCCGCAGGTGACGTACACCACCAGTCCCGGTTTCCTGTAAAACGTCAGTGGCATCGACTTTCTCAGTTGTGCTCCCAGGCGATCGTCCAATGTTCATCGGGCCGGGATGATTTCAGGATCAACTGCTTTCCCTCAAATCGGTAGACACGCGTCAGGTCCTTACCAATAAGACTCCGTACTAGCGCGCCCTGCACATGGTGAGTCACAGTATGAGCCGTCTCGTCCACATCGTAAGTCCCGTAGTACGCTTCGTAGCCACTCTGCTCGTATTGCACCGGATTGTTCACCGCTTGGCCCGGCTTGTCTGAACGCATGATCTGCACGGCCATGTGCCCGTCACGGGTGTACATGATGATGCCGGTCTCTTCCAACTTAACCATCTTCCCATCGGCGGTCTGTTCCTCATCCCAGGCCAGCCGCCAGCTCCCAATCAACTTGTCCCGAGCGCTCTCCTTCGCGCCGGATTGCGCAAGGACAGGCCATGAACCTACAACCAGTATCCAAACGGCTGCGAACAGAGCTTTTTTCATCCCGCGCCCCTCCGAGCTCAATATCGTCAAGGTGAAGATGGGACCAAGTTCAAATTCAACCGATCTTCAAATTCTCCCGCAGGATCCCAATATCTTTATCGCCCCGCCCCGAGACATTGACGATGACCACCTCCGATTTCTTCATCTTCGGAGCGCGCTTGATGACCTCTGCGACCGCATGCGCCGACTCCAACGCCGGAATGATCCCCTCAGTCCGCGCCAAGAGCGTAGTCGCGTCCAGGGTCTCCGCATCGGTTGCGGCAACGTACTCCGCTCGGCTCGTATCGTGCAACCACGCATGCTCCGGCCCGATCGATGGATAATCCAATCCGGCGGAAATAGAGTGCGTCGCGGCAATCTGCCCCGCTCCATCCTGCAACACATAAGAGTGCGTGCCTTGTAAGACCCCCGGCGACCCGCCCCAGAACCGCGCAGCATGTTCGCCTAAGCGGTCCCCGTGCCCTCCTGCTTCGACGCCGATGAGCCGCACCTTCTTGTCACCGAGAAAATCATAGAAAATTCCGATCGAATTCGATCCACCGCCCACGCAGGCAATCACCGCGGCCGGCAGCCTCCCCTCCGCTTTCAGAATCTGCGCCCGCGCCTCGCGCCCAATCACCCGATGAAAGTCCCGCACCATCGTCGGATACGGATGTGCTCCCAGCACACTCCCCAACAAATAGTGCGTGGTGCGCACATTCGTGACCCAATCCCGCATAGCCTCGTTGATCGCATCTTTCAACGTCCGCGATCCTGAATCCACCCCGCGTACTTCGGCTCCAAGCAACCGCATGCGGAACACATTCAGCTCCTGACGCCGCATGTCCTCGGTACCCATGTATACGAGGCACTCGAATCCCATCAGTGCGCAGACGGTGGCCGTCGCTACCCCGTGTTGCCCCGCTCCCGTTTCGGCGATCACGCGATGTTTCCCCATCCGCTCGACCAGCAACGCCTGTCCCAAACAGTTGTTGATCTTGTGCGCACCGGTATGCAGCAGGTCCTCACGCTTCAGATATATTCGCGCGCCGCCGAGCTTCTCCGTAAGCCGGCGGGCGAAGAACAAGGGTGTGGGCCGCCCCGCATAGGTCTTCAGTAGCCCGTCGAGTCGCGCCCGAAACCGCGGATCTTTCTTAGCCCTTTCATACTCGCGTTCCAGTTCCTCAAGCGCAGCCATCA
>Ga0335077_10000586_pt1 | contig 41196 bp, 35 predicted proteins | sample Lox_Sample_31_FD_207151 | JGI IMG/M metagenome (GOLD analysis project Ga0335077, IMG submission 207151) | Soil microbial communities from Loxahatchee National Wildlife Refuge, Florida, United States - Lox_Sample_3.1 | ecosystem: Environmental > Terrestrial > Soil > Wetlands | place: USA... | reverse complement strand
CGCGTCCCGGGCGCGATCGCGAATTACGCGCAGCTTCAGGGGAAGGAGCTGTCGTACAACAACATCGCCGACGCGGACACCGCCTGGGAATGCGTCAAGACTTTCGATCCGCCGGCTTGCGTCATCGTCAAGCACGCGAACCCGTGTGGCGTGGCGGTTGGCAACGAACTCACCACAGCCTACAAGCGCGCCTTCTCCACCGATCCCACGTCGGCTTTTGGCGGCATCATCGCCTTCAACCGACCGCTAGATGCAGCGGCGGCGCAAGCCGTGGTCCAGCAATTCGTGGAGGTGCTGATCGCGCCGCAAGTCCTGGATCCCGCGCGCGCGGTGCTCGCCTCGAAAGCCAATGTGCGCGTGCTCGAAGTTGCGCTCGAACCGGGCGGGAACGATCTGGACCTGCGACGAGTCGGGGGCGGGCTGCTGGTGCAAACGCCCGATCTCACCAACATCGCGGCCGCGAGCCTCAAGCGGGTCACCCGAACCGAGCCCACCCCGGCGCAGCTTCAGGACCTGATCTTCGCGTGGCGCGTGGCGAAGTTCGTGAAATCCAACGCCATCGTGTTCTGCAAGGATGGCACGACGTTGGGCGTGGGCGCCGGCCAGATGAGCCGCATCGATTCCGCGCGCATCGCATCGATCAAGGCGCACAACGCAGGCCTCACGCTCACCGGCTCGGTGGTGGCCTCGGATGCGTTCTTCCCATTCCGCGACGGCCTGGACACGGTGGTGGCCGCCGGTGCGCGTGCGGTGATTCAACCGGGCGGCAGCGTGCGCGACGATGAGGTGATCGCAGCCGCCGACGAACACGGCGTCGCGATGGTGTTCACCGGCGTGCGGCATTTTCGGCACTAGAGTCTCGTGTGAACCTACTGGTAATCGGCGGTGGAGGCAGGGAGCACGCGATCGCCTGGCGTCTGGCGCAGTCGCCCCGTGTGGCACGCGTCTACGTGGCGCCGGGCAATGCCGGGACCGCGAAGGAAGACGGACTGTTCAACGCGAACGTCAGCAGCATCGCCGAGTTGGTGGACTTCGCCAGCAAAGAGCACGTCGCCCTCACCGTCGTCGGTCCGGAAGCACCGCTCGTCGAAGGGATCGTTGACGCGTTCCGCGACGCCGGCTTGAAGATATTCGGCCCCACCGCACGCGCCGCACAGCTGGAAGGCTCGAAGGACTTCGCCAAGCGGTTCATGGTGAAGCATGGCATCCCCACAGCCGCACACGCCTATATCGATTCGCACGGCACGCCCATCGTCGTCAAGGCCGACGGCCTCGCAGCCGGCAAAGGCGTCGTCGTGGCGATGAGCGCCGAGGAAGCGCATCGAGCGGTGGACAGCATGCTGGTGGCGAAGCGCTTGAGCACGGCGGGCGCCAAGATCGTGATCGAGGAGTATCTGGAAGGCGAGGAAGCCAGCTTCATCGTGATGGTCGATGGCCGGCACGTGCTGCCGCTCGCCACCAGCCAGGACCACAAGCGGCTGCTCGACGGCGACCGTGGGCCGAACACCGGCGGCATGGGCGCCTATTCGCCGGCGCCGGTGCTGACTCCGGTGCTGCACGCGCGCGCCATGCGCGAGATCATCGACCCCGTGGTACGCGGCATGGAAGCCATGGGCGAGCCGTACACCGGATTCCTCTATGCGGGACTGATGGTCACGCACGCCAAACAGCTCAAAGTCCTCGAGTTCAATTGCCGGATGGGCGACCCGGAGACGCAGCCGATCCTCATGCGGCTCAAAAGCGATCTCCACACTCTGGTCGACCATGCAGTCGCCGGTTCGCTCGATCGCGTCGAAGTCGAATGGGACCGGCGCGTAGCGCTCGGCGTCGTGCTTGCGGCCGAGGGCTATCCGGAAGATCCGCGCAAGGGCGACGAGGTGACGGGGATCCCCAGAGCACAGGAGGACTTCCACGTATTCCACGCCGGGACCGCGTTGAGCGACGGCAAGGTCCTGACCAACGGCGGCCGCGTGCTGTGCGTGACCGCATTGGGGGACACGGTGCGGGTCGCGCAACGGCGCGCCTACGAGATCGCCGAACAGATCCGGTTCGCCGGCTGCCAGATGCGCCGGGATATCGGCCACCATGCGATCGCCGCCAAGCGTACGCGGCTGTAGCCGAGCACAGCGGTGAACGTCGCTGCGGTCAAGGACTATCTGACGCAGCTCCAGGGCCGCATCGTCGCCGAGCTGGAGCTGCTCGATGGCCGGAGTTTCCGCCGTGACAGCTGGCGGCGGCCGGAGGGCGGCGGGGGCTTGAGCTGTCTCATCGAGGAAGGCAACCTGCTCGAGCGCGCAGGCGTGAACTTCTCGCATGTCGGCGGCAACAGCCTACCCGCTTCCGCGACCGCATCGCGGCCGATGCTGGCTGGACGCAGCTTCGAGGCCATGGGCGTTTCGCTCGTTCTGCATCCGCGCAACCCCTATGTGCCCACCGTGCACCTGAACGTGCGCTTCTTCATCGCGCACTCGCCGAGCGCACCGCCGGTGTGGTGGGTCGGCGGCGGCATGGACCTCACGCCCTACTACGGCTTCGAGGAGGACGCGCTGCACTTCCATCGCGTCTGCCGCGACGCGCTCGAAGCCTTCGGGCCGGACCGCTATCCGCGCTTCAAGAAGTGGTGCGACGAATACTTCTACCTCAGGCACCGCAGAGAACCCCGGGGCATCGGCGGGATCTTCTTCGACGACCTGAACGAACCGGACTTCGACCATTGTTTCGCGCTGATGCGCAGCGTGGGCGACCACTTCCTGGAGGCGTATGTGCCGATCGCGCAGCGCCGCAGGCAGCTCCCGTACGGCAACCGCGAGCGCGCCTTTCAGGCGTATCGACGCAGTCGCTACGTGGAGTTCAACCTCGTCTACGACCGCGGCACGCTGTTCGGCCTGCAGTCGGGCGGACGCACCGAATCGATCCTGATGTCGCTCCCGCCGGTGGCGAGCTGGCGCTACGACTGGCATCCCGAGCCCGGCACTCCGGAAGCCCGCCTGTACTCGGATTTTCTGCAAGCCCGAGACTGGGTATGACGCTGGCGGCCCGATTTCGACTTCGCCGCGCGCGATGGGCGCATTCAGGCGCGGCTGCCGCCGCGGCCTGACCCGCGTGCGGTTGGACAGTTGGCTCGCGCACTGGAGCGCCAACTATGCGTTCCTGCGCCGAGCCGTCGACGCCGCCGGACGCTCGCTCGCGAAGCGGCCATACGAGTCGTTCCTGGAGCCTGGCGAAGAGCTGTCCTTCTCCGAGGTGGTGGACGGCATCGAGGTGCACTTCGCGGTCGACCTGTTTCGAGTCGAACCCGACGGCACGCTCTGGGTGTTTGTCGACGCGGATGCGGGTTTGCCGACACCGCTCCGGATCAGACCGTCGGTCGTGTTTCGGAAGCTGCGCGACGGAACGGCGTTTCTGCTCCGATAAGCGGGGATCGTCGGGCCCGAGCTGCCGACCGATTGATCCCGCGTCGCAGGCAACCCGAGCCGCGCTGCTTTATTCGCCCAGATAAGCCTGCCGCACCTGCGGGTTTTCGAGCAGCGCCCGGGCCCGGTCAGCAAGCGTGATCTGTCCGCTCTCCATGACGTAGCCGCGCCGGCTCACCTCGAGCGCGAGCTTGGCGTTCTGCTCCACCAGCAGAACGGTCACGCCCTGCTCGGCAACCTGGCGTACGGTCTCGAAGATGCGTTGGACCATGATGGGGGCAAGCCCCATGCTCGGCTCATCCAGCAACAGCAGCCGGGGTGCGCTCATGAGCGCGCGGCCGATCGCCAGCATCTGCTGCTCGCCGCCGGAGAGGGTCCCCGCGGTCTGGCGCCGGCGCTCATACAGGCGCGGAAACAACTCGTACATCCGGCGCCGGTCGGCCTTCACGGCCGATGCGTCGCGCCTGGCATAGGCGCCCATGTCCAGGTTCTCTTCCACGGTGAGTCGGCCGAACACCTGACGCCCCTCCGGGACCAGCGCGAGTCCCCGCTCGACGAGCGTGAACGAGGCAGCGCCCGTGACGTCGGCGCCACGGTAGATCACGCGGCCCGCCGCGGGCTTCAGTATCCCGCAGATCGCTTTGAGCGTAGTGGTCTTGCCCGCGCCGTTGGCGCCGATCAGCGCAACCATCTCGCCCTCCTCGACCGCGAGATCGATCCCCTTCACGGCATTGATCCCGCCGTAGGAGATCTTCAACTTGCTCACCTCCAGCAGGCTCACGGCAGCGCGCCTCCCAGATAGGCCTCGATGACGACGGGATTGCGCTGCACCTCGGCCGGTCGGCCCTCGGCAATCTTCTTTCCGTAGTCGAGCACGGCAACCCGATCGCACAGCCCCATCACGAGTTTGACGTCGTGCTCGATCAACAGGATGGTCACGCCGTCGGCGCGGATCTGCTCCAGCAACCCGCGCAGCGACGCCGTCTCCGTCGCGTTCATCCCCGCGGCGGGCTCATCCAACGCCAGCAGCTTGGGCTCGGTAGCGAGTGCCCGGGCGATCTCCAGCCGCCGCTGGTCCCCATAGGCGAGGTTCTTCGCCAGCGCATGGGCATGGCGTGCTACACCAACGTACTCCAGCAGCTCATGGGCGCGGCGGCGAATCGCTTCCTCCTCGGCGCGGGTCGCCCTGTCCCGCAGCACGGCGCCGATCGCTCCCGCCCGGGTTCGCAGGTGGCGCCCGACCATGACGTTCTCGATCGCAGGCATGTTGGCGAACAGGCGGATGTTCTGGAACGTGCGCGCGATCCCTGCGGCGACGATCAAGTTCGGTTTGCGCTGCGTGAGCTCGGTTCCGTTGAAGATCACCGATCCGGCGTCGCGCTTGTACAGGCCGGTGAGCACGTTGAACAAAGTGGTTTTTCCCGCGCCATTGGGACCGATCAGGCCGTAGATCTCACCTGGCTCGATGGACAGCGAGACGTCGTTCAGCGCCTGCAAGCCCCCGAAGGACTTGCGGAGGCTGCGCGCGAGGAGCAGCGGCATCGGCGCTACACTGTGCCGGGCGCGCGTGCGGAAGTCAGCTCGCGACGCCGCATGGGCGAGGGCCACAACCCGGCCGGACGAAGCAGCATCACCAGGATCAATGCCAGACCGAACAGCAGCATGCGCAAGCTCTCCGGGTCGAGCACGACCCTGCCGAGCAGGTGCTGCTGGACGGGACCGGCCGTCGCCCGCAGCATCTCCGGCAGCGTCGCGAGCAGCAGCGCGCCAAGCACGACGCCGGCGACATGGCCCATGCCTCCGAGCACCACCATGCACAGCACTGTGATCGATTCCCACAGCGCGAAGCTCTCGGGGCTGACGAACCCCTGCAGGCTCGCGAACAGCCCTCCGGCCAAACCGCCGAAGGTGGCGCCCATCGCGAAGGCGAGCAGCTTGATGTTGCGCGTGTTGATGCCCGTCGCTTGGGCCGCGATCTCGTCCTCGCGAATGGCGACCCAGGCGCGGCCGATGCGCGAGTCTTCCAGCCGCAGGCAGATGAAGATCACCAGGATTGCGAAGATCAGGAACAGGTAGTAATGCAAGTGCGTGCCGGGCAGCTGCACGCCCAGCAGCGTGTTGGTGCGTGCGAACGAGAGACCGTCGATCGCAATCGGATCGATCAGGTTGACTCCCTGCGGGCCGTTGGTGATGTTGACCGGGGCGTTCAGGTTGGTGAGCAGGATGCGGATGATCTCGCCGAAGCCCAGCGTCACGATGGCCAGATAGTCCCCGCGCAGCCGCAACGTCGGCGCACCCAAGATCACGCCGAACGAGGCCGCCAGGACCGCACCCGACGGCAGCAGGATCCACCACGGCAGATGCAGGTGGAAATGCGGTGAGGCCAGCAAGGCATACACATAAGCGCCTACCGCATAGAACGCGATGTAGCCGAGATCGAGCAGGCCGGCGAAGCCGACCACGATGTTCAGGCCGAGCGCCAGCATCGTGTACAACAAGGCGAGATCGAGGATGCGGACCCAGGTGCGCCCCACACTGGCTTCCAAGACGAACGGCAGCACGGCCAGGGCCGCCACCATGAGCGCAAGTCCAATCCATTTGCCGCGCGGATCGAGCCATAACCACTTGGCACGCTGGTTCAGCGTCCGCATCACGCGCGCTCCGACACCCGCTCGCCCAGCAGCCCCGTGGGCCGGAACACCAGCACCGTGATCAGCACCAGGAACGCGAACACGTCTTGGTAGTTGCTGCCGAACAACGGCACCTCTGCGCTGCCGGTGCAATTTCGCGCCAGCTCCAGCGAGGCCTGGCGCAGACTCTCGAACTGACACAGATCGGTCAGATGTCCGATGTACCCCGCCCCCAAGCTCTCGATCAGCCCGAGCAGGACGCCCCCCAGCATCGCTCCGCCGAGGTTGCCGATGCCGCCCAGCACGGCGGCCGTGAAGGCCTTGAGCCCGAGTGTGAATCCCATGTAGTAGTGGGCGATCCCGTAGTTGGCGCTGACCAGCACGCCGGCCACCGCCGCCAGGGCCGAGCCGATCACGAACGTGGCCGAGATGATGCGGTTGATGTCCACCCCCATGAGGCCGGACACCAACTGGTTCTCGGCGGTAGCGCGCATGGCCCGGCCGAGCTTCGTGAAATGCACCAGGAGCAGCAGCCCGAGCATGATGAGCGCGGAGACGGCGATGATCACGATGCCCACGTCGGTGATCGTGGCGCCGGCGACGGTGTGAGGCCGAGCCGGGATCAGCGCCGGGACGGTGTGATATTGCCGGCCCCAGATCAGCATGGCGACGGTCTGCAGTAGGATCGAGACACCGATCGCGGTGATCAAGGGAGCGAGGCGAGGCGCGCGGCGCAGCGGGCGGTAAGCGATGCGCTCGATCGAAAATCCCAGCAGCATGCATGCGATCATGGCCACGAGCACCGCCAGCAGCAGGATCACCGGCGCCGGCAAACCCGGGGCGGCCACGAGCAGCGCGTTGGTCACCGAGAGCGCCGTCAACGCGCCGACCATCACCACTTCGCCGTGCGCAAAGTTGATCAGTCCGAGGATGCCATAGACCATCGTGTAGCCCAGCGCGACCAGCGCATATACGCTGCCGAGCACCAGGCCGTTGAGGATCTGCTGAGAGAAGATCTCCATAGGAAAACGGCGCCGAATGGCGCCGTTTCGCTTCCTATCGTGTGCCGCCCACGCGACGCTGTCGCCTCCAGGACGCCCGTGCGCGCAGGGGGCTCATCTCAGCCGCCGACGGTCTCCAGATACTTCCACTTGCCGTCCTTGACTTGGTACAGGCTGATGCTGCCGCCCTTGATGTCCCCGTTCTCGTCGAAGGAGATGTTGCCGGTCACCCCCTGGAAGGCGATGGAGGCGAGCGCGGGGAGATACTTAGCTGGATCGGTGGAATCGGCCTTCTTCATCGCCGCCAGCATCACGCTCGCCGCGTCGTAGGCGTATGGAGCGTATAGCTGGATCTCGAGGTTGAACTTGCTCTTGTACTTCTCCGCAAATGCTTTGCCGCCGGGCATCTGGTCCAGGGGTACCCCAGGGGAAGAGGCGTATGCGCCCTCGCCTGCATCGCCGGCCAGCTTGATGAACTCCACCGTCTGCCCGCCGTCACCGGTGAGGAACTTGCTGGCCAAGCCGAGGTTCTTGATCTGCTTCATCATCGGCCCGGACTGCGAATCCATTCCTCCATAGAAGATCAGATCCGGCCCCTTGCCCTTGATGCTCGTGAGAATCGCGTTGAAATCGGTCTTGTCGGTGCCGGTGAACTCGCGCGTGACGATTTGCGCGCCGGCGGCTTTGGCGGCTTTTTCGAACTCATCCGCCAGGCCCTGCCCGTAAGCGCTGCGGTCGTCGATGATCGCGATGGTCTTGGCGCCCAGCTTGCCCACGGCATACTCGCCCAGCACCTTGCCCTGTTGCGCGTCGTTGGCCATCACGCGGAACGCGGTCTTGAAGCCTTGATGCGTGTAGGTCACAGCGGTGGCCGATGGCGAGATCTGTGGGATACCGGCGTCGCTATAGATCTTCGAGGCGGGGATCGTCGTCCCCGAGTTGAGATGGCCGACCACGCCCACCACCTTGGCGTCGACCAGCTTCTGCGCCACGATCGTCCCCTGCTTCGGGTCGGCTTGGTCGTCTTCGCTCTGCATCTCGAACGTGACCTTCTTGCCGCCGATCATCGTGCCCGCCGTGTTGGCTTCGTCCAGCGCTAGGCGCACTCCGTTCTCGTTGTCCTTGCCCAGGTGGGCGATCGGGCCGGTGAGCGGCCCGGCGTGTCCGATCTTGACGGCCTCTTCCTTCTTGGCGCAGCCGGTCAATGCCAGCGCGCCCGCGGCCACTACGGCCAACAGCAGAGTCTTCCTAGCCACCGACAACTCACCCAGGTTCATGGTTGGATCCTCGACCGATTCGCGTGCCCACGACTCCACGCCGGACGGACCGGCGGAACGCGCGGATTATTCCGCCTTGTCAAAGAGTTGTCAAACGGCCGGATCCTTCCGACGCACGGCGGTGGGCTCGCCGGGTGCCCGGAAACAAAGGGGCCGGCAATCCGCCGGCCCCTGAGTTCGAATTCGGCTTACCGGTTCGATCACTGAAGCGAGAGAACCCACTCCACGAGGACCTTCAGGTCGGCATCTGGCACGTTGTTCGGCGACATCGGGATCTGGCCCCAGACTCCGCTGCCTCCGTTCTTGACTTTGACGATGAGCTTGGCTTCGGCGGTCTTGTCGCCTCTGTATTTCTTCGCAACGTCGATGTAGGCCGGTCCCACGAGCTTCTTGTCCACTGCGTGACACGCGAGGCAGTTGTACTTCTGGGCCAGCTGTTTGGCCTTGGCATCGTCCGCAGCATGAGCCAGATTGCCGAGGAGAATGCCGGCTATGGACGCGGCCGCAATCACGAGCTTGTTCATGTTGTACCCCTCTCCGGTTTGGATGGTGCGAACGGCCGGCATTGTAAGATCTTTTGCCGGTGTTGAAAACACGCGCGCCCCTATCATGCCGCCAGTGCGCGCTCCAACTCTGCCCACTGGTCTATGGGCGGCAGGCACTCAACGCCACGGCATACCCAGGCGTTGACGCCGCGACGCTGCGGTTTGTCCATCGCTGCCGGCAAGCCGGCAGCGCCGTCCGGGATGCACAGCATCAGGGTGGCGGGCCGATAGCGCTGTGCGAGTTGCCTCGACCACGACACGATGTCCGCGTCTAGCCCACGCAACAAAACGATCGTGGGCGGCGTAATCGCCTCTGCTAATGCCAGGCACAGCGTCGAGAACCCGCTCGCGTGCTGCTGGAGCTGCGGGAAGAACAGCCGCAAAGTGCGCTCTGCCGAGCGGAGATAACGCGGTTCGCCAATGAGATGCCCGAAGCGCTGCAGTGCCAGCGCCGCCGTCCCATTGCCGGAGGGTGTCGCGTTGTCGAAGCCCGGCTTGGGCCGCAGGATGAGAGGCTCGTGATCGCGGCTGGTGAAGAAGAAGGCGCCGCTGCGCTCATCCTCGAAGCGCGTCAGCATGGCCTCCGCGAGGTCCTGCGCAAATTCCATGTCCTCGCGCGAGAAGCCCGACTGCATCAACTCGAGCAGTGCCGCGAGCAGGAAGGCGTGATCGTCGAGATAGGCGTTCAGGTGCGCCTTGCCGTCCTTATAGGTGGCGAGCAGACGCCCGTCGCGCCACAGCGTGGCGCGCAAGAAGTGCGTCGCCTTGCGCGCGGACGCCAGCCAATCCTCGCGGCCCAGCGCCCTGCCGGCGTACGCCATGCCCTGGATCATGAGCCCGTTCCAGGACGTCAGGATCTTCTCGTCGCGGCCGGGCCGGATGCGGCGCTCCCGGGCCTGCCAGAGCTTCGCGCGCGCCGAATCAAGACGATCCCGTGCGAGCGCAGTCGAAATTCCCAGCGCGTCGGCGACTCTCTCGAGCGGCTTCGCGATGCGCAGATGCCAATGCCGGCCTTCGAAGTTGGGCGGCCGGTCCAGCCCATAGCAGGCGCCGGCCACTGCGTACTCCTCGTCGCTGAGCAGGCGCGCCACTTCCTCTTGCGACCAGACGTAGAACTTGCCTTCCTCATGCTCCGAGTCCGCGTCCAGCGACGAGTAATATCCGCCTTCGGGTGACTGCATCTCCCGCATGACCCACTGTGCGGTTTCTTCGCACACACGGCGGAACAGCGGCTCTCCGGTGGCAAGCCACGCATGCACGTACAGGCGAAGCAACGGCCCGTTGTCGTAGAGCATCTTCTCGAAATGCGGGATGGCCCACTGCTCGTCCACGCTGTAGCGGCAGAAGCCGCCGCCGAGCTGATCGTAGATCCCGCCCTCGGCCATCTTGCGGAGCGTGTGTAGCGTCACTTGGCGCGCGCGCTCGTCGTCCGTGACTACGCCGCGTGCCAGACACAGCTCTAGCTCGGCGGGATGTGGAAACTTCGGTGCGCCGCCGAGCCCGCCATGGACGGGATCGAACATCCGCTTGAGCTCCGTCACCGCCGCCGCCAACGGCTCGCCAGAGAGGTTGATGTCCGCGGCAACCGACATGGGGACAGTGCGCGACAGCAGTTCAGCCAATTGCTCGTTCTGTTCCGCGATCTTGTCGGCTTGCTCGCGGTAGGCGGCGGCCACCCGCTCCAAGATGTCGGCAAATCCGGGCAGCCCATATCGCGGCTGCTTCGGAAAATAGGTGCCTCCGAAGAACGGCTTCTGATCCGGCGTCAGGAACATCGTGAGTGGCCAGCCCCCGCTGCGTTGCGTGATCATGTGGTGGGCGGTCTGGTAGATCTGGTCGAGGTCCGGGCGCTCTTCGCGATCGACCTTGATGTTGACGAAGTTGCGGTTCATCGCCGCCGCGATCTCGGGGTCCTCGAAGGACTCGTGCGCCATCACGTGACACCAATGGCAGGCCGAGTATCCGATCGACAGCAGAATCGGCTTGTTGTCCGCGCGCGCCAGGCGCAACGCTTCCTCCCCCCAGGGATACCACTGGACTGGGTTATCGGCGTGCTGGCGGAGGTAGGGACTGGTTTCCTGCGCGAGTCGATTGACCATGGGAACTGCAGCCGCGGAGCAAGCGTGATCGAACAGTCTAGCACCCCATCCGGGTCGGCCGGTTTCTACTCCAGACCGAGCGAGGTCCAGAGCGCATCGACGCGCTCCTTCACCTCCTTGCTCATCGCAATCGGCCGGCCCCAAGTACGGATCGTCTCACCGGGCCATTTGTTCGTGGCATCGACGCCCATCTTCGCGCCCAGCCCCGAGACCGGGCTGGCAAAGTCGAGATAGTCGATCGGGGTATTCTCGGCGATCAGCGTGTCGCGTGCGGGATCCACGCGCGTAGCGATCGCCCACACGACCTGCTTCCAGTCGCGCACGTCCACATCGTCGTCCACGACCACGATGAACTTCGTGTACATGAACTGGCGCAGGAACGACCAGATGCCGAACATGACCCGTTTGGCGTGGCCGGGATACTGTTTGCGCATGCTCGCCACCGCCAGCCGATAGCTGCAGGCTTCCGGTGGGAGGTAGAAATCGACGATCTCCGGGAACTGCTTGGTGAGCAGCGGCACGAACACCTCGTTCAATGCGACGCCCAAGATCGCCGGCTCGTCCGGCGGCCTGCCGGTATATGTGCTGTGATAGATCGGATCCCGGCGCATGCTGATGCGCCGGATGGTGAGCACAGGAAACTGCTCCTGCTCGTTGTAGTAGCCCGTGTGGTCGCCGAATGGGCCCTCCATCGCCACCTCGCCCGGCTGGATCTCGCCCTCCAGCACGATCTCCGCGCTCGCCGGCACCTGCAGCTCGCATCCCAGGCATTTCACCAGCTCGGTGCGCGCTCCGCGCAGCAACCCGGCGAATTGGTATTCCGAGAGCGTATCCGGCACCGGAGTGACCGCGGCCAGGATCGTGGCCGGATCGGCCCCGAGAGCGACCGCGACCGGAAAGGGCTCGCCTGGCCGCATCTGGCAGTGATCGCGGAAGTCGAGCGCGCCTCCGCGGTGAGGGAGCCAGCGCATGATGACTTTGTTGCGCGCGAGGAGCTGCTGCCGGTAGATGCCGAGGTTCTGGCGCGGCTTGTTCGGCCCGCGGGTCACCGTCAGACCCCACGTGACGAGCGGGCCTGCGTCTTCCGGCCAACAGGTCTGGACCGGCAGCCGGGACAGATCCGCGTCTTCGCCCTCCCAGACGATGTCTTGGCACGGCGCATCGGACCGCTCCCTCGGGGCCATGTCGAGCACCTTCTTCAACACGGGAAGCTTGTCCCACGCGTCCTTGAGGCCGCGCGGCGGATCGGGCTCCTTCAAGTAGGCGAGCAGCTTGCCTACTTCGCGCAACGCATCGACCGAATCTTCTCCCAACGCCATCGCCACGCGCCGCGGTGTCCCGAACAGGTTCGCCAGCACGGGAATCGTGTGTCCCTTGGGCTTCAAGAACAGGATCGCCGGGCCGCCGCGCTTCAACACGCGGTCGCAGATCTCGGTCATCTCCAGATACGGCGAAACCTCGGCGGCGACGCGCTTCAGCTCGCCCTGGTGTTCGAGCTGGCCGATGAAATCGCGCAGATCGTGATAGCGCACGCTCATGGAGCGCGTCACACCACGGGATTGGAGCCGCCGTCCATCGGTATGATCGCGCCCGTCACATAGCTCGCCGATGCGGAGGCGAGGAACAGCGCGACGTTCGCAACATCCTCGGGGGTCGCGTAGCGGCGCAGCGGCACGCGCGCCTGACCTTGCGCGAGCACTTCGTCCGCCGTGGTGTTGCGCGCCTTGGCCTCCACCGCCAGCCGTTCCTTGAGCCGCTCGGTCAGCGTTGCTCCGGGATTGATGGCATTGATGCGGATGCCCTTCGGGCCGTACACCTGGGCCAGCCCCACAGTGGCCAGCATGAGCGCGGAGTTCGCCGCACCGCCGGGCAGATGGATCAGGTTGGCGACCTTGCCGCCCATGCCGATGATGTTGACCACGTTGCCCGCACCGCGGGCCGCCATGCCCGGCAGCACCGCCTGCATCGCATGAATGTACGTGAAGTACTTCGCGTCCATCGCAGCATGCCAGGACTGCGCCTCCAGATCCTCGGGGAGGTAGCGCTTGGCGGCTCCTGCCGAATTGATCAGGACATCCACCGGCCCCAATTTGCCCTCGACTTCCTGGACCAGTAGCGGACCCGCGTCCGCCAACGCGAGATCGGCTGGGACCGATAGCACCCCGTCAAGAGTGGCGGCCGCGCGCTCGAGGTTCTCCCGACTGCGCGACGCGATTGCGACTTGCGCACCTTCCGCGAGGAAGGCTTGCGCGCACGCCAGGCCGATTCCCTTGCTCCCACCCGTGACCAGCACGACCTTGCGTTCCAGACCCAGTTTCATCCGATGTCCGTTCGATCCCATGCGTGTGCGCTGTGGAACCGCACCGCGCCGGTGAATATAGAAGCGCTCGCCGCGCGCCGCAACCACCGCGTGCTGCCGCTCCGCAGGTGCATCCGGACCGGCACGACCCGCGCCGATCGCGTCCTGGCCTATCCTCGGAGCAGGTAGGCGAGCGCGATCCCGGCAAACACCGTCGCTCCTACCCAGTTGTTCTGGAGAAAGGCGCGGAAGCAGCGATAGGGCTCGCGCTGTCGGATGAGGCCGAACTGAACCGCGGCGAGCAGCGCAGCGCCGGCCAGGCCGGCATAGTACGGCCATGCAGCCGACGAGCGCCAGCCGATCCACGCCATGACCGTCAAGAACAGGGCATGGCTCGCCATAACCGCGGCAACATCGTAGCGCCCGAACAGGATAGCGGCGGTGCGAATGCCAAGCTTGCGGTCGTCATCCCGATCGACCATGGCATATTCGGTGTCGTAAGCGATGGTCCAGAAGATGTTCGCCAGCAACAGCACCCAGGCAAGGACCGGAACGCCGCCGGTCTGTGCAGCATAGGCCATCGGGATTCCGAAACCGAACGCCACGCCCAAGTAGGCTTGCGGCAGCGCGAAGAAGCGCTTGGTGAAGGGATAGCTGAACGCTAAGAACAGCGCCGCGAATGCCAGCAGAACGACCAGCCGCCCGAGGGGAAGGATGATGACAAACGCAGTCAGTGCCAACACTCCCGCGAGGACCAGCGCCTCCAGCGGCCGGATCCGACCGGTGGCGAGCGGCCGGTCCTTGGTGCGTGCCACGTGCGGGTCGAACTCTCGGTCGGCGAAATCGTTCACCGCGACACCGGCGGAGCGCATCAGCACCGTACCGAGCACGAAGATCCAGACGATCTTCCAGTTCGGCTGGCCGGAGCTGCTGAGCCACAGCGCCCACAGCGTAGGCCACAGCAGCAGCAGCGTGCCGATCGGCTTGTCCAGCCGCAGCAGCTTCTCGTAGCTGTCGAGCCGATCGAGGATCGCGCGCCAATTCATGGATCCCGGCCAGCCGCAGACGGCGAGACTTGCCAGAGACGCCCAGCGCGCAAGGGTGGCCGAGCTTCAGGAGCAGACCATGCGAGCGGTCTAGAGCGCTGTGTCATCGCCGCCGCACGTTAGTCAAGGATGCGCGCCTGCCGTTCAACGCGACTCGCCCAGCTCGATGGCGGTGAGGATTCCCCGCATGATCGCCACCGGCGTCGGCGGACAGCCCGGAACCGCGACGTCCACCGGGATGACGTTCGACACGCGCCCACAGCTCGCGTAGCTCTCGCCGAAGATGCCGCCGGTGCAGCCGCAGTCACCGACCGCCACGACCAGCTTCGGGTCGGGCGTCGCGTCATAGGTTCGCTTGAGCGCCGTCTCCATATGCCTTGAGACCGGTCCGGTGACGAGCAGCATATCCGCATGGCGCGGGCTCGCCACGAATCGGATGCCCAGCCCCTCCAGGTTGTGGTAGGGATTGTTGGTTGCGTGGATTTCCAGCTCGCAGCCGTTGCAAGAGCCCGCGTCCACGTGCCGGATCGTGAGCGCCCCGGCGAACCGCCGCAGCACCGTTTGCTCGAGGCGTTGTTGCACCACGCGCAGCTCCTCTTCCGGGCGCGGCTGCGTCTCCGTGATGACGCCGGTGGCTGCAATCTTTTTCAGGATCTGATACACGAACTGGACCCCGACTCAACGCGAGGACGCAAGCAACTCGAAGGCGCCAGCAGCTCTCGATCGTCTTCGAACCACCGTTACGACTCCCGTCGCATCGTCTGCGTCCTCTGCCACTTTGGATTCTAGAGCGCCTATAGATCCGCGCCGCTGTAGCTCAGGTTGAACGACTTGTTGATCAGCGGAAAGTCGGGAACGATGTTGCCGATGACCGCGTGCTCGAGCAGTGGCCAGTTGTGCCAGGACGGATCGTGCGGGTGCACACGCCGCAGGGTACCGTGCGGACCACACTCGAGCGCCACGAGGACCTCGCCTCGCCAGCCTTCCACCCAACCCAGCCCCGGGCTCCCGTCCTCCGGCGTCGGCGGCTCGATTCGCACCTCGCCCCGCGGCACGCGGTCCAGGATCGCGCTGCACAGATCCAGCGACTCGAGTAGCTCTTCGAAGCGCACCGTTACGCGCGCCGCCACATCGCCGTTCCGGTGGGTAGCCATGCGCACGTTCAGACTGTCATAAGGCACGGCCGGAAACTGTACCCGCAGGTCCCAGGACATGGCACTGGCACGCCCCGCCAGTCCGCACAGGCCGAGCTTGTCGGCGAGCTCGGGCGCGACGCGCCCCGCTCCGATGAAGCGGTCTTGCAGCCCGGGGTGCTCGTCGTAGATGACCTTGAGCTGCTGGATCTCGGCTCTCAGCGTCTCAGTTTGCGCGCGCAGTGCCCGCACACCCTCCTCGTGCACATCGCGCGCCACGCCTCCGAGCACGACGACATCCATGAGATAACGATGCCCGAACAGCGTGTGGTTGAGCCGCAGCGCTTCCTCCTTCAGCCGCGCGAATTGCGCCAGACCGAAGGCCAGGCCGGCGTCGTTGCCGAGGAACCCGAGATCGCCGAGATGATTGGCGATGCGTTCGCGCTCTAGCAGCAGCGCGCGCACCCAGAGAGCACGCTCGGGCGGCGTGCACAGCGCAGCGCCCTCCGCGGCCATACAGTAAGCCCATGCATAGGCCACCGTAGAGTCGCCGCTCACCCTGCCGGCGAGATGCACAGCTTCGCGCACGCTCGTCGATTCGAACCGCTTCTCGATTCCCTTGTGCTTGTAGCCGAGCCGCTCTTCGAGCCGGAGGACCCGTTCGCCCACAACCGAGAAGCGGAAGTGGCCCGGTTCGATGGTGCCGGCATGCACCGGGCCTACCGGAATCTCATGCACGCCGTCGCCCTCAACGGTCACGAAATCGTACTCGTCGATGCCCACGGCATGGACGGCTGCGGGATTCACGCCCTTGCGCAGAGGAAACCAGCCCGCGGGCCAGGCGGCATGACGCAACCAGCGCCGCATGTCGTCGGCTCCGTCGGCACGGATCCCGAGCAGGTCGAACGCTGCGCGCTGCATGCGGCACGCAGCGGGAAACACCCCCGAGATGTCGGGGAAGCTGGGTTGGGCGGGGTCCACCGGCAAGGTCAACCAGATCAACCCAGAGTGTACCGTCAGCGCCGCGTGCGCCTCGTACCCGCAGCCGCGATCGGTCTGGTCGGACCCCCATAGCGCCACCAGCCGGCCGCCCTTTTCGCGCACCTGCTTCGCAGCCGTGCTCCATTGCGCGGAGTCGACCACGCCGTGCCATACCGGCATCGCGCCGGGCAGCGGGATGAGCTCGAAGGCGAAGTCCTCGATCCTCATCCGATCATCCTTGCCGCGGCCCTGTACCACTCGGCCAGATACGGCGGAATGTACAGACCGAGCAGCAGCACCAGGCCGAGATGCACGAAGACGGGAAACAACGCGGGCGGATGTGGCAACCGTTGGGCGGTGGTCTCGCCCAGCACCATCGCCTGCAGCTTGCCGAAGATAGCCGCGAAGGCTACGCCGAGCGCCGCGAGCAGGATCGGAGTGGCCCAGGGCTGGGTGCGCATCGCAGTGGTCAAGATCAGGAACTCACTCGCGAACACGCCAAAGGGCGGGACCCCCAGAATGGCGATGCCGCCGAGCATCAGGCCCCAGCCGACCGCGGGGCTGGTATGGATCAGCCCGCGGATACGGTCGATGATCTGGGTGCCCGTCTTCTGCGCCGCGTGGCCGACAGCGAAGAAGATCGCCGACTTGGTCAGTGAGTGCGCCGTCATATGCAGCAGCCCCGCGAATGAGGCCACGGCTCCCCCCATCCCGAAGGCGAAGGTGATGATGCCCATGTGCTCGATGGAGGAGTACGCGAACAGGCGCTTCACGTCCTGCTGCCTGGAGAGGAACAGTGCGGCCACCGTTACCGAGAGCAGCCCGAAGCCCATCATGAGATTGCCGGCGAGATGCGTGCCCAGCGCGCCGTCCACCAGCACCTTGTTGCGAACGACAGCGTACAAAGCCACGTTAAGCAGCAGGCCGGAGAGCACCGCGGAGATCGGCGTCGGGCCCTCCGCGTGCGCATCCGGCAGCCAGTTGTGCAGCGGAACCAGGCCCACCTTCGTGCCGTAGCCGACCAGCAGAAACACGAAGGCGAGGGACAGCACCGTCGGCTCGAGCTGATCGCGCACCGCATGAAGATGGGTCCACAGCAGGGCGGTACCCCCCGCGCCGAGCACCTTCTCGGCCGCCAGGTACAGCAGGATGGTGCCGAACAAGGCCTGCGCGATCCCCACGCCGCACAGGATGAAGTACTTCCAGGCGGCCTCGATGCTGGCGGCGCTGCGATACAGGCTCACCAGGAGCACGGTCGCCAGCGTGGCCGCCTCCATGGCCACCCACAGGATGCCTACATTGTTGGTGAGCAACGCCAACAGCATGGTGAACATGAACATCTGATACATGCTGTGGTACAGCCGGAGCCGTGCAGCCGACAGCCGCCCGCGAGCCTGCTCCACTCGCATGTAGACTCGGCTGAACACCGACGTGGTGAACCCTACGAAGGCGGTGAGCGCCACCAGGAATACGTTGAACGGGTCGACGAAGAACAGGTCGTGCAACGCCAGCAGCGGCCCCAATGAGATCACTCTCGCGGTCAACGACAGCGCGGCAAGCAGAGTCAAGAAGCTGATCGAGGAATTGGCCTCCCCCGCCCAGGCGCGACTTCCCCAGCCAGCCAGCAGCACCGAGCCGGCGAGCGGGAGTCCGAGCACGATCAAGATCTCGATCATCCGCGGTCCTTCAGCTTCTCCAGATGATGGATGTCGAGGCTGTCGAAAGTCTCGCGGATCTGGAAGAAGAAGATGCCGAAGATGAACGTGCCCACCAGCACGTCGAGCGCGATGCCCAGCTCCACCACCATGGGCATACCGTAGGTCGCGCTGGTGGCGGCGAAGAACAGTCCGTTCTCCAAAGACAAGAAGCCGATCACCTGAGGCACAGCCTTGCGCCGCGTGATCATCATCAACAGCGACAGCAGCACGCTGGCCATGGCGATGCCAAGTGTCCCGCGCGTGATCGTCCCGGCCAGCTGCGAAATCGGCAGGGCCAGGTTGAAGGACAAGATCACCAGCAGGATGCCGACCAACATCGTGGTGGGAATGTTGATCAGCGTCTCCACATCCCAGCGCACGTTGAGACGGTCGATCAACCGATGCAGCAACCACGGCAGCGCGATGACCTTCAGACCGAGAGTGATCAGGGCCGAGGCGTACAAGTGCGGCTGCTTGGTGGCGACGGCCACGATCACGGTGTTCATGGACAGCACGAACCCCTGCGCGGCGAACAGATAGATCAGCCGCAGGATGCGCCGCTGCGACACCATGGCGAAAGCGATCAGCAGCAGCAGCGCTGCCATCAGGTTGATGAGCTGGTTGCTCATCCCGCCGACCCCAGCAGAATGCGAGTGAGCATGCCCAGCACCGCGAACAGGAATGCCATGCCGAGGAACTCCGGCACACGGAAGATGCGCATCTTGGCCGATACCATCTCCAGCACTGCCAGTGCGGCGCCCGCCGCCAACAGCTTAGCGACCAACGCCACGATCGCCAGCGGCAGCCCTGCCCAATAGCCGGCCTCCGCAATGCCCCAGGGAACGAACAGCGCGATGCCGATGGCGGTGTAGGTCATGAGCTTGAGCGCCTGCGCCCACTCCATCAGCGCCAGGTGGCGGGCCGAATATTCCAGGATCATCGCCTCGTGGATCATGGTGAGCTCGAGGTGGGTGGCCGGATTGTCCACCGGCACGCGAGCGTTCTCCGCCAGCAGCAACATGACGAACGCCGCGGCAGCGAAGGCCAGGCTGGGGTACAAGGTGAGCTGCTTGTGCGCCAGCGTCTCCACGATGGTGGTGAGCGCGGTGGACTGACTGATCAGCGCCGGCGTAAAGAACACCATGAGCAGCGCCGGCTCCGCCAAGCTCGCCACCAGCATCTCGCGCCGCGCACCGAGCGAACCGAAGGCAGTGCCCACGTCCATCGCCGCCAGCGCCATGAACACGCGCGCGAGCGCGAACAGCCCCACCAGTGCGATCACGTCCGCGCCCGGAGAAAACGGCAGGTCGGTAGCGAGCACCGGCACGATGCTCACCGCCAGCACCATGCAACCGAACACGACGTAGGGCGTCAGGCGGAACAGCCAGGAGGCGTTGTATGCGAGCACCGCATCCTTCATGAACAGCTTGCGCAGAACCCGATAGGGCTGAAGCAGTCCGGGGCCGGACCGGTTCTGCAGCCAGGCACGGCACTGATTGACCCAGCCCAGCATCAGCGGGGCAAGGAAGACCGAAAGCAGCGTCTGGAACAGCTGCGATGCGACGAAACTCAGGCTCATGTCATTGGATCAGCAACAGCAGCACCAGCAAGGTGGCGAAGCTGTAGATCAGATATAGATGAATGCGCCCTTGCTGCAGCACGCCCGCCAGCGAGGACAACTTCTCGACCGCTTTGACGATGGGCAGGTACAGCCAGTACCAGACCCGATCCTCGATGCTAGAGGAGTAGACGGGCCGCGCGTCGAACGGGCTGGGCTGCTGCCGCTCGATCTTGAAGAACGGCTCGAAGATCTGCTTGATCGGTTGGCCGAAGCCCTCGGCCGAATCCTGCATGCGCGCGTTCAGTCCCGGAAAGCCGCAATCCCAAGGCGCCGAGCGGCGCACGCGGCCGTGGTAGAAGCGCCGCACGAGCAGGAAGGTGACCAGCACCGTGAGCACGATGCCGAGCAGGAATAGCATCGGTGCATAGCTCGCGCGCGCCGGTGCGATGGCGGTGAGAAACAGCCAGCTCGACTCCTGCATGCTCTCGGCCAACGACCCGTTGACCAAGCCGCGCGTGATCGGATCCATCGCGTCCACGACAAACACCGGCAGCAGGCCCAGAACAACGCACCACAGGGCGAGCCACAGCAGCCCGATGCGCTGCCATCCGCCGGCATCGTGCGCCTCCGATAACTCCTCCCGCGGCAGGCCGAGAAATACGACGCCGTAGAACTTCACCATCACATAGCCCGCCAGCGCGACCGCGAGCGCCAGCGCCGCGGCGGCTACCGGCACCAACATGTTGAGGTAGGAGTTCGGCAGCCCGGGGGTGAGCAGGAACGCCTGAAACAGCATCCACTCGGAGGCGAAGCCGTTGAGGGGCGGCAGCCCCGCGATGGCGAGCGTGCCCACCAGCGCCACCGCCGAGACCCAGGGCATGTGCCGAATTAATCCGCCGAGCTTGCCCAGGCTGCGGTGGCGTGTGGCGTGCATCACCGATCCGGTGGCCAGGAACAGTAGGCTCTTGAACAAAGCATGGTTGAGACAGTGATACAGCGTGGCCGCCAACGCCAGAGCGGCAAGCACATTCATGCCGTAGGCGTGGAACAGGATGGCGAGACCGGCTCCCGCGAGAATGATGCCCAGGTTCTCGATCGATGAGTAGGCGAGCAGCCGCTTCATGTCGGTCTGGACGGCGGCGAACATCACACCGAAGAGTGCGGTCATGAGCCCCAGAGCGAGCGCTGCCACGCCCCACCACCACACCTGCTGATGCAGCAGGTCGAAGGTCACGCGCAGCAACCCGTATATCGCGGTCTTCAGCATCACCCCGCTCATCAGACCCGATACCGGCGAGGGTGCGGCCGGATGCGCTTCCGGGAGCCAGACATGCACCGGCAGGAACCCGGCCTTGCAGCCGAAGCCGAACAGCGCCAGCAGAAACGCCACCGACGCCCACAGCGGCGATAGCGTGTTGCCGCGCATAGCGTCGAACGTGTAGCTCCACTGTCCGAGCTGGAGCGTGCCGAACGTCAGCAGGATCGCTATCGCGCCGACATGCGCGACAACCAGATACAGAAAACCCGCGCGCCTGATCTCCGGCACCCGGTGATCGGTCGTGACCAGGAAGTACGAGGCGAGTGCCATCGTCTCCCACGCCACCATGAACAGGTAAGCGTCGTCCGCCAGGAACACCACGGCCATGCTGGCGAGGAAGGCGTGGTACTGCAGACAGACGAGCCGGACATCCGCGACGCCTGCGGTGGCGAAATAGCCGGTCGCGTACAACGACACACCCGCGCTTGCGGCGCCGAGCAGCAGAAGGAAGAACGCCGAGAGCGAGTCCAGTCGCAGGTGGAACGGCAGATCGGGTAGTCCAAGCGGGAGCACCAGCGCCTGCGGCTCGCCGAGCAACGCAGGATAGGCCGCCACAGCCAGCACCAGGCCACCCAGCGCGCCGAGCGGAAAGAATAGCCGCGCATGCGCCGCATGCCCGGCTCTGGAGGACAACCCAAGCAGGCCGACGGCGATCCAGAACAGCGGAACGGCGAGTACGACGTGGAAGTACGGCAAAGGCGACGCGCCTGAAGTCCTGTCTTCGCCTCACACGCCCCGATTCGACCGTCCCCACGGTCGAACGGCTCGACCGCAGAGGCAGAGCGACGGCGCATGACGCAGGCCGAATGATACCCGATGGCACGCGTGCGCGGCCAACCCATGCCGCGCACGATGCGAACGGGAACTCGGACCCAGCCTGCAAATGCGCAGAGTGAAGGACCCGCTCGTGATCGCGTGGGTCCGATCCGCGTCCATCGACCTGCGCACCCCAGCGATCTACACGCGCAGAAAGTCTTGCCTGCCGCCGAGCCAGCGTTCCAGGTGGGCATCGGCGAGCTGCGGATGCTCGCGCAGCAACCAATCGGCGGCGTCGCGCGCCGCCTCGAGCAGGTCCAGGTCGCATTCGAGATCGGCGAAGCGCAGCAGCGGAACCCCACTCTGGCGTGCGCCGAGCAGCTCCCCGGGGCCGCGGATGCGCAGATCCTGGCGGGCGATCTCGAAACCGTCGGTGGTCTCGAAGATGATGCGCAATCGCTCGCGCGCCAGGTCGGACAGAGGGTTCTGGTACAACAGGATGCAGACCGAAGCCTGCGCGCCTCGGCCTACGCGGCCGCGAAGCTGGTGCAGCTGGGCGAGGCCCATGCGCTCGGCATTCTCGATCACCATCAACGATGCGTTGGGCACGTCCACCCCGACTTCGATCACCGTGGTGGCCACCAGCAACTGCAGCCGCCCCGACTGGAAGCGCTCCATCACCGCGGCTTTGTCGGCGTTGGGCAGCCGCCCGTGCACCAGTCCTACGGCCAGGTCGGGGAAGGTCTGCTGGATGTTGGCAAAGGTATCCAAGGCGGTTTGCAGCTGCAAGGCCTCGGACTCTTCGATGAGCGGGCAGACCCAATACGCCTGGCGGCCTTGCATGCACGCGTCGCGCACCCGCGCCACGACCTCGTCCCGCCGGGTGTCGGATAGCAGCTTGGTCACCACTGGGGTGCGCCCGGGCGGCAGCTCGTCGATCACGGACACGTCCAGGTCGGCGTAGTAGCTCATCGCGAGCGTGCGCGGGATCGGCGTCGCGCTCATCATGAGCTGGTGAGGCTGCAGCTGCTGCTCCCCCCGCGTGCCCTTGAGGCGCAATGCGAGGCGCTGGCGCACGCCGAAGCGGTGCTGCTCGTCGACGATCGCGAGCCCCAGGCCATGGAATTCCACCTGGTCTTGGAACAGCGCGTGCGTTCCCACCGCGACCTTCGCCTCACCGCCGGCCACGCGAGCGAGCTGGGCGCGCTTCTGCCCACGGGCAAGACCGCTCGCGAGCCACGCCACCTCGACGTCCAGAGGGCACAGCCATTGTGCGAGCTTCGCATGGTGCTGCTCGGCGAGGATCTCGGTCGGCGCCATCACCGCCACCTGGTACCCGCTCTCCACCACCTGCACCGCGGCGAGTGCGGCTACAACGGTCTTCCCGCTGCCGACGTCGCCCTGCAGCAAGCGCTGCATCGGGTGCGGTTGGGCGAGATCCTGACGGATCTGAGCGAGCGAGCGCTCCTGCGCGCGCGTCAATCGGAACGGCAACGCCCCGAGGAGCCTCTGCACCAGCGGACCCGGCCGGCGTAGGCGAGGAGCGGCCACTGTCTGTCGCTGGCGGTGGTGGCGCCGCATCGATAGCTGCTGCGCCAACAACTCGTCGAACTTCATCCGCCGCCACGCGATATGGCTGCGCTGCTCGAGCGCGTCCAGCCGCGCAGCGGCAGGCGGGTGGTGCAGATACAAGACTGCGTGTCGGAACGAGGGCAGCGTGAGCTTGCCCAGCAGCTCTGCCGGAAGCGTGTCCGATAGATCGGTGTCGTCGAGCGCGCTGCGCACCAGACGCCGCAGCGCGGCCTGCGACAGGCCGGCGGTCGTGGGGTAGACGGGCGTGAGCGCCTGCGGCAGCGGCTCGTCTGCACGCACCACGCGAACCCGCGGGTGGATCATCTCGGCGCCGAAGAAGCCCTTGCGCAGCTCGCCCAGGACGCGCAGCCGCGCACCCGACACGAGCTGCTTCTGGAGACCGGGATAGACGTTGAAGAACCGCAGCCAGAAGACCTCATCGGCCTCGCGCATGCGGCACACCAACATCCGCTTGGGCCGGTACTTGAGCTGCACGTCCTCGACCACCGCCTCGACCTGTATCGTCTCGCCCTCGGACGCCTTGGCCAATGACGTGAGGCGCGTCTCATCCTCGTAACGCAGGGGCAGATGCAAAACGAAGTCGAGCGGGCGTTTCAAGCCGAGCTTGTCCAGCCTCTGACGCGCAGAGGATCCCGGTGCGGCACTCGGACGCGTGGGGTGGGGCGCGGCTTTCACGGCTCGGCGCGGTCGGCAGTCGGCCCGGTGGACGCAGCCGTCAATGCTGGCGCCTCTTCGTCCGGTGGACCACCCGGTGCAGGCGCCACGAGAGAAGTTCCGATCCGGGCCAGAGCGCGCACCCTCGAGGGCTCCCCAACCGTGCTCCGCGGTTTCAGAAATGCCAGGACGGCGATGGATCGGCCTGCGGCGTGTGAACGATGCGGCGCGCGATCATCCGCCGACGAAGAGCACGGCCTCAATCTCTACCAACGCTCCGCGCGGTAGGGCCGCAACGCCCACAGCGGCGCGGGCCGGATAAGGCTGCGTGAAGTACTGTGCCATCACCTCGTTGACCGCGGCGAAGTTGCCGAGATCGGTGAGAAACACCGTCACCTTGACCGCGTGGTCCAGCGTCGCCCCAGCGGCGTTCGCCACGCCGCGCAGGTTGTCGAAGACGCGACGTATCTGGGCGTCGATGCCATCGACGAGCTGCATTGTCTGTGGGTCGAGCCCGATCTGGCCGGACAGATAGATGAACCCGCCCGCGCGCACGGCCTGGGAATAGGTGCCGATCGCCCGCGGCGCGTCCGTGGTATGGATCGGTTGCTTCATCATGACCGCACTCGCACAACGAATAGATGGTAACGCAAAGCAGCGCGCAAGTGGTCGGCCGAGGATGGTTCCCGCTGGAGGATAGATCGACGCCGCGCCGTGTCTGCTTCGAGGCATCCGCGTATCGGGCGGCTCGCAGTCGCGCGACTGCGGCGCTGCATCATGGTAAGATTCGCGGCCGTCTCGATCCGACAAAAGAGTGCACCCCAGGCAAGCTCCCGTGCTCGCGGCATCCGCGACCGAGGCCGAGAACGGCGGCGAACCCGCCGCAGCCACGCGCGCAAGCGCGCTGGCTCTCGCCGTGGGCGCGGTCGGGGTGGTCTTCGGCGACATCGGCACCAGCCCTCTGTACGCCTTCAAGGAAGCCTTCGGCGGCTCACATAACGTGCCGCTGACCCATGACAATGTCTTGGGCGTGCTGTCGTTGATGGTGTGGTCGCTGTTCCTCATCGTGACGGTCAAGTACGTGATCTTCATGATGCGGGCGGACAATCGCGGGGAAGGCGGGATCATGGCGCTGATCGCCCTGGTCCGGCGCACCGTCCCGCAGCATACCCGGCTGGCGTGGACGCTCACGACGCTCGGAATGGTCGGCGCGGCGCTGTTCTATGGCGACGGGATGATCACTCCCGCCATCTCCGTCTTGTCTGCGGTCGAGGGCCTCGATGTGGCCACGCCGCTGCTGCATCCATACATCATTCCCATCACGCTGGTCATTCTGACCGGCCTGTTCCTGTTCCAGCAGCTCGGCACCGGCAGCGTGGGTGCGCTGTTCGGTCCGATCATGCTGGTGTGGTTCGTCGTGCTCGCCGTGCTTGGACTCATCAATATCGCGGACCAGCCGAGCGTGCTCGCGTCGGTCAATCCCGGATATGCCGTCCAGTTCTTTCGCGAAAACCGCTGGGCCGGGTTCCTCGCCCTGGGAGCGGTGGTGCTGGCGGTGACGGGGGCGGAGGCGCTGTATGCGGACATGGGCCATTTCGGCAAGCAACCGATCCGGCTGGCCTGGCTGTGGCTCGTCTTCCCGTCGCTGCTCCTGAACTACATGGGGCAAGGCGCTTTGGTACTGCACCAGCCGGCGGCGATCCAGCACCCGTTCTTTCATTCCGCTCCGGATTGGGCGCTCTACCCGCTGGTCATCCTGGCCACCGTGGCCACAGTCATCGCCTCACAGGCGGTGATCTCCGGAGCCTACTCGCTCACGCGTCAGGCCATCCAGCTCGGATACTGCCCGCGCCTGATGATCGAGCACACCTCCGAGAAGGAGATCGGTCAGGTCTACCTGCCCTGGGTCAACTGGGGCCTGTATCTTGCCGTCGCCGGCTTGGTGCTCGGATTCGGCTCTTCGAGCAACCTGGCGGGCGCCTATGGCATCGCCGTGACCGGCACCATGGTCGCCACGGCGGTGCTCGCATACGTCGTCGTCCGCCGAGCCTGGGGCTGGAGCCTATGGCGTGCGATCCCCGTCTTCGCCGTGTTGCTCACGATCGACCTGGCATTTCTGAGCGCCAACCTGCTCAAGATCTTCGAAGGAGGTTGGTTCCCGCTGGTGGTCGGCGCGATCGTGTTCGTCCTCCTGGCGACTTGGACGCGCGGTCGCGAGATCCTCTTCGATCGCCTGCGACCGGGAGCGATCGCATTGGAGCCGTTCATCCGCAGCATCACGGAACATCCGCCTGTGCGTGTGCCCGGCACCGCGGTATTTCTCACCGCGAGCCAGGAGGGCGTGCCGCACGCTCTGCTGCACAACCTGAACCACAACAAGGTCCTGCACGAGCGCGTGGTGCTGCTGACGGTGCGGGCCGAGGACATCCCGCATGTCGGCGACGCGCAACGCGTCCACGTCGAGCCGCTCGGTCACAGCTTTTACCGCCTCACCGTACGCTACGGCTTCAAGGACGAACCCGATCTGCCGCGCGCGCTAGAGCTCGCGAAGGACAAGGGTCTGGAATTCAGCCTGATGGAGACTTCGTTCTTCCTCAGCCGCCAAACGCTGGTCCCGACCGAGGCGCCGGGGATGGCCTTGTGGCGCGAGAAGTTGTTCGCCGCGATGTCGCGCAATTCGGCGAGCGCCACCGCTTTCTTCCGGATCCCCACTAACCGCGTGGTCGAGCTGGGTACTCGAATCGAGCTGTAGGGCTTCCGGTTCCAGGATCCAGCGCGGGAGAGAAATGCGGTCGAGCCCGATCCTGCTCAACTTGGAGAGACTGCTCGCAGCGGGCAAAGACTCCGCGCTGCTGCGCTTCGGCATCGGCACCGAGCACTGGAAGGCCGGCGATGCACAAGCCGCCGCGGAGCACCTCAGGCGTGCAGTCGAACTCGATCCGGACTATTCCGCCGCTTGGAAGCTTCTCGGCCAGGCGCTCGCGCGCGCGGGCCGCCTGGATGATGCGCTGGAGGCCTACCGCCGAGGCATCGAGGCCGCAGAGCGCAAGGGGGACAAGCAGGCAGCGCGGGAGATGGCGGTCTTTGCGAAGCGCATCGAAAAGAGGATCAGCGGGCCAGCTCAGTAATCCTCGTCTTCGTCACCGCCGCGGCGCTCGTTGAACTCCTCCTCGTACTCCTCGTCGTAGTTTTCGGCGTCTTCCGTGGCCCACTCGCGCTGTTCGATCACGTCGTTGGCGATCTCGTGCACGCGCGCTTCCATGTCGGACTTGGCCTCCATCTCCGCTTTCGGCGTAGCGAACTCGCCGTCCAGGATTTCGACTGCCACGCTCGCGTGCTCGCCGTCCTCGACGGCAACGCTCGCCTTCGGCCACTCCTTGTGCAACTGCTCGAGCAGGATGTCCTTGAACGCCTCGTAGTCCTCGTCGGACACCAGGCCCAGCATGTCGCGGTCCGCGTTATAAGTGATGACGAACTGTTTGCTCATCGACGCTTACTCCCCGATTCGGCCGCAGCTTGGTGAGCTGCGCAGAAAACGGATCCCGATCCTTTCCAATCAAGAATAGCACGAGCGCGTTGCAGAGTCCTGCAACTGCGGGACCCGGCCGAATGGAGGTTGCTTTCCTCGGAGAAGAGCATCCGCCTTGCGGCACGGAATGAAGGACGCCAGGACTTTGCGCGGCTTGCCCAATGTATCCGTTTGTCGCGCGGAGAGGCCGAATCCGCTTCGCTCAGCGGCACGGCCGGGGTGGATGCGCAGCCGATGGCCAGCGCGAGAGGCCCTCGTGATGCCCGCCAAGGGCGGACGTGTTTTCAACGACCTGCGGAGCGGGTCGCCGGCTGCGGAGGCGGTGGGGGCGCAGGCGGCTTGCAGCCATGCAGCCCCAACTTGGCATTCGTCCTGCTAGGAAAAGGTTGGACGGGGCTGGGGCTGGAATGATCGGGGCGGGCGGATGGTGGAGACGAGGAGGATCGAACTCCCGACCTTCGCATTGCGAACGCGACGCTCTCCCAGCTGAGCTACGTCCCCACGTCGTACGGGGCCCTAAAGTTACGCGCCCCGCGGCCGCTTGGGCAGTACGGTGAATCATATACGCAAACCCCCAGGGGGTAAATCGAGCCACCCGCATATGCGTAGTGCTTGCGAGCAGAGCCTGCCGTGAACCTCAGCGACAACCCCTACGGATTCAAACGCATCGTTCCCGTCGACAAGGGCATTCGGCTGCGGCTGCCCGACCCGGGCGATGCACCGCGCTTCTGCCACACGCTGAATGCCGTTCCGATCAGCGCGGCCGAATTCCCCGTCGCCATGCGCGACTATCCGATCGCATTTGTCCGGCGCATCGGTGATACCGGGTTCTCCTCGGTCGCGATTCTCGGCATGCGCGAAGGGCAGAATCTGTTCGTGATGAGCGACGGAAAATGGGACCGGCGCGCCTACATGCCGGCCTTCGTCCGGCGCTACCCCTTCTGCCTGGTGGGCACCGAGGAAGAGGGCGGACAGAACGCCGAGCGCCTGGTATGCGTGGACCCCGAGGCGATCGACGAGTACCAGGGGCGGCCGATGTTCGACGAGACCGGCGAACCCCTGCCGCACTGGGAGGTCATCCAGCGCATGCTCCACGAGTACGAAGACGATCTCGCGTTCAGCCGCGACATGTGCAGCCATTTCTCGGCTCTCGGGCTGCTCGAGCCGTTTACCCTGCGCGCTGATCTGGTCGGCGGATTCACGCTGGCGATGGAGAACCTCTACCGCGTCAATCGGCAGCAGCTAGCGGAGCTCGACCTCGCAGATCTCCGCAGCCTGCTCACGCGCGGCTACATCGACCATATTTACGCGCACCTGTTCTCGCAAGAGAACTTCCAGCGGTTGCTCAACCGCCGCAGCTTCTTCGCGGCCGACCCGCCGACCGACCCCAAGCAGTACAACTGAGCCGCTCCCGCCGGGCTCAAGCGGCGGTCGCCCTTCTGGGCCAATAGGCCCAGATCAGCATTACGACCCCTCCGAAGATCATCGGCAGGCTCAGCCACTGCCCCATGGACAGTCCCAGTGCGAGCAGTCCGAGAAAGTTGTCCGGCTCGCGGGTGTATTCGACCAGGAAGCGCAACGAGCCGTACCCGATCAGAAACAGCGCCGAGACGGCACCCGTCGGGCGGGGCTTTCGCGCGAACACCCATAAGATGACGAACAGCAGCACGCCCTCCAATGCGGCCTCGTACAGTTGCGAGGGGTGGCGCGGGCGCGGTTGCTCGTCCACGCTGGGAAAGATCATGCCCCAGGGCACGTCGGTGGGGCGACCCCACAGCTCGGCGTTGATGAAGTTGCCGATGCGGCCGGCGCATAGCCCGAGCGGCACCAGCGGTGCTAGAAAATCCGTCACTTCAAACCAACCGCGCCCATGGTTTCGGCCGAACCACCACATCGCGAAGATCACCCCGAGGAACCCGCCATGGAAGGACATCCCACCTTCCCAGACGTACAGGATGCGGATCGGGTCGTGCAGATACTCGGAGAACTTATAGAACAACACGTAGCCGAGACGGCCCCCTACCACCACTCCAAGCACGCAATAGAACAGCAAATCGTCTAGCTGCCGCGTCGTCCAGCCGAGATCGGGCCGCATCCGCAAACGCAGCCTGCCGAGCAGCAGGCCGGCGACGAAGGCGACGAGATACATGAGCCCGTACCAGCGAATGCTGACGGGACCGAGCGTAATCGCTACGGGGTCGAACTGCGGATGAACGAGCATACAGAACTGGCAAGAGATGGTTCGGGGGTCTGGCTGCGCCAGAACGCCTCCGGCGCATTATAAGGGAGCCGACGGGACCGGCTATCGCATCGGCGAGCGGATGCAATTGCTGAGCGAGTGCGGCGATACCCTCCGATGCCAAACATGAGCAGACACATCAGCGGCAACAAGGGCCAGCATGCAATCCGACCGTGGTCGCCGGGAGCGAGGCGTTTCGGCCCTGAGTTCGCGCCCGATGCACCTCCGCGTCGATGCGTCGATTGGCTCGCGGTCAACGCTCAGTCCAACTCGTCCAGGTTGCGCGGCCAGCTGCTCTTCAGCAGACGCGACAGCGCCCGATCGGCGAGGATCTTGCCGCCGGTCTGGCAGCGCGCGCAGTAGTTGGTCTCGTTCTCCGCGAACACGATGCGCTGAACCGGCGCTCCGCAGACGGGGCACGGCTCACCGAAGCGTCCGTGCACCGCCATCCCCTCGCGGAACGCGGTGACTCTCTCGGGAAAGCCCTCGCCTGTCTCTCTCCGCAAACGCCGCGTCCACTCGGTCAGGACCTCGCAGGTGGCTTGGAATAGCCGGCTCATCTCCGCCGCGGTGAGGTGCGAAGTCAGGGCCACCGGTGAGAGCTTCGCTCGATGCAAGATCTCGTCGGAATATGCGTTGCCAATCCCGCTCATCAGCCGCGGGTCGGTAAGCGCTCGCTTGAGCGTGTGGTTCTCGGAGGTGAGGCGCTGCGCGAACGCGGGGAGATCGCAGTCGAGCACCTCCAGGCCGCCGGCATCGAACTGCCGCAGCGCTTGCGCGCCTTGTACCAAGTGCAACGAGGCACGGCGTTTGGTGCCTGCTTCGGTCAACACCAGCGCACCGCTGGAAAACTCGAGCACCGCGAGGCCGATCCGTCCGGGCGGTTTGGCGGTCTTGGGCATCCACCGCAGCCGCCCGGCGATCATCAGATGCAGCACCAGGGACAGGTCGCCTTCCAGCCCGATGACGATGCGCTTGCCGATGCGCTGCACGGCTGTGACCTGTCGGTTCTCGGCCGAGCTGATGGGCGGAGTGGCAGTGCGCAGGACGAACGGAGTGAGCAGACGCACGTGCTCAAGCCGCTGGCCGACGATTCTCGTCTGCAGCGCTTCGACGTAGACGGTGATGTCGGGCAACTCAGGCATCGCTCAACTGAGATCGCCCGTATGAACCCAAGGCGGCGGAGCGCATGCCGACCGGAAGCGAGTCGAGCGCGACGGCATATCCGATGCGGATTCGGGGCTGCACCACCGCTATGGTACCTGTGCCGAAGGCATGCGCTCGAGGATGAGGTTGGTCTTACGTTCCAGCCACGGCGTGTCGCGGTGGCGGTCGTAGTAGCGCGGCTTCGGCACCATCGCGGCGAGCCGCGCGGCCTCCCAAGCGTTCAGCGCGGCGGCGTTCTTTTTGAAGTAGTGCTGCGACGCGGCCTCGGCGCCGAACACCCCTTCGCCCCATTCGATGATGTTGAGATAGATCTCGAAGATGCGCCGCTTGCTCATCACCGCCTCGATCATGACGGTGATGATGGCCTCCTCGGCCTTGCGCCAGGGCGATCGGCGCCCGGACAGAAAGAGATTCTTCGCCAGTTGCTGGCTGATCGTGGACCCGCCGGCGACGATCTTGCCCTTCTTGAGGTTCTTGTCGTATGCCTTCTGGATGGCGTCCCAGTCGAACCCCTCGTGCTCCATGAAATTCGCATCCTCGGCGGCGATCAAGGCGCGCTTGAGGTTGACCGAGATCTTGTCGTAGGGAATCCACTTGTGGCTGAGCTTCGCGTTCGGGTTGCGTTCCTGCAGCACCTCGAGCCGCTGCCGCATGAAGGAGCTGGAAGAGGGGTTGAACCAGGTCCACCACACAACCTGCGCGAAGATCCAGCCTTGGTAGATGAACAGCAGGCCGAGCAGGACTAGGCCGCTACGCCAGATCCAGCGCCACAGCCATCTCTTCATCGCGCCTTCAGCGCTTCGATGACCGGACGGGTTTCCGGGCGCACGCCGCGCCAGATCAGGAACGATTCTGCGGCCTGCTCGACGAGCATGCCTATGCCGTCGGCCACGCGCGCCGCGCCTTGCGTCGATGCCAGCGTTAGAAACGGCGTCCTCGTGCCATACATCATGTCGTAGGCGAGGGAGCCACACGCGAAGATCCCTTCGGGTAGCTCGGGAACGGTGTCGGCGAGGCTGGCCGAGGTAGCGTTGATCACGAGGTCGAACCGCTGGCCGGCGAGCGCTGCGTAGGAGCTGGCGCTGAGCGCGATGCCACCGAACCGGCCAAGAGCGCGGAAGCGCTCAACAAGGCGCTCGGCTCGTTCGGGTGTGCGGTTCGCCACCACCAGGCGCGCCGGACGCGCATCGAGCAGCGGCCCCAATACACCCTGAGCGGCACCGCCGGCGCCCATCAGGAGCAACGCGCGCCCGTCGATGCCGAAATGCAGGTTTCCCTTGATGTCCCGGAGCAATCCTACGCCGTCCGTGTTGTCGCCGAAGACGGTCGCTCCCTCGAACTTCAGCACGTTCACCGCACCGGCATCCGAGGCGCGCGCGCTCACCTCCTGCGCCAGCTCGAACGCATCGAGCTTGAACGGTAGGGTCACATTGAGGCCGTTGCCGCCCTCGGCGCGGAAGTCCTCCACGGCCTTGTTGAAGCCGCCGAGCAGGGCCAGGATGCGCCCGTATGCGATGTCCTGCCCGGTCTGGCGCGCAAACTCGGCATGGATGAACGGCGACTTGCTGTGCGCCACTGGATTGCCGATCACGGCGTAGTGGTCGGTCACGCACGTCCCCCGATCAGTTGTCGGCGGTAAGCAGCAGGTCGGTCCGCGTGAATGCCCAGTTCCGGGTGATGTGCAGGATGTCCGCTTCCTTGCGCAGCGGAGCCGGGAACGGTTGGAACGGTCCGGCGAGCTGCACGATCTTCTCGACCGCCGCATCCAGCACAGGCGAACCCGAGGAGCGGTCGATTTCGACCTTCTCCACGCTTCCGTCGGCCCGGATCGCAACCGTCACCATCACCGTGGCGAACAGCCCCTGCCGCTTGGCTTCGGCCGGAAAGTTCGCGGTCCCGACCTGTTCGATACGCTGGCGCCAAGCATCCAGGTACTCGGCCTCCACCGCACTTTGCGTGCGGGCGCCGACGAACTTGCGCTTGGGCAGCTCCTGATAGGCCTGCCATTCCCGCGCGATCTGCGCCTCCAGGCGGGCGATGTTGAGCGACTCGTCCGGCAGATCGGCCAGCGCCGGAGCGGTGCTGGGCGTGACCTGCTCCACCGGGACGGTCTTCGGGTTGACCGCGGCCTGCCCGGGTTTCATCTGCGCCAGCAGGTGCTGCGCTTCGGCCTCCAGTTGCTGCACGCGCCGGGAAGCAAGCGATAGCTGGGCGTCGGCCGGCATGTCCGGTAACGCCGGCAGGTTGGTCTTCGCGCGGCGCGCTGCTTGGGTGTTTCCGCCGCCGTCGAGATTGGCCTGCGCGAGGGCATCGGCCTTGACCGGACGGGAGGCCGACTTGCTGTTGACGAGGACCACCTCGATCGGAGTCGGAGCCTGCTTGTGGAAGGCGTCGGGATAACTGAAGGTGATCAGGAGCAGAACCGAGTGGAAGACGAGCGACACCGCCAGGGCCACGCTCACGGGCCCGTTGTTGCCCGCCGCAAACAGCGAGTCGTCGGCCCCGTCGGGCGATTCGGCCCGCCCGCGGGCCGCGATGGACACCCGGAGTGCGGAAGAGGCGGCTGTCAAGGTGGCGTATTTTAGGAGAGAACCGCTCGCCTGTGTCAGCATGGACCATGCCCGTCTCGTACGCGGCTCAGTGTTCCTTGCCCAGGTACTCGGCGTGGAAGGTGAGATCCAGCAGATCGATGTGGGAGATCGCGAGCGACACCTCGGTTCCGGGCTGCAACTCCGGCAGCGAGACGACGCGCGCGATGAGGGGGATACGGTCTATCTTGACCAGGCTCTCGCGCAGCACCTCGGCGCGGGTGGTGCTCACGCCCTCCTGGATCAGCCACCGCAGGCACCAGTAACGTTCCATCGTGCGCTGGAAGTCGGCATAGATTTCGTACATGACCTCGAAGTCGCGTATCGCGGCCAGCAGCGGCTCGCTGTTCGCGACATAAGGGGGCGTCTCCCCGCGCTGCCAAGCGATGATCTGCCGCTGGTTGATGAGATCCACGTAGCGCCGCAGCGGGGAGCTGGCCCAGATGTACTGGGGCACACCCAGTCCCTGGTGAGCAGAGGGCACCGTCGACATGCGCACCTTCCCGTTGCTCTGAACGCGGTAGATGGCGGGGACTCCCGCCTGCGCCAGCGCGCGCCCCCACTCGGCGTTGACCAGGATCATCATCTCCGCAACCAGCTTGTCCACCGGCGAGCCGCGCCTGCGCTCGACGATGCGCACGCGCTCGCTCTCGACATAGAAGTTGTAATCCATCTGGATCATGCGCGCCGGCTCGGGCCGGCCCCGGCCGGCTTCGAAGACGGTCGCGAGCTCCCACAGCAGCTTCAACTCGGCAGCGAAGGGGAATTCTCGGAGGCCGGTGGAGAGGGTCTGCTCGTTGAATTGCTCTTCCAGAGCGTCGTGCCTGAGATTGGCGGCTATGCGCAGTTGCTCCACTGCCGTACTGGTGGCGCGCACCACCAGATCCGGGCCCAGCTCGAGATACAGCGAGACGGCCGGGCAGATGCGCCCCTCGGTAAGCGAGTAGTTGGCGATCACGGGCTCGGGAAGCATCGTGATCTTGCCGCCCGGCATATACACGGTGGACAGGCGCGCTGCTGCGATTTCATCGAGCGCGGCGCCGCCCGGAATCCCCGCCGCCGGCGCAGCGATATGGATCCCGACCCGCCAGCCGCCGCCAGGCAGCGGCTCGACCGAAAAGGCGTCGTCGATTTCGGTGGTCGTGGCATCGTCGATGCTGAACGCTTGCACCTGTGCCATCGGCAACTCGATCGACGGCGGCGCACCGCCCAGTTCCGGGAAACCGGTGCCCCGGGGAAAATGCTCGAACAGAAAGCGGTTCAGATGATAGTCGTGAGAAGAGGCGATGGCGCCGCATTTCTCCAGCACCCGCAGCGGCGTGAGCTTGAGCGCCGAGGCCGCCTGTTCGAGCGCCTTGACCTCGACGGTGTTGCGGTCGGGCTTGTACAGCAGCTCCGAAATGCGCGCTCGGAACGGCTCCGGCAGCTCGCCCCGCGTGAGTTGTTCGATGTACTGCGACTGCAGCAGCGCCTGCTCGCGCTTGCGCTCCAGGCTGGCGAGCGCGGCTTTGAGCGCATCAGCGGGCGCCGCACGATAACGCCCTTTTCCCTTCTTGTAGAAATACACTGGCGCGCCATGGAGGCGGATGAGCAGAGCGGCCGACTCCTGCGCGCTCGGCGAGCGGCCGAAGTAATCGCGCGCCAGCGCGTCATAGGAGAACTCGTCCTGGCCGCAGCACTCCCACAAGAACTCCAGATCGATGTCCTCGGCCGCCTTGTGTGCGGTCTCAAGAAACCCCTGCAGCGGTTGCTCGAAGCGAAACAGCACGTTGCCGGCCTTGACCTTGCTGCGCTTGCCGTGCGGCGCCTCCACCTGCAGCGAGGTGCCATGGTCGGCGAGTACGGCGCCGACTTTGAAGCTGCCCTCCTCTTCGTAAAACACATTCATCGCGCTGCGCTCGGTGAGGCGGGAGAAACCGGAGGCAAGGGGGTAAGCGGCCGGACTCGAACCGCCGCGGCAAGCGCGGCGAGGCGGCGGATTATATCCGAGCCGGCCTCAGCTGCGGGCGTGGACGGCCGCTCAGGCTATGCCGGCGAACGCCAGAACGCTGTCGAGGTAATCCGCGAAATCGGCGAAGCCGTGGTCGCTCCCATCTACGATGAGTTGCTTCGCGCCGGCGTACTTCGCAACCGATGCACGGTAATCCAGCACTTCGTCTCCGGTGGTGACCATCAGGTAGTAGCGCTCCATGCGCGTCGGCTGCGGCACGTCGATGGCTCTCAGCTCATCGAGATGCTGCTGGGTCAGGTCGTACCGCTCCGCCGTATACAGGTTTCGTTGCGGCCCCACGTACGCGCGCAATCCGTCGTAGGGTCTGATCGCGGGGTTCACGAGCACCGCGCGCACACCGAACTTCTCCGCCAGGTGGGTGGCGTAGTAGCCGCCCAGCGAGCTGCCGACGAGCGTGACCTCCTGCGCGGGCACTCGCGCGAGCTCGGCGTCCACCAGGGCAATCGCGCGGGCCGGCCGATCGGGCAAGGCCGGGCAGGAGAACTCCGCCGCGCGTCCCATCGCCTCGAGTCGCTGCTCGAGCAGCCGCGCCTTGTGGGACGCAGGCGAGCTGTTGAAACCATGCAGGTAGACAAGCATAGTCGCTGGTGCTCAGAAGGCTGCCGCGACACCGTCCGAGCGCGGGTCGGCTCCCGCCTCGAAGGTTCCCTGTGGGTGGCGGACAGCGATGCCGGCATGCCCAACTGTCTCGTCAAACTCGCCCAGCACTTCGACCTCGTGGCCTCTCGCGCGCAACGTGGCCGCGACGGCCGGATCGAAGCGTGCCTCCAGCTTGAGACTATCGGAAGGTCTGCCCCACGTGCGGCCCAACAGCCACCGCGGCGCTGACACCGCCGCCTGCGCGTTTTGGCCGAACATCGCGTAACGCAAGAACAAGGCCGCCTGCGTCTGCGGCTGGCCATCTCCGCCCATGGTCCCGTACAGCATCGCTCGCCCATCCTGAAGTCGCGCAGCCGCTGGGTTGAGCGTATGGAACGGCTTCTTGCCGGGACGAAGCGCCAGGAGGTGGTCTGGTTCGAGACGAAACGACGCCCCGCGGTTCTGCCACACGATACCTGTGTCGCCCACAACCACACCGCTGCCGAATTCGTGATACGTGCTTTGGATGAACGAAACTGCGAGCCCGCTACGATCGATCACGCCCATCCACACGGTATCGCCCATCTTGGCTGCGCCGCGCCAGGGCAGTGCGCGGGTTCGATCCACCTTCGCAGCAAGGCTTCCTACGGCTTTGCCGGCGAGGAGCGTTTGCGGGTCCAGCCGCATGTCGTTGGGATCGGCGATGGACTGGTCGCGCACCGCGAACGCCTGCTTAGTGGCCTCAACGATGAGGTGCACCAAGTCCGCAGTTTCGGCCTCCCCCTGCTTCAACTCTAGCCGGTCGAGGATGCCTAGGATCAGCAACGACACCAGCCCTTGTGTGGGCGGCGGCATGTTGTATAGGTCTCCTCGGCTGTGGCGAAAATGCAGGGGCGTGACCACCGCTGCACGATGTGCCTGCAGGTCTTCCAGTGTGACCGGGGCGCCCACCGCCGCCAGCTCGTGCGCGAGCTCGGTGGCGAGCGTGCCTCGATAGAAGCTGTCCAGCCCCTCCTCCGCCAGGCGGACTAGTGTGGTGGCCAACGCCGGCTGACGGAAAAGACTGCCGGCGTGCGGCGCCTCGCCGTCAACGAGATAGCACCTCGCGAATCCCGGTGCCTCGCGGAGCTCCTGCACCTTGGCCGCGGTCGCGAGCTGCTGGCTGCGAGTCACGGCAATGCCGTCCTGAGCGTAGCCGACGGCGTCCAGGAGCAACCGCTTGAGTGCGAGCTTGCCACCCATGCGCCGCGCGATCGACAGCGCTTCGATCCAGCCACCGACCGTTCCGGCCACGGTGTTGGCCGCAAGCGGACCGCGTGCAGGGACGGCCGCCAGCCCGTGCGCGCGATAGCGTTCGATGGTGGCCAGCCGGCCCGCGCGGCCACAGCCGTCAATGCCCAACGGGGGTATCCCCGGCGGCAGGATCAGCCAGAAACCGTCCCCGCCGATGCTGTTCATATGCGGGTAGACCACCGCGATGGTGGCCGCAGCCGCGATCATCGCCTCGATCGCGTTGCCGCCTTCGTGCAGGATCGCCAGCGCAGACTGGGCCGCCAGCGCGTGAGGGGCGACCGCAATGCCGTTGGTGCCGTAAGTGGGGTTCAACATCGGGGTTAGGCGAAATGGCGATCGCCGCTCGCAGGCGACCGCGGTCGCATCGCATGGTAGCAGGCCCCCGCGTACTGGGGCCGACGCTCTCCTCGGGGCGTTTTTCGAATCTTCTCCGCGTTGGAGCTCTGCTCTAGCCTCTTGTCTCGATCGCCCGCTTATGCGCGATCAGCGCCATCAACCGCCGGTCGCGCCACAGGACTCGAGCCGCGTGTTCGGACAAGGGCACTCGGCTACGGCGCTCTGCGTCGATCTTCTGCACGGCTTCGCCGCTCCACGCTCTCGGCGCGGCTTCGGGTGAGGCGTCGATCGCATGCATGATCGGCGCAAAAACCTGCGCAAACTGCTTGAACCCCCCAGGCGCATTCAGGTCCAGCGTCTCCAGCGGCCCCATGAACGACCAGCGCAGACCCAGCCCGTCCCTGACCGCCCGATCCACGTCTTCCGGACTCGCGTAGCCGCCTTCGACGAGGCGCACCGCCTCGCATGCCAACAGACTCTGCAGGCGGTTCATGACAAACCCCTGGATCTCGCGCTTCATCACGACCGGCACCTGCCCGGCCGAAGCCAGCAAGTCCGTCGTCCTGGCTACAGTCTCGTGCGCAGTGAACGGCGCGGGCGAGATCTCGACGGCAGGGACGAGATAGGGCGGGTTCACCGGGTGGGCCACTACGCAACGGTGCTTGCCCTTGACTCCCGCGGCAAACAACGACGCCGGGATCGTCGACGTGGAACTGGCCAAGATCACCTCGGGCCCAGCGATCTCGTCGAGTCGGGCGAACAACGCCTGCTTTTCCGCCAACGCCTCGGGGATATTCTCCTGAACGTATCCGGCGCCATGGAGCGCATCCTCGAGCTCCGTCACCATCCTGATGCGCCCTTTCACCGCATGCGGTGGCTCGTCGAGCAGCCCGAACTCGCGCAGGCTTTCGACGCTGGCCGAGATCAGGCCAGCCGCCGCGGACAGAGTCGAGGCACTCCGGCTATACAGTGCGACGGGATGCGCCGCACGCGCAAACACGATCGCCCACGCGCGCCCGATCGCGCCGGCTCCGATGACCGCGATGTTTTCCATCCTCTCCCTCTCGCAAGCACGAACTGCAGCGAACGCCAGCCTACTCGAATTCGGGTGGGTGCTGGGCCATTCCACTGCCGCATGAGCGCAGCCCGCATGATCTTGGTGGAGAACGCCGCGCCGCACGCGAGCTCATGAGCGTCGCCGCTCCACCCGCTGGGCGGCGTTAAGCAGCGGTGAGGCGAAGCAAGGCGATCTCGGAGGGGATCGCGAAGCGATCCGCGGGTCCCCAGTACCCCGTCCCCGAGCTGACGAAGATCCACATCCGCCCATGTCGATTCAATCCCCGGTAGTACCTGTACGCGAGCGGCATCAATGCGCTCCAGGGGAAAAACTGGCCGCCATGCGTGTGGCCGGAGAGCTGGAGGTCGAATCCAAGCTCCTCGGATTGCGACCAGCGGTCCGGCCGATGCGCGAGCAGGATCTTGAGCTGGCACTCGTCGTGCGTTCGGCTCGCGCGCACGGGATCACAGCGGTGGCTGCTCAAGAACGTTCCACCCACCGAGTCAGTGACGCCAGCGAGCAGGAGCTTCGCATCGTCGACGGCGATGACCCGATTTTCATTCAGAAGCGGGAGCAGCCCGAGGGATCGCACCGCCTCGACCCACCTCTCCACGCCCCAGTAGTACTCGTGATTCCCTGTCACATAGTAAGTCCCGAGGCGGGCCTGCAACCCCGCCAGCGGCAGCAGATGCCGCCCGATGATCGCAGGCACACCGTCGGCGACGTCCCCGGTGAGAGCGATCAGATCCGGACCGAGCGCGTTCGTCTGCCGTACGACCTCTTCCATATACCCGCGTTGAATCGTCGGGCCCACGTGCAGATCGCTGAGTTGCACGATCTTGAGCCCTTCGAGCGCCTTCGGCAGACCGGCTATCGGAACCGAAACCTCGGTGACTCGAGGCCCGCGCATGGCCTGGACGAACCCAACCCCCGCGATACCGACAGAAGCCCAGCCGACTCCCAGCGCAGTCCACTGCGAGAGGAATTTCCGGCGCTCCGGCTCGACTCGGCCGATGCTTGCGATCCGGCGGATCGCCAAAGCCACCACTGCCACGACATCCAGCGGTACACAGAGCAGGATGAATGTGGCCCACAGGCCCAGACCGAGGGACCCCGCCCAGGCCAGGGCTCGAAACCAGCCGGAATCCAGCACACCGGGATCCCAGCGATACAGAAACACCCAGCCGACGATCAGAGCCAACAACAGCACCGTCAGCGTCCACGCCGACGCTCTGCGAGTGGGCCAGATCCGGCTCGCCTTGTAGCCCGTGTACAGGAAAAGCACGAGCAGAATCGCGGGGAAGAGGAGCGACTGAGGCCGCATCAGGTGGCTCGCACGAAGCGCAGCGGCGAGAGCACTCCCGCTACTCTGTGCGTTCGATACCCATCCGGTTCCGGCATCCGGCCTCTACGCGCTCGCCTCACTTCGGCCGGCGGTCAGGATTTGCTTTGAGCGCCCGCGACAAGGTACGTGTCGCGCAGCGTACGCTCGATGAATGCCCGTGCTGCCGGCCGATCGAACGCTTCGCCATCCGCGAGCTGCTGTGCATATTCGAAGAACGCCAAGAACAGGCGGCCCTGGTCGACCGGCGCGCGCAGCGTAAACCGGGCTTCCCGCCGTTCCAGATCGCGCCAGGCGGCGCGCACCTCGGCCCAAAACGGCTCGGTGCGTTCCAAGTAGGCTTCGCCGGCGCTGAAGTCGTAGTCCTTGATCCGCTCATAGCGCGCGACGCCGTATTCGCGGCCGAGATAGGGCAGGGTTTGGCGCGGGTTGCCGTTTTCATCGAGCACGAGCTTGAGATTGTTCTCCTCCTGCACCCAGCCGGTAGGCGTAATCGTGTGCCGGTTGGTGCCGACCAGCACCTGATAATCATGCCGCACGCTGAACTCGCGCCTCGGCAACGGCCGCCAGGTCTCGTCGCTGATCCAGGTGGACAGGCCGTCGTTATGGGTCCATCGACCGGGTGCGGCGTAGCGCGGCGAATCGTCGACCTGGAAGACGCTTTGCACCCACGCCCCGTGGCGCTGCTCTTCGGACAGCGAACGCCGCGCCCATGTGTTCGACCCTTCGTATGCCAACAGGCTATCCGGTTCGTACCGCCACTCCTGCCGCCAATGGCGCACGACCATCGGCGCGCTCACCGTTCCATCGTCCAGCTGCAGGCGCATGACCAGGACGTGCTGCAGAGCGATGAAGTTGCCCCGATCCTCGCTCACGAAGACAATCTCGGTGCCCCAGCTCTGATACGGCGCGTCCGGCTTCAGCGCCGGATCGAAGCGCACGACCTCCAGGAAGTCGAAGCTCACGCGATAGGGCCCGGCCATGGCGAGTATCGCGCGGCGATCGCGCTCGAATGCGCTCAGCCCGGGTTCACGCAGTCGCCTCCATGCGTC
>Ga0335077_10000585_pt1 | contig 41210 bp, 38 predicted proteins | sample Lox_Sample_31_FD_207151 | JGI IMG/M metagenome (GOLD analysis project Ga0335077, IMG submission 207151) | Soil microbial communities from Loxahatchee National Wildlife Refuge, Florida, United States - Lox_Sample_3.1 | ecosystem: Environmental > Terrestrial > Soil > Wetlands | place: USA... | reverse complement strand
AGAATAAAAGCCGGGTAAAATCTAGGTAGCTTGAAGATCACGATTTCCAAAGAGAATTATCTCAAGACCATCGCAGAGGCTGAATCGGAGGGGGAGACGGTGATCGCGGCGACGCTGGCGCGGTGGCTGAAGGTATCGGCTCCGGCGGTTACGATGGCCATCCGGCGGCTGAAGCGCGACGATCTCATCCGGGTGGCTAACGAGGGACAAATCACGCTGACGCGTTCCGGACGCGCCATCGCTAACCGGCTTTTGAACCGCCATCACCTGATCGAACGCATGCTGACGGAGATTTTCGGCATGGAGTGGTACAAGGTTCACGAGGAGGCTGAGCAACTCGAGCATGCGGTTTCCGCGGAGTTTGAAAGCAAGCTGCGCGAGAAATTAGGGAACGGGGACGCCTGTCCGCACGGCAACCGCATCGGCGTGGATACGCCCAGTGACCGGAGGCGGCGCGGTTTGAAACCGCTCGATGAGGGCGAGCCGGATGAGCGGCTGGCAGTGGTGAGCGTGTTCGAGCGCGACCGGCGGCTGCTCGAGCATCTGGAGAAGCTGAACGTGCGGCCGGGTACGGCCATGAGCATCACCGCGGCGCAGCGCGACAAGCTCACGCTCGATGTGGACGGGCGAGTGGTTCAGATTGAGCGGCCGGTGGCGGAAAGGGTCTGGGTGAGACCGATGACCGCCAATACTTCGCGCTGATAGCGCTCCAGAGTGAACTTCTCCTTCCAGGTTTCATAGGCGCGGCCGGCGATGCCACGCAACTGGTCGGGCGCTTGAAGGAGCGCCTCGAGTTTTGCGGCCAGCGCCTGGGGCTCGGGCGGCTCAATCAGGAATCCGGTTCTGTTCTGGATGACAATTTCCGGAATGCCGCCGGAGGCGAAGGCCACGACCGGCACGCGCGCGGCAAAGGCTTCGAGAATGACGCGCGGGGTGGCGGTGCGGCTGGCGGAAGGAACAACCAGCAGATCGAGTTCGGCCAGCACAGAGGGGACGTCGTTCCGCCAGCCCAGGAATGCCACCGGGAGGCCGGCGGCCTTCTCTTGCACGCGCTCGGAGTAGCGCTCCGCTTCCGGGTTGGAAAACAACGGCGCGCCGCAAACGACGAACTGCCATGTGCGCCCTTTTTCAGCCAGCAGTCTGGCAGCCGCGACAAATTCCATCTGCCCGTTTTCGGGCGCAATGCGCCCAAGCACGCCGATGCGCGGTTTACCGCTGTTGGCCGGCACGGTGGGAGCCATCTGTGCCACGCCGTTGTAAATCAGGTGCAGGCGGCCGGGGTCGATGAAGGGCCAGAGGGGCCGCGCAACATACCGGCAGCAGGCGATGACGCGCGCCCCGGCGAGTTGAAGGGAATGCCCGGCCAGCTTTCGAGTGGAAGCATCGCCCAGGTGGCTGTGGCAATGGAACACGAGCGGACGGCCTGACTTTCGCGCTGCCCAGGCTGCCGCAGGCAACACGCGCGGGCCGTTCACGTAAAGGAGATCGGCACGGGCCTCGGCCGCGAGCGAGGAAATTTGGGCGGCCAGCCGCGGCGCGTCAAGGCCGAAGCGCAAAAAGTCAAGCAACTTCTTGCGTCCGGATGCGAGCGGCGCGAGAGAGAGCGAGTGCGTGGGAACGCCAAGACCGTGCAACTTCGGGATGAGCATGCCGTCGCCCGGAACCGCGCATGTCATGTTCCAGCCGCAAGCTTGTACTGCAGGAACCAGATCGAGCAGGCATTGTTGCGCTCCTCCTAGATCACTGAACTGGTCGAGGAAGAGAACGTTCACTGCGCTGGGGCGGTGGCGGACTCTCGCACGGTCCAGGCCAGCACCAGGAAATACACGGGCAGCACGCGCCAGTACGTGAGCAGGTCGCCTGAGAGCATCTGCACACACTGCCCCAGCCAGAAGCAGAACATCCAGGTTCCGTAAAACGAGGCATTGCGATTTGCCTGGCGGGCGGCGCGGCGGGCCGCGCGCAGAATCGCGACGTTGAACCAGATGAGCGCGGCCAATCCGATGATGCCGGTTTCGATCAGCATGCTGAGATACATGTTGTCGCCGATCACGGTCTGGCCGATGTAGTCCGAATAGGGTAACGTCTTGTATCCGATGCCGAAAAACGCGTGCCAGGGATGTTCGTCGAGAAATCGCAGCAGGACTCGCCAGCTCTCGAAGCGGCCGGAGAAGACGGCCTCACCGTAGTCGAACAGGTAGATGGCGGAGCCGGACAGCCGCTGCCAGGACGACTGCACAATCTGAGGCAGGAGGTAATAGCTCGCGGCCGCGCCCGCAGTGATGGAGATGCCGAGCAGCGAAAGCGCCCGCCGCCAGTGAATGCTGCGCCGATCGAGCCAGCCAAGCGCCGCAAGAGCCACCACAAGATTGACGATGGAGGCGCGGGAGTATGAGAAGATCAGTGCGGCGGAGAAGAGCACGCCTCCCAAAACGAGAACCGGGCGCGAAACCGGCATTGACTTGGGCTGCCGCGAGAACGCGACGGCAATCATCACGAGAAAGAAGACGCAGAGATTGCCGAGCGTACTGGCCTCATAGAAGATGCCCTGCGCGCGGCGATAGTAGCCCGTTGCGGTCCAGATGAATTGCGGGCCGAAACCTGCCGGAGCCGGGAGCTGGTAATAGAAATCCACGCAGGCGATGGCGGCTGATGCCATAGCGGCCCAGAATAGCGGCCGCACCGCAGGCGGATGAGCGTTACAGAGGTAGGCAACGTAGAAGAAGACGTACACCCCGATGCCAAAAAGCAAAACGCGGGCCAGTGTCTGAAGGGCGATCTCGGGCCCGGAGTAGAGGGCTGCGAAGGCGACACTCCCGAGCAGAACGCAAAAAAGGCAGACGAACGCCAGCGGCAGCCGGCCGACGGCGATGCGCCAAGAGCGGACGTAGAGCGCGCCGGCGAGAATTCCGAACGCCGCAAATAGCAGGGACGGGTGCGGTCCTGAGTTTCCCAGGGCAATGGGTAATGGAGGAAGCAAAAGCGCCGACGCCATGAATCCGGCGATCCAACGATGCGGCGCCGCGAGTGTCCAGAAGGCTACGATCGCAAGCAAAGGCACTCCCGCCAGGGCGGCCCGTGAGGTGAGAGACTGCGACGACGCGAGGACTGCGGCATAACCGCCGATGGCCAGGGAGATCAACATCCAGTGCGGGGGCAGTAGACGCCGCGTCTCAATCATTGCCGGTCTTGACGCGCGTAAGCGGGGCCAGCGAGCGTGGGGCCGCGGATCTTTCGAAGCCGAAACTCAATTCCAGGGTTAAGTAGAGCAGGGACGCTACCAACGCTAAAAGGAAAGCTGCCAGCAGCATGAGGGGAATGTTGGGCCAAGAAGGACGCTCCGGGACCACGCCCGGATCCACAACCTTCAACTGTTCTCCGCGCTGGCCTGCCGAGGATCGTGTATCTTCCAGACGCTTCTCGGCGGCGTCAAACGCCGCGCGTGCCGCCTCACGTTCGGCCTGGGCCGTACCCACTTGTACAGCCCGGTCCGCCGATCCACTCTTGGGCTCCTCGGAAGTTTGCACCCAGGCGCGCTCCGCGTGCTCCACCCGGGCGCGGGCCTCTTCGAGCTGCTTTTGCGCTTCAGCGACGAGTTCGCGCTCGGTGTCGCGCGTGATGTCAAGCGCCAGCTTGACGGTCTGGTTGGCGATATAAAGCGCCAGCGCCTGTGCCTGGACAGGATCGGGAAGTGTGGCGGAAACCTCGAGGACTTTGGTGTTCCGTGGAATGCTCACTTTCAGGACCGAGTTCTTCAAGGCAGCTATAGACTGCGAACGCGGGAGTTTGAAATGTTGGACAGCATCAAGGAAAAGACCGTCGCCCGAGGCCAGAAACTCGTAGCTCTTCAGGGATTCGAGGTAGATGGGACTCACTGCAACAGCGACGCGGGAATCGCTTCCTGCCGGCGGCTCGATGAAGATGCGTGCCGTGGCAGTATAGCGCGGGGTCGTGAGCAAGGCTACGAGCAGCGCAAGACCCACCGCGGCGCCGCAAGCCACGGCGATGACACGCCAGCGCCGCCGCAGGTGCTCGATGTAGCGGAGCATTTCGAGTGTTTCCGGCATTCGGCCCGCTGTGGGATAGTGTAGCGGAATGGCGATCCTCTTGTCCGCCATCCTGGCGTTACTTCCGTTAACTCTGGCGCCGGGTCTGCTCTTTCACTACGACATCACGCCGAAGATCGTAGTGCTGCTGGCGGGAACGGCGGTCGCGCTGATTCTGGCGTGGCGGGAACCGCATGCCGAGTCGCACGGGCTGCGGTTGTTCGGCTGGCTGCTCGTGGGACAGGCGATTTCTCTGGCAATCTCCACGGTGTTTTCAAGCGACGCGGCGCTCTCCCTGGGAGGCAGCACGTGGCGGCGCTTCGGCCTGGTGACGCAGGCTGCGATGTTGGTATTTGTATGGTTCGCTGCGCGGTACGCAGCCGGCGATCCAGGGCGCGTACGGATTCTGCTGCGTGCGATCGCAGGGGCAGGGATTCTCGCGGCGGCTTACGGCATTCTGCAATATTTCGGCTGGGATCCGTTCATTAATCGAAGCCTGTACCACATCGGCGAAGCGCCGTTGACCATCGTGCGTCCGCCCGGAACGCTGGGATACGTCAGCTACTTTGCGACGTATTTGCTATCGGTGATCTTCGCTGGAGCCGGTTTAATTCTGCTGGAAGAGGCTGCCTGGTGGAAGATTGCGGGTGCGGCGGCGGTATTGCTTGGGACGGTGGCTGTGATCTTCACCGGCACGCGCGCGGCGCTGCTGGGGCTCGCGGCGGGCGCGCTGTTTCTGGCGTTCTGGCTGCGGCCGAAAATGCGGAAGAGCCTGCTGGTGGCCGGTGCGATCGCGGTTTTAGGGGCAGCGAGCTTCTACTTTTCGCCCGCGGGCGAAATGCTGCGCAGCCGCACGCGCTGGTTCGTCGAGGATCCTCGCGGCGGTGGCCGGCTGCTGTTATGGCGCGACTCGCTGCGCATGTGTGCGTCAAGATGGCCGGTGGGATTCGGGCCGGAGACCTTCTCGATTCACTTCCCGCACTACCAGTCCGCCGCATTGGCGCGAGCGTACCCAGGCTTCTTTCAGGAGTCGCCGCACAATATTTTTATCGATGCGCTGGCAGGCCAGGGTTTGGCGGGATTTGTGATCTTGCTCGGACTGACCGCGTTGGGGCTCTATTCGATCTGCCATGTGCGGCAGTCAACAATTGGCGCGATTCTGGGAGCGGCGCTGGTAGCGCTATTGATCAGTCAACAATTTACAAGTTTTACGTTGCCGACTGCTCTGTTTTTCTACGTGACGATTGCGTTGCTGATAGCGCTGGCATTTCCACCGGTGCGCTCTAATGCGCCGAAAATCGGTGTTTTTTCCAAGATCTTGAGCGCGGCGCTATTGGCGGTGTTTTTGACTTTTGCGGTCGCGCTGTGCGCGGCTGATGCCGGACTCGAACGGGTGGACCGTCTCATTCGTGCCGGCAAGCTGGGCGAAGCATCGGCTCTGTACAGGCAAGTTCTGCGATGGCAGCCGCCGGGCGTGCGCACGGACTTGTGGTATTCGCGAGCCATGGCGGGCGCGGCTGCTGGAGATCGGAACGGCACGGAATCCGCCGCCGCGTTGCAGGAAGCTTTGGAGGCTGCGGTACGAGCGTCGCGGCATTCGGAGGAGCCGGAGAACGCCTGGCTGAACCTGGCGGTGTTTTACGGCCGGCGGAACGATTTCTTACACACCGAGCAGAGCCTGCGCGCGGCCATTTCCAGCGCGCCGAACTGGTTCAAGCCGCACTGGCTGCTGGCGCAGGTGTTGCGCGCGGGGGGGCGTCTTCCAGAGGCTCGTGTGGAAGCCTTACGCGCCGTGGAATTGGATGGCGGAAAAGACCCGCAGGTTACAAAGACCGCGCAGGAAATGGGTGTGCGAACCAGCATTCTCCAAAAGTAAATTCTTTCTTAGAAGCCTTGCCGGGGCGGGACAATTGGCGAAAAATAGGGGTATGAAATTCGCAGGCTTGCTCGTTGTGCTTGTGATTTCGGTTGGATTTGCCGCTGGCCAGCAGCCCACGATCAGGCAGAATCAAGGCGTTGAGAACGCCGCGAGCTATACCACTTCGAACCCGCCGGGGTCGCTGGTCGCGATTTTCGGAAGCAATCTCTCCGGCGAGACGTTGTTGGCCAGTTCCACTCCGCTGACTGCGCAGATTCAAAGCAAGACGGAAACGATATCGGTGACTGTGAATGGCAAAGCGTCCCCGATGTTCTATGCGACCCCGAACCAGGCGAGCGTGCAGCTTCCATGGGAGACGATTGCAGGAACCGGTTCGATGGTTGTGACGCGCAATGGAGTGAAGTCCTCAGCTTATAGTTTTCACGTGGCGACTTTCTCACCGGGCATTTTTACCACCACGCAAGACGGCAAAGGCATGGCTTGGGTGATTAATAACGACGACGGAACGGTGGCTCAGCCGGCAGCCGGTTGGCCATTCCCAACGATTAAGACCCGGGCCGCGAAGGCGGGTGATAATTTGTACTTCTACATTACCGGACTCGGTCCAGTGGCGCCGTCGATCTCGGACGGACACGCGCCGTGCCCGTTGTCAGGCTGTCCGGCCGGAGTCGTTCTGCCGAAGACGACAACCCCACCGACTATTCTGGTCGGCGGCGTGGCGATACCTTCCGCCAATTTGCAGTTCTCGGGTCTATCGCCGCAGTTCGTCGGTACGTATCAGGTGAACTTCCAGATGCCGTCCGGCATTCCGGCGAACGACAAGACAACACTTCAGGTGGAGATCGGCAACGCCAACTCGAATACAGTGACCTTCGCGACCCAGTAGCGGCCTAGAACTCCAAACGCGCGCCTAACTGGAAGGCGCGCGGCCCGCCGGATCCGAAGACCTGTCCGGCGCGGTTGGTAGGCACGCCGAAGGAGAGCGGATTCGTCAGGTCGAAGCTATAGCCTCCGAGGTTGGCATAGTTGAAGGCATTGAACACCTCGCCGAACGCTTTCAGCGTCCAGCGCTCGCTCCACAGCCTGAACTTTTTGGTAAGGCGGAAGTCCTCCGAGGTGCTGTTGCGGCCCCAGCTAAAGTTCGAAGGCACGGTGAGCATGGGAATTGGCTGACCGGTGGGCGTGGTCTGGCCGCCGTACTGCTGGTTGAAGGCGTTCACAGCCTTGATCAGATCGCTGGTTCCCTTGCTGATGTTGAATTGGTTGTAGCCGACGCCGGGCAGCGGCACTCCGCCCTGATCAGTGCCGCTCCCATCTCCATAGAGGTCGATGCCGCCGCCGATAAAGGGTTGGACGGGGCCGCGCGTCGCGAAAGTGGTGATGTTCGAAATCTCAAAGCCCCATGGAAGCTGATACGTGCCCGAGAACGTGAGGCTCTGGCGGCCCATCTGAGGACCGTTGCTGGCGAACCAGTTGCTGTCCAATGCGAGAGTGTTATATCCGCTCAGGTCCTGGTACGCATACGATGCCACGAAGGAAAAGTGGCGCGTGAATCGCTTGTCTACGCGGACCAGGAGGCCCTTGTATGTGGACCGGCCGCCGCTGATATCGAACGTCATCTCTCCGGTTGAGCACTCCGCCGCGGGATCGCCTGCCTGCGCTGCGCTGGTGCACGCAGGGATCACAGGTCCCTGGGCGGAATAGAAGTGGTTCAGGTCAGCGTTGCGGATACGCGTGCGCAGAATGTGGCGGTAAACGAAGTCGGCGCTGACGGAAAGATCCGGCGTGATCTGGCGCTGGATGCCGAGCCCCGCTTGCTGGGAATAAGGCGGCCGGAAGTCGGGGACGAACATATCCAGACCGGGCGCCTGCTTAAAGATGTTGATGTTGCGGATCGAGAGATCGGTGTTGGTCGGATTCTGGTGCAGTTCCTGCGCGGCTCCGGCACGTAAGGCGGGAAGGACGGCCACCAGATCCGCGCCCGTGAACACTGTGGGGAACGTCGAGAGATTACCGACCTGCAAAGGACCGGGCAGGGCGGCATTGATGCCGAAGATCTGGTCGATGGTGGAGAAGAAATTGGAATCGCCGAGCAGCACGCGGCCAGTGCCGAGCGGCCCGATGGCGGCTCGCTCCAACAGGCGAACTTCGATGTTCATGGTGTCGTAGTAAATTCCCGCGCCGCCGCGGATGACAGTCTTGTTGTCGTGGCCTACATTCCAGGCGAAGCCGAGCACCGGGCTCCAATTCTTGTTCGCGTGCAGTTCGTTGCCCAGCCCGTTCGTTCCCAGGATAGGCGCCAGGTACTGCGGCTTGGTGAGGTCATAATTCAGCAGATTGCTTTCGTATGACCAGCCTAGTCCGTAGATGAGCGTGAAGTTCGGCCGCATCCTCCACGTGTCCTGCGCGTAGAAGTGAAGGCGTTGATTGTGGTCGGCATTGCCGCGGTTGTAGGACGGCGGCTGGTTGATGTCGCCGACACCGGTTTCAAAGCCGGCCACCGGCAACTGCAGGAGATCCTGATAAGTGTTGAACGATGACGGTATCTTGATGGCGAAAGCGCCCAGGCCCACCGAGTTGATGTAGGCGTTGTAGCGCTCGACGTCCTCGGGGGCGTAGAGAACGGCGCCGCCCGGCTCGGCATACGCGTAGGTTCCGGTTCCCTGTTGGTATTCCCATTCGCCGCCCACCTTGAGACTGTGCGTGCTCTTTTGCAGGGTCACGTTGTCCGCGAAAATGTGGCGGCGCAGCAGGCGGCTCTGGGGCGTGTTGCTGGCATTATTTCCGATCTGCAAGCCGCCTACACTGTGAATGGTGAACTGCGGTCCGCCCAGTCCGAAGCATGGCTCCGGGCAGATGGATGCTGTGGGAGTGTTCTTCTTGTTGTCCCAGAAGGTCATCGAGTACCGGAATTCATTCACCACCGACGGTTTGAATGCACTGATCACGGAAAAAACGCCCGAATCGGCGTAGTTGGTGTTGACGCCCCAGTTAGACGGCTGGCTGTAGTCAGTCGGCGAGTATGTGTTGTTGCCATCATGCGAGTACCGAAGGAAGGCCGTGTGCTTGTCGCTGATGCGGTAATCGAAGCGCTGGGTGAACTGGTTGCTGTTGTAAGGCTCCGTGGCGTTGCTTAGGAACGCGGAGAATAAGGGATCGGACGGCTCGGTGCTGAAAACGCCACGCTGGTTGGTGTGCTCGTAGCTCGTAAAGAAGAAAAGCTTGTCTTTTTTGATAGGCCCTCCGAAGTACAAACCGGGTTGGCGGCGCGCGAAGAACGGGTCGGGCTGGAGCGGATCGCGGGCGAGATACGGATAGGCGGACATGTTGTGGTCGCGGAAATAGAAATATCCGGACCCGTGAAACTCATTGGTGCCGGTGCGAGTGACCACGTTCACTGCGCCGCCTGCTGTAATCCCGGTAGATAGATCGAAGTTATTTGAAGAGACCTGGAATTCCTGCACCACTTCCTGCGAGAAGTTCTGCTGCGTTCCCCCCGTGACCGCGTCGTTCACGGTAGCTCCATCGACCGTGATGCGAACCGATTCCGAGCCCGCGCCCAAAATGTTCACATCGAACTGGCGGTTGTATTCGCCAATGCTGGCCGGCGATACAGAAACGCCCGGCTGCAATTGAGCCAGTTGCAGGAAACTCCGGCCGTTCAGCGGGAGGCTGTCGATCTGCTGCTTGTTGACCACGCCGTCGATGGTGTGCCGGTCATAGGAGATTTGTGCGGCTGCGGCCTCTACCGTGACGATCTCCTGGGATGTTCCGAGTTCCAGATGCAGGTTCGCGGTGGCCACCGCACCAGTCTGCACGGTTAATGCCTGGATCTGCGTCCGGAAGCCCTTGGCCTCGCACCGGATCCTGTACTTGCCGGCCTGCAGCGACGGAAAACTGAAGAGGCCATCGCCCCCGGATACCGCCGTCCGGCTGACCCCCGTACCCACGTCCGTGATGGTGACGACGGCGCCCGGCACGAGGGCGCCCGACTCATCATAGACCCGTCCGTCTACCTGGCCCGTGGGCGCCTGAGCCACAAGGCACACAGAAATGCCCGCCAGACATGCTAATACGGAGTAAAAACGCGCGTTTGTCAACATGGACCCACCCCCCTGGCTGCCCGTACAGTTGAACCGCTCCTGAAAATTATGCACTGCGGTAGATAGTTGTCAAGCGCGAAGTACTCCCAAGGGTCCTTATTTTTTGTGGTTGCGGATTACTAATCGGCGGCGATGAGGCGCTTCGGTACTTTGCCGACGGGGATGCGAGTCAGTTCGTGGAAGGAAGTCATATCGATGGCCGAGACCGAGTCGGATCCGGCATTGGAAACGTAGCAGCGGCGGCTATCCGGCAGGAAAGTGAGCCAGTCTGGCGCCTTCCCGACAGGGACAGTGGCCAGCCTCTTGAGATCGGGAAGAGAGAATACGGAAACAGAGTTGTCCAGCAGGCTGGTTACCCAGAGGGTCTTGCCGTCCGGTGAGCGGCCGATTCCGTGGGCCAGAGTATGCGCGATAAGCGGCTGCGCGCCCGCCGGCGCATCGGGCAGCAGCACCCGATTGACTACACGCCGCGCCGCGAAGTCCACCACTACAAACCCGTGCAGATCCGAAAGGGGCACAAACAGGCGCACGGGAGTACCGCCGGGGCCCGGTTCAATGGCCACCGGGCGCGGAACGCCGCCCAAGGGGATCTCGAATTCCGGTGACTCGGTGCGGACGTTGATGGCAGTGATCTTTTTGCCGCCCATGGAGGTGGCCAACATCCACTTTCCGTCTGCCGTGCAATAAATGTTGTGCGGAGCGTCCCCGACCTGTACGCTCTTCACCTTTTCCAGCGAGGCTGTGTCCACGATGTCAACCGTCGAGCCGCTCCGAATGCAGATGTAAACGCGCCGTCCGTCCGGGGTGATGGCGATGTTGTTGGGGCGCTGGCCGATGGGCACGCGGCGAATCATCCGAAACGAGCTGCGATCCACGACATCCAGCACGTTCTCGGCTTCGCTGCTGATGTAGAACCGCTGCCCGTCGGGCGATGGCGCGATGCCGTGCGGGTTGTGCGATACGCGGAAGTCACCAATGACGCGGTCGGCTGCGGGGTCAATGATCGTTACGTTGTCCCCAGCACTATTGGTGACATAAATACGAATCGGGGCTGCGGCCATCGGCAGCGCAGCGATCAGGGCGAGCCATTTCATCCCGGTTCAAGATACACCACACGGGGTCAGAACCTCAATACGGCGTGCTATCGAACGGGATCTTAGCAAATGGGGGGAAGTAATGATAAAACGAAGAAGCACGATTGCGCGCCACTGAACATATGCGAATTTTCTTCGCCCTCTGGGCGACGGCCTGGGGATTAACCGGGGCCGAAACCATCCGGTTTGATTCCATGGCACCAGGCCCGTTGCCGGCAGACTGGAGTGTGGCCATGACCCATACGGGAGCACCGCCCAAATGGGAGATCCGGCACGATTCTACCGCCCCCAGCAAACCGAACGTACTCGCGCAAGTATCCTCCGACACGAGTGATGCCAGGCTTCCGCTGGCGATTCTCAACCGGGTTCACTACCGGGATGGCGAGGTCAGCGTGAAATTCAAGCCTATGGCCGGAAAGACCGACCAGGCGGCGGGATTGGTATGGCGCTACCACGATGCCAACAACTACTACCTGGTGCGTGCCAACGCGCTCGAGAACAATATCGTGCTGTACAAGGTGGAGAACGGAAAGCGAACTTCGCTCGCTCCCAGGGGCAAACCGCCCCAGACCTATGGCGTGCGCCACCGGATACCATCGCGCGCATGGAACATTCTTAAAGTCACCTTCAGGAAATCACGCTTCGAAGTTTACTTTGACCACCGCAAAGTGTTCGAGGTTGAGGATTCCACCTTTACGGGGCCGGGAAAAGTCGGACTCTGCACCAAGGCGGATAGCGTCACATACTTCGACGATTTTCAGTTCACGGGGAGATAGCTTTCAACGGTTTGTGAACAAGTACTTACCACCGCTTTCTGTCACCGCGTGCAGCGCCGCCTTGCCAACCAGCTTTTCGAAGCGAGGAATGGCCGGGCCATTGGCAACTAAGTAATAGCGGTCCGGCAGCATCCACAATCTCGCAAACTGCTGGTCATTCAGGAAAACATCCGGCGCGCCGGGGGCGTAGGAACCGTATTCGATGTTGGTTACCCGGCCGTTCAACAGCAATGCGCTCCGATTGGCATAGAACATGACCGAGGAGAATGCGTAGTACTGATCATCGACAATGAGTTGACCTTGAGGCGAGTGGTTCAGCGCATCGGCCAAAGGCCGCGATCCCATGTAGGGATCGAAGGTTATCAGCGCCAGGCGTGCCGCGTGGAAGAAGAGGAGCATCATGATCACGAGGGCGGGAACAGCTTTGCGCCCTGTGAGCTTCCAACAGCCTGCGGCGCCAATCAGAAACGCCACGCCGGCGACAGCCAAAGGCAAACGCAGGTAGGCGAACGCCGCGAGCGTAAGGTCGCCCATATGTCCGAGCGACAGCGTATAGTCTTTGTAAATGTCGAGGCTCTCATGTAGCGCTGCTGAGATGTCACCCGGGGTGGGGAGGGAGCGTACCAGCCAGAGTATCGCCGCCGCAGCGGCGCATGCGATCGTAGCGACGGAGGCTGCGACCCGGGTCCCGTAGCGGAGCAGCGGGCTATCCGAATCCAGAGCAGAGCCTATCAAGAGCGCCAAAGCCGGGTAGCAGGGCATCGAGTAATATTCCTGCGTCGTCGAGAACGAAAAGAACAGCAGGACAAATCCAATCCAGATGAGCGCCATGACGTGCGTGCGGCCGGCGCGATCGCGGCGCCTGAAATCAAGTTTCCAGACGGCCGGCAGATATACGCTCCACGGAAAAAGCCAGACTAGGTGCAGAAGCCAGAAATAGAGCCGGGGAACGGTGTTGTAATCGCGGGGATATCGCAGCCCCAGATACCGCAGCAGGTGTTCATTGATGAAGTAAAACCAGAAGAAGCCACGGTAGGAGCCGCGCTCGCTATGCATGGTTAGCGCGAAGTACGGTGGATTGCGCAGGGTAGCCAGCACGTGCCATGGAGCGGCGATCGCGAGGAGCACCGCGATTCCGGCAAGCGGCTGCAACCGGCTCCAGACTTCCCGGCGAAAAATCCGCCTATCGACCAGGAGAAACAGGAAGCCGACCGCCAGGGGAATCACGATGGCGATGAGACCCTTGACCAGCAGTCCGGTTCCTAGAGAAGCCCACATCAGCATGGCCCACCGGCGCGGGTGCGTTTCGTTTTCTTCCAAAGCGCGCAGGAGCGAGAAGACGGCCAGCGTGATGGCGAGCGTCAGCATTACGTCTGAAATCAAGACACGCGTGAACAGAAACAGACCCACGCAGGTGGCCAGGCACAGCCCGGCGTACCCGCCGGCTCTCGCGCCGAAGGTCCAGGCGCCAAATTGAGCCGTCACCCAGCAGAGCAGCACGGCGGCGAGCGCAATGGGGATCCGCGCCGCCCAGTCGTGCACGCCGAAGATGATGTAGGAGATCGCGATGAGCCAGTACTTGAGAGGCGGCTTTTCCAGGTAGGCGATGCCATCCAACCGGGGTGTTACCCAGTCGCCGGAATCCAGCATGGTGCGCGCGATCTGCGCCTGCGTGGAGTCCACATCGTCCATTAAAGCCGGCGGGCTGATGATGCAGCCAAGGAAGATGACTGCGGCTACCAGGGCGACGGTCAGTTGGTATTTATATCGAGCGGCACCGCCTCCACGCGGGTCTGCTTTGTCCAGTTCAACCGCGCGCCGTGGCCCCATCCTCGATGATCCGACCTTAGCACGTCTGCTGATATGATTGCGAAGATCGAGAGACCCTTGACACGATCTCAGATCACTGGGATCCGCCGGCCATTGCGCGGCATCTAGCAAAGGTCGGCGTTTCAAGGCAAGGAGCGAGAATGAACGACACGACGAAGCACTGGGGTATCGCCATACTGCGAGTGATGCTGGCGATCGTTTATCTGTCACACGGCGGCCAGAAGCTGTTCACATACGGATTCAGCGGAGTACAAGGGGCTTTTGCGCAAATGGGAATTCCAATGCCGGCGGTGATGGGGCCGTTCATCGCATTGCTCGAATTTGTGGGCGGCGCGCTGCTGGCACTGGGAGTGGGGGTGCGGTGGGTGTCCATTCTCTTTGCCATTGAAATGGCAGTGGCGGTTTTCAAAGTGCATTTGCCCCATGGATTCTTCATGGCGAACAACGGATACGAATTTGCCCTCACGCTGTTCGCAGCTAACTGCTGCCTGGCGCTGGAGGGCCCTGGTGCGGCGTCAGTTCGAATCATGCGTAAGAAGAACCCGGCGGCAGGTTCCTAGCGGGATGAAGCAGCTCATCTCATTTCTTTTGCAGCACGGCTATTGGGTGGTGTTCGCCTCCGTGCTCGCCGAGCAGATCGGGCTGCCGTTGCCGTCTACCCCGATTTTGCTGGCCATGGGGGCGCTGGCCGGGCTTGGGCGACTCTCGTTTGCCGCTGCGCTGGCGATTGGCGTGGCAGCCTCGCTGGCAGCCGACACCCTGTGGTACTGGTTGGGGCGAAAGCGCGGCTATTCGGTGCTCAATCTATTGTGCCGGATCGCCCTAGAGCCGGATTCCTGCGTTCGGAAAACCGAAAACGTGTTTGCTCGCTACGGCGCCGGTTCGCTGCTGTTCGCGAAGTTCGTCCCCGGATTGAGCACGGCGGCGCCGCCGCTGGCCGGCCTATTCCGGATGCCGCTGATGCGCTTTTGGCTGGCTGACGGTACGGGGGCGGCTTTTTGGGTGGGCGCTTTCAGCGGAGCCGGATTTGTCTTTCGCGAACAACTGGAATACGCCGCCGAGTGGGGCCTGGGTCTGGGGAGATGGTTGGGGATCGTTCTGCTGGCTCTGCTGGCGGTCTATATCCTCTGGCATTTCTGGCAGCGGCAGCGGTTTCTCCGCAAGCTACGCGTGGCACGCATCGCGCCCGATGAGCTGCTGCGAAAGCTGGAAGCGGGTGAAGAGTTAATGATCGTCGACCTGCGCACTGCATTGGATGTCGAGGCCGAAGGCCACAAGATCCCGGGAGCGCTGCGCATGGCGCCCGAGGAACTCGAGGCGCGGCACCAGGAGATTCCGCGCGACCGCGATATCATCCTTTACTGCACTTGACCGAACGAGGCCTCGAGCGCCCGTGCGGCGCTCCGATTGAACCGCAGGGGAATCAAGCGCGTGCGTCCGCTGGCCGGCGGGTACAGTGGATGGCGCAAACGCGGGTACCCGATCGAGAGCGATGCGGCGGCGGTGACCGTCGGCGGTGATAGAGTGTAGCGATGAACCGACGCCAGGCCATGAAGGCCGCCAGCGCAGTCGTTACGTTGTGCGCTCAACTGCATCCGCAGACACAGGCGCAATTGCAGCGCAAAAATCTCATGACACAGGATCTGCCGCAGATGGACGGCGGGAACCTTGTCGTGACGGTCGAACAACTGGAGTACGCGCCCGGCGGCGCGAGCGCGGCGCACCGGCATAACGGCTGCACGTTTGTTTATGTGCTCGAGGGCGCACTGGTCGCCAAGCTGGATGACGGCGGGGAAAACACCTATACAGCCGGGCAGATGTTCTACGAGCAGCCCCTGCACTTGCACGCCGTATCGCGCAACGCCAGCCAGACCGCACCGGCGAGGTTCCTGGTTTTTCGCGTCATCGAGAAGGGTAAGCCAGCTACGGTTCCGGCAAAGTGATCGAGCTCGCGCCCGCCGGCCGTCCGACGCGCGTCCGGCACATCGTGCTTGGTCTCACGGTTGCCGCTTATCTCATCACCTACATGGACCGGGTCAACATCGCCTCGGCGGTTCCCGTAATCCAGAAAGAGCTTGGATTTTCGATGGTGACCGTGGGCTGGATTCTCAGCTCGTTCCGCTGGGGCTATGCGCTGTTTCAGATTCCCGGCGGATGGCTGGGAGACCGCATTGGACCACGACGCGCGCTGGCGCTGATCGTGACCTGGTGGTCAATCTTCACCTCCGCGACAGCCCTGGCGTGGAGCGCCCCTTCGATGGCGACATTCCGGTTTCTCTTCGGTGTGGGTGAAGCCGGGGCATTTCCGATCGCCACGCGGTCGCTGTCGCGATGGATCCTGCCCGGCGAGCGTGGATTTGCGCAGGGTATTACGCATGCCGGATCCCGCCTGGGTGCGGCTCTCACACCGGCAATCGTGGTTCTGTTGATGGCGGCCTACGGATGGCGCATGCCGTTCTTTGCTTTTGGAGCGGTGGGCCTGCTCTGGGCCGCGGCCTGGCACTGGTATTATCGCGACTCACCGGCCGAGCATGCAGCCGTCAATGCGGCGGAACGCGAGTTGATTCTTTCGGCGGTTGGCGGCACGCGGCCATCGCGCACACGGTCGGTGCCGTGGAGGCGGATTCTCGGCAGTTCCACGCTGTGGATGCTCTCCCTGATGTACTTCTGCTACGCGTACTGCATTTCGGTTTACCTGGACTGGTTTCCGAAGTACCTCCACGACTATCGCGCCTTCGATCTGAAACACATGGGAATGTATGCCAGCCTGCCGTTGCTGGCAGGGACCGGGGGCGATCTGATCGGCGGCTGGCTTTCGGACCGGTGGGCCAGGCGCTCGGGTGATTTGAAGACCGCCCGGCGCAGCGTGGCGGTCGCCGGGTTTCTGCTGGCGGCCGGCGCGATCTTACCCGCAACGTTCACCTCCAGCCCCACGGTTTCGGTTTGGTACACATGCCTGGCCGTTTTCGGGCTTGAAACTACGGTGGGGGTCTCCTGGGCCATCCCGCTGGACATCGGAGGCGATTACGCAGGCTCGGTTTCGTCGGTCATGAACACCTGCGGTAACATAGGAGGCGCGATTTCCCCGGCGCTGCTGGCGTATCTGGTGCGGTCGTACGGCTGGAATGTACCGTTCGTCGTCGCGGCTGCATTGTGCGTCGCGGCGGCCGCGCTGTTCGCGAGAATCGATGCCACGCGCAAGATTTTTCGGGAGCCCGCGAGGTGAGTGACGGATGAGAATCAACCCGGACAAATGCGTTGCTTGCGGAAACTGCACCTATGTGTGCCCCATGGGAGCGATCTACATCGATCCTGCCATCAAACGGGCCACGGTTGACCGCAACGAATGCGTGGAGTGCTACGCCTGCTTCAACGGGCTGAGCCAGGAGCATCTGAATCCCACGCTGGTGCGCACGCTGCGAGCAGTGTTTCAAATGTTCCGGCTGCGCTTTGATCCCGAGCCTGATGTCTGCCCGACGGCTGCGTTCGCCCCCGAAGAACTCGAATGGCCGCGCGTGGTGCGGCGGGCGTTCTCCGATCCGCGGGTGCCGCATGAATCCACGGGTGTGCAGGGGCGGGGCACTGAGGAGGTCAAGACCAACGATGTTACCGGGCGCGTGCAGCGCGGTGAGGCGGGATTCACCATCGAGTTCGGACGTCCCGGCGTGGGCGTGTGGTTCCACGAAATCCAGAAGATGACCTGGGCGCTGGCGAAGGCGCGCGTCGCCTTCGAGAAGAAGAATCCCATTACATCGTTGATGACGGACGTGGCAACAGGAACGCTGCGCGAGGATATCCTGGGCGAGAAGATTCTTTCGGCGATTGTCGAGATCAAAGTCCCGGTGGAGCGTACTGAAGAGATCATTCGCCTGGTGCGTGATGTGGAGCAGCAGGTGGATACGGTGATTGCGCTGGGTGTGGGCGCCCGTTGTGACGACGACGGCGAGGAAAATGTCGTTGCGCCGATTCTGGAGCGCCTGGGGTACAGTCTTGAGCGGGCCAAGACCAATGCCGGGCTTGGCCGGATCACCAACCCGGTGGAGGAAAAGCGGGAGGAGCCCGCGGGAGTGACTCGATGACGAACACTTTACACCGCTACGGCGACGCGGCGAGCTTCCACGACGATTACGTGATCTTTGCGATTCCAAGCCGCGGCAAAAACGACAAGGGTAGTGTTCCCAAGCTGAAAAAATTCCTGGAAATGGCGGTGCCGTTCAAGCCCGTGAACCTGGGCGACGCGATCCACGGCGGGGCCTTGCGGCCGTCACGTCACATGAATCCCACGTCGCACTGGAAGCGCGACATGACGCCCGATTTTCGCGCGGTGATCGACGGCGTGGACACGCCCACGACGGTAGCGGCGGTCTTCGATAATCGCGTGGCCGCGGAAGACTTCCTTAAGACCGTGAAGCAGGCTGATCTCGGACTGTGTATCAACGTTTCCACGTCGATCGACGGCGCGGAGCAATGCTGCCACGCCGCCGGCATTCCGCGCCACAGCGTGGGCTATTCGCTGGGCTTCGAAGGCAAGACCGAGAAACTTCCCAACACCCAGGTTCTGATGCTCACCACTATGTGCGGCCACGGCATGATCTCCACCAGCCTCGCCAAGAAGATGATTGACTGGGTGAAAGAGGGCCGCCGCACGCCGGATCAGGCTGTAACCTACATGGCGCGCTTTTGTTCCTGCGGCGTCTACAATCCTTCCCGGGCCAAGCGCATTCTCGAAGACGCGAGGACGAAGATAAAGTAGGTGCCTGGTGTTAGGTTCTTAGGTGTTAGCTCGCTGGCACCTGGAACCTGGCACCCAGCACCTGCCTTTACGCTTCCGCGCTTCTGGCCGCCGGGGTGTCCAGCACCTCGCGCAGCTTCTTGGCAAGTTCGTCCGGCGCGAATGGTTTCTGAAGTAGAAACACGTTGGACTCGAGGACGCCGTGGTGGGCGAGCATGTCGTCGGTGTAACCGGAGATGTAGAGCACCTTCAAGGCAGGCTGCTGCAGCTTGAGGCGCTGCGCCAGCTCGCGGCCACTCATCTGGGGCATGATGACGTCCGTTACCAACAAATCGATGGAGCCCCGGTGCTGCTCGAAGAGATGGATGGCTTCTATACCGCCGGCGGCCGGCAGAATCCGGTAGCCCAGCCGCTGCAACATCTCGCTTACGAGCTGGCGCACGCCGAGCTCATCTTCCACCAGCAGGATCGTCTCGGTTCCCACGCGCACCGCAGGATGGGCGTCGAGCGGCGGTGCGATTTGCGCCGGATCGCTAATTCTCGGAAGGTAGATGGTAAAGGTGGCGCCCTGTCCCGGTTTGCTCTCGACGACGATCTCTCCGCCGCTCTGCTTCACGATTCCGTAGACCGTGGAAAGTCCCAGCCCGGTTCCTTTCCCGGTCTCCTTCGAGGTGTAAAACGGTTCGAAAAGATGAACCATGATCTCGGCGTCCATCCCTTTTCCGGTGTCGGAGACCGTGAGCCTCACATAAGAACCGGGCCGAACATCCGCGTGCAACCTGGAAGAGCGCGCCACTTCGACGTTGCTGGTCCGGATCGAAAGCTTGCCCCCCTCGGCCATGGCATCGCGGGCATTCACCGCCAGGTTGATGATCACCTGCTCCAGTTGGCCGGCATCGGCTCGCACGCTGCCGAGGCCCGGGCTTAGGACGGTCTCGAGCTCGATATGCTCGCCGATCACCCGGCGCAGCATGCGGTCCATATTTGCTACGAGAGCATTCAGGTCGAGAACTTTCGGCTGGATCACCTGGCGTCGGCTGAACGCCAGGAGTTGATTGGTGAGGCTGGTCGCGCGGCTCGCGGCTTTCAGGACCTCTTCCACGCAACCCTGCAACGGATCTTCGCCGGGCAGGTCGCGGAGGATCATGTGGCCATATCCGGATATGACGGTGAGCAGATTGTTGAAATCGTGCGCTACTCCACCGGCCAGGCGTCCGACCGCTTCCATCTTCTGCGACTGGCGGAGCTGATCCTCGAGCTGGCGGCGCTCCGTGATATCGATGCCGACGCCGCCGATGAACTGCACTTCTTCGCTCTCATCCAAAATGGGAAAACGGTAGATCAGCCACTGATGTACGCCGTGTTTGTGCGGTATGGGCTCGACGTTTTCCGCCAGCCTCTTGGTGCGGACGACCTCCAGATCATTGGCCACGAATCGATTCGCATATTCCTCCGGCCACACCTGATGGTCGGTTTTTCCCAAGAAGTCATCCGGATCCAAGTCGAACAGGCCTTGGGCCGCCTCGTTATAAAAGACGTACTGGCCCTGGCGGTTTTTCATGAAGGCTACTCCGGGCAGGTGCCGCATGAATGCGTCGAACCGTTGTTGGCTTTCGCGCAACTCTTGCCTGGATCGCTTTCGTTCGCTTATGTCCACCGTGGTTCCTACGATGGAGAGAGCACCTCCCTCTTCTGCCGATTCGACAAGACTCAGGTTCGCCAGAGTCCACACCGGGCCGCCGTCTTTTCGCCGGAAGCAGATCTCCTGCTGGGTGAGCGCCTTCCGTTCCAGCAACCGCGCCAGCATCTCATCGCGGTCCGACGGACGGTAATAGAATTCAGGCGCTTTGAGCGAGGCGACTTCCGCTCGCAAATTGTAGCCCAGCATCCGCACAAACGCCTCGTTGCATTCCAGAACGCAGCCATCGATTGTGGTGCGCAGAATCCCCGCCAGGTTCGCTTCGAATAAGAGCCGGTAACGGGCCTCTGAGGCGCGCAGCGCCTGCTCGGACTGCTTACGTTCGGTGATGTCCCGATAAATGCAGATGACGCCCGCGGGCGCGCCTCCCTCGTCCGAAAAGGGCCGCGCCGTGACGGTCAACCATTTCCCTTCAGGAGCTTGAGGGTGCTTCACGAACAGTTCTACGGCATTCACCGTTTCACCGCGGCATGCCCGCACCGACGGCAACTGGTCTTCGGGCAGAAGCGTGACGCCATCTTCATGGCAGACGCCGAGGGCCCGCGACCATTCGACGGCTGACGCGTGTTCCGGCAGGATGCCTGCTATCCGCTCTGCGGCCGCATTCCGTAGCACGAATACGCCATTATGATCTGCGACGGTGATCCCGTCACGCACGGTGTCCAAGAGGGCCAGCGAGGCGCGGACCCCGAACGCCACGCCGCTTTTATCTTCAACGGGAGAACCGGATGTGTCCGGTTGATTCATCTTCCGCTCGCTACCGATAACCAAGTTCGTATCATAAGACTCTTCCTAAAATTCTGTGGTGGCCGAACCCGGCGGTGCGGGATCTCTGGGGAATTTGATCGTACCAGTGCCGGACACAATTGACAAGGCCGTTTCAGAATACCGCGTGCCGGAACGCTCTCTTCGGGGTTGACCCTGTGATATCTTGCAAGTCGGAATGCTGCCTTTTCGCAATGTCTTTCAGACCGGAGCATTATTTCCTCTTGCGGCGCTGTGTCTTTGCGCCCAATCAGAAACGGTCGTTGTGCGGCCGCGCGAGATCCACGACCTCCTCGTGAATCCGGGCGTGGGGATTACGACCTTCCAGCGCTTCAATGGTGATGCCATCAACCCCGGCCGGAAATGGTCGGAGCAAGGGCCAACGTCGAAACTGCCCGCTGCGGATGTGAAACCGGACTTCCCGGACACGTCGATCGCGTACTTCCGATGGTTCTGGTCGCAGATCGAGCCGGAACGAGGCAAATATCACTGGGAAGGGATCGATCTGGCGCTGGATGAAGCGCGCGAGCATCGTCAGACGCTCGCCTTCCGTCTGATGCCATACGATCAGGAGCACCCGCTGCCGGAGTGGTATCAGCATTCCGGAGCGCGGCGTGCCAATAAACCCGAAGACAAAGACGGCGCCATCTGGTCGCCGGATTCCAGTGATCCGCTCTATGTGAAGACCTGGGGCGAATTGGTGGCAGCGGCAGGCCAGCGCTACGATGGCCATCCTTACTTGGACACCGTGGATGTCTCGACGTTCGGCTATTGGGGCGAAGGCTGGGGGCCTTATCCGCCGGAGTGGTCTACGCAGAAGGAACTCGTCGATCAATACTTCGCCGCATTCCGCCGCACGCCTCTCCTCATGAATTTCGACGAGTTGCAGGCGCTCGATTACGGCGTGCATCACGGCGCGGGGTGGCGGCTGGATTGTTGGGGCGACATGGGCCGCCCGGGCCGCAACTTCGCCCATATGCTCGACCTGTACCCGCAGCAGGTGGTGAAAGCGCACGCCGAAGAAATCTGGCGGCAGAGTCCCGTGTCGCTCGAAACCTGCGGCGTCCCGGGGAGCTGGAAACAGAACGGCTTTGATTTGAATTATGTCTTCGACCAGGCGCTCCGCTGGCACGCGAGCTCGATCAATATCAAATCTTCCGCAATCCCCGCCGAGTGGAAAGCGCAGTTCGATGAATTCCAGAAGAAGATTGGCTACCGTTTCGCGCTGCGGAAGCTCGAATACCCGCGGAGCGTGCATGCCGGCCGGATGGCATTGTTCCGCATGTGGTGGTTCAATGGCGGCGTGGCGCCGGTGTATCGCGATTACCTCATGGCGTTCGAGCTGCGCTCGTCCGCCGGAACCAGCACGATTCGCACCAGCGCCGACGTGCGTAGATGGCTGCCCGGCGATGCCGTGTTTGAGGACACGCTCTACGTGCCCGACGATCTGAAACCGGGCGCGTATCAGCTCCGTGTGGCTCTGCTCGATGCCCGAACGCTTCAACCCGCGATTCGTCTCGCCATCGAGGGCCGCCAGAGCGATGGCTGGTACGATCTTGGGCCCATTACCGTGGAATAAAAGCTCTCCTCAACGCAAGGACGCGTGCTGCACCTTCCTCGCCGTTTCGGCGCCGAAGACGGGCAGGGCCGGATCACTCAGCAGACCAATCTGTTTGAGGACTGAAGCCTGGTCCCAGTAAATGTGTTCGTGAGCCAGTTTCCCGCCGCGAAATTTCACAATGACGACCAGCGGCACTTCCACATGCCTGTTGGTCGGAGCCACGCCGGGCAACATCCAGGGCATTTCGTGAGTGTGTGTGAACGAAAAAATGATTTCGTCCACAAGCTGATCTTCACCTATAGTGCGGGAAACCGGCGTCAGCCGGGTGTCCGGCGGCATTTTGGGGATGAAATCCGTGGAGTAAAACCGGTGCAGTTCCGCCTTCCCGCGGCCCCCGGTCATAACCGGCACATGGTTGACATAGGCATCGTCCACCATGGTGTCGAGCGTGCGGCCGGTATCGCGGGTCGAGAATTCGTGTGCTGTGTGCTCTTCCCGGAGTTGAGCAAGATCGGGTGCGGGCATAAAGGAGTGCTCCCGTTACGGCCAGGATTTTAGCAGCTTACGGAGCAGAACCAGTTGGCCGAGATGATAGGCGTTGTGGTCTGCCACCAGCAGCGCCTCCCGCAGCACGGTCTGCCCATCCCCGTGGGGGATGCGCGCAAACAAGTCCGTGGAACGATTCTTCACCAGCGCGATCATCGCCTCCAGGTCCGCCCGGAATGCACGCACGCTCTGGCTCCACGCGCGGGCGGTAGGAGGGGCGCTCGATTGGGGCCAGTACCCGGCCGGCCATTCCGGAGAGACATGGGCCGCGTTCCGGCTGAACTCCAGGATGTCCCACTGTGCCAGGCGCATGTGTTCCAGGAGTTGCCACGCACTGTAGGGCGCTCCCGAGGGCTTCACTCCGCGCCGGGAGGCAGGAAATCGCGCCAGCGCCTCGTCGAAATGAACATGCGCGCCGCCGCCTGCCAACAGATAGACAAGGTGTTCCCGCAACGCAGGGTCCTGAACCGCGGGCTGCGCTTTCATCGGGAAGGAGTGTATCACACGGGTCGGGTTTTTTCCCGATTGCTGACCTCCGGATGTCGCACGCTACACTGCGACTAAGGCCTTGCAGTGGAATGGACCAGCGCAGAACGGTTTCTGCTGACCCGCACCAGCGTCATGCGCAATGCGCCGGAAGAGTCTGGAGTCTATGGGCTCTGCAGCCCCGGCAAATGGGTGTACATCGGTCATAGGTCCAACATTCGCAAGGCCTTGCTTGATTACCTGAGCGGGCGGTTGCCCTACGTTCTGCAATGGCAGCCGAAGTATTTCGTTTTCGAGGCTCTTCCTTACAAAGAGCGGCTGGCGAGGCACAAGGATCTGGTGGCGCGGTGCCAGCCCATCTGCAATCGTAAAATCCGCCCTACGGCTCTCTGTTTTTAGCTGCACGTCAGGACTTTTCCCGATTTTTCTTTCGGCGCCGGACTGTTAATTTCATCTCATCTGCCACTGTTCTCTTCGGCCCGGCGAATCCGCAGCCGGGCCACTTTTTTTGGGGCAGCCGCCTGAACCGGGTCCGTTCCGGGCGAGGTCGATATACTGAGTAGTGAATGACCCGTCGAAACTACCTGGCTCTTCTCGCGGCGTGCGCTGTGCGCCTCCGTGGGCAGGGCGTCTCCTCTCGTGGTGTAAAGCCTATGCCGCGCGGCAAACCGTCCGGCCTGCCGTTCAACGCTCATTTCGTGGACGTGGCGGAAAGCGCCGGTTTGCGGCAGCCGGTGGTCTACGGCGGCGTGGACCGCAAACAGTACATCATAGAGACCGTAGGTTGCGGCGCGGCTTTCATCGATTACGACAACGATGGCTGGCTGGATATCTTTCTTCTGAGCGGCACGCGGCTCGATGGTCCTCCGGATGGCTGCTCCAACCGGCTCTACAAGAACAACCGTGACGGCACGTTTACCGACATCACCGAAAAGGCGGGACTGCACCGAGCAGGCTGGTCGTCGGCCGTATGCGTCGGCGACTACAACAACGACGGTTTCGACGATCTGTTCGTGACTTATTGGGGTGAGAACGTGCTGTATCGCAACAATGGCGACGGAACGTTTACCGATGTTACGGAAAAGGCCGGCCTGTTGCACAAGGAGAAGCGATGGGGCTCCGGCTGCACGTTCGTAGATTACGATCGCGACGGCCGCCTCGACCTGTTTGTCTCTAACTATCTCGATTTCGATTTCCAGTCCATCCCCAAGCCGGGCCAGAACAGCAACTGCAACTGGAAAGGTGTGCCGGTCAACTGCGGTCCGCGCGGGCTCACGCCTGCGGTTCCGGCTCTCTACCACAACAATGGCGATGGCACCTTCACCGACGTGAGCGAGCGGTCCGGCATCGCCAAAGCCACGGGAAGTTACGGCATGACGGCGGTCGCCGCGGATTTCGACAATGACGGCTGGCCGGACATTTACGTCGCATGCGATTCCACGCCAAGCTTTCTGTTCCGCAACAACCACGACGGGACGTTTACCGACATTGGACTGGAGTCGGGCGTGGCGCTCAACGAAGACGGCATGGAGCAGGCCGGGATGGGCATCGGCGTCGGCGATTTTAACCTGGACGGCATTCTCGATATCTTCAAGACCCACTTTGCGGATGACACTAACATCCTCTACCGCAACGAAGGCAAAGGAAATTTTGAAGATGTGACGATTCGCGCGGGCCTGGGCGTCGAGACGCGCTACATCGGCTGGGGGGCCGGCATCGTCGACCTGGACAACGACGGGTTGCCGGACCTTTTCCTGGTTACCGGCAACGTATATCCGGAAGTGGAGGCCAAGCTACCCAGCTACCCCTTGCGCACGCCCCGCATCGTTTTTCGCGCTCTGGGTAATGGCAAGTTCGAAGAGCTGATCGATCAGGCCGGCCCCGGGGTGTCAACCCCCCACGCGAGCCGCGGCTGTGCTTTCGGCGATTTCGACAATGACGGGGATATCGACATGTTGGTGGTCAACATGAATGAGCCGCCGTCCCTGCTGCGCAATGACATGACCGGCAATAATCACTGGCTGAAGGTGAAGCTGGTGGGCGTTAAATCAAACCGCAGCGCTATCGGCGCGCGCGTCATCGCCCGTTACGGCGGCAAGACGCAGGCACAGGAAGTGCTCAGCCAATCCAGTTTTTATTCCGCCAGCGATCTCCGGCTACACTTCGGCCTGGGGACGGCAACCGTAGCCGACCTGGAGATTCGCTGGCCCAACGGAGAGAAGGAAGCAGTGGCGAAGGTTCCGGCCGATCACCTGGTCGTAATCAAAGAAGGTTCCGGAGTGGTCAAAACGGAGGCCTTCCGCAAGGCGCCGCCGGAGCAAGCTCAGCGCGCCTCACGCCGCGGGGTCTAGCCGGTGCCGGATCTCCACGATTCGCGAAGTGATGATGGGTTGCTCGTAGTTGGGGTGACGAAACTCCAGGTGCATGCCCCGGCCCACGAATGAGGGCTTGAGCATCGAGCCGCCCCAGTTGGAACCTTCGATCTTCACCAGTACCGGCTCCGGACAGAACTCGGGATGACCCGAGATAAGCGCCTCGCCTTTGCCGAAATGCACGATCGTGTAGGAACGGTTCTGCGTTTCCACTTCGAGGGTGCTCTTGTGAGGCAGGTCCCAGAGGTAAACTCCCCCTTCAATCTCGGATTGCACGATATTGTGATTTACACGGTCACTCAGATTGGGATGAGGGAATAATGGCCGTGTCTCGCTGTCCAAGTTTCAGGCCTCTTAATTACAGTATATGCCGTAAATCTCACATTTGGCGCGACTAATGGTCAGAAAATTTTTGAGCCCGTGCCTTCAGCCTTTTGGCTCGATTTTTAGAATATTCCAGACATCGGTATGAGCGCCATGATATCTGCAGGGCTGTCGCACCTTTTGGTCGTCTACATGACCCTGGTCTGGCCTGTGCTCGTCCGGCGCCGCTATCAGTCGCTCGAGCGAAGATTGCGAGAGAACGACCCTCATGCCCGGATCGAGGTCTACCGGCGCATGATCGCGCATCAGTGGGCCATGGTGCTGGTCGTCGCGGCGATCCTCGCGCTGGGCTCGATCCCTCCAGACCGGCTGGGGCTTGTGAAACCTGCCGGCGACATCTTACAAATGGAAATTCTGGTGATTTTTTTGGCGTCCATGGGCGTCTCCGGCTTGTTCTTTCGCAGAAGAGGTGATCGCGTGATCGGGCGAATGCTCAAAATGGCCGGCGCCATCCTGCCGGTCGCCACTCAGGAACGGTGGATGTTCGCCGCCATCTCAGTGGGCGCAGGTGTTTCTGAAGAGTTAGTGTTCCGCGGATTCCTGCTGTACTATTTGAACCGGCACATTCCGGGCCTGGAAAACTGGGCGCTCATCACGATGTCAGGCGTCGTTTTCGGATTCGCCCATCTCTACCAGGGATGGCACGGTGTTCTGCTCACCGGATGCCTGGGTTGCGCGTTCGCGTTTTTCTATACCTTCACCGGCAGCCTGCTCGCCCCCATTCTCATACACGCGGCCGTAGATTTGCGTCTGCTGATTATCTTCACCCCCGAGCGAATGCGAGCCCTGGCGGCCACCGGGAGCGTACCTGCTTCGGGTAAACCGGGAAAGTGAATACACTTCGCTGTGGTCTTCTCGCGCGGAGTGTAGAATCAAAGTTTCACACGGGAGGAGATGAGCAATATGAGTTTAGAAGGCAGCCGGCGTGGTTTTCTGCTGGGCGCCGGGGCGCTCGCGCTGGGTCCGCCCCGGGGAGACGCGGCGGCCAAAAACGGTGATGAGATCAAGCTCGCGGTCGCCACCTACTCACTGCGTGGTTTCCAGCGCGACCTCGCCATCAAGATGATCAAGGATCTCAACATCCGCTATGCCAGCGTCAAAGAATTTCATCTCCCGTACAATGACACACCCAAGCAGCTCGCCGATGGCCGGAAAAAATTCCAGGATGCGGGCATCGAGGTGGTTGCCGGAGGAGTAATCTACCTCGCGAAGGATGACGATGCCGACGTCCGCCGCTACTTCGATTACGCACAGGCCTGCGGCATGCGCATGATGGTCATCGGCCCCACCGCCGAGACCATGCCGCGCATCGAGAAATTCGTCAAGGAATACGACATCAAGGTCGCCATCCACAATCATGGTCCCGAAGACAAGCACTTCCCTACGCCCCAAAGCGCTCTGCGCATCGTAAAAGACATGGACCCGCGCTGCGGCATCTGCATGGACGCCGGGCACGCGGCACGGGCCGGCGCCGACCTGGTGGAGTCAATCCGTGAAGCCGGGCCGCGCCTATTCGACATCCACATCAAGGATCTGCGCGCCACCAGCAAGGACGCTGGCTGCCCGGTAGGCGAAGGCGTGCTGCCCATTGTCGGCATGTTCAAAGAGCTGAAGAAATTGAATTACAGCGGCACGGTATCGCTTGAATATGAGATTGAGGAAGACAATCCCTTCACCGGGATGAAAGCCTCTTTCGCTTACATGCGCGGCGTGCTGGCCGGCTTACGGGGATAGCGGACATGGCGAATATACCGGAGGGCGCGAAACGTGAAGAGAAGCTGGTTGTTACCGAAGACGTCGCTATCAGCTTCCTGGGAGTCGACGGCGCCCGCGTCCTTTCTACTCCTAACATGATCCTCAAGCTCGAGCACACATGTCGGAGTCTCGTCCTCCCGCTGCTTGACCCTGGTTACGATACCGTGGGCACTCACGTCAATGTCTACCATCTGGCCGCGACGCCGGTCGGGATGACGGTGACCTTCCGGTCGGAAGTGACCTCCGTCGAAGACCGGCGTGTGAATTTCAAGGTCGAGGCGTTTGACGAAAAAGAAAAGATCGCGGAAGGTACCCATCAGCGTTTCATTGTGAACGTCACTCGGTTTACCGAAAGGATCCGCGAGAAGGCGCGTCAGCAGTCTCCGCTCAAAACACGAAGCTGACGCCTGCCGGCGGGACGAAGTCGTGCTTACCCAAAATCAACGGTTTGCTAGATGCGCGCTTGCTGGTAAGCCGGCCGGTGCGGTGATGGGGGGCCCTGCTTCCTTGTGTCAAGCACCTCGCGCACCTTCATCATGAGCTCAGCCGGCGAAAAAGGCTTCTGGATCAGTACGGTGCCCGGTGCAAGTGTGCCGTGGTAGGCAAGCACGTCGTCGGCGTAGCCGGAAATGTAAATCACCTGGATATGCTCCGCTATCGAAGTCAGCCGCCTAGCCAGCTCGCGGCCGTTGAGCAGCGGCATGACGACATCCGTCAGCAACAGGTCGATGGAAGGAGCTTCGCGCTCCCATCTCCGCAGCGCATCGGTGCCATCTTTGGCTTCAAGCACACGATAACCCGCGCCGGCAAGGGATTCACGCAGCATGTTGCGCACTTCAGCCTCGTCTTCCACCAGCAGAATCGTCTCGCACCCACGATGGATTCCATTCGATGCGGGCTCGTTTTTCGCCATTGACGCCGGTTCCTGAATCTGCGGCAGGTAAATGAGGAATTCGGCTCCGCGGCCGCGCTCACTGTTCACGACAATGCCGCCGCCATTTTGCCGTACGCTTCCGTACACGCTAGATAGGCCAAGGCCCGTACCCTTCCCGCGTTCTTTAGTGGTGAAGAAGGGCTCGAAGAGGTGGCTCCGGGTCTCCTCGTCCATGCCTTCCCCGGTATCAGAGACGGCGAGCTCGACGTAGCCTCCGGGTGGGATCTCGTTTCCTTCGCAGCCGAACGGTGCCTCCAGCGTCACATTCCGGGTCGAGATGGTGAGCGCTCCGCCGTGCGGCATGGCGTCACGTGCATTGGCCACCAGGTTGATGAGCACTTGCTCCATCTGGTTCGGGTCGGCCTTCACGCAGTCCAGATCCTCGCTAAGCAAGGTGTGCAAGACGATATCTTCGCCAATCACCCGCCGAAGCATCTTTTCCAGGTTGGTGACTACATGATTCAAATCCACTGGTTTCGGCTGGATCATCTGCCGCCGACTGAAAGCCAGCAGTTGTGAAGTCAGAGCGGCGGCCTGATTGCCTGCTTTGAGGATTTGTTCGGCATGGGACCGGAGGCGATCCTGCGGGCTTAGTGTACTCAGCATCATGTGCCCGTAGCCGTTGATGATGGTCAGCAGGTTATTGAAATCGTGAGCCACGCCGCCTGCCAGCCGTCCCACCGCTTCCATCTTTTGAGAATGTCGGAGCTGCTCTTCCAGCTTTTTGTGCTCGCTGATGTCCGTAATCGCGAGAATGACGCTGATAGTCGATCCCGTTGCGTCGCGCAGCGGCGCCGCCCAGATCGCAACGTCAATCACGCCTCCATCTTTCCGCTGCCGTCGCCGTTCCAGCCGCGAAAGCAATTCGCCACGTGAAGCGCGCTCAATCTTGTCGTGGAATTCCTCTCTTTGTTCGCTGGTCACGAAAGGTGGAATCCTGCCGGACACCTCGGCGCTCGTCCACCCGAACATGCTTTCCGCAGCCGAATTCCAGCTTCGCACGACCCCCGCCGGATCCACCGCCACGATGGCAAACGGGGCCGCCTCGATTACCGTCTGTAGCCATTCATTGGCCTCACGCAAGTGCTCCTGCTGCTCCGCCATCTGGAGCTTGGCCCACTCCACCGTTCTCGCTCTGCGGTGCGCCACCACCGCCAGCGCCCCGCTGGCATAAATCAACAGGCCGATCACCAGGCTCAACGCCAGGAGCACATTCCGCGGTTCTGCCCATTCATCCGGCGTGGGCCACACGCGCACCACCAGAGGCAAGCCATAAAAGTTCACGCTCGCTTCAGAAAGGTATCGCGACACGTTCGGTACGGATGAAGCATGCCGCATGTAGAGTTGCTCATCCCCGTGCAAAAGCATCGCCGTATAGCCTTTGGGGACTTCCGGATCGATGGTCGCATGCAGCCATTGTTCGGTCGCCAGTGTCGCGATGACGCAACCCGTAAAATTGCCATGGCGGGAGATCGGAATCAAGATCAACAGAGACTTGTTCCCTGCACTCGGTACCACCAGCGTTTTGCGCGCGTCTCTGGCGCCGTTCATCTCCTGCCGCAGCGTGCCGCTCTGAAGCTGTTTGGACGGGACCCCCCACCGCGTCGCGTAAGATGCATCTACCCAATGAACGGACTCGAGCGCCGGATAACGCTGGCGGAGTTGTGCGGCTTCAGACTCCCACTCCGGTTGCCAGGCATCGGCGTCCGCCCCCCAGCGCGCTACCAATGCTTCTAGTGGCGCGATGTAGGTGCTTACGCTTGAGGTGATCTTGCTCTGAATATTTCGCGACGCCAGTTCCGCTGTTTCCGCCACTTGCGCGCTTTCACGCGACAGCATGACACGGCACAGCAGTAACGTGGCGCACCACCCGCACACTGCCAGGATAAGTGGTAACAGGCTCCAACACGCGCGCAGCACAGAAGTGCGTAAGCCAACGTTATCGGCAGAGGAGGTCTTAGGAGAATAGTTATAGTACTTGTGACCCACGCCAGCATTATAAGGATAGGTCGTCTCCGAGTTAATACTGCAAGTGGTTAGTAAGAAGGGGTAATTTACAGTGAGTTAACTTTAGGTAGCAATAATCTTAGTCACCAAGTGTAAATGCCAGGAGCGCGTCAGATATCTTGCCGCGAAAATACCCGCCGCCTGCGGCGATGACCAGAAACTGCTTCCCGGTCTTCTTGTCCATGTAGGTCATTGGCGCGGCGTGAGCCGCTCGGCCCTTTGGAGGGATACTCGGGCAACTCTGCCCCCACGATCGCGAGTTGTTGGTAGATGGCCGGAGGCGAGGTCACGCCGTAGGCGGCATCCGGCCACGAGTCCGCAACGCCGGCTCGAAGATCGACGCTTCCTGAATCGCCGAATCCTTCGCACGGCTTGCCGGTCCGCGCATCGAGCGCTATCAGCCGCCCGTCGAACGTGCCGAACAGGATTCTGCGGTCGCTCCGGTCCCCGCTCTCCCAGTACGCCACACCGCGATGTGCTTTGAAGCGCCTTGGCCCGGAACGCCCGCCTGGGGATCGAACTGCCAGATCTCTCGCTCGCTCTCCGGGTCCAGGGCCATCACGCGGCTTGATGGCGTGGAGAAATACATCACGCCGTCGACAACCAGCGGAGTGGCTTCGAATGCCGCTACGCGATAGCGGTCTGAGGTTGCTGTCCCGGGCTTCACTTCGCCCGTGTATACGTCCACGCGCGCCGCAGTTTGGCGACATTGCCGCGATGAATCTGCTTGAGCGGCGAGAACCGCATCCCGCCCGCGTCGCCGCCATACGATCTCCACCCTTGAGGCCATGTGATTGAGGCCGTTAGGCAAAAGATTACGGAAAGGCGCATCATTGTGCGAAGTCTCTCATCATAGATCACGGCGAGCCTTGTTTTTCTTGGTTCACGGCGTCAGAATCGACTCGGGACATGCCTTTCGCAGCCAATCAGCGCGTGCGCGTGAATCTGGCCGGCCTGATGATTCAAGGCGTCACGTTCCACGCCGCCGTCACCGATGCAGTGGCTACCGTCGTGCGCAAAACCGCGGACGAGCCGCCCGCATATCTGGTGAGTCTGCTCTTCTCGTTCAAGGGGCTGAAGGAAATTGAAATACCGGAAGAGCGCATTCGGCCCGCTTAGAGTGCCGTTGAAAAAATTTTCTTGCCACCGGGCGCGTCTGCGCTATAATCGTTTCCCGGAACTGTAAAGCACCCTGAGTTTTGTACCTCCCCACAAATCTACTAGGAGGCGGCGGCTGTGACGCAAATGCATTGTGAAGACGTTCTGGCGGACTTTGCTCATCAGTTACGGCAGCCTCTCAGCGTTCTGGAGGCCCTGACCTCCTACCTGGATCTCATCATCACGACTGAGGACACGCGCGTGCAGGAGCAGTTGCGCAGGATGCATTGCGAAATCGGCCACGCCGATCAAATCCTGCGCGAAGGGATGTTCACGCTCCGCCGGCAGTTGTTGGCTCAGGGACGCTTGTCTGCGTCGGAAGTCCCTCCGCGCGAGGGGGTCGTCGAAGAGTTAGCTCGCCCCCTGACCCAGGCGGCCATCGCCTGAGTCACGTACTGCGGCGGCTGCACGTAGAAACGCGGTTTTGAATCCCACAGTTTTCGGGCAACGCCCGTCCACCGTTCCCGGCCGGTGCCCCGACGGGTCAGCACCACGGCATCGGCGCGATCCAGGTAATGCAAGCTGGTCTGTTTGAAGTCCTCAGCCGCAAAATCCAGCACCGCAAAGTAAAGATCCGGCCGGAAAAACTGCAGGATGCTGTTGGATTCGACAATGGCGTGGGCACTCGTGTCGAGGATCCGGCGCAGCGCCGGCAATGCGTGGCCAAGCTGGCCCGCTGCAGTGCGCACCCAGTAGGCACGTTGCGCGCCCGCGGCGAGAAACCGGCTGCTGTCCGTTCCGTTCGCGCGGTCCTTTTCCTCGGTAACGGCATAAGGATGTTCGGGGTCCTCAACGGCGCATTGGCAAGCGTCGCCTTCGCTCGCGCAGATGCCATGGCCGAACTGCGTAATCTTGATGGCAGTCCAGTTCATATCCGGCAGAGCTGCAATCAAGCCGGCGACCACCGACGTTTTCCCGATGTTGCGCGTGTGCCCGCCCACTACCACGAGCATCAAGGGCTCACTTTCTCCAAGGCCGCCAGGCGGCGCTTCAACTCGGCCAATTCCTGCCGCATCTCGGGTAGCCGTGCCAGGTTGGCAAGCTGTTCCAGGTGCTGTTTGAGCGGCCGCGCGGGCGTCCCCCACACCACTTGGCCGCCTCGCACAATCTTGGAAGTCAAAATACCGCAACCCGAACCCAGCACCGCGTGAGATTCGATGCGCGCCTTGTCGCCGATCCCCACCTGCCCGCCAATGACCGCGTAATCGTCCACCATCACTCCGCCCGAAAAGCCGGTCTGCGCGGCCACCACCACGTGCCGCCCGATCCGGCAATTGTGGCCCACATGAACCATGTTATCGAGCTTGGTGCCCTCGCCGATCCGCGTTGTGCCCAGCGCCGCCCGATCCACGCACGAATTCGCGCCTATTTCCACATGGTCCCCGATCTCCACACGCCCGACCTGCGGGAACTTCTGGTAGCGCTCGCCATCCAGCACAAAACCGAATCCATCGGCTCCGATTACGCAGCCCGCGTGCAGAATGACATAGCTGCCGACATCCACATTGTCGTAAAGGGTGACGTGCGCATGCAGCACGCTATCGTGGCCCACGACAACGCGCCGGCCGATTGCGCAGCCTGGTCCGATGCGGCAGTTGGATTCGATGCGTGAACCCTCCCCCACGCTGGCATGTGGTCCGATCTCCACGTTCTCGCCAATTTCCGCCTGCGGGCTCACGGCCGCCGTGGCGTCTATGCCGGGCCGCTGTGGTGGCGGCGGGACCAGTCGGCCTACCGCGCGAGCGAAAGCTGTTCGCGGCGCACCGGCACGAATCACCGTGCGGCCTGCCGGGAATTCCACCGGCACGATCAAACATCCAGCCGCCGACGTTTCAGCCTGCCCCAGCGCCTTCATGCTCGAAACGAAGGAAAGATCCTCTCCGCCGGCGCTCTCGAGCGACTGGACTCCTGTCAGCTCTCTTTCACCATCACCCTCAAATGTCGCGCCGAGCCACTCGGCCAATTCCCTGACACGCATGTTTACACTGTATCGCGGCACGCCTCGAATCACGGTGGCCGCAGTGCGGTATAAAGGGGAAGTACGCTCATGAGCCAGAAGAATCCAAGGAAGAAGACAGCCGTGGCTCCTCACCCCGCCGCGGCGCCGAGTCCCAAGCCCAGACCCGCGGGCGAAGCCTTCTCACGAGGCGTGGCGGAGTGGACATTTAACTTCATCATCCTGATCTTCGCCACCGGTACGATTGCCCAGCCCTTCGTGATTCCCACTTCTTCGATGGAAGACAACCTGCTCGTCGGTGATCATCTCATCGTCGACCGCATGGCGTACGCGCCTTCAGGAAGGCTGACAGGACATCTGCTGCCTTACCACCCGGTGAAGCGCGGCGACATCATCGTGTTCCGGTATCCGGTGAATATCAAAGAGGATTATGTGAAGCGCGTGATCGGAGTTCCTGGCGATCGCATTCATCTGATGGACAAGCAGGTTTACTTGAACGGCAAAAAACTGGATGAGCCATACAAGATTCATAAGACGACGTTCGTCAATATGTATCGCGATAATTTTCCCGGCGCGCCCGATGTGAACCTGCCGCCATCGGCTGTCGACATGCTCGAACATCACGTAGTGAATGGCGAGGTCGTGGTGCCGCCCGGACACTACTTCGCCATGGGCGACAACCGTGACAATTCGTTGGACAGCCGCTATTGGGGGTTCGTGCCGCAAGAAAACATCAAGGGCAAGCCGCTGCTGGTGTACTGGTCCTACGATGCACCCACTGAGGATCTGGTGGATTTTACCGCGGGCCACTTCGTCGACCTGGTGCAGCACTTCTTCACCAAGACCCGCTGGCGCCGAACCTTCATGTTGATCCACGGATACCCCATCTAGCCGCCGCTTTGCGCGGCGCAATGCTGCGCATTGCAGACACGGGGACACGGAGACGGGCGCCGCGGAGAATTGATCGCCGGATATGATCCGGCGCAGCGCCGGTGCTCTCTTCTATAATCGGAACGTTGCCTTATTTGATGTTTAGGCCGGCAGATCGCCGCGTCCCCCCCGCGTCGCCCCATCGCCCCGTGTGCGATGCACCGCATCGCCCGGTGCCTAGCGTCGGCTAGTCCATGCCTGTCGATCCCTCAGCGTCCGTCGCGCCCACCGCGCGAATCCATGGAGATGCAATCATCGGGCCCGGCGTGCGCATCGGCGAATTCTGTGTCATCGAATCCGACGTCAGCATTGGCCGCGATTGCGTACTCGAGCCCTACGTTTACGTGAAGCGTTGGACAACTTTAGGAGAGCGCAATTCGATTTCGGCCGGGACCGTGCTGGGCACCGATCCGCTCGATAAAAACTTCACCGGCGAGCGCAGTTACTTGCGCATCGGCAAGGACAACATCATCCGGGAGCACTACACTATCTCCCGCGGCACTGAGCCGGAATCGGTGACTGAGATCGGCAACGGGAATTACATCATGACCTCGGGCCACATCGCCCACAACTGCAAGATCGGCAACCAGACGGTGATTTGCAGTTGTGCGCTGGTAGCCGGCTACGTAGAAATTGAGGACCAGGCATTCGTTTCCGGCGGAGTCGTGATCCACCAGTATTCGAAAATCGGCCGGCTCGCCATGATCGGCGGCAACACCCGCGTGAACAGTGACGTTCCGCCGTTTTTTCTGTATTCCGGATTCAATGTCGAGGCCAAGGGTGTGAACCTGGTGGGGCTCAAGCGCGCGGGCTTCGACCCGAAACAAATCGCCGCGTTGAAAACGGCCTATCGCCTTCTCTACCGGTCCCGGCTCAAGTTGGATGACGCGTTGCAGCGCATCCAAACCGAGGTGGCCGGTCCGGAAGCCGCGCATCTGGTGAAGTTCATCCGCGGGAGCAAGCGCGGAATTTGCCGCGAATAAGCTTGCCAAGCCTTTTCGAAAAGTGCAACATATCCCGAAGGAGGTGAAACGCATGAGGAAGCTTGCGTTCCTTTTGTTGGGTGTGCCGCTGCTTGCACAGGATGTGCCCTGGTACGCGCAGATTGAGTACATCGAGGCCTGCTCGTGTGAACTGTTCTGCCCCTGTTACTTCAACGACCACGCTTCGCATCAGGGTTCAGGGGAGCACAAGTGCAACTTTAACAACGTCGCCCGCATCAACGCGGGCAAGCATGGGGATGTCGACCTGAAGGGCGTCAAATATTGGTTGTCTGGCGATCTCGGAGCCGACTGGGGCACCAAGGGCCAGGCCGACTGGCTGGTGGCCACGTTCGAGCCTCAGGCGACCAAGGAACAGAAGGATGGCATCATGGCGATCCTCACCAAGATTTATCCCGTGAAGTGGAAGGACGTCCAGATGGACACCTCAGAGATCACCTGGAAGATTTCGACCGATGGCAAGACCGCTTACGCCAAACTCGCGAATGGCAACGGCGAAGTGAAACTCACTCGCTTCATGGGCAGCGATCCGGCAAAGCCTTCGATGATCGCCAATCTACGCTATTTCGGCGCCACCTGGAACAGCCCGTTCACTCTCTATTACTCCGACCACTATTTCAAAGGGCATGGAAAATCGTACCAGTTGCATCATGCGAATGGTTTCACGATTACCGTGGAATCCAGTTCCGACGGGAAACGTATCTATACCAAGCAAACAGACTAAATCCCGCGGCTCTGACGTAAACGAACCGGATCGTGGCAAAACTTACCTGCCTGTAGAAAATATCTTTCCCCTGGGCTCTGCCATCTGATTCAAAGCAAATGATCGGCAAAAAACGTGCTCCTTAAACAACGGAGTGCCTATGAAAGCCGCCAGTGTATTTTTCTGTACTTTTGTTGCCGTTTTCAGCGCGAGTGCGCAGGATCCTGCGCCCGCAGCCAGCCAGCCCGAAAATCCCCGGTCCGGCCCGCTGTTCCGCGTGACGGTGGTATCGCGCACTACCAAGGCCATAAACTACGGGCATCTCACCGAGCCAACCAAAATAGGCCTGAAAGGGACGATCCTTTTGCCGGAATCGGAAGGCGAGGCGCGCGTGCAGAGCAAGCGCGGCGCCGTCGAGGTCGAGGCAAAAGTAAGTCGCTTGGAAGCTCCGACCCGGTTCGGCCCGGAATATCTGACGTATGTCCTGTGGGCCATCACGCCCGAGGGGCGTCCGGTGAATCTTGGCGAGTTGGTCCCCGATCCCTCCAACAAAGCGAGACTCAAGGTTTCTACCGACCTTCAGGCGTTTGCCCTGATCGTCACCGCCGAGCCTTACTTCTCCGTCATGCATCCGAGTGACGTTGTGGTGATGGAAAATGTCACCCGGCCAGACACCGCCGGAAAAATCGAAGAGATCGACGCAAAATACGAGTTGCTCCCGCGAAAGCAGTTTACCTACAACGCCGGAACCCCGCCGGCCGGGGCGGAGGGTCCAAAGCTGTCGATGGATGAATACGAAGCCCAGTTGGCCGTTTACCAGGCTCTGAATGCCATCCAAATCGCGAAATCCGCGGGCGCGGATCATTATGCTTCCGGCACGCTGCAAAAGGCCGAGCAGTTGTATCAGCAGGCTGTGGCTCTGCAATCGCAAAAGTCATCCAGCCGTCAGATCGTGACGTCGGCTCGCGAAGCTGCGCAGACCGCCGAGGATGCGCGCGCCATTAGCGTTAAGCGGCACGACGAAGAGCGGAGCAGAGAAGAACGCAGCAGAACGGCGCCCCCGACGCCTTGACGCAGGAAGTCGTCTTCGAACATTCCGGGCCGCAGCCGTTTCGGAGTATGCTGGCTCGATGGATCAACAACAGTCCTCTGATCCGCCCTCACGGTGAGTTCCGGCGACAAACCCAAAATCGCCGCTACAAAGCCGTGGCTCTCAAGGATCTACCTCGCCGTGGTTGCGGCCATCAACATCTACGTCTGCCACGAGGCGTTCACCACGGAATCCACCGGCCACTGGCAGTCGATGCACGGAATCTGGATGGCGCTGGCGCGCCTCGCCGGGCTGGATTGGTTTTCGCCCAGGTGGTGGCCCTATTGGGGCGCGGGAGCGCCGCTTGAGTACACGTATTCCCCGCTCGTGCCCTTCGCCACCGCCGGCATAGCACGCCTGTTCCAATGCTCCATCCCGCTCGCGTTTCATGCGCTCACTGGTTTGGTGTATTGCCTGGGGCCGGCGCTGCTGTACCTCGTTGGTTGGCGGCTCTTCCAGGCGCCGGGATACAGTTTTGTCGCGGCGCTCGCCTGCTCCCTCCTCTCACCGACGGAGTGGATCGTTCCCGATAACGCTTTCCATTTCTCCTCCGTGCTCAGCGCGCGGCGCATGTACCTGATGTTCGATTGGGATGATCTCCCGCATATGACCGCCCTGGCGCTCGTGCCTCTCGCGGTTTTGCTTTTAGGCCGGGCCTTGCAGTCGCGCCGCTCGCTCCATTACGGGCTGGCGGGTGCTTTGCTGGCCTGCATGATGCTTGCGAACATGTTCGGCCTGGTGCTGGCGGCGCTGGTGGTCGTAACCGTGCCGCTCGCCATCGAGCCGCGCTTCCGTCCGGCATTGCTTTTGCGCTCCGTACTCCTTGCAGCGGCTGCGTACGTGGTCGTCAGTCCGTGGCTGCCGCCTTCGCTTCTCCGCATGGTCCGGTTCATCGCGGCCCACAGAGGTGAAAGTGATACGTCGCTTCATTCGTTGATTGCTTTCGTCATCGTGCTTGCAGTGTCCTGTATCGTTTGGCGCCTTGCTTCCCGAGCGGACATCGGCTGGGGCATGCGCTGGCTCCTCCTGTTCTCCTGTCCGATTCTCTTAACGCCGGTCCTGGCTCAATATGCCGGCCCGCACTTCCTGCCCCAACCCGGCCGGTACAAGCTTGAGATGGAAGTCGTGCTTGCCTGGTTGTGCATCTTCGCTCTCCGCCCGATCGTGGACCGGCTCTCGGTTCGAACGCGCATCCTTGTCGCCGTGCCGCTTGTAGTGCTCGCGGGCCGGCAGATCGCCTTCTATCGCGAGTTCGGTCAAGCCATGACACGACACGTCGACGTGACGCAGAGCCTCGACTACCGTTCGGCGATATGGGCGGCAGCGAATCTGCCCGGGCAGCGCGTCCTGATGACCGGGTCCATGGGTCAATGGCTGAACGCCTTCACGGACGAACCCCAAATGTCCGGACAACCCTACACCACGGCTCCAAACTGGATGCAACAGGTCGCCTTGTACACAATTTTTTCCGATCAAAATGCCGGAGACCACGGCGCGGAGTATTCCATCCTCTGGTTGAAGGCGTTTGGCGCCCGGGCCCTCGCCGTGCCCGGCCCCGAAAGTCCGGAGCCATGGAGGGCGTTTGTCCACCCGCGGAAATTTGACGGCGTGCTCGATGCGCTCTGGCGCGAGTACGACACCACGATCTATCGAGTCCCGCAAGGTTCTGGGTCACTGGCCCATATCATGCGTCCCGAACAACTGGTCCATCACGAGCCGGTTCACGGGCTGGATGTGGACGAGCTGCGCCAATACGTGGCCGCGCTGGACAGCCCGTCTGCCGCGGCCACATTCGAATGGCGAGGCTCGAATCGAGCCTTGATCAGAGCGCACTTGGCGCGGGGCCAAGTTGTCTCCACGCAGATCAATTACAACCCGGGTTGGAGCGCATGGGTCAACAGCCACAAGAGCAGCGTTGGCTCCGACGGAATCGGCTTACTGGCGATTTCTCCGAATTGCACAGGTGATTGCGAGATTAGCCTGGAGTATGACGGAGGCCCGGAGGCAAAGGTGTGCCGGGCTGCGGCGCTGATGATGCTGCTCCTGTTGCTGACGGGCGCATTACTTCGCCCCCGCTTTCTGAGCCGCGCGCGAAGCAAGCGGTAAAGCGCTCATTTCGCCGTGTCTCCGCGTCCCCGCGTCCGCGATGCGAAGCATCGCTCGGCGCACCAGCGCCGGCTACTCATACCGCAAGGCCTCGGTCGGATTCAGTCTTGACGCCCGGTTTGCCGGCAGCATGCCGAAGATCAACCCCACCGCGCACGAAACGCTGAAGGCGATGACGACGGACGCCGGCGATACCGGAATCGAAAGATTCTCTACAAAAAGCTGCACACTGAGTGGAATCGAGACTCCCACCAAAATTCCAAGGATCCCCCCACCCAGGCTGATCAGCACAGCCTCAGTCAAAAACTGCAGCAGGATCTCTTTACGTGACGCTCCTACCGCCATACGGACGCCGATCTCGCGCGTGCGTTCGGTGACCGTCACCAGCATGATGTTCATGATGCCGATGCCTGAAATGATCAGAGCGATGGCCGAAACCAGCACCAGCACCAGGCTCAGGATGGTCGAGATTTTCTTCGCGGCGTTGAGAATCTCGGTGAGGTTCTGCACCCGGTAGCGCGCCCCAGGACGGTGGCGGCTCTCGAGAATCTGCTTGATCTGCTGGGTGACGGCTTCCACGTCATCGGCCGATTTCACCTGCACATCCAGCGGGTCGATCCGCTCCACTTTGGTGAAATACCGCAGCACCGTCACGGGAATCAGGATGGTCTCCGAGCCCAGCTCCGATTGTCCGAAGCTCTCCACCTTCTCTTTGAACGTTCCGATCACGGTGAACTGCAATTCGTGAATCTTGATGACGTTGCCCAGCGCGGCCGACGTGCTCCCATACAGGCGCTGCGCGAGCTTCTCGGTGAGCAGACAGACCTTCTGGCGCAGCGTGACGTCGCTCGAGTCCAGAAACCGGCCCGACAGCACAATCATGTTGCGCACCGGCTTGTAAAATTCGTCCGTGCCTATCACCTGGATGTCCTGATCCTTGCCGTTAATGCGCATGCGATCATACGTGTTCATGATCGCCGAAGCGGCGACGATGCGCCCGGCCAGTTGCTCTCTGACCGCCTCCACGTCCGCGAGCTTTACAAAATCGGCATCGACCTGTGCGTTGGTCTGCTGGGTGCCGATCTCAGCCTGCGCATAAACCAGGTTTGAGCCCACGCCTTCAATCTGCTCGAGAATGTAGTCTCGGCTGGTGAGGGAGATGGTCACGACCAGGATGACGGAGGCCGTTCCGATCACCATGCCTAGACCCGTGAGCATGGATCGGATGGGATTGGCTTCCAGCGCCTGAACGCTGAAGCTCAGTGCCTCGTGAAGGTTCATGTCCGATCAGCCGCC
>Ga0335077_10000584_pt1 | contig 41224 bp, 29 predicted proteins | sample Lox_Sample_31_FD_207151 | JGI IMG/M metagenome (GOLD analysis project Ga0335077, IMG submission 207151) | Soil microbial communities from Loxahatchee National Wildlife Refuge, Florida, United States - Lox_Sample_3.1 | ecosystem: Environmental > Terrestrial > Soil > Wetlands | place: USA... | reverse complement strand
CCATAGATTCCTCACTCGTAACGTAGCGCAACCATCGGATCGACCTTCGCAGCACGACGCGCCGGCAGATACCCCGCAAGAAGGGCTACGACTGCAAGAGTGAAAACGGCTGCCCCGATGCTCAGGGGGTCGTAGGGTTTAAGGCCGAAGAGCAAGCTAACAACAAAGCGAGCAATGGCCGGCACTGTCACAAGTCCGATAAGCAGGCCCGCCACGACCAGCATGGCGGTCTCGCGAAGCACGAGCCAAACAACATGCCGGCGGTCTGCTCCAAGCGCGAGACGGACACCGAACTCGTTGGTACGTCGCGTTACGCCGTATGACATCAGCCCGTAAATCCCAATGCTCGCGAGCAGAACCGCGAGCAAGCCAAAAACTGTGCACAGCTGTGCGATCAAGCGATGATTCAGCACTGAGTCATCGACAATCTGAGCGAGTGTCGTGAATTCGCCAACCGGGAGGTTCGGGTCGATCTCAGAAGCGATCTGACTGATGGCACGCGAGACAGCGTCCTTATTTCCGGTGTAGCGCGTGATGAAGTAGTAGCGATAGCCGACATGTTGAGAATGGGGGTAGAAGACCGCGGGCATCTGACGCTCGTCAAGGTCCATGTACTTGGCGTCCTTGACGACGCCGACGACCTCAAGGTTCTGCCACTCGGTGCCTTGTGGGTTACCCTCGCCAATAGTAAAAGTGCGGCCCAAAGGCGACTCACCCGTGAAGTAGGTTCGCGCCATGGTTTCATTGATAACCGCAACTCGCTTTGATCCCAGAGAGTCTTGCGGGAGGAATCCGCGGCCAAGGACGATGGGCAAGGCCATCGCGTCGAAATACTTGGGCCCGACGATGTTGTGATCGACGTCTGGGTCGTGCTCATTCGAGGGCCTGCCAGGCACCCTGACGCGAGTCGTCCAGCCGCCCTGGTTAAAGACAGTGAAGGCAAAGCTGGAGCCACGGATACCGGGCAGGGCATTCACTCGTTCTTCCAGGCGTTGCACCATCGACTCCAGACGGGCGTCTTCCTTGTAGCCGGCTCCGATCGAGTCAATGGAACACATCAGCACGTTCTGCTTGTCAAAGCCTGTATCGATGTTGGTCAGATTGGTGAGGCTGCGCAGAAACAGCCCTGCTCCCACCAAGAGAACGAGCGACAAGGCCACTTGGCCGATGATTAGCCCGCGGGCGAGAAGGCTGGTCGACTGTGCGGATGTTGTCCCGCGGCCTTCCTTAAGCGACGGAATCAGATCCACGCGCATGGCATATAAGGCGGGGGCCGCGCCAAACAGGAGCACCGTCAGCATGGCGACTGCAGTCGTGAAGGCAAGCACCTGAGCATCGAGCGAAACGCGGAGCTGAACAGTCTCGGGCCCGGTGGACACCAAACGGAGGAGAAAGTGCATTGCCCACCAGACGACCCATGCGCCCAGCACGGCTCCGCCTGTGGCAAGCACAGCGCCCTCGACCAAAAGCTGGCGGATCACCCTCCAGCGCGCGGCGCCCATCGACATGCGGACGGCGATCTCCCGTTGCCGGGCGGTGGCGCGAGCGAGCAGCAGGTTCGCTACATTGGCGCAGGCCACGAGAAGCACCAAACCTACAACCGCCATCAGGATCTTCAATGGAGAGGAGAATTCATGTCGAAGGTGCGACAGTCCCGTTGCGGCCGGGGTAAGAGCGATCTGCGCGTGGTTGATGTCGTCCAGTTGCTTCTGACTGGGTTGTGGCCCAACGTACGTGTGAAGGATTTGTTTGAAGAGAAGGTTGGTGTTTGCGCTCGCCTGATCGGTGCTGATTCCAGGCCGCATGCGCCCCACGATGTTGAGCGACTGAAACATCTTGTCCTCAAGGCCGTTCCAACCGGGTGAGATTTCCTTTTGCATCGCGAGCGGGATCCAGAGATCGGGCGATTGACCGACAATCATGCCGAAGAATTCCGGCGGCGCTACGCCGATCACGGTATAGACGGTGCTGCCGAATGTGACGGTCCTTCCCACAATGGCGGGATTTTTTCTGAAGCGCCGTTGCCACCATGAGTAGCTGACCACGGCAACTGGATGTCCGCCCAGGGTCACGTCGTCGGCATCGTTCAAGGTTCGTCCAAGGATCGGTTTTACCCCGAGCGCGTTGAAATAGCTGCCTGACGCCAGTTCCACGTCAATCTTTTCAAGGCTGGTTCCATCGGCTACGCGGCCATGGGTGCTGAACAGAATGCTGCTGATCGCGGCGACATCAGAAAAGGCCTGATTTTTCTGTCGAAATTCCCGAAAGAATGGATAGGAGAAAAGCTGCCAGCTGCGGTTGGGCAACTCGTCCATGCTTCCTCGCCAGGTTCCCTTGCCAAACAGCACCAACTGCTGCGGTTCCTGCACAGGAAGCTTTCGGAGTAGCACCGCATCAAGCAGACTGAAAATCGCGGTGTTCGCGCCAATCCCCAGCGCGAGTGTGACCACTGCTACCGAGGTGAATCCGACGCTCTTGCGCAACTGGCGCAGGCCGAAATAAAGGTCTTGAAGGCACCCCGTCACTGGTTCACCTCATTATTCATATCTCAGAGCATCCATAGGATCGACCTTGGCCGCACGCCGCGCCGGGATATAGCTCGCCAGCAGCGCAAACACAGCGAGCACGCATGCCACACCAGCGAGAGTGCTTGCGTCCCAAGAACGAACTCCAAACAACAGTCCGCGAATCAAAGTTGCTGTTCCAACCGAGCAGAGGAGGCCCGCGACGATACCGATGCCGGTCAACCAAGCGGCTTCGCGTAGGATTAGTTGGTAGACCGATTTGCGCTGCGCGCCCAACGCCATGCGCACGCCGATTTCGCGGGTTCTGCGGCCGACGGAATACGCGATGACGCCATATAGCCCGACCACTCCCAGCAACAACGCCACTGCGGCGAAGCTTCCTACCAGCCATGCGGACGACCGGTGCAGATAGGCGCTTGGCGACTGGTTAATCTTGCTTTCGAAAGTCATCTCGTTCATGGTTCCGATGCCGGGATCGACTTCTCGGATTGCGGCCACCAGCGCCGGGAGCAGCGAAGTCTCCGACCCTGCAGTTCGAGCAACGATGTTGAAGCCCGTATCAGGACTTTGATCGACCGGATAGTAGACCGCGGGCCAGATGTCGGAATCGAGGGAACCGTCGCGGATGTCTTCCACGACTCCGACTACTTCACGAAGCGATTCTGGCGAGAGCTTTATGTCCCCAAATTTTCTTCCGATCGGATCTTCGCCGGGGAAGTACCTTCGCGCCATGGTTTGGTTGATGATCGCCATACGCGGCTTGGAGGCATCATCGAATTCCGTAAAGAATCGTCCTTCCACCAACCTGGCGCGAATCGTGCTGAAAAATGCCGAGCTAACATCCCGTTCGTTGACCTCGTTGTGTTCGCCGTTGTAGGGATAGCCGACGACGCGTATCCAACTTGTATTGCCGTTGAAACTGACGGGCAGTACAGAAGTCAGACCTGTTGACTGAACGCCTGGCAACCGCGAGACGCGATCCAAGATCTTTCGCGCGACTTCAGCTTGCTGTGCATCTTTGGGGTAAGCGACTGGGGAAAGCTCAACTTCAACCGTAGCCAGGTGGTCGGGCTGGAATCCGACTCCGACGTGGAGCAAACGATAGAGACTCTTGCTGAGTAGTCCAGCGCCCACCAGGAGGACCACCGCAACAGCCAGTTCAACAATGACCAAATTTGTGCCGAAGCGCCGCCACAGCGTTCCTGCATATCCTCGTGCACCTTCGGTCAAGCCACTGCGGATTTCTCCGATCGAGAGCCGGGACGTAGGTGTGAGAGAAAACAGGATCGTGGCGGAGAACGAGACGGCAGCACCGAACGCGAACACATGGGAATTCAGGCCAAGTCCCATCAGGTACGGCGCACGGGCAGCGATGTCCCTCGAAATAAAGCTCGAGAGTATTTGCATTGCCGCGTGAGCTGCGAGCAGGCCCAGACCGCCACCTACGAAGGCCAGTGCCAGTCCTTCGGTTGTAAATTGGCGCAACAGACGAATGCGAGAAGCCCCGAGGGCGCCGCGGACAGCGATCTCGCGCTTGCGACTCTCCGATCGAACCAGCAATAGACTGGAGATGTTTACCCATGCGATCAACAGGAGAAGTGCCGCACCGCCCAGTAAGGCGAGCAGGATCGGCTTAACATCGGCAACGAATGTCTCGGAAAGCGGTTTAACCCATGCGCCCTGGCCCTTGTTGTCAAGCGGGTACTGAATCTCGAGCTGACTGGCGATCGCCTTCAAGTTCGCCAGCGCCATCGCTTCAGTTACTCCATCTTTCAGCCGACCGATTCCGTACAAGTTATGGCAACCGCGATGCGTGTTGCAGTAGCCTTCTGCGCGGAGGGTTGTCCAGAATTCGCTGTCACCTTGCGGTGCGAACTGAAAACCTTGGGGCAAGACACCGATGATCGTGTAAGTGTTGCCACTCAGGGTGACGATCTCGCCGATTACATCTTTCCTTCCACCAAAGCGCTTTCGCCACGCGGAATAGCTGAGGAGCGCGGTGCGCGGAGCTTGTAGTTGCTCTTCTCCGTCGTGGAAGTCCCGGCCAAGAACTGGAGTTACTCCCAAAGTTCGGAAGAAGCCGCTGCTCACTTGTACGGCCGGAACAGGCTCGGTGCCGGAGGGTGTGCGCAACAGATAGCCAAACTGGTTGTAGGCGTCGAGCGAGGAGAAAACTTCGTTCAGCCTTTTCCAATCAAGAAAGTCGAAATAGGAGATGTTGCTGCGGGGAAACACCGCAGCTGTTTCGGCGACATCGACCAGGCGTGCTGGCTCTGCATAGGGAAGCGGCCGGATCAGCGCGGCGTCGACAAATCCGAAGATTGCCGTGCTGGCGCCAATGCCGATGGTGAGAATCAGAATTACAGTGATGGCGAAGCCCGGGCTCTTGCGCAGCTGGCGGAGAGCGTAACGAATATCCTGAAGCCAATTCTCCATATCCTCTCCTCACTCGTAGCGCAGGGCCGCCATCGGATCAATGCGGGATGCCCGCCATGCCGGAATCAAACACGCCATTGCAGCAACACCGGCGAGCAGCGCGACAGCCGTGAGATAAGTCAGTGGGTCGAAACGCGAAACGTTGAACAGCATGGTCGCAATTGCCCGGCTGACGAGCAAAGCCCCCGTAAAGCCAAGGAGGGCGCCGATACCGGTAAGCGTCATGCCTTGGCGGAAGACGAGCGCGAGGATGCTGCTCCGCGATGCGCCGAGTGCCGACCGCACTCCGATTTCTCGTGTGCGTTCGACTACGCTGCCGGCGAGGACTCCATAGATGCCACTAGCTGCCAGTGCCAGCGCAACCAATCCAAATGCCTCAAAAAGGATCAGCACGAAGCGCCGTTCTGCCGCCGACTGGGCCAGGAGCGTGTCCATGCGCGAGATCCGAACGATCGGCTGATCGTTGTCCACCGACCAAATCGCATTCTTGAGAGCGGGGACGAGGGCCGACACATCTCCTCGTCCGTGCACCACGAGGGAGAGTGTACGGTCTGCAAGGTTCCACTGCGTTGTGGTCGTGTAAACGGCGTCGGAATCATTTAATTCCAGCGACATCTGTTTCACGTCTCCCACAACGCCAACGATCGTGAACTCCGGTGTGCCGTTTCGTCCGCCAATGTGAAGGCGCTTTCCAGCCGGATCCTGATTGGGGAAGCGTCTCTTGGCCAATGACTCGCTGATCAGGACCACAGGCGGTGTGTTCTCTGTATCGTGCGTGTCGAGCAGACGTCCGCGACGTAACGGAATATGGAGCGTATTGAAGTATTCAGCACTCACTGCGTAGCGGTATACGGGATAGGCGATTTCGGGATCATCGCCTTCAAACTGCGCGCCGTAGCTATCCACGTCTCCGCTCAGCGGCAATTGGCTCGTGAATGCGGCCGAAGTAACTCCCGGTACCTGATGCACTGCCTCGAGAGCCTGCGCAAAAAACTGATTACAAACACGGGCGTCTTCATAGCGAAACCCGTTAGTCTGCACTTGCAGACTGATGACATTGGAGGCTTCAAATCCGGGCGGTACCGCAAGCAGCCGGCGAACGCTGTGAAACAACAGACCCGTAGTCACAAGGAGAAGCAGTGTCAAAGAGACTTCCGCCACGACAAAGGAGAGTCGGATCCATTGGTGGCTGCCGGCCACTCGCTGGGAGCCTTCCTGCAAAGATGGCTGCAGATCGCTGCGTGACACTTGCCAGAACGGAATGAGTCCGACCACACAACCAACTATCAGGGTCACAGCGAACGCGAACAGGAATACGGTACCGTTCAGTCGAATCGCGTTGATTCGCGGCAGGCCACTGGGACTCAGAGCCAGCAACAGACGAATGCCGAACTGCGTCACGAACTGTCCTACGATGCCACCCAGCACGGCCAGTAACAGACTTTCGGTGACCAGTTGCCGCCCGACGCGTCGTGGTGAAGCACCGAGAGCAACGCGCATGGCGATTTCTGCCTGTCGCTGTGCTGATCGCGCCAGTACAAGGTTGGTTACGTTCACGCAGGCAATCAGGAGGACGAGAATTACCGCGCCAAAAACAGCCAGCAGCGCTGGTTTCACGCCACGTGTGACATCGTCCTGCAGCAGGTTCGTCGTAAATCCCTTGGCCAGGGAGACGTAGCTCGGACGGGGAAATTCATCCACGGGAGTGCTGGCAATCCAGGCGAGGTCGCCTCTTGCGCGATCGAGTCGGACCCCTGAGCGCAACCTGCCGATCATGCGCAGATGGTGCCCCCATTCGCGCGATTGTTTCGATGAAACATTCGCAGAGTCGTACTGCAGCGGAGCCCATGCTTCCGCTGACGGATACAACACGTTCTCGAAAGAGGGGGGCATTACTCCAACTACCGTATAAGGCCGATCATCGAGTCGGATCTGCTGCCCGATAATTCGCGCGTCGCCCGCAAATCGTCGCCGCCAAAGCCCATCACTCAAAATCACAACCTTTGGTCCATTCAGCACATCGTCTGCAGGCTGGAAGTCCCGTCCCAATGCCAAGGGCACTCCGAGGACCCGGAAATACTCGGCACTCACGCGCTGCCCGTCGAGCCGCTCGGGTTGATTTCCGCTGCTAAGTGCGGGTTGCCAGGGCTTCATTACGGCCAGTGCTTCAAATGAGTGATTTCGCTCGGCCACCTCCCGATAGGAGTGAAAGGCCTGCGGAACACGTTCTCCGTCGCTTCCCGAATACCAGATCGTCATGATCCGATTCGCGTTCGGATAGGGGAGAGGCTCGAACAAAATTGGATTGAGAACGCTGAAGATGGCGGAAGTACCGCCGATTCCGAGGGCTAGAATGAAGATCGCCGCCGAGCCGAAGCCCGGGTTCTTCCGCAGCTGGCGAAATGCATAACGAAGATCTTGAAGCAGATTCCGCATAGAAACACTTTCAAGCGCACCGCAATGCCACGATCGGAACGACTCTGAGAGCGCGTAACGCCGGTATGAAGCAGGCCCAGCGCTTCAGGTCAGGTTCGCAAACCGCTTCACTCGTTGCGCAACGCAGTCACGGGATCAACCTTGCTCGCCCGATAAGCCGGAACGATGCACGCGACCAGAGCAACCAGAGCCAGCCCAGCGGCGACCGCGATAAATGTCGTTGGGTCTGTGGGCTTCACTTGAAAAGTGAGGCTTGCTACAACCCGTCCCATCGCGAGTGCCCCGGCGATCCCGATCGCGACTCCGAGCAATGTTGGTCTCATTCCTTCCACCACGACCATACGCAGCACATCAGTCACTCGCGCCCCGAGAGCCAGCCGGATTCCGATCTCTGGTACGCGCTGGCGAACGCTGTACGAGAGCACGCTGTAGATGCCGACGGCGGCGAGCAGTAGCGCCAATCCTGCAAAAACACCGAGCAAGAGCATGTTGAATCGCGGCTGCGACAGTGAATTGGCAACCACGTCATCCATGGTGAAAATGTCGCGAATGGGCATCGAACTATCTACCTGGTGGATCGCGTTTGTAACCGAGGAAACCATACTTCCGGGAGTTGTTGCGGTGCGAACCACCAGCGTCATCGGGAATGAATTGAAAGCCAAGCCCGCTGGCTCAGAGAGTTGCCCCAGTGGGACGTAAAGGGCTGCAGAAGGACGTGTCTGGTCTAGACCATCGAGCTTCACATCTCCGACAACGCCCACGACTTCACGAAGGTGTTCCGGAGAGAATGTCAGCGTAAGCCGCTTCCCAATGGGATCCTCACCGGGCCAAAAGCGGCGCGCCATCGACTCGCTGATCAGAATCGATGCCGGTCTGCCGTTCACGTCCTGTTCCTCAAAGTCTCGTCCGCGCAGAAGCGGGATACGCATGGCTTTGAAATACCCAGTACTAATCAGTCGGACATCAACCTCGGGTTGGTCCGCCATTGCAACTTCCGGCTGGCCTGCGATCTGAATCGGCTGGTGAGATCCACCCATGTCCAGGGGAATGTCGTCGACTACCCCCGCGGATTCCACGCCAGGCAGCGCTCGAACTCGCTGCAATACCTGCTCAAAGAAGTCGATCTGTTGCGCGGGCTGAGAAAACTTTGCGCGGGCCACAGCAGGCGTCATGGTTAAGACGCCGTGAGAGTCAAAACCGGGAGCCACACTCTGAAGTTGCTGAAAGCTGCGAATCATCAGGCCCGCACCGACCAACAAAACGAGTGAGAGAGCAACTTCAGCAACCACCAGGATCCTGCGGGTGCTGTGGCTACCTGAACTCACATCAGTCCGGCCCAAGCCGGTTTTCAGTGCCTGGTTGACGTCGGACTTTGCCAGCCGCATTGCGGGAAGCACTCCGGCGAAGATGCCAGTGAGCACCGAAATGCACAGCGTAAATGCGAGGACTTTCAAATCCAAGTGCACCGTCAGGGCACCTGGTATCTGATTTCCTAGAAACTTCAGGATTAAGTGCTGCCAGGAGGGTGCGACACTCAATCCGAGCAGCCCGCCGATGACTGCCAGCAAGACGGACTCGGTCAGTACCTGGCGGAGGACGCGCCATGTACTCGCGCCCAAAGCGGTGCGAATCGCAATTTCTTTCTGACGGCTGAACGTGCGGGCCAACGCAAGATTTGCGACGTTTGCGCAAGCGATCAGCAGGACAAAGGCAACCGCACCCAGCAAGACGAGCAGTGCGGGGCGAACATCCCGCACCAGGTCTTCATGGAGCGGCACGACCAGTGCACCCCATCCCTTATCGTCAGCAGGGTAGAGTTGCTCGAGACGTTGTGAAATTGTGTCCATCTCAGCCTGGGCTTGCTTCACGTCCACGCCCGGTCTTAGCCGCGCGATAACTACCGAGTGATGCTCACCGCGCACCGCACGTTCCTTATCGGTCCAGCCCATTGGAGTCCACATCTGGGCGAATTCGGGGAACCGGAATGACTCGGGCATCACACCGGCCACGAGATAGTTCTGGCCATCCATGGTGACGTTGCGGCCAACGATGTCGGGGTTCGCACCGAAGTGCTCCTGCCAGAAGCGGTAACTCAGCACGACCACATTCGTGTGGCCTGCCTGGTCTTCGCCAGGCGCGAAAATACGCCCATGCAGCGGCCGGACTCCGAGCACCTCGAAGAACCCGGAACTGACTGCGCTCGCATCTACCTGCAGAGGCTGCGCAACTCCGGTCAAGGACAGGCCGCGATAGTTGTAGATCGCCATGTGCTCAAACACGTGGTTGTCGCGCTGCCAGTCGAAGTAGTTCGCGGCGGAAACGGAGAACATGGTCATCCCCGGAAAGCTTTTTGCCGGCGGCGTGTGCCAGACTCGAACGATGCGGTCGGGATCCTTGAATGGAAGTGGACGGAGCAAGAATCCATTTACTACGCTGAAGATCGCGGTATTGGCGCCAATCCCGAGAGCCAGGGTCAGGACAGCAACCGCGCTGAACCCGGGACTCTTCAGCAACTGTCGCATCGCAAAACGGCTATCTTGAAAGAGGTTTTCCATAACAACCCTTCATCATTCGTAGCGCAGCGCCACTATGGGATCGATCTTTGCAGCTCGGCGAGCTGGGATATAACTTGCCAAGAGCCCAACCGCAACGAGCACGATGCCCACAACTCCGTACGTCAACGGATCAAGTGGGCTGATTCCGTAAATCGCGTTTGCCACGATGCGTGCGGAGATAGCGGCCAAGATGAGTCCTGCCACCATTCCCGAGATCGTCAGCACGCCACTTTCGCGAAGAATCAGTCGCAGAATATCGCGCGGCTTGGCTCCCATGGCGACGCGTACTCCGAATTCGCGCGTGCGTTGCGCAACTGAGTACGCCATCACGCCGTACAAGCCCATAGCGGCCAACAGCAAGCCGATCGCGCTGAGCAGGGTCAGCAGACTTGCGCTGATCTTTGCGCCATAGAGCGACGCTGAGATGTACTCAGTCATCGATTGAGCATCGAAAATCGTGACTGCCGGATCGATAGCGGCAGCCTCTCGACGTATCGCCGCAATGGCTTCATTCACCGACCCGGAAGTGCGCACGTGAAAGGTGAGGCCGTATTCAGGGCGGAAGACCTGGCGGATGGGAATATAGAAATAAGGTTGGGGGTTCTCAGTGACGCGATGATATTTGCTGTCTTTGGCAATTCCGATAATCGTGAACCACTGTCCCCAGCCGTGGACCTTGTGCCCGATGACATTGCGGTTGGGCAAGAACCGCCGCGCAAACTCCTGATTGACGATCATGACTCGCAGAGAAGTCGAATCGTCGCGCCAGTCGAAGTCGCGGCCCGCAATGATCGGAATCTTCAGCAAATCGAAATAGCCGGGCGAAACGAGGTCGCGGTAGATCTTCATGTTTTCGCTGGGGCCGGGAACATATCCTTCGACTTGAAGGGTCTCCCAGTTCCCGGCGAAGAAGCCAAGAGGGACGGAGTCGTCGTAGCTGACAGCAGATACGCCGGGGAATTGTTCCAGGCGCTCGCGCAAACGGCGGCAGAAATTGTCGGTCTGTTGCGCGTTGTAACCCCTAGTGGAGAAGTCGAACCGCGCGAGTGCGACTCCGTCAGGAGAGAACCCGGGATTGATGACGCGCGCACGCTCAAAGCTCCTGAGAAACAATGTTGCACCGACCATGGCAACGACGGCCAGGGCTACCTCGGAGACCACCATGAGTCCGCGCCAACGGTGTGCGTGAATGCTCGAAGCGCCGCTGCGTCCGCCCTGTTTCAGGGCATCACTGACATTCGCGTGCGAGGAATGCAACGCGGGCACCAAGCCGGCAAGCAGGGTCACGACCAATGCGAGCACTGCGGTGAAGCCGAAAACCTGGCTATCCAGAGGTGGCAGGACCATCACCGGCCAGGCGACGGCGGGCAGGAACCATCGCAGCGCCGCGCCGAGCCACTTCGCCAACATCAGAGCGAATACCGAACCGATGAGCGCCATGGCAAGTGTTTCGGTCAAAAGCTGGGTCAGCAAACGTCCGGACTTGGCTCCCAGAGCCAAACGGATGCTGAACTCCTGCTGTCGCCCGGTCGCGCGAGCCAAGAGCAGATTCGCCAGGTTGGCGCACACGATTAGGAGGACAACGCCTCCACTGCCCATGAGGATGGCCACAGTCGTCAGCAGCATCGCCTGCGTGCCAAAATGCGATTCCGAGAGAGGAAGAACAGTTGCTCCGACGCCCTGATTCGAGTCCGCATCTTGCTCGGCCAATCGTTTCGCGAATGCCTGAACTTCAGATCGCGCCTGATCGATGCTTACGCCAGGCGCCAGGCGGGCGAGCAATGAGAAATTGCGCGTGTTGCGATCCTCCAACATCCAGGTGCCGGTGTGGGTCAGCTGCCCGTACATGGTGAGCGGGATCCAAAAATCAAAGTCGAGCCCGGCATAACTGCCGTGGAAACTCTCTGGCGCAACACCGATGATCGTGAGTGGAGTTTGATTGACGCGAAGCGTCTTTCCGACGGCGGAAGGATCCAAGGAGTAATGCGACCTCCAGTAGCCGTAGCTAATGACCACCACCGGGTGCGAGTTTTGTGTGTCATCCCTCTCGGCAAGCGAGAAAAAGCGGCCAGCCTGGGGGTTGACACCAAACATGTCGAACACACCACCGGAAACCATTTCGCCCCAGGCGCGCTCCACATTGGGCGCTTCGCCAACGGAGAAGAGGTAGCCGCGGTAGGCAGTGACTGATTTGAGCAGACGCAAATTGTCGCGAAAATCCCGGAAGTCCAGATAAGAAGTGGTAATTGGTTCACCGTCAGGTGCTGTGTTCTCGATCGCCACAATACGATTCGGCTCAATCGCGCCGGGGAAGGGATTCAGCACCAACGAACGCAGCCAACTGAAGATGGTGGTGTTGGCGCCAATGCCGATGGTCATCGTCAGAATTGCCACCGCCGCAAAGGTGGGACGATTCCGTAAACTCCGCATCGCGTAGCGCAGGTCTTGAAATACGTAGGTCATTCGTGTCCCACTGACATCCCAGCGCCGCCGGTCGAGAATCTTTGTGTTAGGTAACGGCGAAGAAGCAATCAGGCAATCATGCGCTCACATCCGCCATCAACTTTTTCAGTTCCTCTTCGGCCACTACTTTGCCGTCGAATAAATGGACTTCCCGTTGCGCATGCTTGGCGAAGCGGGGATCGTGCGTCACCATGCAGATGGTTGCGCCATCTTTATGGAGGTCGGCCAGAAGTTCCATCACGGCCTCGCCGTTTCGTGAGTCGAGGTTTCCGGTAGGCTCGTCTGCGAGCAGGATGGAGGGCTTTCCGCCGAGAGCGCGTGCCACGGCGACGCGCTGCTGCTGACCGCCTGAGAGTTGCGACGGGTAGTGGCGGACGCGATGAGCCATGCCCACGCGCTCGAGTGCTTCCATGACGCGTCCCTTGCGCTCGGCGCTCGGCATGCGTTGGCGGTACGTGAGCGGCAGTTCGACGTTTTCATAGACCGTCAAGTCGCCAATCAGGTTGAAACTCTGGAAGATGAATCCAATCTCCTGATTGCGGATGCGCGCCCGCTCCGCAAAATCGAGGTTCTCCACTGGTTTGGTGTTCAACAAGTAGCGCCCTCCTGTGGGTGTATCCAGCAGCCCGATGATCGAGAGAAGCGTGGACTTCCCGCATCCGGAAGGGCCCGACATGGCGACGTACTCGCCCTTGTTGACGGTGAGGTGCACGCCAGAAAGGGCGTGTGTCTCGATTTCGTCGGTGTAGAAGACTTTGGTCAGATCGGTGATCTGAATGAGTGGTTGCCCATTGTCGGTCATGAATGATTCGCCTCGATTTTGATATTTAGTCCTGAAGCCGGATTCGGTCTGTATTGTCCCAGCGCGACATGTCGGAAAGAACGACCGTGTCGCCTTCATGTAAGCCTTCGATTACTTGGATCGAATTCACTGAAGCCCGTCCCACTTTCACGGGAACGCGAGTGGCGTCGCGGCCGTCGGAATCAAGCCTGAACAAACTGATCGTGCTGTTTTCCTGTCCGAACGCCGGACGACCCACGTACAGAACGTTATCCAGACGTTCCAAGTCGATCGTGCCGTCTACGCTCAAGTCGGGCCGAGCTCCCTTGGGCAATTCGCCCGTTAGTTTGACGTCGACGGTCACTGTTCCGTTTTGTACCGCCGGGTCGACGCGCATCACGCTGCCGGCAATCACCCCGTTGTGAGTGTCCACCGATGCGGGTTCGCCGATCTGAACATCCCGCGCCTGGGTCTCCGCAATCTTCAGTTCCGCCATCAAATGGTTGGGCTGAACGACTTTAGCGAGCATGGTTCCCGGCGTCACGTGTTGCCCAACGTGTAGCGGAAGTTCGACGAGAACCCCTTCAATCTTGGCCCGCACTTTCAGAGCCTCGAGTTGTTTTTGTTTCAGCTCTGCGAGGACCCGCATCTGGTCGACCTTGGCTTGCAGTTGAGAGAGTTGGGCCTCGATCGCTTTCCGCGTGCTTTCAAGGCGCTGGTCTTCGAGGCCGTTGCGGATCGTGAGTTCGTCGGCTTTGCTCTTCGAGGCTTTGTACGCCAGTCCTGAGATCACGCCGAGGTCGTAAAGCGCTTTATCTGTTTGCGACTGCAACTGCGTCTGGTTATAGTCCGCGTTGACGGTTGCAGCGCCGGCCTTCTGGTTCATGAGGTCGCTTTCCAGCTTCATGCGCTGGCTCTGATACTCGGCTTCGGCAGCCTTCCACTGGAGATGCGCATCGACAGCTGCCTGCTCGACGGTCGGGTCGGTCATCTCCACGAGGATGCTGTCAGGTTTTACAAGAGATCCGGGCAGCATGCGAATGCGGATCACGGTCGCTTCGGTCTCGGCGGGAATCTGAAGAACGGACTCTTGCGAAGGCACCAGCGATCCAATACCGCGCACCTGGCGCAGCATCGAGCCTCGCTTGACTGAATCGGTCCACACCGTCCCGCGCTCGACCGTGGGTGCGGCTGGGCGCAGGCGGTATACGAACACGGTTAAGACCAAAACCACCACCGTTATTGCAGACGCAATGGCAATCTGGCGTTTGCGTTTACGTTCCTTAAATTCTGGCCGGGCGATATCCATCACACCGGAGGTGGCAACTTCAGTGCCAACGAGGGTCTGCGGCAAATGTATGAAACCAAAGGCGATAAGTAAAAGGAGGTGGTTTCAGCGAGATCCGGAATGTTCGCTGGGAGATTGCACTGTCCATTGCTGGACACCTTGCTGATAAGCCGAACCGCTGCACGCCCGTCATCGCCTGAAGTGGTAGTCTTGGCTCGCCAGCAGAGTCCGCGGCTATCTACGTGAGCCCCATCGAACCATCGAAGCCTGAGGCGCACCGGTTGCACCGGTACACTAGCATTAAATCGTCTTTGCTATTTGCAGTGCCTGGCGTTCTTGTGACGGGCTTCGTAACTCTGATCTGCTTCGGCCTGGGCGCTAGTTTCGCGATTGCCAGCTTTTGCTATCTCATTGTTGTAGTACTCCAGTCTTTAGCCGGGGACTTCCGGTCGTCTGCGGTGGTTGCAGTTGTTTGTGCTGCGTGGCTCGATTTCTTTTTCATTCCGCCATTGTTTTCCTTTCGGGTCTCGGATATCTCTGACACGCTCGCCTTAATCACTTTTCTCGTTGCGGGGTTGGTCGTTACCCGGTTGGTGTCGCAGACCCGAGAAGCGGGAGAATCCGAGCAAATGCAGCGACAGGAGATGGCACACCTCTATCATGTCGCGCGAGCACTACTCTCTTTGGAACCCGGAACTCCAGCCGGCCCGGAGCTACTAAAGCCTTTTCACACTCATTTTGGTCTGCAAGCCGTGTGTCTGTTCGACGGCGAGAGTGCTCAGCTTCATATGGTCGGATCGTCCAAGAACAACCTTCCCGACAAGACGCGAGGCGCCTATATCGAAAGGAAGAATTTCGAAGACCCAAAGTCAGGATTAGCCATTGGACTCCTGCAGGCGGGAGGCAGGACAACCGGTGCAATCGGGTTCGAGGGCCTTAGGGATCTACACGGAACGGCTGGACCGATAACTGCGCTTGCGACCCTGATGATTGAGCAGGCCGCCGCCTTTAAGCGCGCCAGCCATGAGGCCGCAAGAGCAGAAGCCGAAGTCTTTCGAGGTGCGATATTGGATGCGCTGGCACATGAATTCAAGACTCCATTGGCTACGATTGTTGCGGCCGCTGGCGGCCTCGAGGCAGCAGGACCATTGCGATCAGAGCAGAGACAGCTCGCCGATGCGGTCGAGTCCGAAGGTTTGCGCCTGGAACAGTTGACGACTCGTCTGCTCCGCCTCGCCCGGCTTGATCGCGAAGAAGTGCACCCCCAGATGGATCTGCTCGATGTTGGCGAAGTCGTGCAGGATCTGGTGGAGCAGTATTCCCGCAGATGGCCGGATCGCCATGTCCATCTGGCTGTCGCGCGGGAGGTCGCGACTGCCGGGGATAAGGATCTGCTGCGGCTAGGCATTGGGCAACTATTAGACAACGCCTGCAAATATTCGCAACCTGGGGCGACGGTCAGAGTCGCGATAGAAGAGTCCTCGTCCCTGGCTTTCGTCGACGTCTGGAACGCTGGGACTCCCATTCCCGCAACTGAACGCGAGCATATTTTCGAGCGGTTCTACCGAGGCGCCACCGCACAGATACAGGCGCCTGGATCAGGACTGGGGCTTTACGTCGCTCGTAAGATTGCTCTTGCGCATGGCGGTTCGGTCGAACTCGAGGCTTCGAATGAAGGCCAGGGAGGCGTAAGATTTCGCTTTACGATACCCTCGGGGAAAAGCGAATCCAAGGATGGCTCCACAGTTCAAAGCACTGGTGGTGGATGACGAGCGGACCCTCCGCTCCGTCTTGCGCACCTGTCTGACTGCCCGCAGCTTCTCGGTGGAGGAAGCTAGCAGTGCCGAGGAAGCCCTGAGACTCCTTTCCCAGCAATCCTTCGACATCGTCTTATTGGACATAAACATGCCGGGCATGGGTGGATTGGAAGCTTGTCGCCGTATTCGCGAGCAATCGACGCGGATCGGAATCGTGATGGCAACTGTGCGGGACGCGGAAGCCGACATGGTTCGTGCCCTGGAGGCTGGCGCCGATGACTACATCACAAAGCCCTTTCGATTTGGAGAGTTAGTGGCTCGGATACGCTCGGTACTTCGCCGCAGCGACCCCGATAAGGCACCTGCGACGGTACTGCGCATCGGCACTATCGAAATCGATTTTGACCGCCGCACCGTGCATCGAGCGGGCGACGAAGTTCGACTGAGCCCTACTGAATTCGATTTATTGGCACTGCTGATGAAAAATGAAGGGATGCCCCTTACGCATGCGAAACTTCTTGGTTCGATATGGGGGACCGAATACCGCGACGAAGTGGAATACCTGAGATCTTATGTCCGAGCCCTGCGCAAGAAGATTGAAGACGACCCTTCCCGGCCCAAGTACATTCTGACGGAACCGTGGCTTGGCTATCGCTTCCAAAATCCGGTGGACCACGAGAATACCGACTCTGAGCAGTGACGATGCGCGTCGGTCTCACGGTATCGCTGTCCTATCGCCCACTAACCACCTTCTATCCGACTTCTTGTTTGACAGGACGAAGTAGAATCCGCCATAGGCTCCCCACACAAGTGCAATTGCCAGAGCCAGTAAAGGTTCTTTCTTTGTTCCATAGCCCAGGTATGGACCGATCATGTAAAAGGCCATGCAGGCAAGATTCGCGATCAGTCCGAAGATTGGAATTACAAGGTGTCGCGCGAAACGGAATTTCGGGTGCTTGTGATAACAAACCATGCAGGTGATGCAACTCAACCTGTAAAGCAGGAATGTTCCGAAGTTCGAGGCTAGCGATACGGTCAAGAAGGTGTTGGGAAGAGCAGCCATCTTCTCGTGAGTGGAATATCCCCAACTTGACCAAAAGCCGTGCGGCAAGGCCTGAATCGAAGAGTCGGATGGCGCTGCACCATCTCCGAAATACACCGCAACCGTGATACAGCCGACCACCGCTGAAATGGCTGCGAGCGTCCAGATTGCTCGATGGGGAGTGAGATTTTTCGAATGGAGGACACCAAAACCTTCGGGTGCTTCCTGGTCTTTTCCCATTGCGTAGGTCACACGCGCGCCCGTGTTAATACAGGACAGAGTCGTTCCAATCAGCGCCAGAAAGACGGTCGCGGCCTCACACAGCATGAAGATTCGGCCGCGCCCTGGCCCGAACAATGAGTCTCCAACCATGATCATCATGTCGCCGATTGGAGCGGCCGAGGCAGCAGCGCTCTGCATGGAGTAGCCGCTGTTCAGAAAGTAGTTGGCAGAGAAATACTCAAAGAGATAACAGAAGGCACCCTGCACCAGCAGCGAGGTCACGACCGCGATGGGCACATCACGCCTGGCATTTTTCGCCTCAGCGCCCATGGATGTTACCGACTCAAACCCGACAAGAATCAGAATCGCAATGGTTGCTTGCACGAACATCCAGCCGAAATTGTGCATACGCAGGACAGACGTGCCGTTCGGGTGGGCAAGAAAGGCTCCCGACGCATCGTTGGAGGGATACGAAACCCGATATGGAACGGGTCTTCCGTTGGTATCAGTTGCACATTGAGGAGTTCCGTCCGGGGAGCGCACGATCGTATCGGTCGCGTGGCCGTTCCCCACCGATTTTGTTGTCGCAAACTCGCAGGAATAGGCTGCACTGGTCTGTGCATCGAACTGATAAGCCACGCTGCCCGGTGCGTGGCTCAGCCGGTAACCGAGAGCGAGAACTGCGAAGACAAGCAGGGCGCTGATTTGAATGACGTTGATGGCGAAGTTTACGGTTGTTGATCCGTTGATTCCCCGATAGGCAATAAACGAGATTCCAAAAGCAAACACCGCCGCCACGACCATCATGAAGGCGGGGCCGGGATTCGAAGCGCTCATGAATCCAGGCCACAATGTCCCGACCAGATACCCGGAGATCACTCCGATGACTCCCACCATCACCCCGGGATAGACCCAATAGTAGAGGTGCGAGCCCCAGCCCACGATGAACTTGGCCAACCGGGCATATGGCCAAGTCTTGTCATGGTTCAAGAACGCTTGCTCGGCGAAGTAATATGAACTGCCCGTACCCGGATACAACTTGGCCATTTCCGCGTAGCAAACAGCGGTCGCAAGACATAGAACAAGGGCCAATACAATACCGCTCCACATGGCTGGTGTGGTTTTGCCATAGGCGGCCTGCCCCGCGAACGTAAGCCAGAGGAATGCTCCCGGAGCGATCAGGGCCATCGCATTCATTGTCAGGCCGGTTAGCCCGACGGTCTTCTTCATGTCATGCGCTGGTGTGTTTGACATCTGTTTTTCGCTCTCTTCCGGTGATTCTCAGTTTGTGGCTGACGCACAACTCTGAAAAACTTCGAGCAGCATGCGAGCATTGTTCGGCAAAGCTCCAGCTCCGAACAAACCGAACTCGACCTTCGGCGCTGTGGGCAATATTGGATGCGTGAAGCGCACAAGCCTGGAGTTGCACACGAACTCGTTCGGCAGTGCGGCAATTCCAAGCCCGGACTGAGTCGCGGCAAGGATCGCATCGAGGCTCGTGCTTTCGAAGGCCACGCGCCACTCGCGGCCGCTGTCACGCAAAGAATCCAGCAGACTGTTCTGCCAGGGACACTCGCCTTCGAACAAAACCAGAGGCACAATTCGGAACTGCTCGATCTTAAAATTCTCAGGCGCCGCCCACTCCAACTGCAGGTGAAATCTTGCCACCGGATCGCTATGCATCACGGACGGTTCAGCTACCCCCAGATGAAGCTCTCCCCTCATCAGCAGGGCTTCGAGTTTGCTCGGAGGGGCAGTCAGGACGCGCAACTCCGAGTGCGGCTGAAGGTTCTGAAAGCGGCGCAACGAGGGACCCAGTCCCGCCATCGCAATTCCGTTGCTCATGCCCAAGGCAACGGGAGTCTGTGGACGAGCTTCCCGGAATTGCAGCACAATCTCATCATTTAGATCGAGCATCCGGTTGGCGTGCTTGACCAGCAACTCTCCGTGAGTCGTCAAACCAGTTCCATTTCTGCCTCTTGTGAGCAGCTTCTGGCCAACGATCCTCTCAAGTCGCAGCATCTGCTGACTCACTGCCGGTTGCGTCACATCGAGCGCGGCCGCGGCCTTTCCCATGCTGCGGCACGCAACTACTGTCGCGAACATACGCAGCAGACTGATCTCAAGATCTTTACCCCGTGCCGATGCGATCATGCATTCCACTCCGCGTGTCAAACTCCAACTGACAGTAGAACCAGGCCTCTAAAAAAGTCGTGAAAACGGCCATTAATAATTCGACTGCATCGCATAGCTGATTCTTATTGAAGAATGCGAATCGACCGCATGCTCTGAAACTCCTGCGCATTCAGGAGACATTTCTTCTTTTATGCATTCTTCACGACAGGGGCCGTAGGATCGTGCCGAGAACGGTACTCTAACGGATTGACTCCGCGATGGCGGTTCACCGCCTTCCGTGAGTCGCCGTAAAATAATAAGGAGGATTCTTACGAACAATTTATGAACCCTTTGCACGACATTGATGTGGACTCGTGTGGAATGGAGACAGGAGTACAGTCATGAGTTTCCAGCCACGGTTGAGTTTTTATCTCAGTGTTCTGCTTCCTTTGCTCACCGTGGGAGAAGCAAAAGCTCAGAAAGTTGAAAAGCCTGTGTTTCGGACGAGCGCCCAAATGGTCCTGGTGCCTGTCACGGTCACAGACCACAGCGGCAAGACCGTCGAGGGCCTGCGTGCAGACGATTTCAATATTCTCGACAATCAGAGATCCCAGAAGATTTCATCTTTTTCCAGCGACGACGCCCCCTGTTCTGTAGGTCTGGTACTAGACATCAGTGGCAGCATGCAGCAATCCCTCAGCGGGACCAAGGAGATCGCCCAGGCCTTCTTCGGAACGGCGAATTCGGAGGATGAATTCCTGTTGTTGACGGTCTCAACACAGCCGGCAGCCACGGCTGGATTTACTAGCGATACTGCGGCACTCGAAGAGAGCATAGAGTTAGCCCAGCCAGGCGGACTGACCGCGCTCATCGACACCGTCTATCTTGGTCTGAGCCGTATGCGGGAAGCCCAGTTGCCCCGGCGAGCCTTACTGATTCTCTCTGATGGGATGGACAACCACAGCCGATATTCCGAAAGCGAACTGATGCGAGTGGCTCTCGAAGCCGATGTTCAGATTTATACCATTGTCATCGACAATGGCTCGGCCAGCATCTCAACCGGCCAAGCACCATACCGTCCCAGCCTCATCACGAAACCGTGGGATCGAGCAGAAGAGCGCCAGGGACCGGAAATGCTCCAAAAGCTTTCGGATCAAACTGGCGGCCTTTACTTTCGAGTAGGCACCATTGCTGAGGCGAAAGAGGCAGTGATCAAGGCGGGGCGAGCTCTCAGAGATGAGTATGTGATCGGATATCATCTTCCGAATTCTGGCCCATCCGGAAAGTGGCACCGGATTCGTGTCAAATTGAACGCCTCCAAGGCGAATGTCCACGCCCGCACGGGATATTACTCGTACTAGGGAAGCGAAGTCAGCACGACGGTAGAACCCGCCGCGCCTTTTCCCAGTGCGCTGAGGGCGTTACACTTGCAACGCCCCCTGACCTTACGTATCAACGCCTTAAAACAGATTCCACAGGAACTGGTTGTAAACCTCATGGTGGAACTGGACTTCTTGAGCTTTTACGAAAGTGCCCAAAAGTCGGGGACAACGATCAGCCGAGGCCTGCTTCAGATCAGCATAACGCCCCTTCACATCTTCTCCTAAGATAGTGGAGATCCACTCGGCCTTACGAAAATTGTCCAAGGCGTCATAGATGTTATCTGGCAAATAACGTTCAGCCTGGCGAAGGTTCTTGATTTTCGCGGTTTCGCCATCCAGACCGGTTTTAAAAATCGAGTACATGACCATGTAAGGATTTGCGTCGGGAGCCACGGAGCGAACTTCGACGCGCATCGACTTCTCGTTGCCGATCGGAATACGGATCATCGAACCGCGATCTACCGGCGAAGCCTTGATCTGGTTCGGAGCTTCAAAGTGCGGGTCGAGGCGGCGATAGGCATTCACGCTGGGATTCAAGAGCAGGCAAATATCGTTGCCATGGGTGAGGATGCAATCGAGGAACGCCCAGCCCATCTGGCTGAGCTTTTCCTGGCCCTTGGCATCCCAGAACAGGTTCTTTCCATTTTCGCTGATCGAAACGTTCGTGTGCATTCCGCTGCCATTCACGCCAACGACCGGTTTCGGCAGGAAAGATGCGGTTAGTCCCATGTTGGTCGCTACTTGTCGGCAGATCAGTTTGTAGAGTTGGATTTGATCCGCGGCGGCGACCACCTCGCCATACCCGTAGTTGATTTCAAACTGCGAGGGAGCGACTTCCGGATGGTCCTTTTCGTTCTGGAAACCCATCGCACGCTGCACTTCGGCGGTGGTGTCGATAAAGGTACGCAACAGATCACCGGGCAGCGAGTGATAGTAGCCGCCGGTATTTACATATTCGAACTTACCAGTCTCGTGATAACGGCGTTCCGCGTCGGGACCTTTGAACAGAAATCCCTCAATTTCATTTGCTGCATTAAGGGTGTAGCCCTTCTTCTTGTGCAGTCCCTCTGCGAAATCCTTGAGAACGCCGCGAATATCGCCCGAGTAGCGGGTGCCGTCCTTATCGATGACCTCGCCGAAAACCAGCACCTTGCCGGGTCCGAATACATCAGCCGGCCCCCAATAAAAAGCAGACCAGTCTATACCGAGACGGAGATCGCTCTCCCGCTGTGCGGTGAAGCCGCGAATCGATGATCCATCAAAGGTCAGGTTGTCGTAGCTCTTCAGCAGAAACTTCTTGTCGTAGTCGAGCATATGCAACCGGCCTTCCAGATCGCTGAACAGAACGGTCAAGGCCTTGATGCGCTTTTCGTCTTTTAAGTACTTCAGCCGGTCTTCGCGAATCTTGTCGATGCCGACGCGATTCCTGCGCTGTTCCTTGGCACTTAGGTTCAACTGCTCGAGTTCGTCGTACGAAAGAGCAAGAAAGTCCCGCAATTCTGTCGACATTAGTCTCCTTTTAGTGGTTGGCCCCGGGATTCGAGACCTTACGGTATGACAAGATGAACGAGGATATCTTGTCGCTGATCTGCCTGCCAATACTCCAATCCCATGAAAAATTTCAATCGCGGCTATAGCTTTCCATAATGTCCTGATGCCTGGAACAAAATCAGCCTGTTTTGAGATCAGTCGCGTGGAAGTACCAACTCCAGTTCGGCGAGTGTCCAGCAGTGTGTTGCAAGGCTGAAATACGCGGTCAGACGCGGCATTAGTCGTGGCGTGGATGGAACCATCCCAGGATTCCTGCGGCCTACCGCTCATCTGGCGAACAATTTCACTTATCGGACCCATAAATTTTTGTTTTAAAAAACAAACTTTCGATGTGCTGTAGCAGAAGTATGCGTTGGACTGTAACAGAGCTTCGTAGCTAACTTCGCGGTGCGGGGTTCAGCACACGCGAAGGTTGGCCTGTTATACCGCACGGTCACCCTTTATACGCACCGACAAAGAGGGCGAGAAACCAATGAAAAACCTTCTCCAGTACAGCACGATGATAGGCATGGCCAGTATCTTGTCGCTATCCATCGCTCAAGCACAGGATCGGACCAACGCAAGCGCGGCTCCCCCGGGCACCGGTGGCGCCACGCAGCAGAGGCCAGTGGATGCAGACGCCGCTGGGAAAGATACGCAGAAACCGACTTTGCTGGCGCAAACCGCAGACCCTGCCGCAGCGCCGCAAGCTGCTGCACTGCAATCGACCGCTCCAGCAACGCCTGCAGATCCGCCGCCAGCAGCCGCGCTTCCAACTCCTGCCATTACCGGCCCCCTGTCCGGGCTCCCACCCTTCACGTTCGAGGCAGGGCCCATGGGCAAGATCTCCGTTAATGGCACTCTCAGCGGCCTGGGAATGTGGACCGGAAATTACGTAGCTGGTGATAAGGCGGGACAAGTGGGTCTAAGTAACGGTCAGGTGTTTATTCAAAAAGCCGATGGTCGCTTTCAGTTCTATCTGCAGGCCGGCGCTTACAACATCGCGGCTCTAGGGACACCTTACCTTGAGACGGACAAAACCATAAGCAAACTCTTTGGTCCGATACCGGTCGCTTTCTTCAAGGTGCAGGCAGCAAAGAACACCTCAATCATGGTGGGAGCGCTGCCGACTCTGATTGGTGCCGAGTATACCTTCACCTTCGAGAACATGAACGTCCATCGCGGCCTATTGTGGAATCAGGAAAACGCGGTTAATCGCGGAATCCAGATCAATCAAACGTTGGGTAAGTTCACCGCGTCGTTCAGTTGGAATGATGGTTTCTATTCCAACCGCTACTCGTGGCTGTCTGGTTCGCTGGCTTACACGAAAGGCCCCCATACGTTGGCGTTTGTTGCCGGCGGGAACTATGGGGAGACTGCGTATCAGACTTACGCCACACCCGTGCAGAACAACAGCACGATTTACAACGTGATTTACACGTATCTGAAGGGGCCATGGATTATTCAGCCCTACTTTCAGTACACCAATGTGGCCACGAACCCGAACATTGGCGTCGTGAAGGGTGCATCGACGACTGGCGGAGCAATCCTTGCGAGTTATGCGTTCAAGCATGGCTTCTCACTGCCCGTACGTTGGGAATATATCGCCAGTTCAGGGAGTTCCACGGACGGATCGGTCAATCTCCTATATGGGCCGGGCAGCAATGCTACGTCGATCACTGTAACGCCAACCGTTCAGCGGGGCGGATTCTTCGTTCGTGGAGATTTGGCGTACGTTCACGCCAGCAATATCACCCCGGGTTTCGCATTCAGTCAGACGGGCGCGAACCAGAGCCAGCCGAGGGCCATGGCTGAGTTCGGCTTCATTTTTGGTCACAACACGGTTGAGAAGTAACCGTGGGATCGTACGCGCGACCGCAAGAGAAAGATCGCCTGCAGTCGCGGCCGGTGCAGGTGCTGGGATTGATGGCTGGCTCTGGCGGGTTGCTGGCCGGCTTGTTTCTTCTGGAGAGGGAGCCTTTGTTGGGTGTGCTCGGGATGCTGGGCGCAATGGCTCTGGTGCTGGTTTCGCTGGCGAAGCTCTGCGATGGCAGCAGAGCAGAATGAAATCGAAGACGATCATAAGAGGAGAATATCGATGGCAGAGAACAATAGCGAAATGAAACAGACTTTGGGGCTGACTGGCCTGACGATGAATGCGATGGCGCTCATCGCTCCCGGCGCGTTTCTGTGGCTCACGTTCTTCGGACAGGCCACTGCGGGCGCAACCGCACCGGCCATGTGGATCGGCATTCTGTTCGCCACCGCGCTCTGTCTTGCTACCGCGGTGTGTTATGCGGAAATGGCAAAGCTGTATCCTGGAACCGGCAGCTCTTATTACTTTGCCGAGCAGTCGTTCCTCAATCACGAAAATGCGTGGCCATACGCTCGCCTGGCGAAGTTCATTGTAGGCTGGGGGTCACACCTCTATTACTGGATCTACCCGGGCGTAATGGTGGGTGTCATCGGGGTCATTTCAGGCTACCTTGTGGGGACGCTCTGGCCGAATTTCATGAGCGCCAGCAATCCCGGCCCGATGTTCATGATGGCGGTGGCGATCATCTTCTCGTTTGCAGTGGCCTATATCGCTCATCGTGGGGTCAATGGTTCGACTACGGTGAACATCGCAATCAATGTGATTCAGATCAGTGCGCTACTTTTGTTCTCGGTTGTGGCCCTCAACTACCGATTGAGCCATCCGCCAGGCAGTACGGCCGCACAGTTTGATTCGCAAACCAGTGCGTCTTATACCTATGAGTTCGCCACCACATCGCAAATGGTGAACGGCCAGGCCACCGATGTTATCGTGCGCGATTCCAACGGGATCCCGCAGTCCAAGCTGGACGCCTCCGGCAAGCCGGTTCCATTTCACATCAGCTATCCGGAGCACGATGCCAGCGGCGCTTTTCTCTCGCATCCGGACGGCAAGTCAGTCATTCGAATGCACAACTTTGGCTGGATGTTCGTGCAGGCGACGATTGCCATCCTGATTCTGGTTGGATTTGAATCGGTCACCGCGATGGGGGGGGAAGCCAAGAATGCAAAACGCGACGTGCCCATCGCTGTGGTTACGTCGTTGCTGGTCCAAGGCTGTTTCTGCTATCTGTTCGAGTACTTTGCAGCGAACTACGTGCTCAACAGCGGGTATACGATGCAGAACGCAGCCGCATCCGCCGCGCCCATTGGGGATCTGATGATATTGGTCGGCGACACCTTGTTCGGCCCCGGACACGGACGCATCTTCATGCTGGCCGAGGCCGCAACTGTCTTCCTGGCCTTGATTGGAACCACGCTTTCCTGCATGAACACTGGAGCGCGTGTCACCTATGCGATGGGTAAGGATAAAGAGCTACCGGACTCTATGGGAGCACTGCACTCGACGAACTTGACGCCGCATAAAGCCATCTGGTGGCTGGCCTCAATTTCCGCCGTCGTCGGTTGCATCACGGTCGTGATGTACTTTGGCGACGGATCAGCCCCAGCGGATTCTGCTATCCAAGCGTTGCCGCACGGGTTCTGGTCCAGCGTCGGGTACCTGACTCACGACAAGATGGCGGCACTGCCAAACTCCTTTCTAACCATGACGCTGGCATCGAATTTCGGAACATTCTTGCTTTACATGTTGAGCTGCGTGACATGTGTTGTATGTTTTCACAATCACCCCAAGTTTAGTTTTTTCCGCCATCTCGCAATTCCGGTATTTGGCCTCCTCGCTAACCTGGCGTGCATGGTCTTTTACATCGTGGGACCATTCATGGGGTACGGCACCAAGATGGAGCCGTTATTGGCGCTAGGGATCGCGTTAGTCTGGGGGATCTATGGCGGCATCTACTTCTTTCGGGCCAGCAAGGCCGCGGGCCGAACCACGCTTGTCGAAAACCGGGTACCGGCAGCTTGATGAGTTGACCGCTCCATTCGAAAATCGGCAACATGGCCTGGAAGCGACACACTCGCTCCCGGGCCATTGCCGCTTTTCCTGCAGGTTGCAAACAATGGGAATCGAAGGAAAGCTGTGAACGTCTTTTCCTATGCTCGAGGTTGATTTCGCCCAGCTTTCGGATCCGGGCCCCGTTCGCCCGCGTAATGAGGACTATCTTGGCTACGTCCGGCCGTCCTCCCCGGACCAGGTGCGCTCGCATGGCTGGCTGTTCACCTTGGCGGATGGAGTCGGTGGGCAGCGGCAGGGAGGAGTGGCCTCGCGGGCTGCGGTGGAAGAGGTGCTTGGCGGTTTCCGCAGGGCGCACGCGATGGAATCCCACGGCCCGCTGCTGACTCGTCTGGTTCAGGCGGCAAATGCCCGTATTTGCGAGACGGAAGCGTTAGCAGGCCCAGCCGGCGCAGGAATGTCGTCCACGATCGTGGTTTGCGCACTGCGCTTTGACCGGGCCACGATTGCCCACGTCGGGGATTCCCGTTGCTATCTGATCCGGGATTCCAAGGCCCGCGCCCTCACCAACGACCATACAGTTTCGAACGAACAGCTTCACCTGGGCATCCTCTCCAAGGCCGAGGCGGAGGTGGCCAACACACGGCACGTTCTGAGTCGTTCGTTAGGAAGCAATTTGTTCGTCAAGGTTGATGTCACCGAGGTACAGGTTCAGGCGGGGGACGTGCTTCTGCTTTGCTCCGACGGTCTGCACGGGGCGGTCAGTTCCGATGAGATCGCACGCACCGTGAGCCGGCGGAGTGAGTTGAGCGCTGCGGCGCAGGACCTGGTTGCAAGTGCGAACCGGCAGGACGGCAGCGATAACGTCAGCGTCCAGTTGATCGCCGTCCGCGGCGTCGAGCGAATCGGCATGTACCGGGGCCGACCGTATAAACTCCACTGATCCAGTTTGCGCATAATCTTTATGAATTCCTTTCGCCTCTTCTGGCATGATGAAGGCGTACCTGGAACTCAACCGAATGTCACCTCTCCATCCCGGCGATCAACTGGATCACTATCGCATCGAGGGCCTCGTGGCTCGGAGTGGCATGGCGTCGATCTTTCGCGGCACCGACCTGAGGAATGGACGGCAAGTTGCCATCAAGGTTCCTCATCCCGAGGTGGAAAGCGATCCCGCCCTGTATGATCGCTTTAAACGTGAGGAAGAGATCGGCAAAACCCTCGATCATCCCGGGGTCATGAAGGTCTTCGTCGATGACGATCGCAGCCAGGTCTACATGGTCATGGAGTGGGTCGAAGGTCGCCTGCTCCGGAAGATCCTCGATGAGCAGCACAAGTTGCCGATTGACCGGGCTGTGCAACTAACGCGGCGCATCCTCGATGCCTTAGGTTACATTCACGATCGCGGTGTCGCGCACCGTGACCTGAAACCCGAGAATGTCATGGTGGACGACAACGACGCTATTAAGCTCATCGATTTTGGTATCGCGGCCAGCAGTAAATCGAAGCGCCTGACTTTTGCCAAGCTCTCACAAACGATGGGAACGCCCGACTACATTTCCCCTGAGCAGGTGAAGGGAAAGCGTGGCGATGCGCGTAGTGATTTATATGCCCTTGGCGTCATGCTCTACGAGATGTTGACCGGGAAGGTGCCGTTCACGGGGGACAATCCGTTCCTGATCATGAACGATCGACTTCTGAACAACCCCATGCCCCCGCGCGAGATCGATCCGGCCATCTCTCCACAACTGCAAGAGACCATCTACCGCGCCCTGGAGCGTGATCCGAGGAACCGCTACCATACCGCCCGTGATTTCGCCTGGGATCTGGAGCATCAGGACCAAGTCGGCGTAAGCGACAGGGTGGAGCTGCACGACTGGAGAACCCGTCGCACACCCTGGCCGAAAAAAATTCTCTTCTACGTCGGGCTTGCGCTGATCCCGGTGGTAATTTTCGGGCTGCTTTTGTACGTGGCCAAGCACAGCTAAGGGGCAGTATCAGTTCCAGCGCTGGGAAAACTCGTCGCTGTGCACGACAAATTCAGGATAGGCCCCGGCCCCCAGTTCGTAGAGGTCCATTCCCTGCCGTTCGCCCTCTTGGTCCACGCGCTGCGGATAGATTTTGTTTAGAAGCCAGTTGAGACCATAGGTCAGTGGCAAGACAAAGCCGAGCAGGGTGGAGACTCCCGCCAATTGTGCCAGGAATTGACCGCTCTGTTGTGCGTCGGAAACGCAAACTGCCAACAAACCGAGGATGCCACCGACCGCATGAACCGAAACCGCACCTCCCGGGTCATCGGTGGCCAGGCGCGATTCAAGCAGGTCAATGATGAAGAAGATCAGCGCGCCAGAGATGGTGCCAATCAAGATCGCGGCCGCTGGTTTGAGGAATGCGGCCGCTGCACTGCTAACAACTAACCCTCCGATCCATCCGTTAGCCGTAAGCGAGGCATCAGGCCTGCCGAACCGTACCCGCGTGACGATTGCAGTTGTGAGTCCGGAAGCAACAGCGGAAAGCGTTGTGTTTATTGTGATCAGTACCAGCTTCTGGTTCATGACGCCGGCAAACAGAAGCGCGCCCGCAGAATTCAGTGCAATCCATCCGATCCAGGCGGCAAAACAGCCCGCAAGAACGAGGATGGCGTTATGTCCCGGGATAGCCGCAGGAATACCGTCGTTGGAAAACTTTCCGCGGCGGGGACCCAGAATCCACGTAATCGAGAGTGCCGTCAGCCCGCCAACTGCTTGAATCGTGCTCGCGCCTCCGCCGTCGACCAGGCCGCGGCCGAGCCCGCAGTTCGCCCCGAGTTGCGACAGCCACCCTCCTCCCCAGACCCAATGAGCGAAGAGAGGATAGGTCCAGCCTGCCAGCAGTGCGGACGAGGCGCACGCCGCACCAAGCCTCCAGCGATCTGATCCTGCGCTCAGAGGGATGATCGCTGCCAGTCCCACGCTGAACATTTGCAGCAACACGACCAGGGACTCGGTCGACAGATCGAGCCTCAGACCGCGCAGGAGAAACGGTTCCGCGGCAATCCAGTTCCAAGGCCTCGCCCCCATCAGAATGGAATGACCCGATCGGCCCACAACACCTTGCCAGGAGAAGCCCACCGCTACATAGAAAAGGGCGCTTACCCCGACCACACAAAGCGATGACATCATGACATGGGCGGCACTCCGACAACGGCCGAGCCCGGAATTCACCAATGCCAGACCGGCGCCTGCCAAAGGCACCAGCAGAATCAAGAGAAAGCAGATGATCGCCTCGTTTGGGGAAAGAGAAGGAATTGGCAATGTTCAGTCCCTTTCGAGTTCCAGGGCACGATGAGAGCGGACGGCGAAAATAAGCCCAAAGACCTGAACGGCGGTTCCGGCGACAACGAAGGCGGCCCTCGGCCCCGGAGAGTTCAGCAGAAAGAGTGCTGCTGTGACGATTACCCATCCCGCCGTCAGCAGAAGAAATCCCGCGATTCTCATGTTTGTTACACCTTTGCTTAAGTACCGCACCTACGCTACGTTGACGTAGTTCATCGGTCCAATCGAAATTTTTAATGACCTCTAGAAACTGGAAGGCCAACGCGCTGTCCGGGCTTCCTGCTAGGATGCAGAAAACCTTATGCGAAATCTTGTGAGTCAAATTGTGACCAATCGAAGCGGTGCGCTCATAGTGCTGGCAACGGCGGCTTTCTTGGAAGCATATGGTGACTCATGTTTTCAGTCAGGGCTGTATCGTTCCCGGGGAATCGGGCGCTTGCTCATTCTTCTGCTCGGAGCAGTTTCCCTGAGCGCCTATGGGCTGGTGGTCAACATTCCCCGATGGGATTTCGGAAGACTGCTCGGCGTCTATGTGGTCCTGTTCTTTCTCTGCGCACAGATAATCGCGCGTGTCAGATTCGGTCAATCACCCAGCCTGGCCGTCATCGCTGGTGGTGTCTTAATCACAGCGGGCGGACTGATTATCACGTTTTTAGGTGCGTAGTGGAGAGGGGACTGTCGCAGTCCTCCACTACGGGCAAGACAAAGCAAGTGGTGACTCGCTTGAAACAGGTGGCGCCGTGATTGGCGATTAGGGCGCTCCCCTCAGTAGTCCTCTGCCACTCCAACAAATCAAGGCGGTGGGTGTCAGTCGCGTCACAGGGGCGAGAGTTCGTCTTCTCTTTCTTCTTTAACCTGGCGACCGAATTTTCTCTCCAGGAATTTCCGTGCCAGGTCTTGACCTCCCAAGCCAAACGCAATCGCCAAGCCCAGCATCGCCGCACCAAATACACTCGCGAACGCAATCAGCATCGTCTGTTCCGCCACACCCAGCACTTCGAACACCATTGAGAGTGCGAAGATCATGATGATGATTCGAACCGCGATGCTCAACATCCGTGACGACCGAAAGTTTGCGTTGACGGCCGCCAGCAAAGCGGCACGAGAAAAGAAGCTGGCCGCCACTAACCCAAAAAACAGAATCACCAGCGCTACAAACAGCCGAGGAAGGAAAAGGAAGAACCGCGAGATATATTCCTGCAAGCCTGCGATCCCCAGCACGCTTACGCCTAGAAGAACGAAGCCAATCCAGGCGACCCAGAATACAAAGCGGCTTACCAGTTCAGTGGACGAAGGTAGAGCTGCCTGATGCAGTAACTGCGTTGCCCCGGCGTTCTCCGATAATTTCGAGAACTTGGTCAGCCGTAGCAGACTGCGCGCCACTAACTTCAAAAGGTAGGCGATCACCCATCCAATCAGAGCAATGACGAGCATCACAATCAGCCGGGGTAAGTAGTGAACAATCTCCCTGGCCATCTGCTGAAAGGCTTGGGTCAATTCGTTAACAATGATTTCCCGCATGGGCTCCTCACTTTCCATCTGCCCAGATTTCGAGCAGGTATGGCTTAAGTCGTTCGAAGTCGGCGCACAGGGACTCCTCACGCGTTTCGATCTCTTCTCCGGGGCCATCCCGGTTTTCGGTGATAAACGTGAGACTTCTGCCCCGGTACAGAGGGACCAAGGCCTGAATAATGTGGTCGCGGCTGATGGTGGATTTGTGATACGAGGCAGCGAACTCAAATACCGTTCTGGTCCACAAGTCTGCCGGATACTCGAATTCGTCGATACCGAGAGCCGCAATCCGCTGCAACTCCGCAAGCAGGGAAGGAGAGAGGATTGCGCCCAGGACCGGCCCTAATTGCGCCACTCCGCTTGAGAACATTTCCAGCAGGCGCTTTCGATTGATGCGTGCCGTTTCCTGGGTGACGTCGATGGACGTTCCCACAGTGGGCACGGGTTGTGATCCGCTAATCGTACTCCAGAATGGAAAGTTACCATCCAGCGATGCGAACAGTGCGCCAACCGTCCTTCGCATTGCGGCGACCATATCGTGAGAACTGCGCGAGGAAGGCGGCTTGGCCCCAAGGAACGACTGGCATACGCGATACTTCCCGGTGAGAGCGAATATGGTGGTCGAGATTTCAGGGCCCATCCTGCTCCAGTCCTGATTCATGATTCCACCACCCAGGAAGTCAGTACCGAGACGGCCTGAGATTGCAAACTCCGATCCGTAGGGCTCCCGGATCCGGCTGCCATAGATGGAGCGAGTCATGGGATAAAGCAGGTTTCGCACCAGGGCTCCTTCGAATTTTTGCCTTTGATAGATGGGGCAAACCAGGTCGAAGTTGTCGTAATAGGCTGGTTTTGCCAGACGTTGCAGCCAGTCAGGCTCGATCGTGGTTGAGTCCGGAGAGATGATTACGCAGGTTTTGGCCCGCAGCAGATCAGCCCCTGCCAGGATGGTCTGAAGTGCCTTGCTCGGATCGGGTAACCGGGCGTAACGCACGCTGATGGAATGCAGGGTGCGTAGCGCGTAGAGTTTGGAATTGCGGCGCAGGTCATCAATCGACGCGTTCGTTACCAGTTCGGTAGTGCCATCCTGCGATCCGCCGTCGGCATTGATGATAGCTACTCGTTCGCGGGGAAAACATTTCAGGATTCCGGACTGAATTGCCCCGATGACTGTTCCAACAGTTTTAGCATGATTGTGAGTGGACAGGCCAACGACGATATCCACCTCGCCCACATTGATGAGTTGGCGAAGAAATTCATCCGTCAGTAGATTCTCTTCGGCCAACTCGACCTCCCAAACGACGCATTCAGCGATTGGATCTTCGTAGCGCTGTCCCAGATCAGATCTTTCGCAGCCGAAACCAAAAGAACTGATAGGGCCCCATGGTTAGAAGGTACGGCAGATCGCCAATGCGAGGAAAGATATTCCTGCCAAACATCTCAATCAGGATGTTTCCCTTATATCGGCGAAGGTCAAGTTCGACCGATTGTGCCGCACTTGAGAGATTGTTTACGACGAGGATTGTCTCGCTGCCAAGTTGGCGCACATAAGCCAGTATCCGGTGGTTGGCAGGATAAAGAAATTCGATGGATCCCGATCCAAAGACTGGAGTCGAGCGCCGGGTTGCGGTGATGTGCTGCATCCAGGACAAGAGTGAATGGGGCGTGCGCTTTTGAGACAGCACGTTGACAGATTGGTAGCCGTAGACCGGATTTGAAATCAATGGAGAGTAGAGTCGTTCCGGGTCAGCGTTGGAAAAGCCTCCGTTCCAGCCCCCGTTCCACTGCATTGGAGTCCTTACTCCATTGCGATCGCCAAGATAAATATTGTCTCCCATGCCGATCTCATCGCCGTAATAGATGATGGGCGTTCCGGGCAGAGACATTAACATTCCATTCATCAACTCCATGCGGCGCCTGTCGTTATCGAGTAACGGCGCCAGGCGCCTCCGAATGCCGAGATTCAATCGCATGGCCTTGTCGCGCGCATAGATGTCGTACATGTAGTCGCGTTCGATATCAGTCACCATTTCCAGCGTCAATTCGTCGTGATTGCGCAGGAAGAGGCACCACTGACAAGTGGCGGGAATCTCTGGTGTCTGCTGCAGAATCTCGGTGATGGGTTTGCGATCCTCCAGGCGGAGTCCCATGAAGATCCGAGGCATCAGGGGAAAGTGGAAGGCCATGTGAAACTCATCGCCATTGCCAAAGTAGGGACGAAGGTCGGAGGGCCATTGATTCGCCTCTGCCAGAAGCATCGCGCCTGGGAAATGTTCATCGACTCGCTGGCGCAGCTCCCGGATGATGGCGTGGGTTTCCGGAAGATTCTCGCAATTCGTGCCCTCTCGCTCAATTAAGTAAGGGACGGCATCCAGGCGGAATCCATCGACACCAAGTTCGAGCCAGAACTTCATGACGTCCCACATTTCTTCCCGAACTGCGGGGTTGTCGTAGTTCAGGTCGGGTTGATGACTGAAAAAACGGTGCCAGTAATAAGACTTGGAGATGGGGTCCCATGCCCAGTTCGACATCTCGGTGTCGAGAAAGATGATTCGAGTTCCGCGATATTTCGTGTCGCTGTCACTCCACACGTACCACTCGCGCTTCGGATTGTCTCGGGAACTGCGAGATTCCTGGAACCACGGATGTTGATCGGAGGTATGGTTCAGCACCATTTCGATGATCACCCGCAGGCCACGTTCATGCGCTATGGAAAGGAAGCCCTTGAAATCCTCCAGAGTTCCGTAGCTGGGATGAACAGATCTGTAATCGGAAATGTCATAACCATCATCCCGCAGCGGGGAAGGGAAAAACGGCATCAGCCATATCGCATTGACGCCAAGTTCCTGCAAATAGTCCATTCGTTGCGCAAGGCCTGCGAAGTCACCAACTCCGTCCCCGTTGGAATCGAAGAAGGTGCGCACATGCACCTGATAAATGACGGCATTCTTGTACCAGCCGGCTTCGCGCTTTGGGGGCAACGAATTCCTCCACTTAAGGCCTGTTACCTGTGCAGAGTGGGCATCAGTAGAATAGCAGCGTCAAGGAATGAAGCCGCTGCAGATCTCTTTGCGACGTCAACGATCGTAGATTCTGACCATTTCGTGCAAACGCTGTGCAAGATCAGGCGTCAGTGCCCCCGGGCTGAAACGCCAACGCCAGTTTCCTTTTGCGGTGCCGGGGAGATTCATGCGTGCCTCGCTGCCCAAGCCGAGCACATCTTGAAGGGGGATGATGGCGAGATCGGCGACTGACCCGAGAATAGTCCTGATCATGACCCATTGAATCGGTTCTTCCTCCAAATTGAGATAGGCACGGGCAAATGCTCGCTCTTCAGCAACATCCTCCGGGGTCCGGGTACTGTCTCTTGCGCCCGAACTGTTCCACCACCCAACCGTGGTGTCGTTGTCGTGTGTACCGGTGTACGCCGCCAGTTCTCGCGAATAGTTATGGGGGCGGAAAGAGGGTCCCTGCGGATCTTTGCCGAAGGCGAACTGCAGGATCGCCATTCCCGGGAAGCGGAATCTCTCGCGGATGGATTCCACTTCCGGAGTGATCACTCCCAAATTTTCAGCGATGATCGGCAGATCGCCGAATTCGCGCTCGAGGGCGGCGAAAAAGTCCGCACCCGGTCCTTTGACCCAGCGTCCATTAATCGCCGTCGTCGCGTCGCCCGGAATTTCCCAGTAAGCCTCGAATCCGCGGAAATGGTCGATGCGGACTGCGTCGTACAATTCCAAGGCTGCACGGAATCGCTCGATCCACCAGCGATAGCCGGTTCGTCGAAGCCGGTCCCACCGGTAAATCGGATTACCCCAGCATTGGCCTGTTGCGCTGAAATAGTCCGGAGGAACTCCGGCAATCTTGAGTGGCTGTCCATCGTCGGAGAGTTGGAAGTATTCCCGGTTTGTCCAGACGTCGGCGCTGTCGAGAGCGACGTAGATCGGAAGGTCTCCAATGATGCGAACCCCGGCTCCGTGTGCGTAGGCTTGTATCTCTTTCCATTGGCGAAAGAATTCGAATTGCCAGTACTGCACCGTGCGTATCTCTTCTGTCAAACGACCGCGCGCGGCTTTCAGCGCACTCAGTTCACGTTGCGCAATGTCGGCAGGCCACTTGTTCCACGCAACGCCGCCGTGTTCTTGCTTGCAGGCCATGAACAGGGCGAAGTCCGGCAGCCACGAGGCATTCTTTGCGCAGAATTCGTCAAATGCGCGACGGTCTTCCCCCCTGCTTTTTAGAAATCGTCTCGCAGCTTTGTTCAGCGAGTGAGTTTTCCAACGGATCACGTTCCCGAAATCAACTGAGTCCCGTGGGAAGTCGGGGATGCCGGCAAGATCGGAGGCTTCCAGAATCCCATCTTTTTGTAACTTTTCAAGACTGATCAGGAGATGGTTGCCCGCATACGCGGAGAAGCACTGAAATGGCGAATCTCCATAGCCTGTGGGGTTGAGTGGAAGAACCTGCCAAAGTTTTAGCCCGGCATCTTTCAAAAAATCAACGAACGCAAATGCGCCGGGACCGAAATCACCAATGCCGTGTGAATTGGGAAGGCACGTGGGGTGAAGCAGAATGCCGCTGGCTCGAGGAAATCGCATGCTGAATCTTCGCTTCACCCACCCTTCAATAAGGATAAATCACGATCCCGGCTATGCTGCTGTTAAGTTAAACTGCTCGTCATGACTGGACCGAGTAGCGAGAACTCTGAGGCGTCAGCCTCATCATCGGAGACGTACTGACACGGGACAATCTCACTCAAGTTGAGGTCACTCGCCGCGAGAGATATCAGGTGGCCGCGACGGCCTTCGTGGTGCTTTTCTGGATCGTTGGCGTTTCCCTTTGGGGGCTGCCGTTCTTCTATGATTTCATGGTTCAGCAGTTTGGTTGGACGCACGCCCAAGTCACATCAGGCAACGCGCTGAGCAAACTTGTCGTCGGGCCACTGTTCGGTTTTCTGGCTGGCTGGGTGGTGGACCGTTTCGGCCCTCGTCGTCTCATGATGCTGGGCATTCTGATGGCAGCCACCGCTTTAGTTGGACTCGGTTGGGCCTCGAATCTCGGCTTCTTTTACTTCTTCTATTTCTTCAATGCGCTGGGTTATGTCTGCGGTGGCCCGTTACCGAATCAGGTGCTATTGACGCGATGGTTCGATCGATCGCGCGGAAAAGCGATGGGTTTCGCCTACCTTGGGATTGGCATCGGTGGAGCAGTTGTGCCGTGGATATCACACGCCCTAGTCCAACGTTTCGGATGGCAGACCGGCTTACAGATTCTCGGCCTGTTGATTGCTGCGGTGTCGTTTCCGCTTGCGGTGTTGCTGAAAGAGCCATCGGATACGAAAGCAATCTCCGTCACGATTGAGCCTGGGAGCCCGAAAGCGGCGTTTCGGACGGTATCTTTTTATCTTCTGACGCTCGGCAGCATGTGCTCAATTGCTGCCGTCAGTGGTACGCAGCAGAATCTGAAGCTTTACTTGAGTCTGGATCGACGTTTCACCCAGAGCGAAGCTGCGGGCGTGCTCTCACTGGTTTTGACTTTCAGTATTGCGGGCCGGCTGCTGATGGGATGGCTGGCTGACCGAATTCCCAAGAAATATGTAATGCTGCTAACGTACCTGCTCGTCGCCGCGGGGATTCCAATGCTCTTCCTCCAGAATAACCGGCCACTCCTCTGGGCGTCCGCAGCGATCTTTGGCATTGGTTTGGGCGGCGATTACATGATCACTCCACTCATGACAGCCGAACTCTTCGGCATTGAAATTCTGGGAAGATTGCTCGGTGTGATCCTAACCGCAGGTGGGATTGCGGAAGCGACAGCGCCGTGGGCGGTGGGCCGCTTGCGTGACGTGACTGGAAGCTATGCCAGCGCGTGTTTTGTTCTGGTGAGTGCCGCGCTACTTGGTGCACTTGCGGTTTTGGCTTTGCCGGAGCGAAGGAGAGTTGCGTGAGTAACAGATCAATCCTTCGCTTGGGTACCCTTAAGGGTGTTGCGGGCTTTCAGGCTCATCTGCGTTCCTTGGATCTCAAGATTCCCTGCGATTCCGAAATCGCCACCGGACCAGAATCGCCATTGCGCGCACCTCTGATCCGTGGTCCATTCAGAATCGGAAATCGCATGGCTGTGCAGCCCATGGAAGGTTGGGACGCCACAGCGGACGGAGCGCCTTCAGAAAATACGATGCGCCGATGGTGCCGCTTCGGGCGCAGCGGCGGCAAGCTGATCTGGGGCGGAGAAGCTGTAGCTGTCTCTCATGAAGGGCGCGCTAATCCGAACCAACTTCTGGCCTCGGCGCGAACTCAGCAGAAGCTCGCCGAGCTGCGAACTGTTTTAAGAAATGAGCATATCAAGACGACCGGTTCCGATGCCGGCTTGCTGATTGGTCTGCAGTTAACCCACTCGGGCCGGTATTGTCGTCCCCACGAACACACACGCCCCGAGCCCCGTATTCTCTATCATCATCCTCTGCTGGATCGCCGGATGAATCTGCCAGCCGACTATCCTCTTCTTTCAGATCACGAAATTGAATCGATCATCGAAGACTTCCATCGTGCTGCGTTCATGGCTTGGCAACTCGGTTTTGATTTTGTGGACATCAAGCACTGCCACGGCTATCTGGGGCATGAGTTTCTGAGCGCCTACACCCGGCCAGGACGTTATGGTGGAACCTTCGAGGGCCGCACCCGTTTTTTGCGCGAGGTCGTGCAGGGCATTCGCTCGCTTGCTCCGGAATTGCACATCGGTGTCCGACTCTCCGCGATCGATACCGTGCCATTTCGATGTGACCCAGAGCAAAACAGCAACGGCAAGTCTTCTATCGGAGTGGCGGAGGGCTACAAGGACCTACTTCCGTATCATTGGGGCTTTGGGGTGAATCCGCTGGATCCGACGGATTCAGACTTGAGTGAGCCGGCCCGATTTTTATCTTTGTTGGAGCAGCTTGGCATTCAACTCGTGAACGTCACCGCTGGCAGCCCTTATTACAATCCGCACGTTCAACGCCCGGCCCTCTATCCGCCATCCGACGGGTATCTGCCACCAGAAGACCCATTACTCGGGGTTGCCCGTCAAATGGAAACGACACGCGAGCTAAAGCGACAGTTCCCCGGCCTGGTCGTGGTTGGATCGGCATATACCTACCTGCAGGACTTTTTGCCTTATGTTGCACAGGCCGCTGTTCGCGAGGGTTGGGTCGATTTTGTGGGTCTCGGCCGCATGGTCTTGAGCTATCCCGAGTTGCTGTGGGACGCGACGCAAGGTAACGAGATACAGCGCAAATATATTTGCAGGACCTTCAGCGACTGCACGACCGCGCCACGCAACGGGCTGCCTTCCGGTTGCTATCCACTGGATAATTACTACAAGGACTCGCCGTGGGGAGAGAGACTGAGGATCTTCAAGCAGTGAAACAAGCTTCTCGGAATGAGCCCGGCCAAACGGGCTTAGGAATGACAGTCGAGGATTTGCTCATACACCAGCAACCACGACGAAACGTCCAAGGCATCGCGGCTGCGCTGCTGCCGTATGAGCGCGACGGACGAATTGCCGTGGACGCGTTCGCGGAACGGCTGGCTTCCACTCACCGGGCCGGGTTGATGAATGCGGTCAACATGGACACCGGTTATGTGAACTATTTGAGCGATGCCGAAAAGCTAGATGTGCTGGCCTGGACTCGGCAAGCATTAGGGGATGGCGTTCCTTTTGTCGCTGGCGCTTATATCGAAAATCACTCCGGCGACGACATTGTCGCGCTCTATCGCCGTGAGATCGATGCAATCGTTCGTTTCGACGGTATACCCATCCTGTTCCAGACGGCACACTTGCGCGGAGAATCCCCTGAAAAGATAGCCCAGATCTATCGCGACGTCGTTCGAGGCTATTCCCATGTGCTGGTCTTCGAATTGGGTTCGATGTTTGCTTCCAACGGTGAAATTTACGGACTCGAGACAATCCGGCGTTTAATGGACATCCCGGAGTTGAGAGGTATGAAGCACTCCTCTCTGAACCGCCTTGCGGAAATTGAACGTCTCATCCTGCGCGACAGACACCGTCCGGACTTCCGCATCTACACGGGCAACGATCTCGGTATCAACATGATTGAATACGGCTCGGACTACCTGCTGGGGCTGGCCGCATTTTGTCCTGAGAAATTCGCTGAGAGAGACCGTCTCTGGAAGGCCGGAGATCCAGAATATTACGCGCTCTCGGACGTACTCCAGCACCTGGGAAATGTCGCGTTCCGAGCCCCCGTTCCCGCCTACAAGCATTCTGCGGCCGTGTTCTTGAACTTAATCGGACGCATCCCCAGTGACCGGACACATCCCAGCAATCCGCAGCGTCCGGCTTGGGAATCAGAAATCATGACGGATTGCGCGCGCCGCTTATGTCTCGTTGACCTCCACTAAGTTCTTTTACGTTGCAGAGTGAGCGCGTTGCCCCAGTTCAGTGGGCTCTCCGCTGCCGACGCCTCGCCTGCGGAGAGAAGGCTTGAAAAGTGCGTTTGTCTTGCTTGCCGGCAATAGCTGTTACGCAGAGCTTTGGTTACAATGAGCAACGCAGAAGAGCGGGGTGGGGATTCCTGTGGGGTACACTGCGATGTTGCTTCGCTAATCCTTCCTTCCCGCTCGAGATTCGCTTTCGCGCACTTGTAACTTGTGTCCCGCGTGGCCGAGCACGTTGCACCGTGAAGTGCGACTCTCGCAGCACAGGAGCGTGAAATGGCCGACGGACCGGTCGTGAGTTCCACAGTCGTCCCCGTTGACCTGCTGGGGGAAATGCACATTCTTTGGATCACCGGCGGACTCGGCTGCGATGGTGAGAGCATTGCGATTACTGCGGCCACGCAACCGAGCCTGGAAGACGTTGTACTCGGCTCCATTCCCTGGATTCCCGCGATCAAGTTTCACAATCCCGTACTTTCCTATGAAGTCGGGGATGACTTTCTGAAGACGTTCTATCTTGCCGCGGAAGGCAAGCTTGAGCCATTCATCCTCGTCATCGAAGGCTCTATCCCCGACGAGACCAATAAATCTGAGGGCTACTGGAGTTCCTTCGGAACAGATCCGCAAACCGGACAGCCGGTAACTGTCTGCGAGTGGATCGATCGCCTGGCGCCGCATGCCTGGGCCGTGGTCGCCGCCGGCACCTGTTCGGCGTACGGCGGAATTCATGCCATGGAGGGAAACCCCACCGGGTGCATGGGATTGCCAGATTACCTTGGTTGGAACTGGCGATCCCGAGCAAGTATTCCGATTGTGTGTATCCCGGGATGCCCAGCGCAGCCCGACAATATGATGGAGACGCTGCTCTATCTCTGTCATATGGCCGTAGGCCGTGCTCCCGCGATTCCGCTCGATGAAGCTCTGCGCCCAATCTGGTTGTTCGGTGCCACTCTTCACGAGGGTTGCGACCGTGGCGGATATTACGAGCAGGCGCAATTCGCCGAAGAGTACGGTTCCCCGGGCAGTGCATCGTCAAACTTGGCTGCTGGGGCCCAGTGGTGCAGTGCAACGTGGGCAAGCGCGGGTGGATCAACGGGATGGGAGGCTGCCCCAACGTCGGCGGGATATGTATTGGCTGCACGATGCCCGGCTTCCCCGACAAATTTATGCCGTTCATGAACCAACCTCCGGGCTCGCTGCTCTCTTCTCATGCTGTGCAGAACTATGGCAGGGCAATCCACGCCTTGCGCCGCTTCACCCAGGCCTCGCTGAATAAGGAGCCGAGTTGGAGAGAGCACGCTTCGCGGAAGCACGTAGGGTAGCTCGAATACAGGGAAAGGATTTGCAATGAATCCCTCCTGGCAAATGTGCGCGCGACATAAGAGTAGTTAATGGCGAGCTTTTCTTTTTTTGGGTCATAGTCTGAGAGTAATATGACTCTCAGATCACCGGAGGCCCACATATGCCAGAATGCCTTGTGCCAGAATCTCTCAGCGATTTGGAGCAGGAACGCGCTAATGTCCTGGAGCAGTTCCTCGGCTT
>Ga0335077_10000583_pt1 | contig 41236 bp, 28 predicted proteins | sample Lox_Sample_31_FD_207151 | JGI IMG/M metagenome (GOLD analysis project Ga0335077, IMG submission 207151) | Soil microbial communities from Loxahatchee National Wildlife Refuge, Florida, United States - Lox_Sample_3.1 | ecosystem: Environmental > Terrestrial > Soil > Wetlands | place: USA... | reverse complement strand
GGTCAGGGGCGAGACCGTCAAAGCTGCCACTTCACGGTTCTCATCGTCGACGAGTGCAAAAAAAATCGAGAACTGAGGTATTGCACTAGGGTTCGATCATGGGGATCGACGATGCGAGTTGGAGATCAATCATCAGCTGAACGCGCCGATCCAACTGGTAGAAGAGCGCTGTACTCTTAGGCGACAAAACCTTGCCGAAGAGAGGAATATATTTCTTCCTTAGCTCAGCAACCGATTCATCGACACTAACCCACTGGTTGACAGCGCTTTTGGCCTCTGTATCGGATAGAGTTCCCTGGGTGTCGATGTACTGTTTGATCAGCGCGTACTTTGTGCCGTTGAGCTTTACCAAGTCCGAAACGTATTGCTCGTAGACTGGCCAAAATTTTTCAGCCTCGGACTCGGAAAGCTTCATGTTGGCGGCAATGATCTGTTTTCTCTGGGTACGAATGTCTTTGCGCAACATCTGGATATCTTCGTCGGAAACGGAAGGGGAATTGTCGGCCACGGGCCTGGTCGTTATCTGAGGGCTGGCATCTTGAGCTGCCACCCTTCGTGCAAGCACACAGAACGAAATCAGGAATAAGGAAACAAAACACACGTTGCGTCTAATCATGACGCTCCTTTCGCTAGAACATTTTTGGGAGACTAGCAGTGCGAGACCGACAGGCACCACTAGGAGAACTACTAGAGCGTTGAGCCATCGGGACACATTGATGCCTAGGGCTTATCCGCAGCACCGATAGCGAAGAGTGATGTGTCCGTTGAGCAGGTTTGCCGTCATAGGTGATACGCCGGCACTACCCCACGGATCGAATCTGATAGTAAAGACAGGTGACAGTTCGCTTGTCCCCCTTCAGAATCGCCCCGGTAAGAGGAAGAATACAGCCTTGCTCTTTAGCGGCCTGACCGTCACATTTATCAAGCAGTTCTGCTTTGGCATTTGGCTTACGCTTCCTTTGACAGTCTGTCTGGCTGTGGGAATCACCCTATTGGGGCAGGCCGTTGGAAGGCAGGAGGGATGGTCACGCTTTGACAGTTTCTACTGGTCGTTCGTCACAGCAACTACAGTCGGCTATGGGGACATCAAGCCGGCTAAACCGAAATCGCGAGTCCTTTCCATCATAATTGCCTTTCTGGGGCTCACACTATCGGGCATCATTATTGCCGTTGCGGTACAGGCTGCCACCGCGGCTTTGAACACCCATCGTTGATGCGAATTATTCTGCCGAAAAACAGCCGCGTGACGGTTGCCACTCCGCACGCGACGTTTGCACCAGTGCAATCACAAACGTCTGCCGACATTTTGTCGTGGTTTCTCTTTGTCCGAGATGCCTATGAAGCTTTGCCGGTCGAAGCATAGGCCCGATAAGCTCCCGGAATTCCAGCGTCCAGCCATGCCATAAGGAGTTTGTATCCGACCGATAGGATGATTGCGCCCACGAAAAGGCCGATAAGATTCATCGTGATAAACCCACCAAGAACCCCTAGAAAAATAACCGCCAGGGGAACCTTGCTGCCGCGTCCCAGCAATATCGGTTTCAAGACGTTGTCCATGAGGCCCACCACGATGCACCATATCAAGAACATCACCGCATGGCTCGTAGACTGAGTCGCGAACGCGTAAAGCAATGCCGGAACCAGCACTACCACGCCAATCTGCAGAACCGCACCCACCAGGAAAATAACTGCCCACAAGCCCGCTCCTGGCAGCCCAACGATCCAAAAACCCAGACTGGCAAAAATGGTTTGAATCACGGCTACGCCCAATACTCCATTCGTGACGCTTCGGATCGTGCTGGTTATGAGTTGCTCGAACTCAGGGCCCTGCTCATCGAAAATGCGACCGAACAGTTTGTCGGCGAACCGTATCCTCTCTTTGCTGGTCGCCAGCAGAAATCCAGCGAGCAGGACAGCAATCACGAACTTGACCAGCAGGCCGCCTATACCGACAGACGCGGATACTAGCGCGGGAATGCGCTCCCGAATCTGCGGAGCAACTCGGCTCACCGCCTCAGATATGTCGACCGAGGCTAAACTCCAAAACTCCTTCAGTTTCTTGCCGACAAGTGGCACTCTGTCGAGATTCGCCGGTGGGGGCGGAATCTTCAGTTGCCCCGCCTTCAATTGGCTGGTTATGTTACTGAGTCCATCGGCTAGTGTCCCCGCGAGTAGTAGCGTGGGCAGGAGTATCAGAACCAGAAGCAGAACCGTGCAAAGCACAGCAGCCCACATTTCGCGCCCGCGGAGAACATTTGTGAGCGTCTGATAACCAGGGTAGATTCCGACGGCTATGATGATTCCCGCGATGAGCAGGTCAAGGAATGGACGCAAGAGCAGAAAACAACTGACGGCGATAATCAAGAGAAGACTCATCCGAATAAATACTTCTCGCGCGCGAGCGATGTAGGTTTTATCTTCGATGGAAAATTCAGTCATCATCCGGTGCCTGCCCTTCCGCGCTCCGACGGTTGCGCAACCCAACCTCTCCTCGTACGACTCCCTTACCAGTCTGTAACTTGACTATCCATGCTGGAACTGGGAGAAGTGCCAGTGCTCCGCTCAAGCCAAATGTGGATACGGGCCGATGTTCGCGGACGGGGACTGTGCGGCGTAGCAGTTAGAGGCCGTAACTGTTAAAAGTCAAAATCTCCGTCTATGCGAAAAAGACGACCGACGGAGTTATAGAAGGTGCCGTACTGAGGCGATGCGTCATTTTGTTGAACATCTCTCGGGTTAGCGTGGTTGAGAACATTGAGGATGCTCAATCCGGCCCGGAACTGGATGCGGTGCCCACGGAATTTGAAGTCAACTGGGTACTGGAACTTCACGTCTAAATCCAAAAAGGTGGGGAAGCGCCCCGCTTCATTACGCTTGCCGACATAATTCCAATTTTCATCGAGCTTCGAAAAAGGAAACCCTGTGTGGACGTCGAGCGTGGGGACAAAATCAACTTTGTAAGGCAGTCCGAACACTCCCCAGAAGAGGCCGCGATTCGGAGCGTCCGATGAGAGTATCCCGTACTGATTCGGCCGGATGAGAGGGTATGGGAAATTTCCAAAAAACTGGTTGTAGTCGTTCAAGTCGCCACGCGCTTGCGAACGCAGAAAACTCGAAAACAAAGTGTTACGTTCAGCGAAGCGCCATCGCAGCATCCACAAGAACTCCCGATAGGAAGACCGGCCAGAATTCAGCAATTGTAGTTCGCCGGTGGAGCTGACTTGCACGGGATTGGCGTAAAACTCGCGGAAACCACTCCTACTCTCATATCCGAAACGGAAAAGCAGTCCGCGCCCCAGGTCCCGATCAAACTGGACGGTCCAGCCTAAACTGTACGGAACCTGCAACCGACCATCCACAGTTGCGATCTCGTGCGTGAAGGTCAGCGGGCCGCCCAAGATGGTGGAGCCGTCACCCGCGAAGGACGTGACGGTTTGCGCCGGGAGCGTGGGAAACAGTGCGACGTTGAAAGGAATCTTGTCGTAGAAAATGCCAAAGCCGCCGCGAATCACAGTGCGTTTGTCATGCGTGGGGGCGAAGACGAAGCCAATCCGCGGCGCAACATTCCATGATCCCGGCGCTAGGCTGTCGCGATCGATGCGGAGCCCCAGATCCAGGCTTAGCGTCGAACTGATCTGCCAGTTGTCCTGCGCAAAGATTGCAGTTTCATTACCGGACATGACATATGCCGGGCCCACGTCATAAACGATCCGGGACGTCTGAGACTTGTCTTCTCGCAAGATGTTCACTGGTAAATCGCTCACCGTGCCGCGGTAGCTGGAGTTGGTGTAGGCATAGCCGACAGTGAAGAGGTGCTGCCCTCCGAACTCCAGAGGATGCAGGTGGAGTGATTGTGCCCACTGATATAGGCGCGTCCTGCGTCGCTGCTGCTCGAAGAAGGTTCCGGAATTCTGTTCCGGATAAAGGACCATTTCTCCGGGGCCGGGATCCGCAGGGAAAACGTGAATATCGAGCCTCTTCGCGGAGAAAAGCGATTGCACGAATCCGCCATTCCCCAGGATCCAGCGCTCCGTGGCCGATACGAAGAAAGTTCTCTGGCGCTGGTCTGCGGTCACGGGCTGCGGATTGAACGTATCAATATTGGCGAAATTCGTATTGCGCGGATCGGTCGTCAATACCGTCGTGAGTTGATGATGGGGGGCGGGCATCCAGTCCAGTTGCGTGTAGGTGGTCACGCTTTCCACCACGCGAACATTATTCGGGTCAGGCAGCGATGGCGTCCGGACGGTGTCGTATCCGACAGCCAGCGATTGGAACAGGTACAACTTGCTGCGCTTCAGAGGACCGGCAAACGTGAGGTGGGGTGATGCACTCTCGACGCCTTGGGTGTGGTAATTGATCCACCGAAACCGGGGAATGGGATCCTCAAATAGAATCTTCCACTCGTCCGTGCCGCCGCGTGTGGTCACCTCGACAACCCCACTGGAAAATTGCCCGTACTCGGATGAGAAGGGATTCGATAGCACGCGCACGGACTGCACCGCAATGGACGGAATCCTCAACGCTGTTTGGCCTGTGAATGGATCGGCCACGCTTGCGGCATTCACGAGCGTGCTCGACTGGTTGGCACGGCCGCCCTTGATATGAATCTCTCCGTCGGCTCCCCGCACGACTCCCGGCAAGAGCGGCAAAGCATCCTGAAAGTCCTGGCTCAACCGCACGAGTGACCTCAACTCGTTCGCCTCCAGCGTCGGACTCCCACCGTTGCTTGAAGTCGTGTCTACGCCGGCGGGTTCGGCAGAAACATTTGTCTTTTCTTCACGTTTCGCAAGGGTTAGTTGAAAGTCCACCTTGCTTTCGGCGCCTTGCAGCGTGATGGACTTCGTGATTGGTTCAAATCCGCTCAGCGTAACGCGCACCTCGTATGAACCGGTAAGCACACCGGCAAACTGATAAACACCGAGTTCATTGGATACGGTGACAACTTCCCGGCCATTGTTCGAATTCCGCAACGCGACGCGCGCATTGGGCCAAACCGTCTGCCCACCGTCATTGGCCACTGTGAATATAATCCCGCTGAGCTTGCCCGTCTTGGCCGCTAGCGAGGTAGTAAGAGTGCTGATGATGACGGCAAGAAACAGCAGACTGGGAAGACGCCTGCGTTCCGGAACGCACCGGTGGGGACTGTGAGGGTGCATCGACAACCCCGGGATGCATGCATTATCGCACGCTGACTGCAGATAGCAGATGGGGTGCTGCGATCGTCAGTTGTCACAATGAGGCGCGAGCGCTTAAACCCTTGCCGGGTGCACTTTGTGACGCTGACGATTGAGATCGAAGCCAACCCGGGTTCAGTGCCCAGGCAAACGCGACCACGAGTCACATTCGATTTTCTTGACAGTACTCGTATCGGGCATTTAGAACCGTCGTCACGATCAGTAAAACTCACCCTGATTCGCCATGCGGAGGCCCCTATGTGGCTTCGACACGTAGTGCCAGTCATTCTGGTTGCAGCGATTCTTGTCTTCATCCTCTCTCTTTCTGCTGCTGCCCAAGTTGATCGGGGAGCCATTGTCGGTACGGTCACCGACCAAGCCGGTGCCCGCATCGCGGGCGCGGAAGTCATCGTCACAAACGTGGAGACGAATCAGCCTACAAGAGTCACGACGAACGAAGAAGGAGCTTTCGCGGCGAACCTGTTGCGGATTGGAACGTATTCGGTTAGCGCGGAAAAGAAGGGGTTCCAGAAGATCATCCAGCAGAACGTTGACGTCGGCGTGAGTCAATCCGTGAAAGTGGACTTGATCCTGAAGATTGGGTCGGCGAACGAAACCGTGCAAGTGAGCGCGGCGCCGGCGCTGCTGCAGACCGAGCAGTCCTCGCTGGGGACGATCGAGACCGAACGACGCATTTCAGACCTGCCTCTCAATGGGAGGAATTTCATCCAGCTCGCATATCTCGGGCCTGGAGCAAATGGCGGGCAGACGGGAACGAACGTCAGCGGGGGCGTGTTCGAGAATGAGCGAGCGAACGAAGCTATCTCGGTGAACGGTCTCCGGGTGTCGAACAACAACTTCCTTCTCAACGGCGTAGATAACAACGAGTTCGGCCTGGGAGGCGTGGTGGTGCTTCCTCCGCCGGATGCGATTCAGGAATTCAAGACCGAAGAGAACTCAATGAGCGCTGAGTTCGGACGCGGAGGCGCGGCGGTTAACGTTGTGCTCAAGTCCGGAACGAACCAGATTCATGGCGGAGCATACGAATTTATACGCAATGACAAACTGGATGCGGTGAACTATTTCAATGTCGGCCAGCAGCCATTCAAACGGAACCAGTTCGGTGCGTTTCTGGGCGGGCCGATTATCAAGAACAAGACATTCATCTTTGGCGACTATCAGGGATCGCGGCTTCGTAACAGCGCCCCCTATCTGTCAACGGTTCCTCTGGCCGCAGAGCGCAACGGCGATTTCACTGATCGCTTGACAGGGAGCACATTCTCCCCCTGTGCAACTCCGAGTCCGGGCGACACCTTCGATACCGGCACGATATTCGATCCGTTGTTGGCTTCAAACTATACGTGTGCGAGTGGAGAGACCATTCTGCTACGCCAGGCAATTCCGAATAACATCATTCCGCCTTGCGTTGGATCAACGGGAAAAAGCGCTGCAGGCGGCGCGTGCCTGGATCCGGTCGGTCTCAATATTGCCAATTACTATCCCCAGCCAACAGATCCGACGTCTGTGGCTGATAACTATCTCGCAAACCAAAACGTCATCAACGATCAGGACTCCTTCGACATTCGCGTGGATCATCGTTTCCGAGAGGCAGACCAGATTTTTGTCTCGTACAGCTTCGGGGATGTGCGCAGCCAGAATCCGGGCCCGCTCGGCGTGCCGTGGGGAGGTTCGGATTGCTGCCCCAGCGTCAGCGATTCCCGTGCGCAGCACCTCGGTCTTGGTTTCACTCACACCTTTTCCCCGTCGCTGCTGAATGACTTGCATGGCGGCTATTTCCGCTACGCTGTCAACGCGCTGCCGTTCAACTACGGCAAGGATCTGGCGACGCAACTCGGCATCCCGAATGCCAATCGTCCTGGATACCCCAACTCGAGCGGGCTCACGAACATTGATGTCGCGGGCGTGACATCATTGGGCGACTCCCAGTGGCTGCCGGAGCACGTCTTCGAGAATATCTATCAAATTGCAGACGCCATAACCTGGGTGCGCGGCAAACACGCACTGAAATTCGGCGTTGATTTCCGCCGACAGCAACGCAACTTTTTCCAGCTCTCCAGCCCGCGTGGGTGGTTTGTCTTTGGCGGCGCATACAGCGCAGACCCCACTACCACAGCGGGTGGCAATGGCCTGGCTGATCTGCTCTTTGGCTACTCCGTTTCAAATGAGCAGGATTTTCTCGGGGGACTCTATCCAACACGATATTGGGACTTGGCCGAGTTCGTACAGGATGACTACAAGATCACTCCGAACTTCACCCTCAATATTGGGTTGCGCTATGAGGTCGCATCGCCGGCGAACGGACGCGTCGGCAACTTCGATTTCAATAAAGCGGTGGTCGTTACCTCTTACGGACCTGGAGCCGTATCGCACGGGGGAGTGCAATTCGACAAAAGCGATTGGGCGCCTCGCATTGGATTTGCATGGTCTCTGCCGCACAACACTGTGGTGCACAGCGCGTTCGGAATTTTCTATTCCTCCGAGGGAAACATCTTCGACGATCTCGGACTCAATCCTCCGCAGTTGGCGTTCTGGGCCAACGCGTATCCGAGCGGCGTGGTTCCCAGCTCGCAGCAGCTTATCTCGAATGGATTTCCCGCGGCCGTTCCGGTGGGATCCGCGACCAGCATTCTTGGGCCTGTCAAGAGCACCGGGCCAAAGCGGATCATGCCGCGCATCATGGAGTGGAATCTGTCGCTTCAGCACCAGTTCGCGACCAACTGGATGGCGCAGATCGGGTATGTGGGTACTCGTGCTTATCACCTGTGGAACCATGAGGCTAGTGATCTAAATCAGGCCACCCAGCCGCTCGATACAAATTTTTGCGGTCCTGATTTGTCGAACTGCGATCAGCCGAATTATGGTCGGCCGTTTGCCAGCCAGCAGCCGAACATGACGCAGATTCTGCCATTGGATTATCCGCAGCTGGAAATGTTCTACAACGCATTCCAGGCGTCGTTGAACAAACGGTTTTCCAACGGATTCAATTTCCTCGCGGCGTATACTTTCGCCAAGAACCTCGGCAATGCGGATGGCAACGTTGGTGGCTTTATCCAGAACGCATTCCGAGCCGACCTCGAACATGGTCCGGTGACGCCCGACCTGCGCCATCGCTTCACCATCAGCTACCTCTATGAACTTCCAATCGGTCATGGGCGGAAGCTCGGCGGAGATATGAAAGGTGTGGCCGACGCGGTGCTGGGCGGATGGCAGATCGCCGGGATTACCAGTGCGCAGACAGGCGAGGCGATTACGGCTGTGATGTCCACCGACTTTAGCAACACCGGCAGCTTCAGCTACCGGCCAGATCAGGTTGCGAACCCCTATAGCTTTTCGTTCAACACCGCATCTCAAGGCATTGACTATCAGTGCTCGAATCCGGGACATCAGACTCTAGACTGCTGGTTCAACCAGGCGGCATTCGTCACTCCTGCCCTCGCGCCCGGGCAGCAATCCGCGCACGCCTACGGTGATTCAAGAGTCGGGAACCTGCGGGGCCCGCACCTGGTCGATTTCGACTTCGTTCTACAGAAGAATTTCAAGCTCTACGAGCAGCACCAACTTCAGTTCCGCGCGGAGTTCTTCAACCTCTTCAATCATCCGAATTTCGGATTGCCGGGCGGCTCGGGTCAGATTCCCGTGGATTTCCCGGGTGCGGCTGCGATCACCAGCACGGCGACGGATAACCGGCAGGTGGAATTCGCTCTGAAGTACACATTCTAAATATTCCACTCTTGATTCTTTGGAGCCGCCCGATTGAGGCCTGTTCCACGCTTCTTCCACGGTGCTCCGCCTGGAGGGTCCACGTCGAGGCCACGAGTCTGCTGATTCTGCTAAATAGCTTTCGTTCGGGGAGTTTTCGATTTGTCACTCGGTCTATTCACTCACGTCTTCAGCCGAAGAGCGATCAGTCGAGTTACAAGGTCAGGATGTAAAAGCCATGTCCGAGCATTAGGTGATCTAGCAGGCTGCGGAAAAATGAACTCTGCGACTTAGGTTCTCTCCAGTCCCAGTGATCTTGTGATTGAGGGAGGGGTTTTGGCTACATCCGCTCGTGTCCAGTGGATTCAGTTCGGGCCTGCGAACACACAGCGACCTCAGCTTACGTCGATTGAATCGCCAGATTCCTCATACGGACCAAGTTATAGGCCGCGGCCGCGAAGGTGAAGACCCATCCTACCTTGAAGACTCCACGATGCCGAACCTTCCGCAACAGTGCGATCGTCTTCAGCCAGCCGAAGCACTCTTCCACGCGTTTCCTTCTCCTCTGACTGATGGCATATCCGGCGTGGTGCGTTGTGCGAGCATCAATGGCACTTCCACCGGGCCGCTCCAGGTTCTGGGCAACGTGCGGCGTGACCTTTAAGTTTCTGCACTCGGCCACGAAATCCGCCGTGTCGTATCCCTTGTCGCCGCCTACCGTTACTTGTTTCGTGCCCGGAATCTGTTCCAGCATCACCAGTGCGGCATCGCGCTCCGCTGTTCCGTTGGCCTCGAACACCTCGCTGTTTACGATCAGCCCGTGGCGATTCTCTACCAACAGATTCCCGTTGTAACTTAGCTTGGCTTCCTTGCCCTTGCCTTTGCGAGCCATCTTCGCATCCGGGTCCGTTTTCGATGCGTGCGTCTGATTCGACCGCTTTTCCCCGTGGAAGTCCACCGTCGCATTGCCGGGATCGTCCGGCGGAACGTCGTGCTTCGCATCCTTGCGTTGATAACTCTTCACACTCGCCCACGCCTCCAGTAGCGTTCCATCCACCGTGAAGTGTTCGTCCGAGAGCAGACTTCGCTCGCGCGCCTGCTGGAGCACGGCTTGGAAGAAGGCTTCGGCAATGTCCCCATCGAGCAACCGCTCACGGTTCTTGGTGAATACGGTCACGTCCCAGACCGAGTCATCCATGTTCAAGCCCACGAACCAACGAAACAGCAGGTTGTAGTTGAGTTGTTCCATCAACATTCGCTCGCTGCGTACCGAGTACAGAGCTTGCAGCAGGAGCGCTCGCAACAACTTCTCTGGCGCGATCGACGGTCGGCCGGTTTTGGCATACAGCTTATTGAAGCGCGGCTGCAGCCGCTGCAGCGCGTCGTCGGTCATGGCACGTAGCGGTCGCAGCGGATGGTCCTCCGGAACTCGTTGCTCAGGGCTGATGTAGCTGAATACGTCCAACTGCTGCTCGTCGTTTCCGCGCATGCCTTCTTCTTATCAGGTTGCGCTGTGGAAACAAGAGAGTTTTTAGGTACAGCGCCCGGTTTGCTTGAGAGCCAAGGCGTGCCAGGAGAGAGGACACCATTCCTGTGATTCTGGAGGTTTATCCGAGGTCAGTGTAGAGTGCTTGCATTATGACAACGGCCGAAGCCCGTGAGTTGATTATCGACGGCATCAACTACGCTGCCTACCGGGAGACGGATTCTTCACTTCACGACTCGGACAAGAACCGATTTTTCGGTTCGGAGCACTACAAGTCGGACAGCTTTATCGCGCAGCCCAGTCCAGTGGGCAGAAGGCGACTTCGAGGAGAAGATGGCCATGCTACTCCGCTGGGCGAACGCACTTAATCGTTCCGTCCCTGCGTTCCAAGACGCACAAACCCTTCTTGAACGTGACGACTCACTTATCGGGCGCGTCATCCGGCGAGTCAAACGTCTGGATTGAAATCACCTATCTCAAACCGAGTTTTTCCGCAGCCTGCTAGGAGTCTCAGGGTTGTGATTCGATAGAGATATGCTAGCTTGTGCCATGTGCAACAGGGCCCAACGCTAGCACGGTGAGGCGAAAAACATGGCCAGAAATTCAAGTGCAAGCCCTTCTGTGCCGAATGCAGCTCCAATTTCGGAAAAGGGAAGGCGGCTTCCTGGCATCCTCATGGCGGTGGGAACAATTGCATTACTCGTCCTGGCCCTGACTGGTCCCACGTCAACGCAACAATGGGCCCAGAGCTACGATCCTCTCGGTCGTTGGTGGCTCTCAACAATTTGCGCCGCGCTCCCGGTACTTGTGCTCCTTGGAACGCTTGCTCTCTTCCGTATGCGAGCCCATTATTCAGCATCTCTGGGGCTAGTCACGGCGCTACTGGTTGCCAGCGGCTTATTTCACATGCCAATCAAAATGGCGAGCATTACAGCAATCTACGGAGCCTGTTATGGACTGTTCCCGATCGGCTGGATTGTACTCAACGTAATTTTTCTGTACAGAATGACCTGTGAGACAGGCCGGTTCAAGGTCCTGCAGGAGAGCATGAAGGGCATTACACAGGATACGCGACTGCAACTCCTGCTCATTGCCTTCTCGTTCGGCGGCTTTTTTGAGGGTGCATCTGGTTTCGGGACGCCGGTGGCTGTCACTGCCGCTTTGCTCATGGGCCTCGGGTTCCAGCCATTGCAGGCCTCCGGGTTGTCACTTATCGCTAACACTGCGCCAGTGGCGTACGGAGCTTTGGGTACCCCGATCGTCGCTTTGGCGGCTGTTACAGGCTATAGCGAAGTTGCGCTGGGCGCTCAGGTCGGCAGGATTCTGCCGTTCTTTTCCGTGTTAGTCCCGTTTTGGCTCGTATCTGCGTATGCAGGCGTCAAAGGAATGAAAGAAATTTGGCCGGCGATCGCGGTTGCGGGCGTTGCCTTTGCCATCCCGCAATATCTGGTGTCGAACTACCACGGTCCCTGGCTCACGGATATCATCGCGGCGCTGTGCTCGATGGCTTGCCTAGTCTTCTTCCTCAGGATCTGGCACCCAAAGCGGATTTGGGGACACGATCAACGCGAAGACGAGCAGCGCAGCGCTCGCGGCATTCACGGTTATGCTCGCGGCGAGGTTGCGCGGGCATGGTTACCGTGGCTGGTTCTCAGCATATTGGTCTTTTGTTGGGGAACATATGTCGGGAAGACGATCATGAACACTCCCGAAAAGGTGTTCTCGTTCATGAGCACATGGCGTATTCGTCCCAGCGCGGTCACTAACCCCCAGATTCCGGTTGCTGGCCTCAACAAAATGGTGCAACGTGTTCCGCCGGTGGTCCCGAGGCCTACTGGCGAGACCGCCGTGTTCGGGCTGAATTGGATTTCGGCAACAGGTTCGGGAATTTTGATCGCAGCGATCAGTTCCGGTTTCATCATGGGGCTGTCACTGCGAAGGATGGTAGTCATGTGGTGGCAGACCGTCTGGCACCTCCGTTTCTCGTTGATGACGATCGCGGCCATGATGTCGCTTGGCATCGTGACCCGTTACTCAGGCTTGGACGCCACAATGGGCCTCGCCTTCGCACGCACGGGATCGTTCTATCCATTCTTTGGAACGCTGCTGGGCTGGCTGGGAGTGGCGCTCACCGGCTCGGACACGTCGTCCAATGTGCTTTTCGGCAGCCTGCAGAAAATTTCCGCACAACAGATCGGCATCTCTCCTGTGCTGATGGCGGCGGCGAATAGCGCGGGTGGGGTGATGGGAAAGATGATCGATGCCCAGAGCATTGTGGTGGCTAGCACGGCTACGGAATGGTACGGACACGAAGGCGATATATTGCGCTACGTCTTCTGGCACAGCATTGCTTTGGCATCCCTGGTCGGGATATTTGTTTGCCTGCAGGTGTACGTGACGCCATTCACACGCCTTGTGATGCGCTAGGGGAGCCGTGAAGTTGAACGCCATGTGTTGGGCGACGTGGCCGGTGAACCCGAGTCCGGCCCGAGAGTAAAACTCGGAGATCGCACAAGAAATGTGCCGATTCGATGTGACATGCAGAGCTATCCTCTGTGCGGTAGTGAAAATGAACTGAAGAACGTTACAGGTTTCTCGCCCCAAGTGATCACTAGGGCGATGCTGAGTGTTCAATTACCCCGCTACGTCCACCTTGCCTGTCCCCTCGTGCAGCGTGATGTAACGATCGATGGGGAGGCTGATGAAGCGTTCCAGACTGCCGCCGGGCTGAGGCCACTTGACTTCCAGCCAATCGATCTTCTTTCGCTTTCCAATTCCGAGAACGACTCGAGGATCGTGGGAAGAAAGATACCCACCTCCGCCTACCTTCATCCTGGTTCGTTTTAAGTCGCCGGCTTGATAGGTAAGGCGCGCACCCACGGCATCTGGGTTAGACTTCTTGCCCACCAGGCGCACTCCCAACCAGTGGTTTTCTGTTCCGATGTTGTTGCGAAGAAGAAGTGGCGCGCCATCGTTGACGGAAACCAGCACGTCGATGGCGCCATCGTTGTTAAAATCGCCCAGGGCCAGGCCACGGCCAGAAAAAGATTTCGAAAAAACCGGGCCGCTTTGACGGCTCACGTCGGTGAAGGTATTCCCCTTATTTTGGAACAGCAGAAGCGGTTCGCGATATTTGAACGCGTCATAAATTTCTTCGATGAGATCGTCAGGGGAGCCATTCGCGATGATGAGATCGAGCTCGCCGTCGTTATCATAGTCAAAGAACTTCAGCCCCCATCCGCTCATGGAGCGGGTTACCTTGGCAATGCCTGACGATGCGGCCACATCGGTGAAACTTTCGTCGTGTTTGTTTTCGTAGAGCGAGTACACCTCGGCGTTCAGGTCGGAAAGGAACAGATCCATCCAGCCGTCCTGGTTAAAGTCCTCTGAGTCGGCACCCATGCCGGAACGCGTTCGACCGTCGGCATTGTACGCGACATCTGCCTGAATCCCGATCTCTTCGAAACGTCCGCCTCCTCGGTTTGCGAACAGAAAATTACCGACTGTGTCGTTGGCCACGAACAGATCCATCCAGCCATCATTGTTGATATCGGTCGCAACAGCTTGCCAGGCCTTTCCGAGAGAGCCGGCAATGCCAGACTCTCTGCTGACGTCGGTAAAGGTTCCATCTCCGTTGTTATGAAACAACCAACTAGGCCTCGACGCGGACAGGCGCGGATCACAATAATGACGCTTCCCATCACCTGTGCCACAGGGTAGCGCCTTGGCTTTGTCGAACTCTGCAAACTGTCCTACATATAAGTCGAGTCTCCCGTCGTTGTCGTAATCGAACCATACGGCGCTCGAAGCCCAACCCGGGGCGGCGACACCAGCCTTCTCTGTTACATCAGTGAACGTGCCGTTCCCGTTGTTGTGGTAGAGAATGCTGCGGCCAACCTGAGTGACGTAGAGATCCTGGAAGCCGTCACCGTCGTAGTCGCCGACTGTGACACCCATGCCATAACCATTCCCCGATACCCCTGCTTTCTCCGTCACATCGGTGAAGGTCCCATCGCGATTATTTCGATAAAGCGCATTCCGCAGTGGCGATGAGGGAGTGAAGAAATCCGTCTTACCACTGTTGACCAGGTAGATGTCCATCCAGCCGTCGTTGTCGTAGTCGAAAAAGGCGCATCCGGCGCCAGTAGTCTCGGGGAAATACTTCTGGGAAGATTTCCCTGCAGTATGGACCCACTTGATCCCACTTGCCGAGGGAGGGACTTCTTCAAAGGCAAAAACCGGATTGGGCAGGGCGGCGCTGAATCGGGAAAACTCGCTCAGCACCGCACTCCCCAATACTCCTTTGAGAAAGAGGCGGCGCGAAGACGAGAAAATCGGTTTCGGAGACATGCAACCAAGAGTTTTTATCACACTTGCAAACCGAAACAGAAACAACGACCTGACGCGAATGCGTGGCTTAGAGGGTATGATGCAACCATCATTCGACAAGTGCTCAGTTTTGGACGAGCCTTCTCCCAGTGCTACCATTTGGTCTCGGGCGCATCCCTGATGCTCAATGGCCGAAATGTTCTCAGCCGTTTTCTTCTTGCGATTTCCATTGTGCTGCTCGCATGGCCCAACTTCGTATTGGGACGAGATTTGCCGCAAGATTTCGATGAACTCTCGCGGCAGGCAAACGCTGCGCGACTGGAAGGTAATACGGGCGAAGCTATCCGCTGTTATGAAAGAGCACTCAAAATCCGCCCCGAATGGCCGGAGGGCTGGTGGTATCTGGGCACTCTCTATGCCGACGCAAGCCGTTTTGCCGAAGCGATCGCCGTTTTCAGGAAGCTAACTGAGGCGAACCCGAAGCTGGGGCCAGCATGGGCTTCGCTGGGGTTGTCTGAATTCGAGCTCAAGGACTATCAGAACTCCCTCATCCATCTGCGGCAAGCACAAGAACTCGGTTTCGTAGAAGTCCCTGACGTGGAAAAACCAGCGACTTATCATCTGGCCTTACTGCTCAATTTGAATAGCGAATTTGAGGATGCCTTCGGCCTGCTGGCGTTCGAGTTTGGAAAAGAAGCCTTGGCGCATCAGACGAGGGTGGCGCTTGCAATGTCGCTGCTTCGAATCCCGCTGTTGCCCGACCAACTGGATCCCGGCAAGGATGCGTTGATCGCCGACGCTGGAGAGACAGCGGAGCTGCTAGTCACCGGAACCTTTGAACAGGCATTTCAACACTTTCGACAGATGCTGAAGGACTATCCAGAGATCCCTTTTCTTCATTACGCGTATGGGGCGGAGTTGGACTTCCGTTCCCGCTACGACGAAGCCGAGGCACAATTGCGCGAAGAAATGCGGATCACACCAGGCAGCGCGCTGCCGTACATGCGCCTGGCTGCCATCGCTCTGAAGACGCATCGGCCGTCAGATGCATTACCCTTGGCGGAAGGCGCCGTGGAACTTGCGCCTCAGTCAGCGATGGCTCGCAAGATTCTGGCCAAGAGTCTGGCAGAACTTGGCAAAACGGAATCAGCTGCGCTGGAACGTGCGACGGCCGAGAAACTCGAACCTGAAAAGCCCAACGTGGATCCTGAAGTCGCAGGTATGTATGGGAACCGCCCCACACCGATCGAAAGGTTCAGATCCAAAACCGCGGTTGCAATTCCAACGGGAGAGTTTGAAGAGCTGCGGCACAAGGCGGAAGCGGCTGGTCAGGCAGGACGGGCCGAAGAAGCAATTGCTTACTATCGAGGCGCTCTGAGCCTTCGGGCGCAATGGGATGAAGGATGGTCCCAGTTGGGAACGCTCTTGTACATTTCTGGGCGCCATGCAGATGCTATTTCTGCGCTAAAGAATGCCTTACGGATCACCCCTCAACGGGCGGAAGCCTGGGTTTTTCTCGGCCTGTGTGAGTTCGAAACGAAGGAATACAAGAATGCCTACCTCCATCTGGAGCATGGCCGCGAATTGGGATTTCACGGAACTCCAGAAGCACAACGAATCGCCAGTCTCCGATTGGCCGAGTTGAGAACCTGGAGTGGTGATTTTGACGGCGCTAAAGATCTGTTGATTCCAGAAGTCGACCGAAATCTGCTGACACCGGGCACGAAGACAGTTCTGGGGTTGATACTGCTGCGCATCCCGCGGTTGGCAAATCAGGTGGAGCCTTTCCGCGAAGCGCTGGTGCGCGCCGCCGGGGAAACCGCTGCACTGTTGTACGCGGAACGGTATAACGAAGCGTTTCAGGCGTTCCAGCAGATGTTGAAGGACTTTCCTAACACGCCCTTTCTCCATTATGCATACGGCTCAGCCTTGGAAAGTCTCTCCCAACATGACGAAGCCGAAGCTCAGCTAAGAGAGGAAATCAAGCTCGCCCCGGACAATGCGCTGCCCTACATGAGGATGGCAGACATCCTTCTGAAAACGCGACGTTCTGAGGATGCAGTGTCCAATGCTAAACGCGCGGTACAACTCGATCCTGAGGCGGCTGGCGGCCACGAATTGCTGGGGCGCTCGTTGCTGGAAGTCGGAAAAACCGAAGCGGCTATTAAGGAACTGGAGATTGCGAGTAGGCTGGCACCGAACTACCCCGAGGTGCACTTCAACTTGGCGCGGGCTTACACCAAGGCTCGCATGCCGGCGGAAGCGGAGCGTGAGCGGGCCATCTTTACGCGCTTGAATGCAGCGGAGGAAATGGAAAAGAGTGCCAGCGGCAACAGCCAGACATTCATCACTCCGTACGACCGGAGGAGTACGTCGGCGTCGGAAGGAAAGATAGTGCCGTCAACTGCTCCGCGGTGAGCGACAAGTTTGTCAACTCGACATGAGTTTGACGCCTTCCTAAAAACCTACAGCCGGATTGCAATGCGTTCTAGCGAAAGCGGCGAATGAATAGCGTGTGAGATTCGGAGCGATAGAAGCCTACCGCATAAATGGTGGCTTTGCCGCTCGTCGAGTAGATGACTTGGCGAATCCGCAAGACCGGAGCGCCGCGCGGGACGCCTAGTAACTCGGAAACCTTGGCTTCAGCCCCGGTAGCATCAACTTCCTCGTCCGCGTACGCCAATTCCACACCATAGTCGTGACTTAGAGTCGAAAACAAAGAAGTCCTTCCCAATTGCGCATTCAACAAACCGGAGAACTCTGTGGCAGAAAGGTAGCAGGTCTCGAGAGCGAGCGGATCAGTGCTGGTTTCTCGCAGGCGCTCAATTTTGACCATCCTGCTGGCAGGTGCCAGCCGAAGGCGCGCGGCGATTTCCGGTTCGTGTTCGATGATTTTAATGGCCAACACACGGGATCGCGGGTTCAGCCCACGGCTGGACATCTGCTCGGTGTAGCTCATCAGCTTGTTGAAATGGATCTTGGGAGAAGCGACAAAGGTACCCGCGCCACGCCGGCGTTCGACGACGCCATCGCGTTCCAGAGAGACGAGAGCGTGACGCGCAGTCATCAAGCTGACACCGTGTGTTCTGGCCAGTTCCCGTTCGGAGGCTACGGGGTCGCCCGGTTTCAGTTCCGAGGACTCAATACGCCTGCGAACAGCGTTCTGAATTTTCTTGTAAACCGGCGTCCCGTTGCCGTGAATTCGCGTCATCAAATCAGTTCTCCGGACCGCACCTAGCCCCGAGTAGTCATTGGTTGTGTGCGAGATTCGCGGCCATAGTTCTAGATGCTATATAGCGCAAATAGTGCTCGATGTAAAGCCTCAAGAGCGAGGCTCGTCATCTTGCCGATGAATCCAGGAATCGATTTCGCAATAGTCAGGGCACTTTCGATGATTAGAATCACGCGTATTTGTGATTAGAATCACACTATGTTTGGCAACCATCAGATCAAACAGTGATTTCCTAAATCGGGCGAAGAAAATCCATTTTCTTCTTGACGATGAACTCCGGCCTGCTATATAGCATAATAAGATTGTGTTAGATCGCTAACACATCACCTCACGGGCAGCGCTGGAAAGCAGCGTGTGCCGGTGAGTTCTGAGAAAGCAAGTGGAGACGTTTTGAGGATCTCGCTCGTCCCACAGTACGAATGGATAAGACAGTTGGTTTTCTACGCAGAGCATTCATATGAAAGTGCGCTTTACCTCACCGCACGAGCGCACACCCTGGCCCAGCTCAACAAATCGGTCACAGCCGTCGCAGCTGAGCGGTTTTGGCCTCTTTTTGGAGTGAAGGAAAATGAAACAGCGCAGCATTCCGTTGTTACTTAGCGTATTCATAGTTCTATTTCTGCTCGCCCCGGTTTACGGACAAAAAATCACCGGCACGATCAGCGGCAGTGTAACGGATCCATCCGGCGCCGTGCTGGCGGGCGCCACAGTCACAATCACCAATACCGAAACCGGTCTCGTACGGACGGCAGCAACCGACAGTACGGGAGCATACAACGCCCCCGACTTGCCGCCAGGTACGTATCGCGTGGTGGTCAGGCAGGCGAATTTCAAAGAATCCATTACCGAAAAAGTGGAACTGCACGTGTCCAGCGAGGTCGTAGTCAATGCCCAATTGCAGCTGGGCAATACCTCTGAGGTGGTCACGGTAGAAGCTAACCCGATTCAGGTGCAGACTGACAATGCCTCTCTCGGGGAAGTGATCGAGGGCCAACAGGTTGTCAACCTTCCCCTTAACTCGCGTAACTTTGTCGCGCTGACTCAATTGGCGCCCGGAGTTTCTCCGGCGAACCAGTTCGATGCGGTCGGCAAGGGCCTGAGGGGCGGCGTCGATTTTGCCGTCAATGGAAACTCCATCAAGGACAATCTGTTTCTGGTTGATGGGGTCAACAACAACGACATCGGTTCAAACCGAACCATCCTGATTTATCCATCGCTTGATTCAATCGCAGAATTCAAAATGGTGCGCAATTCCTACGGCCCCGAATATGGTCAAGCAGGCGGGGCAGTCGTCAGCATCATCACCAAGGGCGGCACGAACCAATGGCATGGTGGCGCATTCTACAGCGGCCGTAACGATTCGCTCAATGCCTACGATTTCTTTTCCGCTCAGAATGCAGTGGCAGACCGGCAAGCTAACAAGTTCAATCCGGTCACCAACAGCATTTACAGCAGTCCTAACCAGGACAAGCCGATTCTTCGTCACAATGACTGGGGCTACCACATTGGAGGCCCCGTTAAGAAAGACAAGCTGTTCTTCTTCTGGAACCAGGAGTGGAACCGCGAGATTCGCGGCGTCTTCCGTCAGGGCTGCGTCCCGAACGAGGCAGAACGTGGCGGGGATTTCAGCGGTGGAGTGACCTGCGGAGATTTCGTCAGCAGTCTTACCGCGCCTGGTGGCCCGATCGGCATTCCGAATTCGGTCTCGACGGCTCCGGGTTCCAACAAGATTGCCAGCCCCATGAAGGCTATGACCGACTTGATGGGATTCTTCCCGCTTCCCAACCAAGCCTGCGACCTGACTCCAATTGGAGCGACCGCCGCCGCTGGAAATAGCGCGAGCTGCAACAATTGGAAAGCCAACCTCAGCTCCGCCGTGTTCTGGCGCGAGGAGAATGCACGTGGTGACTATTACTTGACCAAGAACCACTTGGTTATGTTCAAGTACACGCAAGACAGCTGGTCGAACCCAGCTCCGAACCTCGGCTACTGGGGCGACACCGCTTTTCCGCAGTTGGAAAGCAACTGGGCGCAGCCATCGAAGTCTCTCGTGGGAAAGCTGACCTCAACCATCGGCTCCCACCTGATAAACGACGCTGCATTCGCATACTCGAACAACCGCATCATCATCACTCCAGGCGGCAATACCCCGTCGCTGGCGGCTACACTCACCGCCGACTTCCCAACATTGTTTCCTGCAGACTTGAAGGCACACGACGCGGGTGTGCCCAACGTCAACCTCGGAGCTAATGGCGGTACGCCGGGGATGATCGCTCCCTGGAACAACGGCGAAAACCTCTACAGCGGGAGGGACGATCTCTCCTGGATTCACGGCGCACACACCATCAAGGCCGGCGTATTCCTGGGCTTCAATCAGAAGTTCGAGGACAACGGCGGCGGAAGCTCGGAGCGCTTGCAAGCCAATCCGACGGACGCCAATCTCGCCAGCGGAGTTGCTACTGGATTCCAGTTGGCCAATGGTTTCGTTCCTGGCAACGTCTACAACGGCCTGGGCGAGGTCTCGACCGACGTCCACAACAATGTTCACTGGCGCGACTACGAGTTCTACGTCGGAGACTCGTGGAAAGTGAATCGCAAACTCACCTTTGACTTCGGACTTCGTTATTCAATTCTGACCACGCCCTATCAGGCGGACGGCTTGATGACCAACTTCCAGCCGGGACTGTACAACGCCGCACTTCCCGCAAGCGATGCCTGCAACGGATTGTGGGTCGTTCCCGGCCACACTCCCTGTACCGCCGCCAATAGCACCTTCGGAACCAGTTTCAGTGCCGGTGTTGCCGGACCGAACAAGTACCTGAAGGACCAAAACTATCACCAGTTTGCGCCTCGTTTGGGCATTGCCTACGACCTTTTCGGCAACGGTAAGACCGCCATCCGGGCAGGCTTCGGGCAGTTCTACCAAAGAGACCGGACCGCCATTTACACCTTAACCAGCAACGCCCCCTTCGCTCTCACCGCCAGCGGTTACTCGCGAACCCTGGATGGCCCATCGCTCACAGCGAGTCAGTTCGCCACGGCCGCAACCTCGCCCGACGGCGGATTCGACAGGTCGAACCGGACTCCCTACACCTACCAGTGGAATTTCGCGGTGGAGCAGAGCCTCGCCAAGCAGAGCAGCCTGCAACTCGCCTATGTCGGGAACCGGTCTAAGCACCAACTCACCACCTCCGACATCAACGAGGTGCCCACGAGCAGTTGGACAACTTGTGCTTTCATGTCCAACTGCAACAGCCTGCGTCCGTACTCGAACTTCGGCTTCCTGCCGTGGTGGGCTCACTATGGTGATGCTCACTACAACGCACTGCAGGCTTTGCTGAAAGCGAAGGTTAACAGAGCACTGCTCAATTTTGCCTATACCTACTCACACTCCATTGGCAATGTGCCGCAGGACGAGTCGAACGGCACGCCCAACTTCCAGACGCTGACCACAGCGACAAACCCCAGCTTGGACAAAGGCAACACTCAAATCAACCGGCCGCATATTTTCATCACCAATGTGGTCGTACCTTTGCCGGAACTTAAGGGCTCGAGTGCGCTCCTGAGGGCGGTGGCGGGGGGTTGGCAGGTTGCTACCATCCTCACTGCTCAGTCGGGACCATCTACTACCATCTTTACGCCGGGACTTGGCGAGAATAAAGGCAACCTCGTCGATCCCACCGATCCCCTCGCTGGGCAACTCAACTCTCTGTACGGCACCGGCAATGCCGGTCCGGCGTGGGCTCCTGGTTCCAACCGGCGGCCTGACATCGTTGCAGGGAAGAGCTGCAACAGTGGGTCGCACTCTAATTATGTCTACAATCCGGCGGCCTTTAGCGTCGTTGGACACACCATCGGAGACATAGGCAATGAACCGACTGGTTATTGCCATGGCCCCGGATATGTCAATGACGACTTCTCACTAAACAAAGTATGGAAGGCGACTGAAAAGGTAGCCATCGAATTCCGATTGGATGCCTTTAACTTTTTCAACCATCCGAACTTCACCGCCGGCACGCAGGGCGGAGCCGGCAACCCGATTGGCAGTGTGAACTGCGGACCAGCAGATGCGGCTGGCAAGTATCAGCCCTGCAGCTCCACCAACAATGTTATTAGCACTCAGACGGCAGGTAGCGACTTGCACGCTACCTCAATCATCAACCGCGCACGCGAATTCCAGTACGGCCTGAAGATAACCTTCTAGCCGCGCTCGTTTTCTCAGAATAGACCGGCAGGACTTGACCGAAACAGGTCCTGCCGGTAGCGTTTTTATGAGTGCGACCTTTATTCCGTGTTGCTAAATAGTGTCTCCGCTGATCGTGCGCTCTCCCGACCTCGCGCACGAAACCCTATCCTGATCTTCTGCACAGTACTCGTCCCCCTGACCCCGGCTTTGCTGTCGGCGAAACCGGTCGGGCAGCAGTCCGCCAAGGTATCTCCATGGAAGATCGAGCTGAGAGAACGTCAGCAGAAGCTGGATGCGGCCAAGCAGTCGGGCGATCCCGTGGTGATTGGCGATGCCAGCCGGGAGGTGATCGCGTCAGCATTGCATCAGATTGGCCGCCTTAAATTGATCGAGGGAGCCAGGCCAGAGGCGACTGAAATTTATCGTCGGTCGCTCGACTTCGAGGACTCTCCCGATATACGCATCGAACTCTCGGCGGCCTACCGGGCCCCCGACTCCACGCCCGGGCAGCGCCAGTCAGCAAAAGCGCAAGAGAAGGAACTGAGTAAGATACTGGCGAGCGCGCTCAACGATCTTGGAGCAACCGAAGCAAGGCAGCAGAAGTTCGATCTCGCGCTGGCACACTTTCACGAAGCGGAACGCTGGCGAGCAGATACGCCCGGATTGATGCGCAACATCGGAATGGCAGCTGTAAGAATTGCCGATTATCCCGAAGCAGTTCGTGCGTTACGTTTGGTGCTTGTAGCTGAGCCACATGATCAAGTTGTCCGGTCTTTACTTGGCACCTCGCTGTTTTCGACTCAGAATTTTGCGGAAGCGGTTCAGGTATTTGCGCCGTTGGGCGATTCGGCATTACGAGAACCAGAATTAGCCTACGCTTGGGTGGTCTCACTGGTGAGAACTGCGCAATTCCCCCAGGCCACTGCGCTGTTGGACAAAGTGGAAAAGCAGCCGCTGCCGGCGGAGACACTCGTCCTGGTTGCGCAAGCGTGGTCGCAAATGGGCAACTACCCGCGTGCGGTAGAGAGCTGCCACAAGGCTCTGCAATTGGACCCGAAGCTGGCTCAGGCCCATTTCACCGCAGGAATGGCACAGATTCTCGCGGGCCGTCCTGCTGAGGCGGTCTCCGAGTTCAGCTCGGAACTGGAATTGGATCCCGACAACAACGACGCGCAGTATCATCTGGCATTCGCGTTGTTACAACTGTCGCGCAGCGACGAGGCGATACCGCTGCTGCGCGGTGTTCTCACACGTGACCCCAATCATGCGCAAGCTAACTACGAGCTTGGCAGGGAACTTCTCAATGAGGGGAGGAAAGAGGAGTCGATAAGATATTTGGAAACAGCAGCACGACTGAGTCCACAACTCGACGCCGTCCATTACCAGCTACAATCCGCCTACCGTGCCCTAGGCAGAAGAGACGACGCTGATCGAGAGTTAAAGCTCTACCGCGAGATGAAGGCTAAGAATCGCAACCTCAACAGGGCTCCTATGTGAGAACGGCAAGAGAATAGAAAGGCACAAGCTAAAATCGGATCGGGCAAATTGACAATTTCAATCTACAAGCGCTGTCTGGTGTTTCTCTTCGCCCTGCAAGCGTTCCTACAAGTCTGGGCCCAGGGTGGGCATGATGTAGCGCCCCCGCCGCCGCCCGGAGCCAAGAGTGTGGTGTGCAAGGGGCGCCCGGTGCCGGAACTGAAGGATGTTACCCAGAAGGCAGGCATTCATTTTCAGCACGTTTCCTCGCCCGAGAAGAAATATATTGTGGAGTCGATGAGCGGCGGCGTTCTTCTGATTGACTACGATCGTGATGGCTGGCCTGACATTTATTTCACAAACGCGCCGACAGTTGAGATGGTGAAGAAGAAGGAGCGGGCGCGCGGTGCGCTCTACCACAATAACCACGACGGCACATTCACTGATGTTACCGATAAAGCCGGTATTGCCACTCCCTGTGCTTTTGCCAACGGCGGCGCAGTGGGTGACTACAACAATGACGGCTGGCCCGATCTCTACATTACGTGCTGGGGTGGAAACGTCCTCTACCGCAATAACGGCGATGGCACATTTACCGATGTTACGGCGAAGGCGGGCGTCGCCGACGGCCGCAATTCGATGGGCGCTGCGTTTGGCGATTACGACAACGACGGTTTTGTCGATCTGATGGTGACCAACTACGTCAGTTTCGATCTTGGCAAACTTCCCGGCTTCGGTGGTATCCCCACCTGTAAGTATCGCGGCGCAGATGTACAGTGTGGTCCCCGCGGCCTGCCCGGCGATGGCGACGCGCTCTTTCATAACAACAGCGATGGAACCTTTACGGATGTGTCTAAGAGCGCGGGTGTTGCCGATCCTGACGGCTATTACGGACTGGGTGTGACGTGGGTCGACTTCAACAACACCGGCAGACAGGATATTTTCGTCAACAACGACGCCACTCCGAACTATCTCTACAAGAACGAAGGCAATGGTAAGTTCACCGAAATCGGCTTGGAGTCGGGAACAGCCGTCAGCCTGGATGGCGCCGAGCAAGCCTGCATGGGCCTCGCCATCGGCGATTACTTGCACAACGGTTACCCGTCGATATTCATTACCAACTTTGCCGACGAGTACGACACTCTGTACCGCAACAACGGCAACTGGAATTTCGATGATGTGTCGTACAAGTCAGGAGAAGCGCTTCCTTCCGTGCCCTATGTGAAATGGGGAAACGCCTTCATTGATATTGATAACGACGGGTGGCTTGATTTGTTCTCTGTCACTGGACATGTGTATCCTCAAGCCGCGAGTTTGCCTGCCACGGCCGGCTATCCCGAGCCGAAACTGCTGCAACTGAATCAGAAAGACGGAACCTTCTGCGACGCCGCCGCCCAAGCTGGACCTGCGCTGACAGAGCGCCGAGTCTCACGAGGTGTAGCAGCAGGAGATCTATTCAATGATGGGCAGATAGATATCGTCGTTGAGGATCTCGATGGCAAGCCCATGATTCTGCGCAATCCTGGCATTCCTGGAAACCACTGGGTGAGTTTTGAGTTAGCCGGCACAAAGAGCAATCGGCTGGCAATCGGAGCACGGCTCAAAATCGTGGCGGGCGGCATGACTCAGACGGAACAGATTCACAGCGGAGGCAGCTACCTTTCACAGCATGATCTGCGAGCGCACTTCGGGCTGGGGACGTCCGCCAAGATCGAGTCAGTCGAGATCCAATGGCCGTCCGGAGCAGTCGATGTTCTTAAGGAGCTGGTAGCGGATCAGTTCTATTCGGTTCTCGAAGGAAAGGGCATTGTAACGCCGGACGGTATTCGTCCGAAGCCTGGGTCGCGCTAAGTCTATGCGGTCGATCTTTCGTGGTCGGCAAGCACGTCCGCCATTGAAAAGCGGCTGCAACGTGTATCCAGCTGTGCCCACCTAGGGCGCGTTGGATGTGCCCACAGGTCGAATCAGAAGCGCAAATCTCGGAAAGAGAAAAGCGCCAGACGCATCATCGATGACATTCACCTGAGCAGTGTAAAACCCGGGTGACAGTGAACTGAGGGGCAGGTCCAATTGGAAGGCGCCTGCCTTGCGGTCACGGGCATTCAACTCCGTTACTTCGACGAGCGAGCTTTCGAGTACTTTGGCTTTGCCGTGGAAGAAGGCCACGCTCGTCAGCAAGTGGATTTCTGAACTGGCAGATCCAGTTTGTGACGCTTGGGACGGATTCGTGTGGCCGGGGTCATAGACCTCGTAGTAGAGTTTCAGATGCTGCGACGCGGAGAATACGTGGGTGACATTAGGAATGATTTCTTCGCCGCCGCGAATCAGCGGATTCGGAGCCCCGCCCTTCTTCGCGGTTTGTATTTGATTGGCCAGCACAATCGAACTCATCTTCAGCGGCTGCGCCTTCAGGTCGGGGACGACCACAGGGGTTTCAAACGAACCCATACGTCCAGTTTGGTTCTCACGCACGACAAACTTGAGGTGGTACCTCCCAGGAGGCAGGTTCAGGCCGGTGTTGTATTGGACATTCTTCTTGCGGACCTGTGACGAGGTATCGACCTCGAGTTTGACCGTATCGCGAATGCGTGTCATTGGGTGTTGTTCGCTGTCGAGTACGAGACCAATGAGATCGAGATTCGCTTTGTCCCGATCGCTATTGCGCGTGAATGGAATTTCCGATCCGGGCACCACGAGAGAAACGGCAATGTAGTACTTTCGGGTCTCCATGCGAAAGTACGCTGTGCTCAGATACAGTGGGAGATCTGTGGCCGGCATTTCGGAGGCAAGTTGCTCCTGAAGTTGGAGTTCTTTGTCCTCTTTCGTCGAGTGCTGGTAATCGGCGGGCGCGTAGTAGCCGCGGCGGAAGTCGATCTTCACAGCGGGCATGTTTACCTTGACGGTGATTCGCCGGTAACGACCGTCTCTGGCAGGATTGCTACTGCGATATCCGAGCAGATAATAAGTCGACATATCCTGCTGGACACCTTTGAAAACTTGGCTGAAATCGTTGGAATCGAGGAACGCTCTTCCGCCGGTATCACTGGCCAGCGTGACCAGGGTTTCCTGTGTGGTGAAGTTCGAGTTCAGCGCGTTGATCATCGATTGACCGGAGTACCCGGAGGTCCCCCGCAGGCTTGCGTTCTGCGCTTCACCGCCGGCGACGATCGCCTGCAAACCGCGAAGGTCCATGCTATAGATCGCCAGATTGGAACGAACGGCCGAATTGATCGCAGCCCGAAGCTCGGATTGATTCTCAATTCCGGTACGGTCCATACCACTCGAGAAGTAGATCAACGACTTCTTCTGCTGCAGGTGCGAAAGCTTCTCCGCGACGGAGCGCAAAGCTTCCAGCCGTCGATCGGTGTTGAAGATGTTGTATTCAGTGTCATCCACAGTGAACGGTTGACCTGTATCCGGGGTACCTTCGGTCGTACCGGTTGAACCCTCTTCGAAGCCCTGCCCACTGGCAGCGCTGAAGGCCTGCAACTGCCTCTTCAGCGACTCATGGTCGGAAGTGAAATCCTGGTTGACCAGCAGCGAACTTCCGAGAGAAACGATCGACACCAGATCCGCGGGAGCCATCTGAGTATCGACGTAGTGCCCGGCGGCGGTGACGGCGCGATCGATCTCGTCCGGTTGCATCGCGGAGAGATCAAAAAAAAGAACGATAAGCCTACGATCCTTGAATTGATCCGCAATGTTCGAAGAACCAGCAGACGCGAGAGACGGGTTTAATTGGGGAGCCGCGGCTAGGGGTTGTGCCTGAGCAACATCCTGGTTTGCCACTGCATCGATATTCTCGATATCGAAAGACACAACTTTCTGTTGCTTGTTATCTTCCAGAATGGTGAAGTCGTCCGGCTTCAAGTTGGGTATGATATTTCCGCTCTTGTCCCGGACCGTGACGTTGACGAGTACCAAGTCGGATTGCACGCGGAATTTGTAGGCTTCCTGCTGCGGAATCAGAGGCGGGCACAGGAGGGTGACCTCCAGCAAGACTGCCAGAGTCCGGCGCGCGAATGTGCTCCGTCCGGAAGTCATCCTGTCCTCCTCAAAAACGAAACCGCGCGGTAATAGTAATTTGCCGCATTGCAGCCACGGTCGTGACACGTCCGAAGGTCGGCGAGTTCACGTTTGTGTCAATCGACGAGTAATTCGGAATGTTAAAGACATTAGTTGCCTGCGCACGAAACTCCAGTACACGTGATTCCTTCAGCGGAATGATCTTAGTGAACGCCATGTCAAATACCTTGCTGCCAGGACCGACAATACTGTTCCTGCGGGCATCGCCGTACTGTCCGACCGGTGGTGCTACAAAGGCTGCGGTGTTGAACCACATGCCAATCGATGGATTCGCGATGCTGACAGGCTGTCCAGCGACCAAGTCGGGTCGGAGAGAGCCGTTCGAGCCACGATTGACATCGGCGAAATCCCCAAGCAGGCGAGGGGTAAAGGGCAATCCCGAAGCAATCGTCCAGTCGCCACTCCACTGCCAGTCCCCGAAGATTGCACGCAGAGGTGTGTTGCTGGTAAGCCAGCGCTTGTCGTGTCCGAAGGGCAACTCCCACAGATAGTCTGCAGTGAAACGATGTGTCTGATTGAAGCTGGAAAGTCCGCGCTCCGCAGTGAGGTCAAAGGCGTTCTGCGCTACGTTTGAGGCCCCGGTCGCCGCCACGGAGCTGCTGCCGCTGGGGCGGGTGCCCCCTCCGCCAAGTCCCGCATTACCCGGTGCTGAAGTGGCGCCTGCGCCGATCGAAGATGCGTTGTCGAGCGACTTGGAAAACGTATAGATGCCGCCGATGGAGAATCCCTTCGCCAGCCGCTTGCGCAGGCGGACCGAGCCGGCATTCGCTTCGGAGTCAGCCACGTAATTCTCGAAGGTAAACGCCTGCACATTCGGAATACGGATTGCGGTCGAGGTGCGGTTGGGAGCTTCCAGTACATCGAGATCGGTACCCTTCGTTCCGGTGTAGTCAACATTAAGAATCAGGGTCGGCCGAATCTGCTGCTGGATGTCAAGGTTTCGGATTTGCACATAGCCGAGTCGATAGTCTGGATTTACCGCGTAATTGTTAGTGATGCCGTTGGCAGTGGCTGCCGGGAAACCGTCCGCTAGACTGAGGCTTCCAGCAGTTGATTGGATGTTAGTCGCGGTTGTTGAGAATGGCGGCTGGAATGCCAACTGCTGCGCGATTCCCTGGTAGGCGCCTGTGTTGTAGTTGATACCATATCCAGCCCGAACCACGGTTTTCGAAAACGGCTTCCAGGCGACACCGAGGCGGGGCGCAAAGTTGTTGCGGTCAGGGTGCAGCAGACTAGTGGGGAGCACACCGCTGTATGGTCCGGGTTGTCCGGGTACAATGACCGCCACTGCTGGCGTGCCCAATGCCGGGTCCAACACGGCAGGCGAAAGATCAAGGTTCGCAATCCGATTATTCTCTTCTGTCAACGGCGAAACATATTCGTAACGGATACCCAGGTTGAGAGTCAGGTTTCCACGGATCTTCCATTCATCCTGAAGATAGAGATCCCAGGAGTTGCCGTGGAAATGAAAATTCTCGTCTCCGTATTGCACGGAAGTTTGCTGAGGCAATCCGTCCACAGACTGTCCGCTTAATTGGCCTTCATAGAGAAAGTCCGCAAAATCGTATCCGGTGTTGATTCCGGTAAAAATGAATGATCCGCGTGCGTTGCTGCTGGTTTCGGTGTTGAGCTGGATGCGCCGGAAATCGCCGCCCCAACGCCAACTGTGCTTGCCGCGCGTCCACACTACGCTGTCGGACAAGGTGAAGGTCTGATTGCGCAGAAGCTGCGGATTGACGTCCTGCAGGCCGGCGAAATTCGTAAAGGAAAGGTTGGGCAGTCCCCAATCGAATGGATTGGAAGAAACGCCGCTGATCCCCAAGGTTGTGGCGATATTGTCGTTGAACGCGTAAAGATTCTGTGTGTGGGTGCGGCTGCGGTTGAAGTCGAAACGCAAACTGTTCGTCAACTTGCCGATGCTGCGGGTGTAGCCGACCGGCACATCAAAACTGCGAACGTTTGTGCTGCCTCCCACGCTGGGGAATGGATTTGTCAGGTTGGCAGACGAGCCGTGGTAATGAAAACCTAAGCTCAGATTATTTCGCGGACCTCCGCGTCCACCCCGACGTCCGCCCGCAGGCATAGCTCCCAGGGTGTGGTTCACGCGGACGTTCAGGTCATCACTGCTGTTGTTCGCGGAGGTCACGAAATGAAAGTTCTGAAAGTCGCCCGGAAGATTTGGCTCGGGAATGTATGGCAGCAAGCCCGCAGCGATCGGGTTGATCTCTGGTAGCATATTGCCGGGAAAAGGACTGTGGGTGGCCGGATCGATAATTTCCACAGTCTGCCCCTTGGATGGTCCCGTGGTATAGGTCGTCTGTGAGAAGTTTCCTTGGCGCTCCAGCAGTGTTGGAACGGTAGAAAACTGGTCAAAGGGATTATCTCCGCGCCTCCCATTGTAATTAACAAAGAAAAACGTCCTCGTTCCGCCGTGATAAGTCTTGGGGATATTTAGTGGTCCGCCTACCGATCCGCCGAAGCTGTTCTGCAAGTATGCCGGCTTGATCACAGGTTCGCCAGTCAACGAATAGGGAGCAGCATTCAGAGCTCCGTCACCCACGCCGTAATAAATTGATCCATGGGGATGATTGAGGTCAAAGCCGCGCCGACCGACGATCGTCATCGGACGTCCCGGACCACCACCGCTAAAACCACCCGGGCCCCCGAATCCACCCCCTCCGAAGCCTCCGCCTTGCTGGCGCGCATCATTGATCCGCTGTTGCAGCTCGTCGCCACTCATCGCACTGAACGAATTTGACGTGCTGCCCGAGACAGCAATCGACTCGGTCGGACTGTTTGGATCAATTCCTGGAACAGGCATACCCGAAGGAACAACATCGTTGCTGGGTGCCCCCGTCGTATCCTGTCCATTCATGCTCTGCAGGATCGAAAGATTCTGAAATCCGCGCTGACCTGTCGCCGGACTTGCCGGTCTTCTGAGTGGCTGTGTCGTTTCTTTTGCGTGCGATAGAAGAATCAACCCGAAATTCGCTTGCACCATCGAGTGGGCAGAACCCACCACAACTTGCTGAGAACTGTTGGCAAACGCGACCATCTGAACCCGCACTGTGTAAGCACCATAGTTAGCGATCGCTGCCGAATAGGTTCCGTCCACGTCCGTCCAGGTTGATATCTTCGTGGACGACGATTCCATCGAAATGGACACCTCCGCCCCCGGAATCGGGACGTTGCCGGAGGTCACGGTTCCGTGAATGGTTCCTACAGCAGCCGCAGGTGCTAGTTTTTGCTCCTCGGAAGGACGGCCAGCCGAAGCTTGGGGCGCAGATGCCTGGTCTTGTGAGCGCGCCAGACGGATCGAAAACAACACAGACAAGCCGACAACAAAGACACGAAATAGCGGCTTGCCCGTCATGGCCATCTCTCATCTGTCTCCGCAGAGAGTACCTATTCTGTGATGCGATCATAGGCGGATCCCCGTGAGAGGGTCTGTAAATTTTTGTCTTTTCACAGCGTGGCAGCTATCGGATTTTTAGCGAGACACTTCTTCGGACGCATCCATCGCAGGGCTGCCGAGTTTCCGGCAATTTCCAGCTCCGCAAATGCCGCCTAAGGCAGAATTGAGTAAAAGTTCGTAAAAGGGGGCCAATTTCGCAACTCGAGGCAGCATAATCCGGTTCATAGGAAGGAAGAGATCTAGAGTTCCGTGAAAGGAGATTTCATGTTCAAACTCCGCTTGCTAGCATTTACGCTGTCTTGCATCGTCAGCATGCTGTCTACCTTCGCCATTGCGCAGGACAATGGTGGTAATGGGCCGCAGTCGGCTCCGTCGGGCGCTCCGCCCGAGCATTGGCGAGGGCATGGTCAGCCCGACCCCGCAAAGCGGACGGAAATGCTGACGAAACAACTCAGCTTGACGTCGGATCAACAAGCGAAAGTGCTCGACCTTCTAAAATCACAGCAGTCCCAGATGGAGAAGCTGCGTTCAGATTCTTCGCTTTCGCAAGATGACCGGCGGGACAAGATGATGGACATCCACAAGTCCACCACTGACCAGATCCATGCTCTCTTGAATCCCGATCAGCAGAAAAAGTGGGACGAGATGCAAAGCAAGCGCGGGCAGTGGGAGGGACATCAGCACGATGGACAGAAGGCAGGTCCGCCCTCAGATTCATCGGATCAAAAATAGAAACCCTGGAAGCAACTCGAACGTGCGACCCGTTGCACTGCGACTGCTCCGTAGCGCAGACTGAGCACGGACGAGAGCGCTGTTTGGTGAGGATCGTTGAAGGATTGCAGATGAACTCCGTGAAGTCTGTCGAGATGCATTCTGCCCGCATGGCTGCCTGGTGTATCGCAGTGTTGTTCATCGGGCAGATGCTCTGGGCACAAGAGACCAAGGAAACGGTCAGAGTGGGCGAAGTTGACCGAAGTTTCATGGTCCGGTTGCCCAATGAGTACGACTCGCAGCGCCATTATCCGGTGGTAATCCTGCTGCACGGCATGAACCAGGATGCCGACGACATGGAACGTCTTACTCAGTTTGATCGGCTCGCAGACAAGGACAGCATTATTGCGGTCTATCCCTTGGCCCTGCATGGAGGGTGGAACATTGGGGTTCAGCCGCAAGAGCAGCCATCAATCGGTATGGAGCCGGGAAGACATCGCCATTATGGCGGTGGCGGATATCCGGGAGGCAAATATCCAGGAGGAGGCCATCCGGGTGCCGGCCAGCAGCCGCCATCAAGTCGTCAACCGGAAGAAGAGAGAAGGCCTGCTCCAGCCGATGACATGGGTTTCTTTAATCATATGCTGGATGACCTTGGCACAAAGTTTTCGGTGGATGCGTCAAGAATTTATGTGGCAGGTCTCTCCGAAGGCGGTCTCATGAGTCTGCGTTTGGGGTGTGCTCTGAGCGATCGAATTGCAGCGGTGGCTGTGGTCGGGGCGGCCATGCCCAAGACGATGATCTGTCTGCCTTCACGCCCCGTCGCAATTCTGATCGTGGATGGTACATCGGACCCCATCGTCCCTTATAACGGAGGTACCGAACACAACTTGAACCTGCCGGTGATCTCCGCCGAGGAAAGCGCCAAAGCCTGGGCCAGGATAGATCGATGCAATGAGAAGCCAGAAAAGGATAAGATTTCGGCTAAAGAAAAAAGTGGGATGGAAACCAAGGTCGATACTTACAACAGCTGTCAGCGAGCGGTCCGGGTCGTACTCTACAGCTTAAAAGGAGGGGGAAACACCTGGCCCGGGGACGAGCAGTTCGAAGTGGAAAAGATGGTCGGCAAGACCAGCCAGGATCTAAGCGCTAACGAGACGATCTGGAGTTTCCTGGTTAAGCAAAGACTCCCGGGACAGCACGAGGAAGCGAGGTAGCATTTCGTTTTCACCTGTAGTTTGGCGCTGCGCAGCTCCCGAAGTTCTTCCTCGGACATCGCGTCTCCGCTGAAACCGAAGTCGCCGGTCTTGACCTGCCTGAGATCAGTCCTTCGATATTCAGAATTCGGGTTCGCGAAAGGAAGGACATCTTCGCCACCTATCCATGGGAGTTCGCGTTCGCGTAATTCAGTCATGATGACACTCCCAATATGCGTCGGTCTGTCCTGTCTTGAGCTTCATTTCGCGGGGCCGACCACGCGGTGACAATCGAAATGATGTATTGTTCACCCACCGAGATCACTACCCCCACCACAAGGCCGCTAATTTTACCGAATCCGACAGTCTTGAAGTGACGCTGATCAAGCACTGCGACCTCACCGTCATGGCAATCGTTTATCCGCAAAGCGCACATACTCGAATCGAATTCGACGGCACAACCGTTGATCATATACACTTCTTGGGCCCTTGGGCCCGGCTCGCTCTGGGGAGACAAAGTGAATTGCACTGCAATGCAAAGCCGTCTGGATTGTGGAGTGGGTATGAAACTGCGAATTCCTGTGCTTATCGGTCGAACCACATTTTCTGCCCAATGGATTTATGGCTTGCTATGCGTCTGTCTGCTGGGGTCATTCTCAGCGGCCCAGGTCTCGGCGAGCTTGTCGGGCGTGATCACAGACCCTTCTGGAGCGGCGGTAGTGGGAGCAGCCGTAACTGCAAAGAGCCTCGACACTGGAGCCTCTCGTACCGCCCCAACAGATCAGAGCGGCCGTTACAGATTTTTCTTGTTGCCCGTGGGGCTGTACGAAGTACGGGGTACAAAGGAGGGATTTGCAGTAGGTGTTCGATCTGGCATCAGCCTCGCAGTCGGCCAAGACGCGAGCGTCGACCTCAGTCTGCAAGTGGGGCAGGTAACTGAACAGGTCAAGGTAAGCGTAGACGCCCCTGTCGTGAGTCTAACAACCCAGGATATCTCAGGCTTCGTCGGAGAAAGAGAAGTCAAAGATCTGCCTCTGAACGGTCGCAGCTATGACTTGCTGCTGCCCTTGAATCCTGGAATCGTCAACTTTACCTCAGAAAAGACCGGCGGAATTGGCGTTTCCAATTCGACCACGGGGAATAACTTTGCAGTCTCGGGAAATCGTCCACAACAAAACCTATTTCTTTTGAACGGAGTGGAATTCACTGGCGCCGCCGAGAACAATATGCAGCCCGGAGGCACCAGCCAAGAATTGCTGGGTGTCGAGGCGGTGCGAGAATTCAATGTTCTGCGCGATTCTTACGGAGCCGAATACGGCAAGCGGCCAGGGGGGCAAGTAACGATTGTCACCCAGTCGGGAACCAATGAACTCCACGGCACTGTTTATGAATTCTTACGAAACAATGCGCTAGATGCTCCGAATTACTTTGATCAGGGCTCGGCACCGCCCTTTCAACGAAATCAGTTCGGCGCGGCGCTTGGTGGCCCTGTCCGGAGTGGCAAGACCTTTGTTTTTGGCAACTATGAGGGGTTGCGCCAGAACCTCCGCCAGACATCGGCAGCTTTCGTTCCCGACGCCGCCTCACGCGCCGCGGCTGTGACCAGCGTTCAGCCCCTACTCAATCTCTGGCCAGTGGCCCCGGCAAGCGCACCGGATTTCAATGGTATCGCGCAGGTCTTCAGCAGCCCGCTCCAAACAATCCGAGACGATTTTGGCACTGTTCGGTTTGATCACACCGTTTCTTCGCGAGACTCTCTTTCGGTGGTTTACACCATCGATGACGGCGAGGATTTCACGGAAACCGTGTTAGATCCTTACAGCTCAGACAAACTCACACTGCGTGAACAGGTATTCAGTATCGATGCAACGCATTCCTTTTCCCCATCCACTATCAATGTGGCGCGAGCAGGATATTCGCGTGCTGGATATTTCTTTACCGGTCTTCCCACCCCCGGAACGCCAGCGGCGTCCGTCTCTGGTTTCTTGTTAGGCCATCAGGTCGGCGCTGTTGTTGTGGGCGGGAGTGCCGCATCGAATCCGCAAGCTGCGATTGGACTCGCAGGCAGCAACAACGGGAGCAATCTCACAATTGCGCGCAATCTGTACACTTTTGAAGATCGCATCGCAATGACTCGCGGACGCCATCAAATCACGTTCGGAGCGTGGTTCCAACCCTTTCAGTCCAATGAAACTATCGCTCTCAGTCAGTATGGCCAGGCAACATTCTCGAGTCTAGCGAACTTTCTTCAGGGAAACATATCAAGTTTCCTGTGGGATCCCGCGCCAACACAAATGAACTGGCGATCGCTGTTCGGGGCTTGGTATGGGGAAGATGTGATTCGCGTTTTGCCGCGCCTAACCCTTTCTCTGGGCTTTCGCGATGAATTCACCACCGGTTGGAACGAAGCGCATGGCAGGGCTGCCAACTACACTTTCAATGATGGAGTGATCTCTAACACTCCGCATGTCGGAAGTTCGTTGTTTACAGTCAACCAAGCCAAGTTCCTCCCGCAACCTCGAATCGCTTTAGCTTGGAGTCCGTTAACCGAGAAGACGGTCATTCGTGCCGGGTTTGGAATGTATAACGAGCTTCAGGACGCACTCGGGTACCGTACTGACCAAAACGCCCCGTTCAACCCTGTCTACAGCGTCGGAAGTGCGACCATCCCATTTCCGGTTTCGTCTTTGCCAATTGATCCCTCTGTACCTCCGCCAACGGGTTCCAAACTCGTACCGGGAGGAGTTAAGCCCGATATGAAAACGCCCACTTTGATTTCTTGGTCGTTACGAGTTCAGCATGAGATAACACCTGACACCTCCCTGACCCTGGGATACGTGGGAAGTCATGGCTATCACGAACTTCTGGGGATCGATGCGAACGAACCCTTCCCCGTCATCTGTCCAGCCGCGCCATGCCCGGCAGTTTATCCGACTTGGGATCCTAGCCAACCTACGAGTTCTATGAATTCCCCTGCGATCGGTTTTCCCATCGGTTCCCCCCTCGCGGGCCAGCCTGTACCCGTAGGAGCCTATTACATTCCTGCAGGCACGCCGAGGGCGAACCCCGGCATTGCGAATACGTGGACATGGTTCTCGCTCGGGATCAGCAATTACAACGCGCTTCAAATGGACCTGAACCGCCGTTTCAGTCATGGGTTTTCGTTACGCGGCGTCTACACTTGGTCGAAGGCCTTGGACGACGGCGATTCGTTGAACGCTACCGCTGCAGCCAATGCTCCGGGCCTGGTATCCAATCCTTTCAACCTGCGTGCGGACTACGGCCTTGCCACCTATGATGTCCGGCACATCGGGGTTGTCAACGCGGTCTACATGCTGCCGTTCGGAAAAGGACAACCGATTGGCGATGACAGGGAAGGGTGGAGTAATGCTCTGGTTAGTGGGTGGTCGGTCAACAGCATTGTGACGATTCAATCGGGATTTCCATTCACCCCACAGCTTAGTTACAACCCCTCAAACAACGGCGACACTCGAAATCCTGTACGGCCGTTCGTGAACCCAGACTTCACGGGTCCGGTGATTCTTGGCAAGCCTGCTCAGTGGTTCAATCCAAATGCATTTCTTGCCCCACCGGCGAACAGCGGGTTCTATGGCAATCTGGGTCGAGATACGTTGATTGGCCCAGATCTCGCTACATGGGACTTCTCTGCTTTCAAGACAACAACATTGCACGAACGACTCGCACTTCAATTTCGCGCAGAGATTTTCAATCTGCTCAATCGCGCGAACTTCAACACTCCCAACTTGATCACCTTCACATCTTCAAGCTCTGGCACAAAAACGTCGGGCACCGCTGGGGCTATCACGAGCACATCGACAACTTCGCGTCAAGTTCAGTTTGGATTGAAATTGCTTTGGTAATATCGCGGAACAAGAGCTCGGTGCGAGATTTCCGTCGCTGATATTGAACTCAAGAACGTAAAGATTGTTGAGAGCGAGCGAGGAACAAGGGCGTTACAAGTTCCGACGAGCCCCCCGCTGACATGTGAGACGCAGTCGCGAATATTATCGAGAAGTCGACGCTTGCCAACATTATCAAGACGAACTCCTTCGGATACCAGTCGGCTTGCGTGATATCTTCAGTCGATGCGTGCCGAAATCGAAAAGGCGGTGGAGTTGCTGCAGCGTGGAGATGGCAATAGTGTGGAACAGGCACTGGCATCACTGCAAAGTACCGTTTTCTCGTTCAGCATGCGTGTGTGTGGGCACCGTGAGGATGCCGAAGATACGATGCAGGAAGTCCTGTTGAAATCCGTTCCCTACTTGCCCAAGTTCAACAGCCCAAAGGCACTTGTCGTCTGGCTGTACAAGGTGGCGAAAAATCGCTGCCTAATGAATCGGCGCAAAAGCAAATTTGCTCCTGCACGTGAACTCTCACTGGATGAACTGATGCCGGACCGCAATGAATTGGAGCAACTCGTGGGCGAGGGGAGAATCAATCCTGAATCTTTCGCAATACGAAGTGAGCAGGCAGCGCAGTTGCGCGAGGCTGTGCACCGGCTGCCCCCGCAGTATCGCATCGTCCTGGTTCTGCGAGACATGGAGGGACTCACGGACGATGAAGTCGCTGAGATCACTGGTGTTCGCGTCGGAACGGTACGGGTGAGGCTGCACCGTGCCCGATTGTTCGTCCGAAAGGAGTTGATGCGGACATGGGTTGCGGGAAGCAACAAGAAAGTTCGCACACAGAAACATCCGCCAGAGGAAGGGCGACCTGCACGTTGTAAGGCGATGTTGGCGGAGCTGTCGGACTATCTCGATGAGGAACTGGACGATTCCCTTTGCGAAGAACTAGAGCGCCACATGAACGGATGTGGACCATGTCAGGCGTTTGTGGCTAGTTTGGAAGCCATCATTAAGCGCTGTCGCAACTCCGCTAGGGACTGTTCTCCACATAAGGCGCCGAGGTTGAGGCAAGAATTAATGCAGAAATATCAGCAGGTTAGGGCTCTCCTCCGGCAGAATTCATAGAACTGCATCGTCTAGAAAAGTCCCAGAAAATTCCTTGTAACAAATCTCGACATACTGCATTTATTCGTGTTCCTGGCCGATGTATTCGGAGGAGGCACTGATGATTTCGGTACAAGTCGAACTTACACAAGCACTTAAACAGCAACGCCAGTTTGTATCTCGCACCGGAAGCGGCCACAGTCTGATTCTGGACGATGCGGCGGGCGGAACTGGCGCAAAACCGATTGAGATGGTAGCTGTGGGTCTGGCCGGATGCACTGCGTTCGATGTCATCACCATACTTCGACAGAAGTACCACCAGAAGGTCACCGGCTACCAAGTGCGCGTCGAGGCCGATCAGGCTGAGCGTCCGCCGCAAGTCTTCACCACGGTACGAATCCATCACGTTGTCACCGGCGTCGGAATCGACGAAGCTGCACTCGTGGAAGCCATCCGGCTGTCGGAAGAGAAGTACTGCTCGGTGGGGGCAATGGTGCAAAAGACGGCGACATTCCATACCACACACGAAATCATCGAGGACACCACCTCTTGGCTACATGCGGCTGATCTGGCAGGAGTCGGGCATTGAGCCTCAGTCGCCACCTCGCCATTCCCCTCGCCACCTGTGCGATGTTTCTGGCCACAGCCTTGGCGCAGAGTTCCGCAGCTCCCCTGAGCCTACAGGACGCAGCCAACATTGCCCTGGAAAAGAATCCTCTTCGTAAGGCGGCCCTGGCGGATACGAAGGCAGCTTCGGCCGGAGTGCGCGAAGCGCAGTCGTTCCTTATGCCGCATGTGGCGTTCTCGGAACAGGCGACTCGCGGCAACGATCCCGTGTATGTATTCGGGAGCAAGTTGCGGCAGCAGCGATTCACAATCGACGACTTCGTCCTGAACAAGCTCAACACTCCTCGTCCCTATGGCAATTTCACGACGCGTTTTGGTGGAACCTGGAGTCTGTTCGATTCATTTGCCTCATGGCGCGGAATCAATCGTGCCAAAGCAATGAACATCGCGGCCAGTCATCAACTGGAAAGAACTGACCAGGAGATCCTGTTTCGAGTCGTGCAGTCCTACTACGGAGTTCTTCTAGCCACAAAGCAGTTGGAAGTCGCCGAGCAATCCGACAAGACAGCGAAGGCCATCATGGACCGCAGCCAGGTCCGCTACGACGCCGGGCTGGTAGTTGAGTCTGACCTTCTCAGCGCCAAGGTACGTCTTGCCAGCCGCGAGCAAGATCTCATTCGCGCACGGAATAATCTGGAACTGGCCCGAGCCCAGCTCACCACGGCGATGGGGGTATCGATCGCTACGCTCTATGAGCCGGCCGATGCACTCACTGAGCGAAATCTGGCAGCGAATTCGCTGTCGGACTTGGAAAAAAAGGCTCTCGCGACTCGACCTGATCTGAAACGGATCGAAGCACAGCAATCGGCGCAGGAACTGAGTGTAGCGATTGCGAAGTCATCGTTCGGTCCGCGGTTGAATGCTGTTGCTGGTTGGGAAATGGACAATCCCACCTTCCTTGCAGGAGGCGGTGGCAACAACTGGGTGGGAGGAATTGAGCTACAGGTCGATCTGTTTCAGGGCGGAGCGAAACGAGCCGCGCTGTCTCGCGAACGCGCCCACGCGGAGAAGATTACGGCAATGAAGCAGGCGGCGAGCGATGCGGTGCGGCTAGAGGTCCGGCAAGCTTACTACGATCAGGATGCAAGCCGGAAGCAGGTGGAGGTGGCGCAGACCGCCATTGCTCAAGGGCAGGAGAGCCTGCGCATCGATCAGGATCGCTACGACGGCGGCCTGCTCACAATGACCGATCTTTTGGGAGCGGAGGAGGCTGCGCGACGAACGCAGGCCGATTACTGGCAGGCGATCTATCAGTTTCACATCAGCTACGCCAATTTGGAGTTGGCCTGCGGAACCCTAAACCCACAGTCTCCAGTGATCATGCCATGAATGTTACTCTTCGCGAAAAACTGAATAGGTCGCCCATTGTCCTGGCAGGTACGACCCTAGCTTTCACCATTCTGAGCCTGATGCTTGTCGGCTGTTCCAGCGAACGGCAAAGCGTCAGTGCGGCACCCGAGACTGCGAAGGGCGTGTCAGTCGTGTCGGCTCAGACGGCGAACATTCCTGACGTAGTGGAGGCGGTAGGGACGCTCAAGGCCGCCGAGACCAGCCAACTCGCCGCGCAAATGATGGGGAATATCGTTGAGATCCGCGTGCATGAAGGCGATCAAGTACAGCGCGGGCAGGTGCTGGCGGTCATTGACGATGCCGAGCCGCGCGCTGCGCTCGACCGCGCCACGGCTGCTGATCTAGCTGCTCAACAGGAGATTTCCGCGTCCGAATCGGACTTTACGCTCGCCGACGCAACGTTTAAACGCTATCAGATGCTGTATGACAGAAAGTCCGTCAGCCCGCAGGAGTTCGACGAAATCAAGGCACGCTATCAAGCAGCTCAGGCTCGCCGCGAAATGGCTCGAGCCGGACTGGCTCAGGCCAAAGCGGCGCTGCAGCAGTCTCGAACCGCACTGGGCTACACGCATATTGTGGCTCCGTTCGATGGTCTCGTGACTCAGAAGAAGGCTGATCTTGGAACGCTCGCCACCCCTGGAATGCCGGTCTTCACCGTCGAGGATCGGCGTCGCTATCGCTTGGAGGCGACGGTGAATGAGACCGATCTGCGCTACGTGCGTCAGGGACAATCAGTGTCAGCCTCGATCGATGCCTTAGGGGACCGAGAGCTCAGAGGGAAAGTCATCGAAATCGTTCCGGCAGCAGATCCCGCAAGTCGTAGTTTCCTTGTGAAAGTTGAAATGCCCTCCCATCCTGCACTGCGATCGGGTCTCTTCGGCCGAGCGCAATTCCCGCGGGGAGTCCGGACAGCAGTGCTTATCCCACGCACTGCAATCGTCGAGCGGGGTCAACTGCAAGGCATTTATGTATTGGATCAAAACGGAATCGCCGAGTTGCGATACATCACGCTAGGTAAACCGTCGGCGCATCAGGTCGAGGTATTAGCGGGCCTGCAGACTGGGGAGATGCTGATCGCTGATCCAGGCAGCCGCGAACTGAGCGGCAAGAAGATCGAGTCTCGTTAGGAGCAAGGAATGAGCGCGGACAATAACAAGTCGAAATTGGGAAATGTCGCGCACTCCGCTCTTCGCCTGGCTGGACAGGCCTCGCATGCTTTCATCGATTCGAAATTGACACCACTGGTGATTGTGGCCGCGCTGTTGCTCGGTGCTT
>Ga0335077_10000581_pt1 | contig 41265 bp, 32 predicted proteins | sample Lox_Sample_31_FD_207151 | JGI IMG/M metagenome (GOLD analysis project Ga0335077, IMG submission 207151) | Soil microbial communities from Loxahatchee National Wildlife Refuge, Florida, United States - Lox_Sample_3.1 | ecosystem: Environmental > Terrestrial > Soil > Wetlands | place: USA... | reverse complement strand
CCTGCAGGTGGTCCTGGATGCCGGTGTCGTGCCGCCCGACGTGGTGGCCCGCATCACCACCGGCGCCTGTATCAGCGTCGAGGGCGAACTGGTGGCCTCGCCCGGAAAGGGACAGGCCGTCGAACTGAAGGCACGCACCCTGGTGCTGCACGGCGCCGCGGATCCCGAAGAATATCCGCTCCAGAAGAAGAAGCATAACCTCGAGACCCTTCGCCCCCTGGGCCACCTTCGGGCGCGCACCAACACGTTCAGCGCGGTATTCCGCGTCCGCAACGCGCTCAGCCGCGCCATCCACCAGTTCTTCCAGGACCGCGGATTTCTGTATGTGCATGCTCCGCTGATCTCCGCGTCCGACGCTGAAGGCGCGGGCTCCATGTTCCAGGTCACAACGCTCGATCTGGAGGCGCTGACCAGGCAATCGAAGCCTGTAGACTTCGCCCAGGACTTCTTTGCCAAACGCACTTATCTGACGGTGAGCGGCCAGCTTGAAGCCGAAATCTTCGCCCACGCCTTTGCCAACGTCTACACGTTCGGCCCCACCTTTCGCGCCGAGAATTCGAATACGCCGCGCCATCTGGCCGAGTTCTACATGATCGAGCCCGAAATGGCCTTCTGCGACCTCAACGACAACCAGGACCTCGCGGAAGCCTTCCTCAAAAGCCAGGTCGAGCAGGTAATACGCGACTGTCGCCCGGACCTGGAATTTCTCAGCAAGTGGTACGACCCGGAGCTGTTCCAAAACCTCGAAACGCTGGTGAGCAGCAGTTTCGAGCGGATCACCTACACCGACGCGGTCGCCCTGTTGCAAAAATCGGGCCGCAACTGGGAGTATCCCGTGGATTGGGGCTCCGACCTGCAGAGCGAGCACGAGCGCTACCTGACCGAAGAACTCTTCCGCAAGCCCGTCATCGTCACCGGCTATCCCAAGGAGATCAAGGCGTTCTACATGCGCAGCAACGACGATGGCAAAACCGTCGCCGCGATGGACGTGCTGGTTCCCCGCATTGGCGAGATCATCGGCGGCAGCCAGCGCGAGGAGCGCCACGACGTGTTGCTCTACAAGATTCGCCATCACGCCGCGCAGGGCATGAAGGAAGAGGCCTACTGGTGGTACCTGGATCTGCGCCGCTTCGGCGGCGTGGCGCATGCCGGCTTCGGGATGGGCTTCGAGCGCATGATGATGTACCTCACCGGCATGAAGAACATCCGGGACGTGATCCCATTCCCCCGAACTCCCGGCAACGCGGAGTTCTGAGCATGTTTACCGGACAGACGACGAGTCGCGACGTGGTGCCGGTACTCCGGCCTGCCGCGCCCCGACTCATCGGGGCGCTTGTCGGCACCCAGGAGTGCCCGCGCGACGCCTAGCCTATGCCGCATTCCCACATCGCGATCATCGGCGCACCTCTCGATCTCGGCCAGGGACGCCGCGGCGTCGATATGGGCCCGTCCGCCGTTCGGGTAGCCAACCTCAATCGCCGCGTCGAATCCCTCGGCTACGAAGTGGAGGATCTCGGGAACGTCCCGGTCGATCAGGCCGAGGCGTCCCCGGAAGGCCACCCCCGCGCGAAGTATCTGCCGCAAATCGCCGCTACCTGCACGCGCCTGGCTGCCGTCGTAAGCGACTCGCTCGCGCGCGGCACCGTCCCCCTGGTTTTAGGCGGCGATCATTCCGTGGCGGTCGGTACGGTCAGCGGAGTCTCGCATTTCTTCCGCGAACGCGGCCAGCCAATCGGCCTCATCTGGCTCGACGCCCATGCCGATATGAACACGCCCGCGACCAGCCCCAGCGGCAACGTCCACGGTATGCCGCTGGCGTGCATCGCGGGCCTCGGCCCTTCGGAATTGACTGACCTCTACGGCTATCGGCCCAAAGTCGCGCCCCGTAATATCGTGATCGTGGGCCTGCGCGATGTGGACGCGATGGAGAAGCCGCAGGTGCGCGGGTCCGGCGTCCACGCCTTCACCATGCGCGACATCGACGAACGAGGACTACGCTCGGTCATGAACGAGGCCATTCGCCTCGCCTCCGCCGATACCGCCGGCTTTCACCTCTCCCTGGACATGGATTTCGTCGATCCGCAGCACGCGCCCGGCGTCGGGACCCCCGTCCGCGGCGGAGTCACCTACCGCGAGGCGCATTTGGCAATGGAAATGATCTGTGACTCCCGGCACATGGTCTCGATGGAAGTGGTGGAGGTGAACCCCGTCATCGACGAGGTGAACCGCACCGCCGACCTGGCTGTCGAGCTGGTCATGTCCGGATTGGGGAAACGAATCCTATGAAATTACGCGTAGCCGTGATCTATGGCGGGAGAACCGGTGAGCACGATGTCTCGGTCCGTTCGGCGCGCGCCATCCTGGCCGCCATGGACCCGGCGAAGTACGAGAAGATCGAGTACTTTATCGGCCGCGAAGGCAAATGGTCGCCGAAACCCATCCTGCCTGAGCCCGGCGCGCATCCCGATATCGACGTGGTCTTTCCCGTCCTGCACGGCACCTTCGGCGAGGACGGCACCGTGCAGGGACTCCTCGAACTGGCCGACCTGCCATATGTCGGCGCCGGCGTACTGGCCTCCGCCATCTCCATGGACAAGGAGATGATGAAACGTGTCTGCCAGGAACGCATGTTGCCCGTGGTAGACTACCTGGCGTTCCGCCGGGAGTGCGCCAGTATTCCCGCGATCTGCGCCCGCCTGCCGTTCCCCATGTTCGTCAAGCCCGCCAACCTCGGCTCGTCGGTCGGGATCTCGAAAGCGCACAACGCCGCGGAACTCGCATCCGCCCTCAGTCTGGCATCGCAGTACGACTGCAAGGTCATTGTGGAGCGCGGCATCACCGGGCGCGAGCTGGAGTGTTCCGTCCTGGGGAACGAAGAGCCCGAAGCCTCCCTGCCCTGCGAGATACTGCCCTCCCGCGAGTTCTACGACTATGAAGACAAATATCTGCTCGACAAGGCCGAGACCAAGGTCCCCGCGGATCTCCCGCCTGAGCAGACCGCCGAATTGCGCCGCCTCGCCGTGGAATGCTACCGGGCGGTGGAGTGCGAGGGTATGGCGCGCGTCGATTTCCTGATGGAATCCGCTACCGGCAAGCTGTACATCAACGAGATCAACACCATTCCCGGGTTCACGTCCATCAGCATGTACCCCCAAATGTGGAAGCACAGCGGGATTGAGTTCCCGGTCCTGATCGACCGCCTGATCGCCCTGGCGCTGGTCCGCCACCAGCGGAAAGCGGCGACTAAGTTCGCGAGATAGTGGCGGGCGCACTCCCGCCTGTAACAACGTGGCGCCGGCACTCCTGCCGACGCTTTTGGTCGCCTCGCGTCCCGACTTCTGACGATGCTCCGACCGATGTTTTTGAAAACAGGGACGCGGCCCGAAAAGCGCACTCTCGCGATTTGCCCCACGGCAGTGGATAATTTGCTCATCGGGACGCTCATCCGGCGGGGCACAAGCAGAGTCTCGACATACTGGAGACGGCACGCACTAATGTCCGCGCCACATGTTGGCCCACTGCTACACTGGCTATGAGCATGGCTGCCAATGCCGCCCTTGGGTCGAATCTCGGAGAGTTCACAGAACACCGCGCGGTGCGCGAGTGTCTGCAGTGGTTCACTCGCGAAAAACAGTGGATCAACGAAGTGCATTTGCAGCTCTGCCGCGTACCCGCCCCCACTTTTCTCGAACAGGAGCGCGCCTCCTGGTTCCTCGAGCAAGTCCGCTCCTATGGCTGGTCTGCCTCCATCGATCGCGCGGGCAACGTCGTCGCCACCGTCGGCGAGGGCCCTTACGTGGCGCTCACCGCGCACCTGGATACCGTAATCGCCCCTCGAAACAAGGACGAAATCAGCGTGGATTCCGACGGCCGCTTCCGCGGTCCTGGCGTCTCCGACAATGGAGCCGGATTGGCCGCCCTGTTGGCCGTCGCGCGCGTCTGGAAACTCGGCGCGGGTTTGCCGGAGCTTCCACTGGGCCTTCTGCTCGTCGCCAATGTCGGCGAAGAGGGCGAGGGTAATCTCTTGGGCATGCGCCACCTCTGCAAACAGTCGCCGCTCGCCCGCAAAGTGGAATCCTTCATCGTGGTGGACGGAGCCAATACCGACCACATCACCACGCGCGGCCTCGGCAGCCGGCGCTTCGAAGTCCAGTTTACCGGCCCCGGAGGCCATAGCTGGAGCGATTACGGCGTCGGCAATCCGGTCCACGCGCTTTGCCGCGCCGTGGCGCTATTCTCCGAAAACCGGCTCGAAGGCACTCCCAAGTCAGCGGTCAACGTCGGCCTGATCGAGGGCGGATCGAGCGTGAACTCCATCGCTCAGTCGGCACGCGCGAAAGTCGACATCCGCTCCGAGAGCAATCCCAAGCTGGATGAGTTGGTGGAACTCCTCTCCGCCGCCATCGACCGCGCCCGCGATCTCGAAAACCAGAGGGCTACCGGCGCCAAGGTGAACGTCAAGCTGAAAGAGATTGGCTCGCGCCCCGCCGCGGCACTCCCGGATAACGCGCCCATCCTCCAATGCCTGCGCGCCGTGGACGCCCACTTGGGCATCCGTTCGCATCTCGACACCTCGTCTACCGACGCCAATATTCCGCTTTCCTTGGGAATTCCGGCACTGGCCATCGGCGCCGGAGGCCTGGGCGGGGGCGCCCACACCACCCAGGAATGGTTCCGCCCGGAAGGTCGCGACCTCGGGCTGAAACGCATTCTCCTGACCCTCCTGATGCTGATGAGGAACTCCGGCGGTCCCGCCCTGCAGCCCGGACCGGCCAGGTGAAAGCACTCCGGGCGATCGGGCCTCTCCAAAGGACGGCGGATGCCGCGCTGGCCTTCAACACTCTCATCTGGGGCGCCACCTTCGTCCTCGTCAAAGCCGCGCTCGGAGGCGTTTCGCCCATACTGTTCCTGGCCCTCCGTTTCTCGCTGGCAGCGGTGGTGCTTGCCATTCTCTATCGCGGCGCCGGCAAAGGGCCTCATAGCCAAAAGGCAGTGCTCGGCGGTTGCCTTTCGGGAGTGTTCCTGTTTGCCGGATATGCACTCCAAACCGCCGGGCTGAACTTCACCACGGCTCCCAAATCGGCGTTCCTCACCGGGCTAACGTCCGTGATGGTACCTTTGGAGGCATCACTCGTCTATCACTCCAGACCTCGAGCTTCCGAGGTGGTGGGTTTACTGGTGGCGACCGTCGGGCTGGCCCTGATGACCCTAGAAGGGACGATTGGCCGGATCGGCCGCGGCGATGCACTGACCTTGCTTTGTGCCGTCGCTTTCGCCGCCCACATCGTGACCGTGGGCCATTTTTCCGGAATCATGAGCTTCGAGCTTTTGTCGGTCAGTCAAATTGGCGCGGCTGCGGTGTTGGCATCTTCAACGTTTTGGTGGGTCGAGACACCGCATCTCGAATGGCGCCCGGCGGTTGTCCTCGCTGTACTCATAACCGGTCTGTTTGCCACCGCTTCTGCCTTCGCGATCCAGGCTTGGGCGCTGCGTTACACCACTTCCTCGAGAGCCGCGCTCATCTACATGCTGGAGCCGGTATTCGCCTGGATGACATCGTACATCCTGGCTGGCGAAGGCCTCTCCCGGCGTGCCGCCGGGGGTGCGATCCTGATATTAAGCGGCGTGCTGGTCGTGGAGTTGAAACCGTGGAAAGCGCAGCCACATCCATCACAGTAAGTTGTAACGGGAATATAATGATTGCTGCTGCCTGCAGGCGAAGGAGTTAAGTCATCATGAGTTTCTTTAACAAATTGCGAACCCAGAAGTTGCTTTCGTTCACGCTGATTCTCTTCACCCTGTCGGTCGGCATCGTGATTGGCACGCTGGTCAGCACGGGTGCCAAGGCGGCCAGAGACGACCGGCAGATCGCCCCGGGCGCTACGCCTTTGGTAATTCCCAATCCAGTCGAGTTGTCCAATCAGTTCACCGAAATTGCCAAGCAGGTCGAGCCCTCCGTGGTCAATATCTCCACCACCTACGCGCCCAAAGCCACCACCCGAACGCGCAACGGCCGCAGGCAGCAGTTGGTGCCTCCGGACGACGAGGACCAGGGCGACAACGGCATTGGCGGTATGGACGACCTGCTGAATCGATTCTTCGGTGGAGGCGGCATGCCCGAGATGCAGCGCAAGGGATATGCCCTTGGCTCGGGCGTCGTGGTGGATAAAGCCGGCTACATCCTGACCAATAATCACGTCGTGGATAAGGCCGATCGTATCCAGGTGAAGTTCGCCAACGATTCGCTGGAGTACGACGCTAAGGTCGTGGGCGTGGATGCGCAAACCGACCTGGCGGTGATCCGGGTCGAAGGAAAGCATGACCTGAAGCCCGCCAAAATCGGCAACTCCGACTCGGTCCAGGTGGGCGATTGGTGCGTCGCCATCGGGTCTCCATTCGGGTTCCAGGCTACAGTTACGGTCGGCATCATCAGCGCCCGGGAGCGCGATGTGGATCCCCTCCAGCAGTTCCAGCATTTCCTCCAGACCGATGCCGCCATTAATCCCGGCAACAGCGGCGGCCCGTTGCTGAACATCCGCGGCGAGGTAATCGGGATTAATACCGCGATCGCTTCGCGGTCGGGCGGTTTTCAAGGCATCGGCTTCGCCATGCCCGTGAATACCGCGGCTACGGTTTACAACGAGATCATCAAGAACGGCAAGGTCGTACGGGGCTCCATCGGAATCAGCTTCGCCTCCGATCCCGCTACTGCCCGCGATCTGCTGCGCGGCATGGGCGGCGTCACGGAAGGCGTCTTCGTCGAGCGTGTCGAGCCAGGCGGCCCCTCCGAGAAGGCCGGCCTCAGGGAAGCCGACATCATCACCAGCATCGACGGAAAGACGGTTCGCCAAGGCAACGACCTGGTGAATACCGTCACGCAGACGCCCATCGGGACGACCGTCACACTCGGCGTGTTGCGCGGGGGCAAACCGCAGAGCTTCAAAGTGGTGGTCGGAAACCTCGCCCAGATCTTTCCCGAACGGTTCGGGAACCCCGCCGAGCCGGAAGCGCCCAAGGCTACCGGCACTACGGTGAGCTTTGGTATATCGATTACGGACATGACCGACCAACGGCGGGAAAGCCTCGGCGTCAAGCAGCCCGGAGGCGTCATGGTGGAGGAAGTGGAATCCAACTCCTTCGCCGACGACATCGGAATGCGGCCGAACGATATTTTGACCGACATCAACCAGCACCCCATTACGTCTACGGGTGACGTCAAGAAAGTGCAGGCCACCCTGAAGCCCGGCGACGCGGTAGCCTTCCGGATTCTGCGGAGGGATCGCGGGGACCGTGGTCCGTATACCGCCACGTTCCTGGCCGGCACTCTGCCCAATTCGCGCTGACCGCCTCGATCAGCTTCCGTACGAAACTGGCGCCTGGGTCTCTCCAGACGCTTTTCTTCGTCTTTCGGTGTTTGGAGGCACCACGCGGCCCGCGTAACGGTGCGCGCATTCACAGGCAGCTCTCATGCGTTAACCGTGCCGCCCGTTATAATACCGGTTTCGATCCCATAGAACCCCTTCGCCCGGTGGCGTCTATGGAGTCTATGGAGTCGTACTGTCGAGTTCTTGCCCCATGTCATCGACCGCCAGTGTTTTAATCATCGATGACAGCGCCGTCGATCGCGACCTTTTCCGCCGGCAGTTGCGAAGCCAGGCGGGAACCCGTTCCTTCCATTGCCTGGAAGAGGCCCGCGCCCGGGCGGGGCTCGACCAGATCCGCCGCGCGCGTCCCGACTGTGTTCTGCTCGACCTCAACTTGCCGGACATGGACGGACTCGATCTGCTCCGTTCCATCTTGCAGGACCCGGATCCCTGTCCGGTGATCGTAGTCACCGCCTACGGTACCGAGGAGGTTGCGGTCGAGGCTATGAAATCGGGCGCCACGGACTACGTGGTGAAAGGTTCGGTTTCCGCCGAGGGGCTCTGCCACGCGGTCGAGAATGCCCTCGAGAAGCGCACGCTCCAACGCCAGGTGGAGCAGCAACGGGTGGCAATCGAAGAGCGCAATCGCGAACTGGAATCGGCGCTCGAACGCGAGCGCGAAGCCCACCGCGCGGCCGCGGAGAGTGAGTCGCGGTACCGCACCTTGGCTGAGGCCATGCCGCAAGTGGTGTGGACCGCCGTGCACCCGCACGGAGGCTGGGACTATGTCAACGAGCGGTGGTCGCGCCTCACTGGCGCCCCTCCGGACTCAGCCGTCGCGCGGGGCTGGCTCGATTTCATCGACCCCAAGGACCGGGACAGCGTCCGGGATTCCTGGAAATCGTCTGTCGCCAGTCTCCGCCCGCTCGAGTTGCAGTGCCGCATCCGCACCGGCAGCGGACCATCCCGCTGGCAGTTGATGCGGGCCCTGCCTCTGATCGTGAACAGCAGGCCCGTGAAGTGGCTCGGGACCCTCACCGACATTGAGGACCAGAGACGCGCGGAGCACCTGCTCCATCACCGCCAGAAACTCGAGAGCATCGGCGTACTGGCCGGCGGCATTGCTCACGACTTCAACAATCTGCTGGTGGGCATCATCGGGGGAGTGAGCTACGCGCTGGAAGTGTTGCCGCCTCAGCACGACCTGCGCCCCGTTCTGGACGTGGCGTTCAAAGCGGGCGAGCGCGCGGCCCACCTCACCCGCCAGATGCTCGCCTATGCCGGTAAGGGCAACTTCCAGGTGGAAGACGTGGACCTCGGCCAGATGATTCATGAAACCTGGCAGCTCATCCAGGCTTCCATACCCAGCTCCGTCAACGTGAAGCTGCTGGTACGGCCCGGCCTTCCGCTGGTTCGCGCGGGTTCCGCCCAATTGCAGCAGATCGTCATGAATCTGATCATCAATGCCGGCGAGGCCATTCCCTCCGGCCGGCCCGGATTCATCATCGTGAGCACGGACGTCGAAAGCGTGGATAGCCCGCGCACCACCTGGAGCTCCGACCTGGCTCCCGGTGAGTACGTCGTCCTGGAGGTTCGGGATAACGGCTGCGGCATCGAGCCCGCCAATCTGGGCAAAATTTTCGATCCCTTCTTCACCACTAAGTTCACCGGCCGGGGATTGGGCCTGGCTGCTGTGCACGGTATCGTGCGCAGCAACCGCGGATCGATCGAGGTGGACAGCGCGCCCGGAATGGGCAGTACGTTCCGGGTGCTGCTCCCGGTGTCGATCGCCACCCGCGAAAGCCGTGCAAACGACAGCCCCGTGCCGCCCGGCAACACCAAACCCGGAAGAATCCTGCTGGTGGACGACGAAGAGATCGTGCGTAACACCACTCGCGCTGCCCTGGAACACGCCGGGCACTCGGTGGCTGTCGCCTCGGGCGGGCTCGAGGCGCTCGAGCGCCTGTCCGCCGCGCCGGATTCGTTTTCGCTCGTGCTGCTCGATCTGAGCATGCCCGAGCTCGATGGAGAACAGACACTCGAAGCGTTGCGGCTCATCAATTCCGGATTGCCCGTGGTAATCTGCAGCGGCTACAGCGAAATGGAGGTCAAGACGCGGTTCCAGGGCAAAGCCGTCAATGGCTTCTTGCGAAAGCCGTTCAACGTCCGGACACTGCAGGAAACGGTATCCCAGGTATTGGGATCTGCCGGCTAACGGCGACTATGCAGAGAAGCGGCCTCGACAGCACCACCGAACAACTGCTGTATTCCGCGGTCCACGATTTGCGCGGCCCGGCTTCGAGGATCCGTCTTTCCGCGCAGTTGTTGTCCCGCAACGGAGCGGCCCTCGATGACGAGGCCCGAACCCTGATCCGGTATATGCAAGACTCGGCGGCTGCTGTCGAAACAGTCGCCGCCGGGCTCAGACGCTATCACGAAGTTTGCGCTCGCCCGCTCGAACGTGTGTCGATCGAGCTGAGTGCGACCGTGTCGGCTGCCATCCACGCCTTAGCCGCCGAAATCGCCGCTTCCGGGGCCACAGTCACCCACTCCGCCCTTCGGACGATCAACGCCGACCCCTTTCTGATGGGCTGGCTGTTTCAGGAACTGCTCGCCAACGCGATTCGTTTTTGCGGTCAGGAGCCCCCGTGCGTCCACTTTTCCAGAAGCACCGGCGATCCCGGAGGCTGGTACATCGCCGTATCCGACAACGGTTCCGGCATCGAAGCCGGCATGGAGAAGCGAATCTTCCGGCCCTTCCAAAAGCTCGACGGCACCGGCGGCTCCGGCATCGGGCTGACCATCTGCAAACGAATCGTCGAGTTGCATGGAGGCGAGCTCTGGACTGAGCCGCGCGCTTGCGGAGCCGAGTTTCGATTCTATGTCGGCCGCTGAATTCGGAAGCGTCGGTTCTCCTTCCGGCCGCCTCCGTTCTTGAAAAACCACAGCCAGAAATACTGGGTCTCAGCGCCTATCCTATACCGGCAATCGAACCCGGTGCGCACGGCCATCCGAGTGGCATCCTCGTCGGTGATGGGTGCTCCGAGCCATGTATCTGGACCGCGTCGCAACGGCCTGTATCCTCCCATCACCCGCCGGTTGGGAACGCCGTTCACCTGGAACTTGAACAGTCCGCCGGGTCGCAGCAGGCGGTGTACCTCACTCAAGTAGCCCTCCACGATGTCATGACTCGGAATGTGCTGAAACACGATGAACGAGAACGCGAAATCGAAGGGAAGCTCCGGAACCACCCGCAGATCCATGCCGCTGTTGAGGTACACGTGCGCGTTCGGAAACCGGGCGAGCGACACGCGCGCCTGCTCCACCATCTCGCCGCTCACATCCACCGCATGAACCTCGCCGAAGACGTCCGCCAGTGCCCGCGTCACCCGTCCGGCGCCGCAGCCGATCTCCAGAACCCGCATCCGGTCCGCCGCCTTCCCCTGGCAGATGTTCGTCATGTCGCTGAGAATCTGTTCCTTCACGGTCTCGCGGCCCGAGGCGAAAAAATCGCCATCGCCCCACTCGTCCCGCCCGGTCAGAATGAAATGCCGCGCATTCGCGCGGGCCCGCCGATCCCAGTCGGCCCGCATCTGTTCCAGTTGCTTCTCGAGCGGCGTCCTTTGAAAGGGCCACTTCATATCGGACCCGGTCCGCTAATTCGACCCCGCCGGAACTTCCTCCCCCCAGATGTACTTGCTGAACCAGTCGTAGTTGTGTTCCATAACGGCGCGCTGCTGCTTCGGCTTGTTGATGGGGTGCCCGAAGCCTTTGTACAGGATCAGCTTCACCGGCACACCGCGATCCTTCAGCGCCTGGTACAGTTCGAACGAGTTGGGCGGCGGAACGCGCTTATCCTGATCGCCGTGCTGGATCAGGGTGGGCGTCTTGGCGCGATTCACATACGTAATCGGCGAAGTCTTGCGGTAGATCTCGGGGTCGTCCCACGGTGTTGCCTTCAGGTACTGCCGGGTAAACGGGTGGATGTCGGTGTTCACATAGTAAGTGGACCAGTCCGAAATCCCTGCGCCCACAGATACCGCTTTGAACCGGTCGCTGTAGCACGTGATGAACGCCGAGATGTAGCCGCCCTCGCTCCACCCCATCGCCCCGACCCGGTCTTTATCGACAATGCCCTTGGCGATGAGCGAGTCCACTCCCGATATCACGTCCGCGTAGTCTCCCACTCCCAGGTTGCGCACGTTCAAGGAACGGAACTTCTCGCCGTAGCCCGCCGAACCACGATAGTTAGGCTTGAGGATCAGCGCTCCCTTCGCCGCAAACTTTTCGATCGGATAGTAGCGGTCCGCCGACGGGATCGGCGTGTCCACACCCGTGGGACCGCCGTGGATCACCACCAGCAACGGGTATTTCCGCGACCCGTCGTAGTCCGCCGGCTTGATGAGAATGCCCTCGATTTCCGTGCCGTCTTCGGATTTCCAGCGCACCACCTCGCGCGTGGTGAGTCGAAAATCTTTGTACTGAGCGGCCATGTCGGTCAGGTACCTGGGGGCGAAATCGTCGGCCGGGCTCACCACCACCTCTGCGAAATGATTCGGCATCGCACCCACCGCGCCCATCGTGCGATGATCCTTCGTGAATGTCGCTCCTGCCACGTGATACGCATCCGGCGAACTCAGGCGGCGGACCGCCATCGTCCCAGGATCCAGCCGGAACACATGCGCCGCGGTCTTCTGTGTGGCCCCGAAATAGATGCCGCCCGGTCCCCAGTCGATGAGGTTCGGGTCCTCGTCGAACGACTGGGTCAGCATCCGCGGCTTCCCGCCATCCGCCGGGACCACGGCAATGCGGCGGTTCGCGTAGTAGTAGAAAGTCTGCCCGCCCGCGGTCACGTACGCAATCTCCTTGCCGTCCGGCGACCATTTAGGCCCGGTGTTCGGCCCTCCGGAATCCACTACTTTCCGAACATGTTTGTCCGCCAGGTCGAGCACGTAGATCTGCTCGGTGTCCTGCGAACCCAGGTCGGGATCGCGGCCGGCGCTGAAAGCAATCCGGCTGCCGTCCGGCGACCAGGAAAAACCTCCGACGCTGAATTGGTCGCCCTTGGTGAGCGCCTCGGGCTTCGGCAACTGCTTCAAGTCGCCCGGGATTTCGGCGGGAACCTTCACCAGCCACAGGTGATTCATCTTGTAATCGCCGCCCACAATGTCAAATTCGCCGTACCGGTCCTTGCGATCTTTCATCGGCTTGGCATCGGGTCCGGTGGAGGTGAAGGCAATCGCCGACCCGTCAGGCGACCATGCCAGCGCACCCACACCGTTGTCTTCGTTCGTCAACTGCATGGCTTCGCCGCCCGCCGGTGCGATCACATAGATCTGCCGCTTGCCGGAGCGGTCGGAACCGAATGCCAGCCGCCGCGAATCCGGCGACCACACAGGTCCGCTGCTCGACTTCTTGCCGCTCGTGAGCTGGTATCGCTCCCCCGTAGCTGTCACCGCGATCCAGATCTGTTGGTCGAAATCGTTCTCGTCCCAGTTGGTCTGTTGCACCCCGTAGGCGATGTACCGCCCGTCGGGTGAGATTTGCGCGCCCGCGACCGACTTCATGCTGAGGGACTGGTCGATCGTGGGCACCGCGGGAGTCGCTGCGAACGATCCGCAGGCGACCGGAAAAACGGCCAGTAAGGTGCGCCACATGCCGTTCATTATAGAATGCGATTCGGGCGCATCGCGCGCAATGAGCTATGGCAAACACGCGAACCATCCCCGGCTGGGACCGCTATTATCTGGATATCTGCAAAGTGGTGGCGTCTCGCAGCAAGGATCCGAACACGCAGATCGGATGCGTGATCGTAGGTCCGAATCACGAGATCCGATCCACCGGCTACAATTCCTTCCCCCGGGGAATCCGCGACGACGTTCCGGAGCGGCTGGTGCGGCCAACCAAGTATCTCTGGATCGAACACGCCGAGCGCAACGCCATCTGCAACGCGGCACGCGCGGGCACGGCCACCGAAGGCTGCACGATTTTCGTCGAAATCATGCCCTGTATGGATTGCGCCCGCGCCGTGGTGCAGGCGGGCATCACTGAGGTGGTGGTTTCCGCCGACCGCATGGCCGAGTATTCCAGCCAATATTACAACGAGCATTTCGGTATGGTGGAAGTGCTGTTCCGGGAAGCCGGCATCGGCGTCCGCCGCGTCTAGCCGGAGATGTGGCGGAGGCACTCCTGCCTGCCGCGTCGGCACTCGTGCCGACGCTTTTTGGTCGCCTTCGCACGTCTCCGCGGGCGAAGTGTTTACGCCCTCCACGCTCGCTCCACCCCTCAGCGATTCCGTAAGGTGGCAGATCCGCGAGGTCTAACGCGCTGAGTTTGCAATACGCTCCGGACGGGCTCGCCGTTGATGGCATTTTCGCAGATTCTGAGCGGGTCTTGATTCCAGAGTGTTCTGACCACTACAATTAGTGTCAGAAGATGCCCGGCGACTCTGAGCTCGAATTGCGTGGCAGGCTCATCCGTAGCCTCGGTGCTCTCCGCGAGATGCTCCCCGGCTCCTTCGTTGAGCGCCATCGCTGAGTTTGGCCATTTCATCCCGGAGGGCAGCACCCCGGAAAACCGAATTGTAGTTCCGGATTTTCGCCTGCACATGGCGCTCACCCCCCTGTTTACAACAGAGGCAACCGGAAGTATAGCTGCGGTTTTCGCGCGACTGACCATCGCCGCGCGCTTGCCAGGCCGCACACACTCACGCCGCGACGCGGTCTGCCCGGCTGTCGTGGAATGTCGAAACCGTTCGGTACACGTTCTCCCGCCTTGGCCTCGGCAGGATGGGCGGCTGTGGGAGCGGCTGCGCAGGACGGAGGGCGCGTCCCAGCCGCTGCCGGGCGCGGAAGAGAATCGATTTGAACGCGGCCTTGGATGTCGCCATTGCCCTGGCGCTCTCGTCCATGGTCAGGCCTTGGAGATCGGCCAGCTCGATTGCGGTTCGGTCACGCAGAGTAAGTGTTGCCATGGCAGCGCGAATCCACTCCACCTTCTCAGTCTGTTCACAGATGGCGAGTGGCGATGGAGCCCGGTCCGCGAACGGATAGTCCGGGAGAACCTCCAGTGGCACACTCGGCCGGGCGGCGCGAATGTGCATCCGAATCTCGTTCAGAGCGATCGACCAGAGCCAGTTCCGGAACTTGGAAGGCGCGCGTAATTGCTCCCGGCAGACGAAGGCCCGGAGCACCGTCTGCTGCAGAATATCATCCGCCTGATCGCGATTTCGCAGATTCCGTATCACCAGTCTGCGCACCGATTCCATACTGGCCGCCAAAAGCGTCTCGAAGCTCTCTTTCGACATGTTTCACCTGAACCTTTTCGAGAAGTCTCGTGTCCCCGGAGCGGCAGCGCCGCGAACGCTCGAGGTGCACCTACGCCTGCCATCCTCCGCCGAGCGCCTTATAGAGTTGCACCACCGTCAGAATCTCATCCAGGCGGATTCGCGCCAGATCCAGTTCGGCCTGAAACAGGTCGCGATCGGCATCCAAGGCGTTGAGTTGCGTGTCTACCCCGCCGCGGTATCGCAGGTAGGCCAGGCGCAGCCGGTCCTGCAGTGCGGCCACGAGAGCAACCTGCTTCTCGCGGCTCTCCCGCACCCTCTGATGCGCAATCAATGCATCGGAGACCTCGGTAAAGGCCGTTTGAATGGTCTTTTCGTAGTGGATCAGCGCGCGCTCGCGTTCGGCCTCCGCGATTCTCACGCCCGATTTGATTCTTCCGGCGGTGAAGATCGGCTGCGTCACCTGCGGCACCAGGCTCCAGGTGCTGTGCGGTCCACTGAATAAGCTGGACAGTTGCGTGCTGGCTCCGCCGAGCGCTCCGCTGAGGCTGAGCGTCGGGAAATAGGCGGCGCGCGCCACGCCGATCTCGGCGTTCGCGGCAATCAGGTCCTGTTCGGCGACGCGGATGTCCGGACGCCGCTCCAACAGGCTGGATGGGAGACCCACCGGGACTTCCGGCGCCAGATCCTGCTCAGTCAGACTTCGGCCCCGCGCAACCGTACGGGGGTAATCCCCCAGAAGCAGAGTGATCTGATTCTCGGTTTGCTCGATCTGTTGTTGAATCGTGGGAATGGTTTCGGCGGCGGTGTAGACTAACTGCTCGGCCTGCCGGAGGTCGAGTTGCGTCGAAACGCCGCCGGACTGCCGCGACCGCGTCAGGGTCAGAGACTCCTCGCGGGTCTGCAGGGTTCGCTGCGAAATCTCGAGCGTATAATCGAGTTCGCGCAATGTGAGGTAGGCCGTGGCGACGTCGCTGACCAGTGTCGTGACGACCGCCTTGCGGTTTTCATCGGCGCTCAGGAGATTCGCCCGCGCGGCTTCGGTTGCGCGCCGCAGTTTGCCCCAGATGTCGATCTCGAAGGACAGCAGTTCGAGAGCCGCTGACCCGAAATTGCGATTCTGTGAGGGCAACAGTTGCGCCGGGATGGGCGTCGCGCCGTCGCGCGACAGCCGGTTGATTTCCACGCTGCCGCCGGCTCCGAAATTGGGATATTGATTGGAACGCGTGACGCCCAGGTTGCCGCGGGCCTCCTCCACGCGGGCGACGGCGTCGCGCAGATCGTAGTTATGCTCCAGCGCGGTCCGGATCAGCGCCTGCAACTGCTCGTCGTGGAAGACCGTGAACCACTGCAGATCCGCGATCGATTTGGCCTGGTCCGGCGGCAGCGGATCCGGTGCACGGAAACTTGCCGGGGTCTGAATCGCGGGACGCTTGTAGTTCGGGCCCACCATACAAGCCGCGGAAAGGCCCGCTAATAAGATCAAGGTCGCTTGCGCGCGCATGGTTAGTCTCCCTCTCCGGGCAGCGGCTGGTGCGGTGTCAGCGGCACAGTCGGACGGACAGTTGCGCCCGACAACTTTTCCACCAGGTAAAAGATCGCAGGAACCAGGAAGATGCCGAGTCCGCTGGCTGCCGCCATTCCCCCAATTACCGTGGTGCCCATGATCTGGCGGGCAACCGCTCCGGCGCCACTGGCAGTCCACAGCGGTACGCACCCCAGGATGAATGCGAACGAAGTCATCAGAATCGGCCGCAGCCGGAGCCGGGCGCCTTCCATCGCGGCGTCAGCCAACGGCTTCCCTTTCTCGAACTCGTCCTTGGCGAACTCCACGATCAGAATCGCGTTTTTGGCGGCCAGGCCGATCAGCATTACCAGCCCGATTTGCGAGTAAACGTCGCCTTCGATCTGCACCATGTATGCCGGCAACAGGTGGGCCGCCACCACGCGACGCAGCCAAAGGAAAAGGAACGCTCCGAAGACCGCGACCGGAGTGCTCAGCAGCACGCTAAAGGGCAGGGTCCAACTCTCGTACAGAGCTGCCAGAATCAGAAACACGAACAGCAGCGAGAAGCCGAAAATCGTCGAAGACGAAACACCTTCCTGCGCCTTCTTCTCCTGGAACGACATGCCGGAGTAGTCGTAGCCCATCTGCACCGGCATGGTTTGAGCGAAGGTCTGTTCCAGAGCCTTCATCGCCTGGTCGCTGCTGTACCCCGGCGCGGCGCCTCCGTTAATCTGGGCCGCCCGATACTCGTTGAACCGCATGGTGAATTCCGGGCCGGTACCCGATTGGAAGCTGGTCAGCGCCGAAAGCGGCACCATCTCCCCGTCGCCGTTCCTCACGTAGAACTGGCCGACATTCTCCTGTCTGGTCCGGTAATCGCCTTCGGCTTCCACATAAACCTGCCATTGCCTTCCGAAGCGGTTAAAGTAATTCACGAAGAGACCGCCCATGAATGTCTGAATGGTGCGATAGACATCGTTAATCGCGACGCCCTGTTTAATCACCTTGTCGCGGTCCACCCGGATGAATTGCTGCGGCACGCTCGGCAGGAAGGTGGTGCTGAGGCTGCCGATCTCGGGGCGCTTACGCGCCTCGGCCATGAACCGGTTCAGGTTGTCGGAAAGAAACTTAACGTCACTGCCGGAACGGTCTTCGAGAATGAAGGTGAACCCGCCGGAGGTGCCGACGCCAGGGATGGCAGGCGGTGAGAAACCGAAAGCTACAGTCTCCGGGATGCCGCTGAAGGCCGCGTTCAACCGCGCCTTGATCTCCTGAAACTGCAGCTCACGCGTCTTGCGGTCTCCCCAGTCTTTCATGCTGATGAATCCGAAGCCGTTGTAACTGGTACGGACGAGGCTCAAAAGACTGAAGCCCGAGACGGACGTGACGTGCTCCACACCGGGAATCGCGCTGGCGATCTTCTGGATCTTCGCCATCACTTCCTCGGTTCTTTGCAGGGAGGCGGAATTGGGCAGTTGCACGTTGAGGTAGAAATAACCCTGGTCTTCGTCGGGAACGAAGCTGGTTGGCAGTTTGCCGCCGACCCATACGGCGGCCACTGCGAAACCCGCCAGCAGGATCGCGGAAAACCCGCTCTTGCGAAGCAGCGCTCCCGAGACTCGGACGTAGCCGTTGGTTGCGTGTCCAAACGAGCGGTTGAACCACCCGAAGAATTTCGCCAATAACCCCTTCGACTGTCCCTCGGGCTTGGGCTTCAAGATCAGGCCGGCGAGCGCGGGGCTAAGGGAAAGGGCGTTGAATGCGGACAGGATCACGGAAATCGCGATCGTCAGCGCGAACTGCTGATAAAGCCTGCCGGTGATGCCGGGTATGAACGCGGTCGGAACGAACACGGCAGACAACACCAGTGCGATTCCGACCACGGGCCCGGAGATCTCCTCCATCGCCTTGAGAGCAGCTTCCTTGGGAGAGAGGCCATCTTCGATGTGGCGCTCCACTCCCTCTACCACCACGATCGCGTCGTCAACCACCAGTCCAATGGCCAACACCAGGCCAAACAGGGACAGCGTGTTGATGCTGAAACCAAACAGCGGAAAGAAGATGAACGTTCCCACCAGGGATACCGGCACCGCCAACAGCGGGATCAGGGTGGAACGCCAGCCTTGCAGGAACAAATAGACTACCGCCACCACCAGAACGATAGCGATCAGGAGCGTCTGGACGATCTCCTTGATGCCCTCGTTCACCGCCAGCGTCGTATCGATGGGGATCGCGAAATCCATATCGTCGGGGAACCGGAGCTTCGCTTCGGCGAACAGTTTCCTCACGCCGTTGGCGGTATCGACCGCGTTGGAACCGGGCAACTGATAAACTGCGATCACGGCGCTTGGCCTTCCGTCGAGGTGCCCGGTGATGCTGTAGTCCTGCGAGCCCAGTTCCACGCGGGCCACATCGCCGATCCGGACAATCCCCGTTTCGGGAGTCTCGCGGACCACGATCTGCTCGAATTCCTCCGGCGACGTCAGGCGCCCCTGCGCGCGAACGGTATAAGTGAATGGCTGCCCGGGTGGAATCGGCTCGCTGCCCACCTGCCCGGCGGGGTTAACGGTGTTCTGCGTCTGGATCGCGGATACAATCTCGGGAACGGTAATCGCCAGCTTCGCGAGTTGGTCGGGCTTCACCCAGAGACGCATGGCGTATTGCCCCGAGCCGAAAACCTGCACGGTGCCGACGCCCTTCACGCGGGTCAACTGGTCTACCAGGTTGATGTAAGCGTAGTTGGCCAGGAATTTGGCATCATAGGTCCCCTTCGGCGAGTTCAGCGCCACCAGCATCAGCGGCGCGAGCACGGACTTCTGCACGGTAACGCCGTAATTTGTGACGTCTACCGGGAGTTGGGATGCGGCCTGCGTTTCACGGCTCTGCGCCAGAATCAGGTCGGTGTTGGGGTCGGTGGCGACGTCGAAATCCACGATCAAGCGCATCTGGCCGTTGGCCGTAGCGTTGAGCGAGTACATATAGTTCATGTTGTCTACGCCGCTCATCTGCTGCTCGATCGGAGTGGCCACCGATTGCTCAATGGTCTGCGCATCCGCGCCGACATATGTCGCCGTGACCTGGACTTCGGGCGGGGCGATTTGCGGGAACTGCGCCACCGGCAGGCCAACTACGGCAACTGCTCCCACAATCACCATGAGAATGGCGATCACCATCGCCACGATGGGACGATTGATAAAGAATTTCGACATGACCGGTTACCTCGCCACAAACGGCTTCGGAACTACTTGCATGCCCGACCGCACCTTCTGCAGTCCCGCGACGACGACGCGCTCTCCGGGGTGGACGCCGGCGCGCACGATCCAGTCGTGGCCCACCGTTTCACCCAGGTTTACGGTTCGTATCTCCACCTTGTTATCCGGACCTACGACGGCGAGTTGATGTGTGCCCTGTAAATCCATGACCGCCTGCTGTGGTACCAGCAGCGCTCCTGCGCGAGTCTGGCTGGAAAACCTGACTCTGCCGTACTGACCGGGACGCAGGCTGTTGCCCGGGTTAGGGAACAAGCCCGCGAGCCGGATGGCGCCCGTCCTCACATCCACCTGCCGGTCGGCAAAATAGAACTTGCCCTTATGCGCGTAAGTGCTTCCATCCGCCAGGATCAACTCCAATTCCAACTGGCTGGTGGCGGCCTGGCGTTTCTCGGCGGTCGGGTAGCGCCGCGTAAAGTCCAGGTACTCCTGCTCGCTTGCGGTGAAATAGACCTTGATGGGATCCACCGTCGAGACCGTCGTAACCGGGCCGCTTGCCGGACTCACGAGAGCTCCGACCTGTTGCTGGGCGATGCCCGGAATGCCGTCGATCGGCGAGGTGAGGCGGGTGAATCCCAGGTTGATCCGCGCCGTCTCAGCCGCGGCACTCGCGGTTTCGACCGCTGCCGTCATGGCGATGATCTGCGCCTTGGCAGTTTCGACTTGGGCCTTTGCGGCCTGAAGCTGGGCCTTGGCCGCCATGTTGTTTTGCGTTGCGTTATCGAGATCCTGTTGCGTGATGGCCTGTTGTTCCGCAAGCGGCGTGTACCGGTCTACGTCAAGCTGAACACGGCGCTGGTTTGCCTCGGCTACCGAGACCTGCGCTTCCGCCTGCGCCAGTTGGGCGCGCGCCTGCTCTAACTGGCCGCGCGATTGCGCAAGCTGTCCCTGCGCCTGATCGAAAGCCGCCTGGAAGGGGCGCGGGTCGATCTGAAACAGCAGTTGGCCGGCCTTCACGAAGCTTCCCTCGGTGTAAGCCTGCTGCGTCAGATAGCCGGACACCTCCGCCTTGATATCGGCGTTGACGAGTCCGTCAAGGGTGCCGATCCATTCCTTGTAGAGTGGAACGTCCTTCTGGACCACCTCGGTGACATCCACGGTTTGCGGTTGGGGCGGCCTGGCAGCCGAGGTCGCTGTCGTACATCCGGCGGCAACCACGGTTATCAGGGCAAGACAGAGCATTACGGGGGCGAGGTTGGTCGGGCGGCCCGGTCCTCGATCGTTCGCAGTAGGCATAATTCTCCTTTGGTTTCCCACCAGTCTTCCCAGTTGACAACAGCGGGTCACTGCAGATCCCTGAGGCGCAGCAGCCCGCGGCTCATTGCGATCGTCACGGCGTGCGTCCGATCGTTCGCGGCGAGTTTGCCCGAGATGTGCTTCATGTGCATTCGAACGGTCTCTTCGGCGATCGAAAGCTGCGCCGCAACCTCTTTGTTCCGGTTGCCCCAGGCAACTAACTGGAGCACCTGAATCTCCCGGGCGGTTAGTGTTTCCTCATTGAAGTGCTCGGCAAGCTTCGTCGCGATCGGGCCGGGCACCATCCTCGCCCCGCTCCGCACCTGCCGGATCGTGCGGACCATCTCCCAACGCGGTGCCGCCTTCGAGATATATCCGTGTACTCCGGCATCCAAGGCCCGGCGCGCCTGAACATGGCCCTGAGACGAAGTGATCGCCACAATCCGGGTTCGCGGAAATTCAGCGAGAATCCGGCGGGCAAGATCTTCTCCCGGCATGTCGGGCAGAACCAGATCCAGAGTCACCACGTCGGGGCGAAGGCGGCGAACTGCCTCCAGCGCCTCCTCGCCAGTGGCCGCGGTTGCAATCACGGCCATGTCGTCCTCGCGGTTGATCACGGCCGCCAGGCCTTCCTGGATCAGGTGGTGCTCATCTACCGTCAGAACGCGAATCGCCCGGCGGGACGCCCTCAGGATCGCAAAAGGTTCGCCACTGATTGCCGCGGCTGCCATCGCTGCCATAACCCCTCCTGTTGAAACAGTACGGCAGTCCGCATTTCGGGACATCACGAAAACGGAGGTTTTTGGGGTACCACTGCAGGCGGGCGTGAACTATACCCTGTTCGTGGTAGAACGTGGTGCTCTAAGGGTGGATGTCTGCGCGCGTAGCCTGGGTTCAAGCCACTCCGGCGGTTTTAGGCATGAGACGCGCACTGAAGATGCCTGGTTTGTGTCTCAGATTACAGTTGGATGATTCCGCGGCGCACCGCGATGGCGATCGCTTGTGTGCGGTCTTTGGCGCCGAGCTTGTCCATGATGTGCTTGATATGGACTTTCACCGTCTCTTCGGAAATGAAGAGCAGGTCCGCGATGTCGCGATTCCGGTTCCCACCCGCTACCTTCTGAAGAACTTCAATCTCGCGGGTGGTCAGTTCCTCATCGCTCATATGCTCGGCAAGTTGCGCCGCTACCTCGGGAGGAACGCGTTTCTTTCCAGCGTGGACTTGCCGGATGATCTCCACAATCTCCTTGGGCGGCATGTTCTTCAGGAGATACCCGCGCGCCCCGGCCTGCAGCGAACGCTGAATCTCCACGTCGCCTTCAAATGTTGTGAGCATCACAATTCGGGCGTCCGGAAATTCGCCGCGGATGGCGATCATGGCGTCGATGCCGCTCAGGTCGGGCAGGCGGAGATCCATCAGGGTCACATCCGGCCGATGTTCCCGATACTGCCGCACCGCCTCCGAGCCGGTAGCCGCCTGGGAAACCAGCAGCATGTCGTCCTGTGCGTTGATAATGGTCGCGATTCCTTCGCTGAATAAAGGGTGATCATCGACGCTGAGTATCCGAATCCTGGACTGATCGCTCATCTGATTTTACCCTTTGATTGCCGGTTCCTGGTGCGTCCTGGCGGTCACCAGGCGTGAACTGCCGAACCACTTCGGCCGATGCGTGTCCTGTCCCTGGAACGCGATGTGACCTGGAACACAAAGTTCGACCACGGTGCCCGCGGTAGGGCCGCTGTACACACGGAACCGCGCCCCGATCTGCTCCGCCAGTTCCCGCATCCCGGAGAGGCCCCAGTGCCCATCCCGGGCGGTCTTGAGCGCACCCGGATCGATGCCGCATCCGTCATCTCTCACAACCAGCCGCAGCCGCCTTGTAGAGTAGTTTATCTCGACTTCGACCCTCTTTGCCCGCGCATGATGGAACGCATTCATCAACGCCTCACGGCCAATGCGGTAGACGTCGTCCCGAAGCATCGGGTGCAGAGGCCTCGCCTCCCCTTCCACCCGGACTCGGAACGCGCAGTCCGCGTTTTCGGAGCACGCCGGCGTCTGTTCGCAAACGAGAGCGAATGCCTGTTCGAGGTCGAGAGACACGCTGCTCGAGGAGCGCAGTCCGCGAACGGCATTGCGGCCTTCATCGATAACCTGGCGCATCAATTGGAGCGCGCGGGTTAAGATGGGCTTGGCGCGGGCGTCCTCGGGCAGGCTGTCGGTGGCGACATGCACCTGCATGGAAGCACTCAGAAACCCCTGGAGCAAGGTGTCGTGGAGAATCTGTGCGATGCGCGTTCGTTCCGCCAGCCGTTCTTCGAATCGCAGGTTGAGACGATTGGTCATCTGCCGCATGCGATAGCGGTAGAGCGCCAGAATCCCGCCGGCCAGCGCCGCGGCCACTCCTGCCTGGAACCACCAGGATTGCCAGTAGAGAGGCTCGACTGCGAATACCACGGCATCCTCGCTTTTGTTCCAGGCGCCATCGGGATTGCGAGCCACCACTCGAAACCGGTACTGCCGGGGCGACAGATTCGTGTAGCCTGCTTCCCGGCCAGACCCCGCGTCGTTCCAGCGGGTGTCGTATCCGTCGAGCCGGTAGCGGAAGCGCACCCGCTCCGGAGCCGAAAGGCTCAAGCCGACAAAGGTGAAAGTGAGTCTCTGATGCCCGCCCGGAATGCGGACCGGCCTTTCGATAGGAACGGCGTTTCCATCGGCCGATATCGTCAGGACATGAGGAATCGCCGGAGCTGCATCGCGCTTCAGCCTTGCGGGGTCCACCATGGAGATCCCGCGATTCAGCGAAAACCAGACTCGCCCTTGGGAATCGGTGACCACGGAGCGGTGCCGCCTCACCCCTTCCAGGCCCCTCAGCCCGTCGGAAGTACCGTACTCATGCACATCGCCGTCTCTCAGTCTGCCTTGCAAAAGCGCTTCGCGATTTACGCGCATCACGCGGTTGGAGGTGGCGATCCAAAATGCGCCCTGGCGGTCTTCTGCGATCCCTAGGATCGGTTCTTTCAACTCGGCGGGCTCTTCGGGGGGAGTCTGCATACTCCCCTCTCTTCGGAATGCCAGCCCGGCTGCCGTTCCGACCCATAACATGCCGCCGGAATCTTCGAGAAGACAGTACGCGTTATCGGACGGCAGACCGTTTCTCGAGGTGAAGGATTGCCATCGTCCTTCTTTCGATAGTGAATTCAAGCCGCGGGGAGTCGCAAACCACATGCTGCCATCGGCGGCTTCGAGGATCGAGTCAACGGTGTTGGAGAGCAGCCCGTCCGCGCTCGTGTAGGTGACAAAGCGGCCTCCGCGAAGCCTGCTCACGCCCCCACTCAGCGTCCCGGCCCACACGCTTCCGTCACTGGCCAGATAGACCGAAAAGACGCTGTTTTGCGCGAGACCATCGGCCTTGGTGTAGGTGTGCGATTCGAATGTCCCCCCCTGGGTGAGCAGCCTCGTCAGTCCGCCGTGCTGCCTTCCCAGCCACAACTCGCCCTTGCGGCCGGAGATCGAGTAAACCACATCGCGGTCCAGGCCATCGTTCGAAACGTGACCATGCCGTCCGTCTTTCACCCACCACAATCCGCCGTCCACCGGCGGAAACCACATGCGGTTATCGGCATCCACAAAAACCGGATTGCTGCCATCCGTCGGCAAGCCTTCCGGCTGGGAATAAGTTACGAACGCGCTGTCCCGAAGCCGCTCGATGCCATTGGCACTGCCGATCCACAAGTTGCCCTCGCGGTCTTCGAAAAGCGCGGTCACAGCCAGCCGGGACTTCTCATCTCCCGGATCGAGGTAGGAAACGCCCCGGTCGTTGAACCTGAGCAGGCCAAGGGAGTCCGTACCGGCCCAGATGTTGCCGTCTCGATCCCGCTCCAGTGCGAGTACCTGAACCGCGCCAAGTGAGGCCGGGCCCACACTCTCCAGGCGGGTCCCATTCCAGCGCGCCATTCCGCTATCGGTCCCGGCCCACAGACTGCCCTGATCGTCGGCCAGAAGGCAGTTCACTTTCAGGTCGGGCAAGCCGTCGGACACCGACTCCGTCTTGCCCTGGTGAAAGTGGAAGAGGCCGGCGCCCCGGGTTCCCGACCAGATGCTGCCGTCGGACGTCTGCGCGATCGCGAGCACCGGAGACCGGGGCATGTTGTTGGCATCCGCAAGCTGCTGCAGTTTGCCCTGCCGGTAGACCATCACACCGCGCTCCATGACAGAAAGCAGGAGGTCCCCCTGACTCGTCTGGCGCATCGTTGTGATGCGGGAAGGCAAGCCCCCGGCTGGGCTGTCGAAGGCGCCATTCCGGTAGCGAAGCAAACGGCTCGCGGCGCCGATCCACAGGTTCCCTTCCTTATCCGCCATCAGGGTGGGAACATCCTCACCGTTTTGCAGGCCCGGCACATCGCGCAAAACGTGGAAGGCCACACCGTCGAATCGGACCAGGCCGGACTGAGTACCGATCCACAGATACCCATCGGCGGACTGCGAAATGGCGTACACCGGTCCACGCGGGAATCCCTGTGCGGGTCCCCATCGCTCCCTTACGTACTGCGACATGGCGCGGTGTGGATCCATCCCTTGGGCCGAACCCGCCGAGGCAGCGGCGAGACAGAGAACGAGTGCGGTTTTGCGGGCAATCGAGTACGGCCCGGGGCGCCACAAACGACTCGGCCGGTGCGGGACTCGCAGCTCAGGGAAGGTACTCGAATTTTTCAATGACAACCTCAGCCCCGTGTTGCATGTGAACCGGCCTGGTATCGAAAACGTAGAGGTGCAGGCGGACCGTCTCACCACCGGAGGCAGGCACCCCGGAGGTGAACGTATGTGCGGCAACCAGGTTTTTCCGGCCCTCCGCTTCAGAGCCTCGCACCGTCCGGAAAGAAACCCGGCCGGGCTCCCAATCGAACGAGTAGGTCAGGCGGCCTGGTGGCGACAGAAAGCGCACCACGTTGGCCGGCACATAATACGGCTGGACCACATATTGCGCGTTCTTTCCAGAGGTGGCTCCCCAGCGGCTGATCTCGATGTCCATCTCGCGGTCGGGCCCGGAACCGTCCCAAACCGCCACGTTGAGCACCATGGCGGGCTCCAGTTGCGAGACATCGCTCACAACGAAGCGGTACGAACCGTATCCCAGGCTGCGCGAGAGACTCAGTTCCGCACTGGTCCACCGCCCGGGGCTCCCCGCAATGCGCAGATGCAGGAAACCTCTGGAGTCTACCCAGGAGTTGGCCGGATCGTATTCGTTTTTCGAGCCGGCCGGATTACCCGGGGTCTGGCGGACCATCCACTCGTATCCACTAAAATCCAGCCGCTTCAGCTGCGTCTGCTCCAGGATGTCCCCCTCCGCGGTCGCGATTGCAAGCACGCCCTTACTGGTCTCCGGCAGCAAGTTAGCAGTAGCCGGCGGACGATAGCTGGCGTCCACCAACAGCGCGGCATAGGCAGTTCCGGGGTGTGTGGTGGCCTTCCAGGTGGAATCTCTCTGGATCTTCGTGAACGGCTGGTCGGCCAGGGGCTGAACCCACCACACGCCGCTGCGGGCGAACAGCACCACAGATTGACCCTTGCGTGCGCCATTCACACGCCCCTGGATGGGGTACAAGTCCGTCGGGCTGCCCTCAGCCGCTGGAGGAAGCTTGGTGAATTCGATCGAGGGGGGCTGCCGATCGAGAGGTCTTTCGCAGCTGTTTACCAGCAGACACAACATCCCCAGCACGCCTCCGACTACCGCCGGCCCGTTCCGGGCTGCCGTAGCCACGACGTTAATGCTGGCATCGCGGAAAGCTGTTCTCCCCATTGTGGTACTGCGCACTAAGTGCGCCGCAAACTAAGGATAACAAAGGGGGCGCAGCGGCTGAATCCCTCGAAACCGCAGTCCGTGGATACCACGTTGGAGTTACTTCGACGACTATCGCGACCGGGGAATGATAATTTCCCGCAACCCGAAAAGGCGCGCATCGACGGAAAATGCCCCAGGCCCCAGCAGAGCAACCACCACGGCAACGACCGCTAGAAAGGCGATCATCGGCTTTGACGGGAACAGATCCAAACCGGACCCCGGAATAACTGACAACCACAGGCCCACTGCGCTCAGCCCGGCAAGGACCGCCGCGACGGGGGTCATGAAGCCAACCAGAAGCGCGATTCCGGCGATCACTGCGAGCACACCTGCGACCCAGGAGCCGACCCGCAGATCTTCGCTGCCCGTCAGTTCGATTGCGCCCCCGAACAGGACCATAATCCCCACTGCGGCTCTGAGAAGCAACAGGCCCAGTCCGGTTCGTCCGTCTGGAAACCCTTGAAACAAAAGTGACAGGGGCCCTCCCCGCCCGATGCGCTGAAAACCGCACCCACAGAAGCACTTTAGCGAATGTTAACGACCGGGCGAATCCCTACGGCTTGGGATCTTTCCCTACCACTTTTTCGTTATTAAGCCACTTTCGAAATCCCGAAACGGTGCGAGACATGGAAGCGGCGGCGGTTCGGGCCTCGTCCCATCTCTCTGCTGCATTACTCCTACGCCAGGGTTCTTTGGACTGGCAGGGCGCTTCGGCAAATCACTCATTCTCATGTCGCGCACCCTCCCGAGGCCGTCCCCGTTCGGGCGGTACCGTTGTCTGCTAAGATTCCGGGGAAGGCCGCTTTATGGGTGAATCCTCAACAGCCCCCGTCACACAGTTGCTGCAAGCCTGGAGCGCCGGAGACCAAAGCGCCTTGGCCCAACTGATGCCGGTGGTGTATGGCGAACTCCGCCGCCTTGCGCAACGCCGCATGTCGATCGAGAAGGGTAACTCGCTGCAGCCGACAGCCCTGGTCAACGAGGTCTACCTGCGGCTGGTGGAGACTTCGGGCGTGAGCTTCCACAATCGCAGCCAGTTCTACGCCATGGCCGCGCAAATGATGCGCCGGATCCTGGTGGACGCAGCACGCAACCGCGGCGCTTCGAAGCGCGGCGGAGGAGTGGGGATGGTGGTGTTCGAGGAAGGACTGCTGGCAGCGCCGGGGAGAGACCGGGAGATCGTCGCGCTGGATGACGCGCTCGACGCGCTGGCCAAAGAAGATCCCCGCAAGGCGCGCGCCGTGGAGTTGCGCTTCTTCGGAGGGCTCAGCATCGAAGAGACAGCCGAGGTGCTCGGAGTCTCCGTGCAGACGGTGCGCCGCGACTGGGTCTTTGCGCAGGGATGGCTGGCGCGGGCGATGAAGAAAGACGGCTAGAGTCCAACCTACCCGATGATGCCTTTGATAATTTCGCCGCGGACCTCGGTAAGCCTCTCTTTGCGTCCCAGGTACATGTAGCTCAGAGCGTCCTGGTCGAGGCCCATCTGGTAGAGCAATGTGGCGTGGAGATCGCGGAAGTGCACGGGATCCTCGGTCGCCTTCAAACCGATGGCGTCGGTGGCGCCGTAGACGGTACCGCCCTTGAAGCCGCCGCCGGCAACCCACATAGAGAAGCCGGTGTTGTGGTGGTCGCGGCCTTTGCTCTTTTCGGATTCCGGCGAGCGTCCGAACTCCCCGCCCCACAGAACGATGGTCGAATCCAGCATGCCGCGGCGCTTCAGGTCCTTGATCAGGCCGGCGACAGGTTTGTCGGTCATGGCCGCCATCTTGAGGTGGTTTTTCTCTATGTCGGCGTGGGCGTCCCACTCGGTATCGGCCGCACCGCCGCCCGATACGACGCACACGAAGCGCACGCCCTTCTCGACCATGCGGCGCGCCAGCAGGCAGCGTCGGCCGTAGTCGTCGGTCTTCGGATCGCCGACGCCGTAGAGATCGAGCGTCTCTCGAGGTTCCTTGGAGATGTCGAACACCTCGGGCGCTTCGGTCTGCATTTTGAAGGCGGTGTCGTAGGCGGAAATCCGGGCGGCGAACTCGGGATCCTCGCCGGGGAGATTCGTCTCGTTCAGCGAGCGGATGAAGTCGATGGTCTTGCGCCGTTCGTCGAGCGAGACGCCCTTGGGCAGGTCGAGATTGAGGACCGGCTTGGCGCCGGGACGCAGCATGGTGGGCTGGTAGACAGCGGGCAGGAAGCCGTGCTGGTACATCGGCAGGCCCGCTTCCTGCGCGCCTTCGGGAGCCGGCATGACCACGTAGGCTGGAAGAGACTCGGCTTCTGACCCGAGCCCATACACGACCCAACTGCCCATCGCGGGGAAGCCAGGGATCACGCGGCCGGTCATCATCTGATACTGCGCGGCGGAATGCACCACCATGTCGCCGTGCATGGAGCGGATGATGCAGAGGTCATCGACGACCTCCGCCTGGTTCGGGAACAGATCCGACACTTCGATGCCGCTCTTGCCGTACTTCTGAAAAGTGCGCTTGCACCCGAGGATGCGCGACTGGGAATTGACGTTCTGATACTTCACCTCGCCGAATTCCGCCGGGCGCTTCTGACCGTCGAGCTGGTTGAGGAGAGGTTTCGGGTCCCAAGTCTCCAGGTGGGAAGGCCCGCCGGCCATGTAGACGAAGATGAACGCCTTGGCCTTGGCATGCTCGGGCATGTGGGGCGGCTTGGGGGCCAGGGGATTGAAGCGCGGCGCGGCGGCGGCAAACGCCTGGGTCCGGGCCATCATCGAGGCAAAGGCCAGGGAACCCGCGCCACAGAAGCAGTCGGTCAAAAACTCGCGGCGGTTGCGCGCATATCGGATGTGCTCAGGCATGTGCTTACTCAGTTGACGTACACAAAGGCATTCAAGTTGAAGACAGCCAGGGCGAATTCCTTCACCTTGACGGGATCATCGGGGCCTCCAGCCAGGAACTTCAGGGCCAGAGATTTTTCGCTGGGGGTCGGCAAGCGGCCGGCTGCGAGGCGCCAGGCATAATCGACCCGCTCGGCGGGGGTGGCGCGTTCTTTCAGAAGACGCTCCGCGAATACGCCCGCCAGTTCGTTGGAGGTCTGCCCGTTCAGCATCTCGAGCGCCTGCGGCGCGTGCGTAGACTGCTCGCGGCGCGCGCAAGAGAGCAGCGTATCGGGGGCATCGAAGACCTCTTCGAATGGCAGACGCAGGTTGCGCTTGTAGATCATATAGAGCGTGCGGCGATCGTATTCGGTCTTGTCGCGGGTGGGAACCCAGTACTGCGGCCGCTTGAGCATCAGGATCAGCTCGGGATCGATGGGGACCATGAAGCTCGGGCCGCCGGCTTTCAGGTTCAGGCGCCCGGAGATGGCGAGCATGGCGTCGCGGATCTCTTCGGCTTCCAGCCGGCGGTGGCTGAACTTCCACAGGAGCGCGTCGTCGGAATCTTTTTCGGAGGCGGCTTTTTCGAGCGGAGAGATGCTCGATTCGCGGTAGGCGCTGGAGAGGAGAATCATCCGGTGGATGGGCTTCATCTTCCATCCGCCTTCAATGAAGCGCGTGGCCAGCCAGTCGAGAAGCTCGGGATGAGAGGGGCGGGTGCCCATGCGTCCGAAGTCGTTCGCCGTGTAGACGAGGCCACGGCCGAAGTGCCCCTGCCAGATGCGATTCACGATGACGCGAGTGGTGAGCGGGTTGCCGGGGTTGACGATCCACTCCGCGAGTTTGAGTCGGGGGTGGTCGGTATTGAGCGGCTCTTCGGCAGTGCCCTCGGGCAGGAGAATGCCGAGCGGCCGGACTCCCACCGTGGCCACCGGATTCAGATAGTCACCATGAAACAGAACGTGCACCGGCTGAATCTTCTCCGGCTCGTCCTTAACGGTATAAATCGAGGCGAGCGGCGGCGGCATTTTGTCGTCGAGCGCGTCGAGGTCGGCTTCGATCCTGGCCTTTTCGCCGTCGGGGGCGCGGCGCAACTGCATCTGGAGACGGCGCTGCTCCTGCTGGACAGGCGCGGCCTTGGCCTTCCAGGCATCCTGCTCTTCCTTGCTCGCGAGCACCAGGTCGTCGGGCTGGGTCTGCGCGAAGTGGGCCTCCAGGCGGTAGTAGTCGGACTGGCGGATGGGATCGAACTTGTGATCGTGACAGCGTGCGCATCCGGCGGTGACGCCGAGGAAAGCCGCGCCCACGATGTTGGTCATCTCGGTGAGCACTTCGTTATGGGAACTCGCGACATCCTGGTTGCCCGCATTCTTGCGCAGCGGACCCAGGCGGTTGAAGCCGCTGGCGACCAGGTAGGTGGTGTTCTTCGCGTCCATCTCGTCGCCGGCGAGCTGCTCCTTGACGAACTGGTCATAGGGCTTGTCGCCGTTGTAGCTCTGGACGACATAGTCGCGATACCGCCAGGCATCGGGGCGGTGCATGTCGTACTCGTAGCCGTCGGACTCCGCGAAGCGCACCACATCCAGCCAGTGGCGTCCCCACTGTTCGCCGTAGTGGGGCGAAGCCAGCAGGCGGTCCACCACCTTTTCCCAGGCATCGGGCGATTTGTCGCGAACGTAGGCGTCGATCTCTTCGGGGGTCGGCGGCAGACCGGTGAGATCGAAGGTGATGCGGCGCATGAGGGTGGCGCGGTCGGCGGCGGGAGCGGGCTTGAGGTTGGCTTTCTTGAGGGCGGCGAGGAGGAACGCGTCCACGGGTGTTTTGACCCAGGCTTTGTCGGCCGGATCTGTGAAAGTCGGGGGCGGCGTATCTTTTCGGGGTTGAAACGCCCAGTGACGGCGCTCCCCGGCGGTGTAGGTTCCGAGTGGCGCGACGGTTTCTTCGGCCGCCCAAAGAGTCAGGGCCAAGCCCAAAACCGGGATGAATCGCTTCATGAACTGTCCCCTCTTCATGCCGGACGTGTACTTGAATCATGATACCCCTGTTAGGCAAGCACCTCACCTATCCTCGGATAGGCTGAGGAATGCCGCGAAACAGGCGTAGGGTTATCCTGCCAGGATCCGCTCTGCCGCTTGCTTGCCCATGCGGATACAGTCGGGGATGCCGATGCCGCGGTAGGCATTGCCGGCGAGGTGCAGTCCCGGAATCGCAGCCACGCGCGCCTCGATCTCGGTGACCCGTTCCGGGTGGCCGACGGTGTACTGCGCCATGGAGGATGGCCAGCGGAAGATCCGCGAGAATCGGGGCTGCGCGCGGAATCCGGCGATCTCCTGCAGTTCGCCGGTAACCGCCCCCAGGACCCGGTCGTCCGGCTCCTGCAGGATCCCGGCGTCGTCCATCCCGCCCAGGAAGCAGCGGGCCAGGACGGTTCCATCCGGCACGCGATACGAGAATTTGGTTCCCACCCAGGTGCAAGCTACCAGCCGGCGGCGCTCCTTCTTCGGCACCAGGAAACCAAACCCATCCGGAGGAGTGGCAAAGTCCGATGAGTGAAACCCGTGCGCGACGGTCATCGAGGAACTGTAGGGAACAGAGCCCAGCAACTCGGCCAGCCTGCCATCCACCGCCGGTAGCAGGCGTGCTCCGCTGTGAGCTTCGCAAGCCACCACCAGGCGGTCCGCTTCGATCCAGCCATCTTCCATCCGGATCCGGAAGCCCTCGCCAGAGCGCTCGACGGCCTGCGCGCGGCCTTGCCGCACCTCCGCCTTGCCGCGGATGGCGCTGCAGATCGCGTCGATCATCTGTCCCAGTCCACCCTTGAGCGTGCGGAACAGGGGTTCAGGTTGGGTGCCCGCCGAGTTTCTGGACTTCGCCTTGGCGCGCTGGGCGAGCACTCCGCGGGTAAGGCTCCCGTACTGTTTGGCGAGATCGACAAACCGCGGGAGCACGCTGGTCACGCTCAGATCCCCGGGATTGCCTCCGTAGATTCCCGAGAGCAGGGGCTCCGCCAGGTAGTCCACTGCTTCCGCTCCGTAGTGCTCCTCAATGAAGTCCGCGACCGATTCATCGCCGGGCGTCGTTTTGGGTGAGCGGAGGAGTTCCAATCCCATGCGGATCTTGGTGCTCCAACTCAGCAGCCCCGTAGTGACCAGCGGCATGATCCTGGTAGGCACCATCATCATCAGCCCATCGGGCAAAGGAATCAGGCGTCCGCCGCGGCGCACGAATGTCTTCCGAAGCTGGTCGTTCGAGCCGATCACATCGCCAGCGAGGCCCAAATCGCGGATCAATTCGAGGGCGGCGGGTTTGGCGGAGAGGAAGCTGTCGGGCCCGGCCTCGATGGTGCAGCCTTCCACATGCTCGGTCTGGATCACGCCGCCGAGGCGAGGGCGGGATTCCACAATCGTGCAGGTCGAGCCGCCTTTGGCGAGGTAGTACGCCGCGGAGAGACCTGAAATGCCGCCCCCGATAATAACTACCTTAGGCAATCCAGCTCCAGGAGGAGTGGCGCGGACACTCGTGTCTGGCGCGCCGCGACTCCAATGGACACGCTCCAGCCGCCTGCGCATCGGCAAAAAAAGCGTCCCAAAGAGTCGGGAAGCGGCAGCCTCGAAAGCGAGCGGCTGTGGATTGGTACCGGCCAAAAAGCGTCCCCATGAGTGGGGACGCGGCACACAGGAGTGCCTGCGCCACATCGCCGGACTCCCGCCCTGCTCATGGCCGGTATTCTCTCACCAATTCCACCACAGCTTTCACGTGCTCGACGGGAGTCTCCGGAAGAATGCCGTGGCCGAGATTGAAGATGTGGCCGGGGCGCGTTCCGGTGCGCTTCAAGAGTTCGTGCACCTTGGTGCGGAGTTCGTGGAGCGGCGCAAACAAAGCCACGGGGTCGAGATTGCCCTGAATGGCGGACCGATAGCTGATGTCCATCCAGGCCTGGTCGATATTGATCCGCCAATCGACGCCCATCACGTCGCCGCCCGCGGCATGCAGTTCCTTGAAGAAGCCGGAGGCTCCGGTGCCGAAGTGAATCACGGGGACGCCGGTGGAGCGGATACGCTCGATCAAGGCGCGGGAGTACGGCGCCGCAAACCGGACGTAGTCGTCCGAGCCCAAGGCTCCCACCCAACTGTCGAACACCTGGATGGCGCGCGCCCCCGCCGACACCTGCAAGTGGGCGAACGGCGCCAGCACGTCCACGATCTTGCCCATCAGGCGGCGCCACAGCGTCTCGTCGCTGTACATCAGCTTCTTGGTGCGCACGAAGTTGCGCGAGGCTCCGCCTTCGATCATGTAACTGGCCATGGTGAAAGGAGCGCCCACGAACCCGATCACCGGCACCTTGCCTGCCAGTGCGCGCACCACGTGCTGGATCGCCTGACCCACGTAGCCCAATTCGTCGGTGTTGGTGGTGGAAAGCGAATCCACATCGTCGGAGCTGCGAACCGGGTTGTCGATAATCGGGCCCTCGCCGGCCGCATAGCGCAGCTTCAGGCCCATGGGTTCGATGGGCAGCAGGAGATCGGCAAATATGATGGCGGCATCCACGTCCAGCAGTTCGACCGGCTGAAGTGTCACCGTGGCGGCGAGGTCCGGCCGCTTGCAGATCTCCAGAATGCCGTGTCTTTCACGGATTTGCCGGTACTGCTTCATGTAGCGGCCGGCCTGCCGCATGAACCACACCGGTCTGACGTCGGTGGGCCGGCGCCGGCACGCATCTAAGAAACGGCTGCTCATTGGAGCCACGCGCATGGCTGATCCGTCCTGTCTTCGCAAAAGTACACGCGAAATTCCTTTGGCTTGTGCCTCGCCGCCCAGTGGCGGCCATTCACGAAATACGGTTTGGCCCAGGCCTCGCTGTCAATGGTGCGCGGCGCGATCACCGAAACCGATACGCTGCCCTGCGCCGGGTAACCGGTTCTCGGGTCCATGATATGGGCGTACGTGCGACCCTCCGCACGGAAGAATTTTTCGTAACTGCCCGAGGTAGACATCGACATGTCTTTCAGGAACACCTCGGCAGAGGTCTTTTTGGGATCCCGCGGATCGCGGATGTCCACTCGCCAGCCCTGCGGCTCGTTGGGCGGCGCGCCCATGCCATAGATACTGCTTCCCGATCCCGCCACCAGCGCGATTTCCACTCCGTTCCGCTTCAATATATCGACCATGCGGTCCACCGCGTAGCCTTTGCCGATGCCCCCCGGGTCAAGTTCCACCCCCGGACGATCGAACCACACCGTCTGTGCCGCCCGATCGAGATGGATGTGCTGATATCCAACCTTGGTCAAAGCGGCCAACACCTCCGGCCGGTGCGGCAGGTGACCGCTACCTTTATAGAATCCCCACACCTTCATCAACGGGCCCACCGATATGTCAAAGGCCCCCTCGCTTTCCCGGCTGTACTCCACGCAAGCCGAGAGCAGACTGAACAGCTCCGGCGACACCTTCATGGGCTTTTCAGCCGCGTGCCGGTTGACTTCGCTCCATTCGCTTTCGGGCTTGTAATTCGAAAGCAGATCGTCGAGCCGCCGCACCTCATCGAAGGCGGCATCGGCGGCAGCCTCCATCCGGATCCGGTCGTTTCCGTACAGGGCGATGGAATAAGTCGAGCCCATGGCGTCGGCGCTCTTCTCCAGACGCAGGAGCTCTCCCCCGTCCGCCCAAACGGCTCCCGGCAGGAACCAGACAATTGCAGCAAAGAGTCTTAACACACACTTAAGCCGTTTATTCTCAACATCGGCTCAGATCCGCCAGCGGTTAGCCAAACCCTGCCGGCAACCGGGCATGACGGATGCGCGAAAAAGTCGCTAACCAGCATGATATCAACACACTTATCGGTTTTGGCACGAAAATCGAGAAATATGTTTAAGACTGCTTGCTGGAGGCAGGAAGGTCGAAGATGGAGGCGACGGGTAGCGTGCCGTTCAGTGGTTCGGGCAAGGGAACGGACCTGGAATCGTCGTAGGTCACGGATTTCCCGTCGGTTCCGGTTACTTTGACGAGACGCTTTTTCTGATCAATGGTCCAGAACGCGATGCAGCCATTCGCGAGGCAGGTATTCTGGCGATCGAGGATCTCGGCCTTGGTGTTGCTGGGGGAGAGCACTTCGACGACCAGTTCGGGCGCACCAAAAAGATAGTCGCCCGCGTGGCGGGCGCGTTCCATGGTAACGAAAGCCACGTCAGCCTGCCAGCCCTCATACTCCGCCTCGGGGCGGAACGGGAACTCAGTCATTACAAGACCTTTGCCGCGGGGCCAGCGGCTTAAGCAAGTCTGCCGGCACATCTTGAACCATTGCGTGCAGAAATTTGCGAAACGGCATCAAGACTACCTGGCCGTGATGCAGTTCATAACGGCCCCCAGGCGGATCCGGAAGCTTGTCAAACTCTTCGAACGTCACCAAACCGGTAACTGTGCTCATACGAATCCTACTCACCCTGATTTTACTACCGGGAGCTTAATTCTCCGTCCGGCTGCGAGACTTTCTGGCACGCTTCAGCAGGAAATCGATGCGGCTCTCCACGTCGGGATTCCGATCGTGCTCGAAATGCAGCTCCGGGACATGCCGCAGACTCAGACGGGCCGCCAGCTCGTGACGCAAATAATGCCGCGCATGTTCCAGGGCATCGAGCGCCCGTTTCTGTTCGCGCTCATCGCCGCGGATTGCGACCCGGACGTTGGCATGCCGCCCGTCCGCGCTGACGTGCACTTCAGTCACCTCCACGGGCAGGAGCCGGGGATCGGCGGTTTCGAAACCGATGATCTCGACGAGTTCCTCGCGGACTGCCTCGGAGACCCGCAATGTGCGCCGTTCATCCATGACGGGGGCCAGGGGCCAGGGGCCGGGGGCCGGGGTAGTTTGCACTCGACCTCTGCCGGCTAATGCCAGGTAGTGTTTTCATGCCAGCCACTCCACGGTCGCTTCTACGAGAGCGGGTCCCAGCAGAGCGGCAGCCTCGTCTTCGACGGAGCGCAGCACCTTCTCGGCATGCACATGGTCGGACGATACCGTGACCGCGGCGACCGCGGCCCTTTGCCAGAGATCCTGGTGATCGATTTCCGCCACCGCGACGTTGAACTTATTGCGCAGGCGATCCTGCAGACTCTTGATGGCATGCCGCTTGTCTTTGAGCGAATGCGAATTCTCGAGCCGCAGTTCCAGTGTCAGGACACCAACCGTCGCCATGTCCTCAAGCGAAAACCTCATTGGCGACGCGCTCGTTGGCGAAGGCTTCGATGATGTCGCCCTGTTTGACGTCCGAATAATTTTCGAGCGAGATGCCGCACTCCATACCTTGTTTGACCTCGCTGACGTCGTCTTTGAAGCGCCGCAGCGACCCGACCTTCCCGGTGTACACGACGACGTTATCGCGCAGCAGGCGCACTTCGGAGGAGCGGCCGATGGCGCCATCCAGAACCGCGCAACCGGCCACGTTGCCGACCTTGGGAATGCGGAAGGTCTCGCGTACTTCGGCCTTACCCTTGTAGACTTCCTTGAATACCGGCGCCAGCAACCCGCTCATCGCGGCCTTGATCTCGTCGGTCAGGTTGTAAATGATGGTGTGCAGCCGGATATCCACCTTCTCCTGCTCCGCCAACGCGGCGGCGTTGCGCTCCGGACGCACGTTGAATCCCACGATGATGGCGTTCGACGCCGACGCCAGCAGAACATCGCTCTCGTTGATAGCGCCGACGCCCGAGTGAATCACCCGGACTTTCACCTTGTCGTTGGAGAGCTTCTGCAAGGTCTCCGTGAGCACCTCGGCAGAGCCGCCCACGTCGGTCTTGATGATGATGGGCAGTTCCTTGACTTCGCCGGCCTGCATCTGCTGGTGCAGTTGCTCAAGCGTCAGGCGGCTGGACTTCGCGAGCGCGGCTTCGCGCGCCTTCTGGTCGCGGAAATTGACGATCTGCTTGGCCTTGGCAGTGTCGGTGACCACCTGGAAGTCGTCCCCCGCTTCCGGCAGAGACTCCAGTCCCAGGACTTCGACGGGCATCGAAGGCTCCGCCTTGCGAACCTGGGCGCCACGGTCGTTCTGCATGGCCCGGACCTTGCCGAAGACCGCGCCGCAAATGAAGAAATCGCCCACGTGCAGCGTGCCGTTGCGCACCAGCACCGTAGCCACCGGACCGCGTCCGCGATCCAACTGCGCCTCGATCACGGTTCCCATCGCGGGTCGGCTCGGATTCGCCTTGAGGTCCTGCAGGTCCGCCACCAGGAGGATCATTTCCAGCAGCAGATCGAGGTTCTGTTGGGTCCTGGCGGAAACCGGCACCATGACGGTGTCGCCGCCCCAGTCCTCGGGCAGCAGCCCACGGTCGGAGAGTTGCTGCTTGATGCGCTCCGGCTGGGCGTCCGCCTTGTCGATTTTGTTGATGGCCACGATGATCGGCACCTTGGCGGCGCGGGCGTGATCGATAGCCTCGAGCGTCTGGGGCATGACGCCGTCATCCGCGGCCACGACCAGCACTACGATATCGGTGACCTTGGCCCCGCGGGCACGCATACGCGTGAAGGCTTCGTGGCCGGGGGTATCGATGAAAACGATTTTGCGCCCCTTCATTTCCACATAGTAGGCGCCGATGTGCTGAGTGATGCCGCCTGCTTCACGCGCCGCCACATTGGCCGTGCGAATCGCATCGAGCAGCGACGTTTTGCCGTGATCGACATGGCCCATGATGGTGACCACGGGAGCGCGCTTCACCAGGTCTTTGGTGTCCTCGGCTTCTTCCACCGCCTGCATGGCTTCTTCTTCGTAGCTCACGGTGGAGGTGGAGGCGCCGAACTCACGCGAAACTTCGGTGGCGAGATTGGAATCGAGCGTCTGGTTGATGGTGGCGAAGATGCCGCGATCGAGCAATTTCTTGATCACCAGGTTGGCCTTCACGTCGAGCTTTTCGGACAATTCCTTCACCGTGATGCCTTCGGAGATGGTGATTTCGCGATTGATGGCCGGCGGGCCCGATTCCACGTGGCGGCGTGTAGGCCGCAGGATCTTCTCTTCTTCCACCCGTTCCCGCGGTTGCGGACGTGCCGGGCGCTTATCTCCGGGACGGCCACGTTGTGTTTCTACCGGTGGTGGCGCCAGTCCGGGCTCCAGCCTTGTCCGGGTTGTGGGATGCGGACCACGCGGGCCGCCCGGGGAGGGACGGCTGGGAGTGGGGAGCCCGGGACGGACACCCTGCTTGGCGACGAGAGGTTGGCCCGGACGGATCGGTCCCCGATAAATCGGCTGGCCCGGAACCGGCGGAGTAGTCGCCGGCTTGGGGATGCCCGGACGCGGGGCGGCGGGTTGCGCCGGCATGGCTGGCCGGGGAGCGCCCAGTTTGGCAGCAAGGTCGGGACGCGGTGGCACGACGGGCCGGGCCGCCGGCTGGCCGGCCAAGGGACGCGACTGCGGCTGGCCGGGTGCATGCGCCGCCGGCGACGAGGATTGCGGCGCAGGCGAGGCGGATCCGGTTGCGGATCGCTGCGCTTCCCGGGCACCTTCCCGCAGCGTGCTTCCCGGTTGCTGGCGCTGTACGATATTCGGACGTTGAGTCAGTGGCGCGGCAGTTCCGGGCCCAGGGCGCCCGGGCTCGGCTGAGGGTGGAAACGGTTGCCGGGGGCCGGATAGAACCTGTCCCGGTTTGGGCGGTCCCACAGTTGCGCCCGGGATCGGCTTGGGCGCCGCCGGAATGGGACGGCCCGGAGCGATCACGGCTGGCGGTGGAGCCGGTCCATGCTGCGGGACGGTGGAAGGCGAGGACGCCGGACGTTGACCAGTCGGCTGAGATGGCTGCGGGGCGGCCGCTGCCGCGGGCGGCGTCGAGACCGGCGGCTTCGGCGCTTCCGGCCGGCGGACTTCCGTCCGCGGAGCTTCCTTGGCCGGCTCGGGGCGAGGCGCAGCGTGGCCCAGAACCGGAGGATGGAGGGGCCGTCCCGCCAGAGGCGGCCGGATCGGCGACGAAGGCGTCTGGGCCGGAGCGGTCGGGGGAATCTCTACAGGCATGGATGGTGCCGGAACGAAATCTTCTTCGAGAACGGGCTTCACGGCTTCGGCAGCGGGGCGTTCGGGGTGAGGCTGCGGCCGCGTCACCGAAGGCCCGGCGAGATCTTCGTCGTCTTCTCCGCCCGGATGCTCCGCGACAGCGACCGAGCTTTCGTGTGTCTCAGCCGCTTCCGGAACGTCGAATCCGTAATGGCGGCGCAGTTTGATGGCCACGTCTTCATCGATTGAGCTGGAGTGCGTCTTTTTCTCCTGCACGCCCAGTTCGGGGAGCAGCTCCAGAATTTCGTGAGCTTTGACTTCCAGCTCCCTCGCCAGCTCGTTGATCCGAATCTTCTTCATAGATAAAACGATCGACTTCCAACTGCCGCGGCATACCTAACGGCCGCTATTTGGGCCTGCCCCCCTCCGGACCCGTGCCATATGGACCCGCACCATCAGACTGTTTGTGAGTGGGAACCCGCGTCCTCTATGGTACCAAACTGTTCCGCTTCCTCTGCGGAGCCGCCACGCTGCTCCTCATGCTCACCGGGACCTTCGGAATTCTGATCAACCGCGGCGGCAGCGGCGTTCTCTTCGTGCTCCTCCGGCGGTTCCTCGGCCGCGACCGCCTCTTCCGCTTCCGGCTCGGCGGCGGCGATTTCCGAAACGCCCGCCACATCCTCGTGAGCACCCGCCGGGCTGTCCTCGAACTGACTGTAATACGCGTTGACGGCCGCCTGGATTTGCTCCACGTTCAGATCTCCAATCCCTTGGATCTCCTCGAGCTGTTCGGGCGTCATGTTGCCGAGTTTCTCGATGGTGCCCACGCCCGCATCCAGCAGGCGCTCGGCGACCTTTTCCGGAAGGCCATATTCGATGAGCACCGAAACCGGCGCGCCGGGCGCAACCAGCGCGGCCATGGCGGATTCCACTTCCTGACGCTTTTCTTCTTCGCTCTTGATGTCGATCTTCCAGCCCAGAAGCTTGGCCGCGAGCCGCACGTTCTGGCCTTTCTTGCCAATGGCGAGAGAGAGCTGCGAGTCGTCTACGATTACCTCCATGTGCTTTTCGGCGCCATCGAGAACGGTGATGCGGCTGACCTTCGCGGGGCTCAATGCGTGCGTGGCGAAGACCACCGGATCTTCCGAGTACTCGATGATATCGATTTTCTCTCCACGCAATTCGCGGATGATGGACTGCACGCGCATGCCTTTCATTCCGACGCACGCGCCCACGCTATCCACGTCGCGATCGCGGCTTTGCACGGCGATCTTGGTACGTTCGCCGGCCTCGCGCGCACAACCGCGGATCGACACCGTGCCGTCGTAGATCTCCGGAACTTCCTGCTCGAAGAGACGCATCACCAGCTCCGGCGCGGCTCGCGATACCAGCACGCCCGGCCCTTTGCTCGATTTGTCCACCAGCTTGATGACGCAGCGAACGCGGTCTCCGACGCTGTACCCTTCCAGCCGCGACTGTTCTTTCTTGGGGAGCTTGGCTTCCGTTTTTCCGAGATCGAGGATGTAGTCCGGCCCCTCGACGCGCTTGATCGTACAATTCACCAGTTCGCCGGTGCGGCCGGAGTACTCGTTGAACACGGTCTCGCGCTCCGCCTCGCGGACCTTCTGAAAGATCACCTGCTTGGCGGTTTGCGCCGAGATCCGCCCCAACGCGTCGGTGTTCTTGGTGATGCGGACTTCGGAGCCGACTTCAGCATCGGGGCTGATGCGCCGCGCTTCGGTAAGTGTGATTTCGTGAGCCGGATCGGCGACCGCCTCCACCACCTTCTTCACCGCGTAGAGATGAATCGCGCCGGTCTTCGGATCCATGTCCGCCACGTAATCTTCATTCGTGCGGTAGTGTTTCCGGGCGGCGATCAACATGGCGTCCTTGACTGCGTCCAGGACGATCTGCGGATCGATACCCTTTTCCTTGCTTAGAATCTCGATGGAAT
>Ga0335077_10000580_pt1 | contig 41288 bp, 37 predicted proteins | sample Lox_Sample_31_FD_207151 | JGI IMG/M metagenome (GOLD analysis project Ga0335077, IMG submission 207151) | Soil microbial communities from Loxahatchee National Wildlife Refuge, Florida, United States - Lox_Sample_3.1 | ecosystem: Environmental > Terrestrial > Soil > Wetlands | place: USA... | reverse complement strand
CTTGGGGTAAGACGAGCATTCTTATGGGTGTCCATTCGGTCCTCCGCGAATCGCTGGTGTTTGGCGACTTCAGCGTTCCCGGTCCGGACCGAATGGACAACCTCCTGAAAGTTCACAGCTAGAGCACCTTGCCGGGATTGAGGATGCCCTTGGGGTCGAGCGTGCGCTTGAGCGTGCGCATCAGATCGATCGCCACCTTGTCCTTCACCAAAGGCAGCCGCTCGCGCTTGACGATGCCGACACCGTGCTCGGCCGAGATCGAGCCGTGATATTTCGCCACGACTTCGAACACCACGTCGTGCACGGCTTCCTCGCGCTGCATGAACTCGGCTTGGTTCGCGCCGACCGGCTGCGTGACGTTGTAGTGGATATTGCCGTCGCCCACGTGGCCGAAGGGCAGGGGCCGCGCGCCGGGGATGAGTTTCACCACGGCCGCATTCGCTTCCTCGATGAAGGCCGGGATTGCTGCCACCGGCACCGATACGTCGTGCTTGATCGAGCCGCCCTCGTGCCGCTGCAGCTCGCCGAACATTTCGCGCAAGCGCCAGAATTCCTTGCCTTGCGCCAGATTGTCGGCGAGCGTGGCGTCGAGCACGAGCCCGCGCTCGTGCCCTTCCGCCAGGATTTCCTCCAGCACCGCCCGCAAGCCGCTCTTGGCCTGCGAGGACAGTTCGATCAGCACGCTGTAGGGATGCTGCTCGCGCAGCGGATAGCGCATGTTCGGCCCGTGCTTGACCACGACTTCGACGCCCATGCGCGCCATCAGCTCGAAGCTGGTCACGCCGCCCGCCGTTCGCTCCTGCGCGATGCCGAGCAATTCCACCGCGGCCTCGGGCGACGGCACGCCGACCCAGGCGGTTTCGACCGAGCGCGGCCGCGGCACGAGCCTTAAGACCGCCGCGGTGATGATGCCGAGCGTGCCTTCCGCGCCGATGAAAAGGTTTTTCAGATCGTAGCCGGTGTTGTCCTTCTTCAGCTTGTTGAGGTTTTGCAGCACGCGGCCGTCCGCCAGCACCACCTCGATGCCGAGCACGTGCGAGCGCGCGATGCCGTAAGCCACCGCCGCCGTACCGCCGGCGTTGGTCGAAAGATTGCCGCCGATCGTGCAGGTGCCTTCCGAGGGCAAGAGTTGCGGATAGAGCCGGTCGACTTGCGCCGCCGCCGCGCGCGTACGCATCAGCGTCACGCCCGCCTCGCAGGTGATGGTGTTCGACACCGGGTCGACCTCGCGGATTTTGTCGAGCCGGTTGAGCGAGAGGATGATTTCGCCGTGATAGGGTAGCTGTCCGCCCACCAGGCCGGTGTTGCCGCCCTGCGGCACGATCGCCGTGCCGGTTTCGTTGGCGAGCCGCAAAATCTCGGAAACCTCCGCCACCGTGGCGGGTCGCAAAACCACCGACGTGCGGCCATGCCAGCGATGGCGCATCTCGACCAGATAGGGCTCCTGCGCCTGCGGATCCGTGATGGCGTATTTCTCCCCGACGATCGCCACGAAGCGCTTGAGCAGCGCGGGCGAGGGGGCGGCGCTCGGTTTACTCATTTCATTCATGGATCGCACTCTCCCGCGGCGCGGCCGCGCGCGCAAGCCGGTCGTTGATCGCCTCGCCCAGGCCCTCATGCGGCACGGGCATGACTGCGATGGTGGAAGCTCCGGCCCCATCGAGCGTACGCAGATGCGAGAACAGGTTCGCCGCCGCCTCCACCAGATCGCCGCGCGGCGAGAGATTGAGCACGCGCACGGCATGCGCGGCGCCCGCCGGCAAGCCGGCGCCGAAGGCGAGCAAAGCCTCGCCCGCGCGCACGTCATTCGCGCCGAGCCTCAGTCGCGCCTTCGGCGCGTAATGCGACGCCAGCATGCCGGGCGCGCGCGGCGCCGTTTCCTTGCTTGCCGGCGGCTCGGCGAGCGGCACGCCGAGCACGCGTTCGATATTCGCGCGCGACAGCCCGCCGGGCCGAAGCAGCAGCATATGTCCATCGAGACAGGCGACGATCGTCGACTCCACGCCGACCGACGTTGCGCCGCCATCGACGATGAGATCGATCCGTCCTCGTAAATCCGCCAGCACATGCGCGGCGGTAGTCGGCGACACGTGGCCTGAGCGGTTGGCGGACGGCGCAACGACCGGCTTCTTGAATGCGCGCAGAATATCGCGCGCCACGGGATGATTGGGCACCCGCACCGCGATCGTATCGAGCCCGGCGGTCGCAAGCTCGGCAACCGGGCAACGATCGTGCTTGCGCAGCACCAGTGTCAGCGGCCCGGGCCAGAATTTGATCGCCAGTTTTTCCGCCGCGATATCAAACACCGCAAGTTCGCGTGCCGCGGCGAGATTGCCGACATGCGCGATCAGCGGATTGAACGACGGCCGGCCCTTGGCGGTATAAAGCCGCGCGATCGCCGTGCCGTTCGTTGCGTCGGCGCCGAGCCCATAGACCGTTTCGGTCGGGAACGCGACGAGTCCGCCCGCCGCGAGCACCCGCGCGGCTTCCGCCACGGCGTCCGCGCCGGCCGGCATGACGCGCGTGGTCGGCTCCGCGCTCATGCGCTGCGCGCCCGCAAGGTGCGCGCATAGGTCCGGATGCGCGCCTTGCGCCGCTTCCTGGCCGAGACCTTGACCCAGTCGAGCGCGCGCTCGTGTTCGAGGTTCTGCAATCGTTCGAACACCCGCGCCATTTCGTCCGGGTCGCAATGCCGCGTCAGCAGCAGGAATTTCTCCCGCATCGCTTGCTGGTCAAGCGGCGATTCCGGCGTACCCTTGAAATCCGTCACGCGCCGGCCGAGCACGCGGCCGTCTTTCAGCGTGACCGTGACCGTGCTCGCAAGCGTGCGGCCGTGGCGCGCCTCGTCGGCGACCGACAGGGTCACGCGCGCCGCCAGCGCCCGGATCGCCGGATCGGACACCGCCGCCTTGTCGAACGAGCGCGGATCGCGCGGATTGCGGAAATGCGCCAGCGCCACGCAAAACGGAATCGAATATTGCGCCATCATGATATCGGCAGGCTCGCGGATATTGTTGATCGTCGCCATTTTCTCCGTGCCCGCGATTGCAATCGCAGCCACGTCGGCCCCCGAATACTTGTGCTCCGCGCGTAAATCCTCCACCGCCTGCACCGACGTGTGCGCGGTGATGTGGCAGGGGAAGCGTTTGAGCATGATGCGCAGCGTCGCGTATTCCTCGCCCAGGCCGCGCGTCAACGCCGGGAGATCGTGCTCGCCGCAGAACACGTTGAGATAGCCGAACGGCCCCTCCAGCACCGACTTCGGCCCCGTGAACCCATCCGCCGCAAGGCTCGCCGCCAGCACGCCGCCTTCCGCCGCGCGTCCGAGATGCAGCCGCTTCACCATGGCGCCGGTTCCCGAGCGCGCGAATTCCAACAAGCCGCCCGCGAGCGATCCGGCAATGCCGATGGCGTTCGTCATCTTCTCGGCGTCAAGCCGCAGCAGCCGCCCGACCGCGATCGCCGCGCCGAAGGGGCCGGTCGTGCCCGGCGCGTGAAACCCGCGGCTCTCGTTGTTGTGCCGGGTGGCGCGCCCGATGCGGATCATCGTCTCCGCGCCGGCCACGAACGCCGCGATCAGCTCGCGCCCGCCGATGCCGCGTTCCTGTGCCACCGCCAATGCCGGCACCAACATGGTGGCGCCCGGATGCACGCCGGTATTCGGCCAGGTGAGATTGTCGAGCTCGAACGCATGCGCCATCGCGCCGTTGCAAAGCGCCGCGAGTGGCGCCGGCGCGCGGCCCCCGCCGGGCCCGAGGATGCACGCCTTGCCGCGCGCGCCCATCCGTTCGGCATAGGCGACGATCATCTGGCTCCACGGCAGGTCGTAGCCGAAGATCACGGTCGCGATCGTGTCGGCGATCACGTCCTTGGCGCGTTGCACCACCTCCGCCGGCAGGTCCTGATAGCGGACCGCCACCGCATAGTCGGCAAGCTGCCTCGTTTCATCGGCCATGATTTCATGCCTAGACGCTCGCGCTTGCCGCGCCAAGGGGGCGCCGCTATAAGTCCGCCAAGTGTCGGAGTGTAGCGCAGTCTGGTAGCGCACCACGTTCGGGACGTGGGGGTCGCAGGTTCAAATCCTGCCACTCCGACCATATTGCATCATCATTGCATCATCCGACCTGCCATGGGGCAGACGCGATGCAGGCCAATCGAAGCAACAATCTTTGTATGGCAGTGGCCGTTGTGGCCGCGATGGGGTTGCTTTTTCCTCGCGCGGCCTCGGCCGTCGACCCGCTGAACCCGCAGGGTGGATGCAGCGTGTACGATCCCACCCCCTGCACGCCGTCCTATTGCGGCGTGCTCAGCGGCAGCCCGTGCGTGCCCTACAACTGGCCGCCCATCGGGCAGGATTTGCATCTGACCATCGGCAGCCGCAACGCCGATCACGGCCGCGCGCCGGATCGCGATCGTCCGGTCAATTCGATCCGTGAACTCTTTGCCGCGCTGCGCGGCTGCTGGGAGCCGCCCGCAGGCGAGGCCGCGCACCACGGCGCCCAGGTGTCGGTGCGATTTGCCTTCAGGCGCACGGGCGAAATCATCGGCAGCCCGCGCGAGACCTACATCAGCAAGGATATCGATGACGACACGCGCCGGATTTATCGCCGCGCCGTCACCGCCGCGCTCGCTCGCTGCACGCCGATGCCGTTCGGCAAGGGCCTGGCCGGCGCCATCGCCGGCCGCCCGATCGCCGTGCGCTTCACCGACGATCGAACCGATTGAACGAAAACCACCGCTACCGCGGCGTGCAAACTCGCCGGTTCAATTCCCGCCACTCCAACCCTATACTGGCGCGGGTTTTTGGAACGCCACCGGGGGCGCGAGCGATGCATATCACCAGACGACGAATGCTGAGCCTCGCCGGCGCGCTTGCGGCGGGAGCAACGCTTCCGGCGCGTGCGCAGGATTTGCCGGCGCGCTCGCTCCGCATCCTGGTCGGCACCGCGCCCGGCGGCAGCCCGGACATCATCAGCCGCCTGCTGGCGGACAAGATGACCGATCGCATCGGGCAATCGATCTACATCGAGAACAACACCTCGGGCGGCGGCACGGTCGCCTTGACGACCGTGTCGCGCGCGACGCCCGACGGCACTTCGCTGGCGATGATGACTGCGGGCTATGCCAGCGGCGTTGCGGTCGGAAAATTCACCCACACGCAGAATTCGTTTTCCTACCTGACCATGGTCTGCGGCTATCCCATGGTCTATTCGGTCGCGCCCAATTCGCCGATAAAATCCTTCGCCGATCTGCTCGCGCGCGCCAAGGCCGAACCCGGCAAGATCACCTACACGATCACGTCGCTCGGCTCGGTCTATCATCTGCTCGGCAAGTGGGTCGACATGCAGGCCGGCACCAACATGGTGCCGATCCCCTATCGCGGCGCTGCCCCGGGCGTGACCGACGTGCTTTCGGGCCGCGTCGACGTGATGCTGGAGACGGCGACCTCGGGGTTCCCGCGCATCCACAACAAGCAGCTGCGCGTGCTCGCGATCACCGCGCCCAAGCGCTACGAACTCATGCCCGATGCGCCGCTCGTGGCCGAGACGCTGCCGGGCGTCGCATACATGTCCTGGCTCGGGCTTGTGACCGCGCCGCAAACGCCGCGGCCGATTGTCGACCGGCTCAACGCCGAGATCATCCGCGCGCTCGACCTGCCCGACGTGAAACAGCGTTTGGCCGACGGCGGCAACGTCGCGACGCCCACCACGCCCGAGGAAATGAGCCGCCGGATCGAGGACGAGATCGCGCGCTGGAAGCAGATCGTTGTGGCCAACAACATCAAAGTTGAATAGTCGCGATGAGGCGCGGCGCCCGCTGCCGCCCGACGACAGCGCTCTTGTGCGAGGTCACCGGGACCGCGTACCCTGCGCGCCAATGCTGAGCGCGTTCGGATACAACCCGCAGTCGGCACCAGGGAGCGAAATGCAATGATTGCACGTCGACAATTCGTGAAGCAGGTCAGCCTCGGCTTTGCCTGTCTCTCCGTCGGTTCGTTGGCCGGAGCAGGCAAAGCCCGCGCCGCCGATTATCCCACCAAGCCGGTGCGCTGGGTGGTCGGCTATCCGCCGGGCGGCACCACCGACATCACCGCGCGCATCATCGGGAATTACCTCTCCGAGAAGCTCGGCCAGCAGTTCATCATCGAGAACAAGGCCGGCGCCGGCAACAACCTCGGCACCGCGGACGTCATCAATTCCACGCCTGACGGCTACTCGATCTATCTGGTCAATCCGGCCAATACGATCAATACGACGCTCTACAAAAAGCTCCCGTTCAACTTTCTGCAGGACATGGCGCCGGTCGCCGGCATCATGCGCGTGCCCAACGTCATGGTCGTCAATCCATCGGTGCCGGCCAAAACCGTGGCCGAGTTCATCGCCTATGCCAAGGCCAACCCCGGCAAGATCAACATGGCCTCGTCCGGTAACGGCACCTCGGTGCATGTCTCGGGCGAGCTGTTTATGGCGATGACCGGCGTCAAGCTCACCCACGTACCCTATCGCGGCTCGGCGCCCGCGCTCACCGACATGCTCGGCGGCACCGTGCAGGTCATGTTCGACAACATGCCGTCGTCGCTGCCGCATATTAAGGCCGGCAAGCTTCGCGCGCTCGGCGTGACCACGGCGAAACGCTCGCCGGCTTTGCCGGACGTGCCGACGGTTGCCGAGACCGTGCCCGGTTACGAGGCCAGCGCGTTTTTCGGCATGGGCGCGCCGAAGGGCACCCCGCCCGACATCATCGACAAGCTCAACAAGGCGGTCAACGCCGCGCTCGCCGACCCGAAGATGCAGGCCAAGCTGGCCGAGCAGGGCGGCACGGTTCTGCCCGGCTCGTCCGCCGATTTCGGCAAACTGCTTGCGTCAGAGACCGAGAAGTGGGCCAAGGTGATCAAATCGCAAAACGTGCAATTGGTCGAATAAATACCAAGGCCCGTCCGTCTCATTGAATCCCGCGCAAGAGTTGGCGCATCATGAGTCCGCGCAAAATGTCCGACGATCTGCGCAGTCATCGCTGGCTCGGCGTGAGCGACATGCGCTCGTTCGGGCATCGCGCGCGCCTGCGCCAGTTCGGCTTCGAGGCCGACGATTGGGTCGGCAAGCCGGTCATCGGCATCATCAACACCTGGAGCGAGATCAACGCCTGCCATGCGCATCTGCGTGCGCGTGCCGAGAACGTCAAACGCGGCGTGCTGCAAGCCGGCGGTTTTCCGATCGAGCTGCCGGCGATGTCGCTCGCCGAGCCGTTCGTCAAACCCTCCACCATGCTCTATCGCAATTTCCTCGCCATGGAGACCGAGGAGCTGTTGCGCTCGCATCCCATCGACGGCGCCGTGCTGATGGGCGGCTGCGACAAGACCACGCCCGGCCTGATCATGGGCGCGATCAGCATGGGCATCCCCGCGATCTATATTCCCGCCGGTCCCATGCTGCGCGGCAATTGGCGCGGCCAGCCGCTTGGCTCCGGCTCCGACGTCTGGAAATACTGGACCGAGAAACGCGCCGGCAACATCACCGAGGAAGACTGGAGCGAGATCGAAGGCGGCATCGCGCGCTCGTTCGGCACCTGCATGGTGATGGGCACGGCGGCGACCATGATGGCGATCACCGAAGCGCTCGGTCTTGCGCTGCCCGGCGCATCGTCGATTCCGGCGGCGGATTCAAACCATCCGGCAATGTGCTCGCATGCCGGCCGCCGCATCGTCGACATGGTGTGGGAGGATTTGACGCTCGAACGAATTCTGACGCCGGCCGCCTTCGACAACGCCATCAAGGTGCACATGGCCATGGGCGGCTCGACCAATGCCATCATCCACGTCGTTGCCATGGCGCGCCGCGCCGGCATTCCGATGGACATGGAGAAGTTCGATCAACTCTCGCGCCAGATCCCGGTGCTCGCCAACGTGCGCCCGTCGGGCAAATACCTGATGGAGGATTTCTTCTACGCCGGCGGCTTGCGCGGCTTGATGGCCGGCCTGAAAGAGAAGCTCGATCTGTCCTGCCTCACCGTCACCGGCAAAACGCTCGGCGAGAATATCGCCGGCGCTGAAGTCTACATCCCCGACGTCATCCATTCGCTGGCGAGCCCGATCTATGCCGAAGGAGCGACCGCCGTGCTCAAGGGCAATCTGGCGCCGCGCGGCTGCGTGATGAAACCGGCCGCCGCCGACAAGCGGTTCCTGAAACATCGCGGCAAGGCCATCGCCTTCGAGGATTACAACCATATGATGCGCGAGATCGAGCGCGACGATCTCGATGTCACGCCCGACCACATGCTGGTGCTCAAGAACGCCGGCCCCAAGGGCGGCCCCGGCATGCCGGAATGGGGCATGCTGCCGATCCCCAAGCGCCTCCTGTCGTCGAACGTCCGCGACATGGTGCGCATCTCCGACGGCCGCATGAGCGGCACGAGCTACGGCGCCTGCATCCTGCACGTGGCGCCGGAAAGTTTCGTCGGCGGGCCGCTCGCGCTGGTGAAGACCGGCGACGAGATCGAGGTCGATGTCGCCAAGCGCAGCATCCATCTCGCGGTGAACGAGGAGGAATTGAATCGCCGCCGCGCCGCCTGGACGCCGCCGCCGCCGCGCTATACGCGCGGCTACGGCGCCATGTTCTCGCAACATATCGGCCAGGCCGACGAGGGCTGCGATTTCGATTTCCTCGCCGGCACGCAACGCACGCCCGAGCCGGAAATTCACTGACGTCTGACCGAGGCCAAAAGCAGCATCATGAAAATCGGACTGTTCGATCACATCGAGCATGGCGGTCGCCCGCTCACCCAACTGTTTGACGAGCGGCTCGCCTTCATCCAGGCCTGCGACGACGCCGGCTTCTACTGCCTGCAGCTGGCCGAGCACCATGCCACGCCGCTCAACATGGTGCCGGTGCCCGGCGTATTCCTCGGCGCGGTCGCGCGCACCACCACGCGCATCCGGCTCGGCACGCTTGTCTATCTCTTGCCGCTCTATTCGCCGCTGCGCCTGATCGAGGAAATCGCCATGCTCGATCATTTGAGCCACGGGCGGCTCGACGTCGGCGTCGGCCGCGGCGTGTCGCCCTTCGAGCTCAAGTATCACAAGGTCGAGCACGAGGATTCGCGCGACATATTCATCGACGCGTTCAAATGCGTCAGTGCCGGCCTTGTCACCAACGAGCTGAGCTACTCCGGTCCGTATTACAAATACGAGAAGGTGCCGATCGAACTGCACCCGCTGCAGCAGCCGCATCCGCCGTTCTGGTATCCGTCCTCCGGCACCGAAGGCTCGACCTGGGCCGGCGAGCAGGGCTTGCACTTCGTCACGTTGGGATCGACGCAGCTCGCCAAGGAGAACATCACCGCCTTCAAGTCGGCCTTCGCCAAGCGCGGTCGTGCCGCGCATCCCAAACCGGAATTCAAAGGCGGCGTCGCGATCGGCGTGCAACGCCACATCTTTGTCGATGAGACCGATGAGAAAGCGCTCCGCTGGGCCAAACCCGCGATGGAGCATCACCTCGCCAACATCAATTGGCTGCGCACCAAGCATGGCGTAACCGGGCTGACCACGCGGCTGAAGGTCGTGCGCGGGGCGAACTACGAGGAATGCGTCGAGGAGGGCAGCGTGATCGCCGGCTCCCCCAAGACCGTGCTCGCCGCGCTCGAGCGGCAGGTTGCCGAACTCGGGATCAATTACCTGCTTACGTATCTTTTCCTTGGCACCATGTCCGCCGCCGACGCCATGCGCTCGCTGAAATTGTTCACCGCCGAGGTGATGCCGAAGCTGTCGAGCCTCTAGGGCCCAGCTCTTCCGGCGGTTCATCCCGGCTGCTGCTGCCCACTTTTGCCCAATCGAATTTCATGTAAGATCGCCGGCACAAAAAGGGCATCAACGCCCCGACCTGCAAGGGAGGCTCTCATGACATTGCAACGATTCCTGTGTTCGGCTGTTGCAGCGATGGCCGTGGCTGTAGTGGGCACGCCGGCGTTCGCGCAGCATGTCGCCATCGACGCCGACGACATCGGTGGCGTGGTCAAGAGCCAGAAGGGGCCTGAGGCCGGCGTCTGGGTAATCGTCGAGACCACCGAGCTGCCGACCAAATACGCCAAGATGGTGGTGACCGACGATCAGGGCCGCTACGTCATCCCCGACCTGCCCAAGGCAACCTACAAGGTCTGGGTGCGCGGCTACGGTCTCGTCGACTCCGACAAGGTGGATGCCAAGCCCGGCCAGCAACTCAACCTGACGGCCAAGCTCGCGCCGAATGATGCGGCGGCGGCTGAATATTATCCCGCGATCTATTGGTATTCGATGCTGAAGATTCCGCCCGCGAGCGACTTCGGCGGCAGCACCGCGATCCCCGCCAAGTTCACGCAGCTCGATTGGCTGCGGCAGATGAACAACGTCGATTGCATCGGCTGCCATCAGCTCGGTCAGAAAGCGACGCGCACGATCCCGGCCTCCCTCGGTGAATTCAAATCGCACGAAGAAGCCTGGATGCGCCGCGTTCAATCCGGCCAGGCCGGCGAGATGATGGTCAACCGCCTCGCCGGCCAATGGGCCGGCGTGCCGTTCAAATATTTCGGCGATTGGACCGAGCGCGTCGCCAAAGGCGAACTGCCGAAATCCAAGCCGCCGCGGCCGCAGGGGCTGGAGCGCAATGTCGTCATCACCTCGTGGGAGTGGTCCACGCCCGACAAGTACCTGCACGACCTGATTTCGTCGGACCGGCGCAATCCCACCGTGAACGCCTACGGCAGGCTCTTTGGCTCGCCGGAATATTCGACCGACAACATGCCGATCCTCGATCCCAAGACCAACGAGGTCTCGTTCTTCAAGATGCCGGTGCGCGACCCGAGCATGCCGGTATCGCTCGGGCCGGGCCATGCCGGCGCGGTCAATCCGCTGCAGCCCTCGCCCTATTGGGGTGCGGAGAAGCTCTGGGACACGCGCGCCAACAACCACAACTCCATGTTCGACGAGAAGGGCCGGATGTGGCTCGCCGCCACCGTCCGCGGCCAGGACAATCCGGACTGGTGCAAGAAGGGTTCCGACCATCCCTCGGCGAAAGTGTTCCCGCTGGAGAAGTCGCCGCGCCAGGTGGCGATGCTCGATATCAAGACGATGAAGTACACCTTCATCGACACCTGCTTCGGAACGCATCATCCGCAGTTCGGCTACGACAAGGACGATACGCTGTGGTTCAGCGGCACCGGCCCGGTAGCCGGCTGGGTCGACACCAAGGTCTTTGAAGCGACCGGCGACGAGAAAAAAGCCGTGGGCTGGGCGCCCTTCGTGCTCGACACCAACGGCAACGGCAAACGCGACGACGGCTGGACCGAGCCCAATCAGCCGGCCGATCCCGCGAAGGACCGGCGCATCACCGCCGGCTCCGGACCTTATGCCGTGATGCCGAACCCGAAGGACGGCTCGATCTGGTATACGGTCGGCGTGTTCGGCGGTCAGCCGGGATTCCTGCGCTACGATCCGAAAACCCAGCTGTCGGAAATGTACAACATGCCGAAGCCCGGCGCCGGCATCCGCGGCGGCGACATCGACTCAAACGGCGTGGCCTGGGGCTCGGAGTCGAGCGGCCACCTCGTCAGCTTCGATCGGCGCCTGTGCAAGGGTCCGCTCAAGGGACCAACCGCGACCGGCGACCACTGTCCGGAAGGCTGGAAGTTCTACCGCTATCCGGGCCCGAGCTTCGAAGGCTTCGAAAAGGACAGTGTCGAGGCGAGCTATTACACCTGGGTCGATCAGCACAACACGCTCGGCCTCGGGGCCAACGTGCCGATCTCCACGGCCAACCTCAATGACGGTTTCGCGGCCTTCAAGGACGGCAAGATGGTGATGTTGCGCATCCCTTACCCCATGGGCTTCTACGCCAAAGGGCTCGATGGCCGCATCGACGATCCGAGGGCCGGCTGGAAGGGCCGCGGCCTGTGGAGCACCAACGGCGACCGCACGCCCTGGCTGATGGAAACCGGCAAGGGATCGCGGCCGCGTGCCGTGCACGTGCAAATGCGCCCCGATCCGTTGGCGCACTGAAAAGCGGTTCGATCCGTCACGCCGCTGTCACGGAACCTGGGAGAAGCCGATTATTCGGCGCTTCCCAGGGTGTCGTGATTTCGATATGGTTGACGGCGGCATAGTGTGATCTTCAGCGCGTGCATGCAGCGACGGTCTACGACGCCGGAATACACGGCACAGAAAATACAACACGAGTTCACTTAGAAAGAGCTCGATTTCTACCGCGATGGATGGAAATCCAATGTCACGTGTGATGCGAATGTCATTCCCGCGCGCATTGATGCTCGCGGCGGGCGTGCTCCTGGCATGTTCTGCTGACGCGCAAAAGGCCAATCCCTTCGCCTTGTTCGCCGGCACCTGGAACGGCAACGGCCTGATCGACGTGGCTAGCGGGTCATCCGAAAAGATTCGTTGCCGCGGACCGTTCAACCTGGTCGACATCGGCAATCTCCAAGGCATCAAAATGGAGCTTAAATGCGCCGGCGACTCGTATAGGTTCGAGCTGCAAAGTGAAGTGCGGATGGACAACGGCGTTGTAACCGGCGTGTGGACCGAACTCTCGCGCGGTCTCTCCGGCAAGGTGACGGGCAAGATCGAAAACGAGCAGCTTTCGGCCGTGATAGAGAGCGATACGTTCACCGCGACGCTGTTGCTGGTGAGCAAGGGCGAGCAGCAGCAGATCACGATCGCGTCGCCCGGCAGCGAATTGAAGCTTGTCAGGATCGGCCTGCTTCGCTCGGGCGCCAAAGCGCCGACGCAAGCCAACTCGCAATAATTTCGCGATCGATCCGGACGTCAGTCCCCCGCGCGGGGGATCATTCCGCTGGCCACGTATGCAGCGATTTGCCATTGAGGCGCCGCGCGATCTGGCTGAGAAACATCGCGGTCGGCCGCAGAATCAGAAGATCGGCGGTCAGCGCCGCCAGCATCGCGAAAGCACTGAGCCAGCCGAACAGCCGCAACGACGGCAGGTCGGAAAATACCGTGACGGCAAGCCCGCACGCCAGGACGGCGGAGGTCAGGATCAACGCCGGTCCGACGAGAATTGTCGCCCTTTCGACCCCGACGCCGGGATCGTTTTCGGGTTTGTCCTCGAGACGAAGCCGGTTGAGAAAGTGGATGGTCGCGCTCAAGCCCAATCCAAACGACACCGTCAGCGCCACGACGCTCGCGAACTGCAGGCCGTCTCCGAGCAGCCACAAAATCGTGCCGGCCAGCACCACCGGGAAAATTCCCGGCAGGATGCTGACGAACATGACGACGAATGAACGGAATGCCAGGCCCATGAACACGGCGACGAAAATGAATTCAAACGTCAGCCCGCGGTTCAGTTTGCCGATCATGTCGGCGCTGTTTCGCGCGGCGATCGACGAAAGGCCCGTGACCGAGATCGCGTAACCGGGATGCTTGACGCGCACCTCGGCCAATGCCCGATCGAGCTCGTTGACCACCGGCAGCAACTCGCTCGCGTCGATATCGGGCAGGCGGCCGGACACCACGACGGCGTCCTGCTCGGGCGTGAGAAAACGGCGCAACAAATGGTTGGGCAATATGTCGATGTATTGCTTGAGCGTATTCACGTCGGCTCTGCCGGCTCTTTCGGCCAGCCAGCGTCGCAGCGTATCGATCGACCACACATTCCCGATGCCGGCCTGTTTTTCGACGACGGCGTGGACGTCGGCGATGGTTGCGAGCGTCTCCGGCGCATAGAGCGACGCCCCGCGCGGGAATTCGATCAGCACGTCGACCGGATTGGCGCCCGTCAGCTTGGCGTCGATGCGGCCGCTGGCCGCGACCGCCTGATGCTTGTCCGGCACCTGGTCGGCGAGCCGGTAGCGCGGCTCGAGATTCACGTAGACGAACGCGAGAAGACCCACGATCAGCAGGCTGAACAGGCTGTAGAGCCCGGGATGGCTGACCATGCGAAGCGCCACCCATCGGCAGAACCGCCGCAGCCAGGCCACGCCGTAATCCTTTTCCTTCACCTTGGTGGCAAAGGCGCGCTCATTGCGGACCAGTAGAATTCCAAGCACTGGCAGCAGCATGAGCACGACAACGAGGGCGATCAGCGTGGCGATGAAGCCCGCCTGGCCGAACGTGCGTATCAGGTCCGAGCTCGAGAATTGCAAGGCGACGAACGACAGCGCGGCGGTCGCGTGGGTGAGCACGCAGGCCGGCCCGACCACGAGGATCGCCCTGGCAAACGCTGCTTTCTTGCTGTACCCGGCGATCAGCCGGTCGCGCGCCGCGAAAGTCAGCTGCATGCTGTCTGAGAAGCTGATCACCATGATCAATGGCGTCATGACGTTCAGGAACATGTTGAGCCGGAAATCGAGCCACCCGAGGGCTCCGAGCGCCAACACAATCGCAATAAGCGGCGGCGCCGCCGCGACGATCATGAACGATACGCGGCGGAAAAAAGCGATCGCAATCAGGCATCCTGCAACGAATCCGACCGTGTTGTAGAGCAGCCGGTCCCGTTCGACCGCCGTGCGGATCTCGAGCTGCATGACCGGAACGCCGGAGAGCTGCGTGACCAGGCCGGTTCCCGCGAGCATCTCCTTCGCCGTCTTGCGAATTTCGCCGACGGTCGTCGCCAAGCCGTTGCTGGCCGTGACCGCGGGATCGAGCGCCAGCACGATGAGGGCGAGCGTGCCGTCTTCCGATAATAGTTTTCCGCGGATGATTTCGTTTGTGAGCACCCGCTGCTTCAGCTGCTCGTACTCGGCGCCCTTGGGCAGATCTGTCGGGAACAGCGGCGCCGGCAGCATGCCGTCCTCCGGCGGCTGGCGCGCCGAAAACAGCGATATCAGCCCGCGCGTGCCGTCGATGAGTTGAAGCTCCGTGACGAGGTCGCGCAGTTTCTCGATTGAATCGCGCTGCAGCAGGGTCGGGCCCTCGACCACCACCAGCACGTCGAACTCGCTCGACGGGAAGCGGCGCACGACCTCTTCGTATTCTCGGAACTCGGGCGTGTCGGAACGGAAAAGCTGGCTGAGGGAATCGTCGACCTTGATGCGTTCGATGCCGAAGAAGGCCGCGAAACACAGCGCGATCAGAATTGCGAGGACGATGTGCGGAAAACGCAGCGAGACGAGGCCGATCCGCTCCAAGCCAAACGCCAACGTGCTCGGCTCTGCGGAGCGCGGGGCCGAAGGGTGTCGAGCGGCTTGATTCCCCACGTGGTCGGTCTTGTCGGCCGACATATTAAGAACCTCTGTCGCAGTCCCCCTTGCGCGACGCGGCGGCAACATAGCGCCGGTAACGTATATGAATTGATTCGCATCTCAAGGGTTGCAATACGCTAACGCGACACGCCTGTGACAAATTTACCAGCCCCTCGCGATCGGGCGATTCCGCTTTATTTATAGGCAGTTACGGTTGCAATGACCGGGGTACAATCGGCGATTGTGCGACAATCGGACTGATCATCTCGCTGACGCTTGGCAGGCCGGAAATCATGCTAATGACCAATCCATGAACGACATTCCGTTCGATCAGGAGTTTACGCTTCCGCCCGGCAGGGTTGAGGAGGTGATGCCGGGAATTCGCCGGCTGCTCTGCAATAATCCGGGTCCCTTCACCTTCAAGGGCACGGTGAGCTACATCGTCGGTCGCGGCCAGGTTGCAATCATCGACCCCGGTCCGGACGATGCCGAACACATCGCGGCCTTGCTGGCGGCCGTTCGCGGCGAGACGGTCAGTCACATTTTCGTGACTCACACCCATCGCGACCATTCGCCCGCCGTGCCGCACATAAAACAGGCAACCGGCGCAATCGTGCTGGCCGAAGGTCCGCACCGGGCTGCGCGCCCGCTCAACGCCGGTGAGGCGCCGCGCATGGAATCCAGCAACGACCTCGCCTTTCGGCCCGACCGGGCGCTCGCCGACGGCGAAGTGGTCGAGGGCTCGGGTTGGGCGATCGAGGCGGTCGCCACGCCCGGCCACACCGCAAATCACATGGTCTACGCGCTGAAAGGGTCCGACGTGCTGTTTTCCGGCGATCACGTGATGGCCTGGTCGACGCCGGTCGTGGCGCCGCCCGACGGCGCCATGAGCGATTACATGGACTCGCTCGCCAGGCTCGGCCGCCGCAACGAGCAGATTTATTTTCCCGGCCACGGCGGCGCGGTGACCAACGCCCCGCGTTTCGTCGCCGCTTACATCCTGCACCGCAAGGCGCGCGAGGCCGCAATCCTCCGCCAGCTCAAAAGGGGTGAAAGCGACATTCCCGCCTTGGTGGCCGCGATCTATTCCGGCTTGAACCCGAAGCTGGTTCGTGCGGCCGGATTTTCCGTCCTGGCGCATTTGGAGGATCTTGTGACGCGCCGGCTCGTGGCATCCTCCGGCCCGCTGTCGATCGACGGCCGCTATCGCTTGGCCGGCTGAGGTTGGCTCTTGGCCGGCGTCGGTTTCGGCGGCGCCTTCTTGCGCTCCTCGACCAGCACGGCCACCGTATCGTCGATGTCATCGAGCAGGCTGCGCACACGCGCGGCATTGCTGCCGAGATCGTGGCGGCCGTAGCGCGACGCCGAGCGCACGTCGATCAGCGCGCCTTCCGGGCTGTTGCGGACCCGCACGACCACGTCCTCGCGAAAGCCCAGGATCGGCGTGCGCGCCACCGCCTCGATCTGCCCGTCGCGCCGGGCGGCCGCCTGCGGCGCGCGGTTGAGGATGATGTTCCATTTGCGTTTGCTGACGACCGAGATCGCCGCTTCGTAGGCGATCTGCACCGGCGCCGACACCTGCAGCGTCTCGATCTCGGGATAGGCGGCCTTCTGTCGTGCGGCGACGATGGCGCCCGGATAATCGACGGTACCGCGCGGCCGCAGTTTCGCGAGCACATCGAAGCGCGGCGGATCGCCCATGTCGGTGGTCACGTCGTTGATCGCCGGCGTCCGCAGCAGGTTGACTGCCTGGTAGGCCGGATAGGCGAGCAGCCCGGTGCCGATCACGACCGCAAGCAGCGCCGGCCCCAGCCCTTCGATGCCCTCGCGCCAGATCACCACGAAAGCGGCGAGCGCCAGCACGATCGCAATTCCGGAAAAGCCGAGCGCTCCCGCCAGTGCCGCCAGCGATGGATCGATCTCGATCAGGCCCGCGCGCACGATCAGGATCACGATCACGGTGGACGCCAGCGAGAACAGCGCGCAGCGGCGGGCCCAGATCGCAAGCCGCGACACCGGCTCCTTGGCAATACGTCGGCGAACCATGCCCTATCCAAAACTTACGATTATGACTGTGCCGCGGCAAAGACCGAAAGGTCTGCCATTATTAGCATCGGACCTGCGCGCTCGGCAGCACATAATCCTTGAAGCGCTCGCGTAGCGCGGTCTTTTGGATTTTGCCGGTCGCGGTGTGCGGGATTTCCTCCACGAACGCCACGTCGTCGGGTATCCACCATTTGGCGATCTTCCCGGTCATGAACTCGATCAATTCCTGCTTGCTGACGCTCTGGTCCTTCTTGACCACGACCACCAGCAGCGGCCGTTCGTCCCACTTCGGATGCTTGACCCCGATCACCGCTGCCTCCGCGACTTTCGGATGCCCGACCGCCAGGTTCTCGATATCGATCGACGAAATCCATTCGCCGCCCGATTTGATCACGTCCTTGGCGCGGTCTGTGATCTGCATATAGCCATACGGGTCGATGGTCGAGACGTCGCCGGTGTCGAAAAAACCGTCGGCGTCGACGACGTCGGCATTTTCCTTGAAGTAACGCCGCGCCACCGACGGCCCGCGGACCTTGAGCCGTCCGAAGATCTTGCCGTCGCGCGGCAGCTCCTTGTTGTCATCGTCGACGATTTTCATCTCCACGCCGAACGGCGGGTGACCTTGTTTCATCTGGATGTCGAGCCGTTCTTCGCCCTTCAGCCCGGCGTATTCCGGCTTGATCGAACCGAGCGTGCCGAGCGGACTCATTTCCGTCATGCCCCAGGCGTGGCAGACCTCCACGCCATAGTCCTCCTGGAACGTCTTCGTCATCGCGCGCGGGCAGGCCGAGCCGCCGATCACCACTTTCTTCAAGTACGGCAGTTTCGCTTTGCTTCTTTCGAGATATTGCAGCAGCATCAGCCACACCGTCGGCACCGCCGCGGTGAAGCTCACGCGATGTTGGTTCAGGGTCTCGTAGATCGAGGCGCCGTCGAGCTTGCCGCCCGGCATCACCATGGCCGCGCCCACCATGGGCGACGTGAGCGCGAGCCCCCAGCAATTGGCGTGGAACATCGGCACCACCGGCATGACAACGTCGCGCGACGACACCCCCATGGCGTCGGGTTGCGCCGCCATCATCGAATGCAGGACGTTCGAGCGATGGGAATAGAGCACGCCCTTCGGATGACCGGTGGTGCCGGACGTGTAGCACATGCCGGCCGCGGTATTTTCATCGAACGTCTTCCAGGCAAAGTCGCCGTCGACTTCCGCGATCCATTCCTCGTACGGCACCGCATTCTTCAGCGGCGTCGCCGGCATGTGGGCGGCGTCGGTGAGCACCACGTAACGCTCGATCGGTTTGAGCTTGTCGGCGAACTTTTCCAGCATCGGCAGAAACGTGAGATCGGTCATCATCATGCGGTCCTCCGCGTGATTGACGATCCAGATGATCTGCTCCGGGAACAGCCGCGGATTGACCGTGTGATAGACGGCGCCGATGCCGAGAATGCCGTACCAGGCTTCGAGATGCCGCCAGGTGTTCCAGGCGAGCGTTGCCACGCGGTCGCCAAGCTTGATGCCGTCCTTCTCCAGCCGTTGCCCGACCTGCAGCGCCCGTTTGCGAATTTCCGCATAGGTCGTGGTGTGGAACGGCCCTTCAATTGACCGCGTCACCACGGTGCGCCCGCCATGGTAGGTTGCCGCGTGATCGATGATGCGATGGCACAGCAGCGGCCAGTCCTGCATCAAGCCGAGCATGAATTCTCCCTCTACCGCGTTTCTTGGACCGAGCCCCCTCGGCCGTGGGCAAGGTTAGCGGGGCCGTCGCGCGACGCAACTCATGATTTGGCGTCGGCGAAAATGAAAATGGCCCCGACGCGACGTCGGGGCCATTCGGAGGAATTCGTTTGACCTTAAAGATTCTTTTCGTTGCGCTTGGCAAGTTGCGGATTGTAGGGCGAGTCCCCTTGATTGGGCGCGAGCACCACCACGGTCGTGCCAACCTTGGCCCGATTGTAGAGGTCGATCACGTCCTCGTTGGTCATCCGGATACAGCCGGAGGAAATTGCCGACCCGATGTATTCCGGCTGATTGGTTCCGTGGATGCGATATAGCGTGTCTTTCTTTCCCTGAAACAGGTAGAGCCCGCGCGCGCCCATCGGATTATGCGGACCGGGTCCGACGAAGTTCGGCACGCCCGCGCCGAGCCGCCGTTTGATGTCCGCCGTCGGCGTCCAGGTCGGCCATTCTTCCTTGCGGCCGACCTTGGCGACGCCCGACCACACCAGGGCTTCCTCGCCCACCGTTACGCCGTAGCGGATCGCCTTTTTGTCCGGCAGCACGTAGTAAAGATAGCGCGCATCGGTATCGATCAGGATCGTCCCGGCCGCTTCCTTGCGATGATAGTCGACGATCGTGCGCTGATATTCCGGAACGATTTCGACCTTTTGATAGGGGACATGCGCCATCAGCTTCTTGTCGCGCGATGTCCAGTTTGCTTCGGAGGCAGGTTCGATGGTCTGCTGCATGCAGCCGCCCAGCACGACGCCCAACCCCAGTGCTAGAGCCCCAATCCCACTTTTCATCATGGCCATTGCCAGTTCTGGTTAGAGGAGAGCCGCCCCAACTCACGATTCCGACTTGAAAAAATACTCCAACGATGCAGGCCCCATCCAGGGGTTGGCCGCTGGCCGATGCTGCTTCTTCGCGCCTGTTGCAAGAAGGTCTCACCCCATGAACGTGCCGATTTTCCAGGCATTCCCATAGTACCGCGGGAGCGTCCGCCCGGTTGATTCGGCGCCGCGTGCCGACTTAAGCGCGACCCGCATTAATCAAATCTTTATGCGGACGACATCTTAATGACATCGAGCCGAGCAGGTCCGGCGCAGGGGAAATTCTTCCAAGCAGGAAATAAGTCGGGCGCGGGCGAACAACCCCGAAATGCCCCTGTAAGGCACGATTTGCAGCCCATTTCTGCCGCGATCGAGGTTCAAGGTCAGGGCGCACGGGGGCAATGTGAAGGAGCTACGGTGCGATGACCGTGCAGAGGAAGATGCAATCAAAAGAGACAAGCAGGCCCCGACCGGAAACCACCAACCTGGTTCGCCGCTACGGGCATATTGGAATCGCGTCCTTGAAGGCAGTGCTTCAGTACGCCACCCCGGCAAAGACGCCGACCCATGGGGTCGCGCGGCTCGACGAACGGTTTGTCGAGCACACGGCTTAGCGCCCGCGCGGCGAGCCGGCCGCCCGCACACCGCGGGCAGCAGCAACAGCTTTCAATCGCCCTGGTCCGATGTCGTGCATCGGTCACAAGACCGCACGCCTCGCCGGTAACCGTATCGCCGATTGGCTCGGCAATTTTTCTTGCAATATCCGCCGCGATCACGGCATGACAATTCTGCTTACCGGAATTTTTCCTGACCCGGCGGCGCGGGGGCGGCCGCGGGCGGGCATGCAGGATCGATCATGCTTTCGGCCTATGTGCCGCGCAACAACACGCTCGAACGCGTCCCCGTCACCAATGGCGGCGACGTGCCGGAGGATTCCGTCTGGATCGATCTGGTCAATCCGGCGCCCGGCGAGGACAAGCTGATCGAGCGGCGGCTTGGCGTCGCGATCCCCACGCGCGAGGAAATGCAGGAGATCGAGGTCTCGAGCCGGCTCTACGTCGAGCAGAACGCGCGCTTCATGACCGCCACGCTGATGTGCCAGTCCGACACCGCGGTGCCCAAGACCACGGCGGTGACCTTCATTCTTTCCGGCCACAAGCTGGTGACCGTGCGCTACGACGATCCGCGCCCCTTCATGCTCGTCAGCAACAAGCTGGCGCGAAATTGCCCCGCCAGCATCAACGGCGAATCCGTGCTCATGGACCTGCTCGACGCCGTGATCGATCGCGCCGCCGACATTCTCGAGCGCATCGGTGCCGAAGCCGACTTGATCTCGCGCGATATTTTCGATCCGCAGGAGAGCGCCGCCACCGCCCGCAGCATGTCCTACAATGACATCCTCAAAGCGGCCGGCAGCAAGGGCGACCTCACCTCCAAGGTGCGCGAGAGCCTGGTTTCCCTGGGCAGAATGCTGCTCTTCCTCTCCAACGAGGCGGAGGGCCTGCGCTGGCCGAAGGACACCCGCACGCAGCTGCAGTCGATGCGGCGCGACGTCCAGTCGCTCTCCGACCATGCCACCTACCTGAGCAATAAGATCACCTTCCTGCTCGACGCCATGCTCGGCGTGGTGCAGATCGAGCAGAACAACATCATCAAGATTTTCTCGATAGCGGCGGTGGTGTTCATGCCGCCGACCCTGGTGGCTTCGATCTATGGCATGAACTTCCACCACAACATGATCGAGTTGGATTGGCAGTACGGCTATCCTTTCGCGCTGCTGTTTATGGTGGCGGCGGCGGTATTGCCGCTGGTGTTCTTCAGATGGAAGAAGTGGCTGTAGGCCACGCGAAGATCCGCGGCGCTAGACGTGCTCGCCGCCGTTGATGTGGATCTCCGCGCCGTTCACGTATGAGCTCGTGTCGGTGCACAGCACATAGATGATCTTCGCCACCTCGTCGGGGGTGCCGAGCCGGCGCATCGGAATCTGCTCCACGATCTTGTCGGTGCCGGGCGACAGGATGGCGGTGTCGATCTCGCCCGGTGCGATGGCGTTGACGCGGATACCGCGCCGGCCGAAGTCGGAGGCCATCTCGCGCGTAAGCGAGGCGAGCGCCGCCTTCGAGGTGGCATAGGCCGCGCCCGCGAACGGATGCACCCGCGAGCCGGCGATCGAAGTGACGTTGACGACGGAACCTCTGGTCGCTTCGAGTTCATCGACCAGTCCGCGCGCCAGCATGATCGGGGCGAAGAAATTCACCTGGAACACGTGCTGCCATACGTCGAGCGTGGTCGCGATCGAGCCGAGCCGCGCGCCCCCCTGTCCCTTCGGCGAGATGCCGGCATTGTTGACCAGCGCGTGCAGCTCGCCGTTGATCCGCCGCTTGACCTCGGCGATTGCGGCCTCCGTGTTGGCCGGGTCGGCCAGGTCCACCTGGATATGATCCTCCGAGCCGGCCTCCCAGGGGCAGTTTTCCGGAAACGCATGGCGCGAGCAGGTGATCACCCGCCAGCCCGCGGCCGAGAAGCGCTTGACCGTGGCGTGTCCGATGCCGCGGCTTGCTCCGGTGAGCAGCAGCGTGCGGCGCGGCTGGTTTGAGGGTGCGGATGACGGGGCCATGCCGGATGCTAACTCACGGATAGAGCCGCGTCTTGCTCCACGGCGCCCCCTGTTCATTGCGGCGGAATACGACCCGGTCGTGCAGGCGGAACGGCCGGTCCTGCCAGAATTCGATCGCTATCGGCATGATCCGATAGCCGGACCAGTTGGGCGGACGCGGGACTTTGCCGATGGCATATTTGGCGGTGTAGCGCGCGAGCGCCTTCTCGAATGCGAGCCGGCTTTCGAGCGGCGAGGATTGCTTGCTCGCCCAGGCGCCGATCTGCGACAGCCGCGCGCGGCTGGCGAAATAGTCGTCGGCCTCCATGTCCGACACGCGCTCGACCTGGCCGCGTACCCGCACCTGCCGGCTGAGTGATTTCCAGTAGAACACCAGCGCGGCTTTCGGGTTCCCGTCCAATTCGCAGCCCTTGGCGCTTTCGGTGTTCGTGTAGAAGACAAAGCCCCGCTCATCGTACCCCTTGAGCAGCACCAGCCGCACGTTCGGCAGACCGTCCTGGTCCACGGTCGCGAGCGCCATTGCGTTCGGGTCCGCCGGTTCCCTGGCCGTCGCGTCCTGCATCCACGCGGCAAACAGCCGAAAAGGTTCGTCCGCCTCGGTGAAGTCACCGGACGTTAACCAGCTTGGGTGTTCTATGGGACCTGTGTCGGACATGTAACGGAGTATCCAATGGCCAGCCCGGTGACCCGGCCGGCGTGGTGGCTGCCCCCTTATAGTGGAACGCTTGGCGTGCGCCTACGGCGGGCGTGCCTGCGATTGTCGGCCTTCGTGCTGCTGCTCGCGATGGGATTTGCGACCGGCGGCTGTGCGCTGTCCTACAAGCTCGACTCGATGCTCGGCAACAGAACGGCCGCGCTAAAGGACGAGACCACCGGCTCCGTCGCGGAAGGACCGTTTGCGGCCTCGTCGATGGCCGAACTGTTCGAAAGCGATCTGGTCTATGCGCGGGCCGCCGCCTCCGAGGTTCTCTCGCGCGGCAACAAGGACACCAGCATGCCGTGGGAGAACCCGAAGACCGGCGCGCGCGGCACCGTGACCCCGATCGCCACCGCCTACAGCCAGGACGGCGCGACCTGCCGCGATTTCGTCGCCAGCTACCTGCGCGGCGGCGAGCAGGCCTGGCTGCAGGGCGAGGGCTGCCGCACCGACGGCGGCCGTTGGGAAGTCACGAGCCTCAAGCCCTTGAAGCATTCTTGAGCGCTTCGGCCCGCCGCCAACCGCGTTGCGGTTTGCCTGCCATTGCACCACATATAGGGTGCAAATGGATCGGCCGCGCATGCCGTGCGGCGATCCGGGGGATTTCATTGGAGTTCGATGATGCGCGACCCCTATGACGTTTTGGGGGTACCGAAGAACGCTAGCCAGGAGGCGATCAAGTCCGCATTTCGGAAGCTCGCCAAGAAGCTGCATCCGGACGCCAACAAGCAGGACAAGAAAGCCGCCGCGAAATTCGCCGAGCTCAACGCCGCCTACGAGATTCTCGGCGAAGAGGCCAAGCGCAAGGCCTTCGACCGCGGCGAGATCGACGCCGAGGGCAAGCCGCGATTCCAGGGCTTTGAAGGCTTCGGCGCCGGCGCCGATGCGCGGGCCCGTGGCTTTGGCCAAGGCGGCTTCGGACAGGGCGGGGGCTTTGAGAGCTTCACCTTCGGGCCGGAAGGCTTTCAGCGCAGCACCGGCCGCGGCGGCTTTGCCGGCGGCATCGACGATATCCTCAAAGGCATGTTCGGCGGCGGCGGACGCGGCGAACATTTTGCCGCCGACGATTCTGCGCAAGCGACGCCGGGTCGCGATGTGACCGGTGCGGTGACGATCTCGCTCAACGAGGCCGCCAAGGGCACCACAAGGCGCGTGCAGCTGCCGAGCGGCAAGGAAATCGACGCTAAGATTCCCGCCGGCCTCGCCGACGGTCAGACCATCAGGCTGAAAGGGCAGGGCCTGCCCGGCGCGGGCGGCCACGTCGGCGACGCGCTGATCACGGTTTCGATCGCGCCCCATCCGTTGTTCGAACGCGACGGCGCGAATCTGCGCCTGCAATTGCCGGTCTCGCTCTACGAAGCGGTGCTCGGCGCCAAGGTGCGCGTGCCGACCCTCGAGGGTGCGGTCGAGCTTGCGATCCCGCGCGGCACCAACAGCGGGCGGACGTTCCGTCTCAAGGGCAAGGGTATGCCCGGCAAGGACGGCCGCGGCGACCTCTACGCCACCGTGCGCATCATGTTGCCTGAGCGCAGCGAGGCCGAGCTCGAAGAGCTGATGCGCCAATGGCGCGATCAGAAGCCCTACGATCCGCGCAAGGATATGGACTAAGCATGATCCCGAAAAGTGGGAACCGGTTTTCGGATCAGATCATGCTCAAATGAAAATGCATGATCCCGAAAAGTGGGAACCGGTTTTCGGATCAGATCATGCTCAAATGAAAACGCATGATCCCGAAAAGTGGGAACCGGTTTTCGGATCAGATCATGCTTTAACGAAAACGCATGATCCCGAAAAGTGGGAACCGGTTTTCGGATCAGATCATGCTTTAACGAAAACGCATGATCCCGAAAAGTGGGAACCGGTTTTCGGATCAGATCATGCGCGAGAAAAAAGCCGAGGCGCCTACATCTTCTCCGCCATCGGCTGCGACGATGGGCGTGATTCGATCTGGTCGTAAGCCGCCTGCGCCACCTTGAGCAATTGATCGCGATCGGGCGCCCCGCTCAGGACATAGGCCACGTCGCGATCGACCCAGTAGAACGCCGCCGCCTGCTCGCCGCCCTGGTAGCGCATGGCGGTCTGCACCGCCGTGGTCGTACCGCAATAGAGCGTGTAGCGATCGCCCGACGGGGCTTCGTACATGAAGAAGGCCGCTGGTCCGGTCGGACCCGGCAACAACCGCCCGCCGACCAGCTTGAGCCCGATGTCTTCGAGGTTTGGCGCGCGCAGCTGGAAATTGAGCCGCTTGGAGAGCCACTGCACGAGGTGCGCCCGCTCGATGCCGGGAACCTCTACGGGGTGGCGCACTTCGCCGACGTAAAGTTTGTAAGCGCTGAGTGCGTCGTTGGTGAACATTTCGAACGGTGAGGCTTGCGCTGGGACTGAAACGCCGCGGGCGACCCAGCCGGTGGCGCCGCCGATCACGAACGCCGCGACCACGGCCGCGGCGGCCATAGCGGTCCAGACACGACCTCGGCGGGTGATGCGGTCGAGCCAGAGCCGCTCCGGAACCGGCTCCTTGGCAAGGCCGCCGAAACGCGCGCGAATGGCATCCGCCTGCGTGCGCCAGGTGGCGACGCGGGCGGCGTCTTCGGGATGGGTTGCGAGCCAGTTTTCGACGGCCGCCAGGCGGTCCGCCGGCAGCTCACCGTCCACATAGACGTGCAATTCGTCCTCTGTGACAGGTGAATCGCGGTGGACCATATTTGCAACCTCGTCCTGAGTTATTACCGATTACTTAACGCGCCGCAGCGCCGGGCGCCCGCCATCGAGGAAATCCTTGATTTGCGCGCGGGCACGGGCGAGGCGCGACATCACCGTTCCGATCGGCACGCCCTGCACCTCCGCGACCTCGCGATAGGAAAGTCCTTCCAGTACAACGAGCAGCAAGGCCGTTCGTTGCTCATCCACCAGCAGGCCGAGCGCCCGCTCGATGTCGCGGCCGCCGGCTTCCGGTCCCGCCATGTTCGGAGCATCGTTCTCCTCGATCGACGTCAAGGTCGGACGACGCGCCAACGACCGCAGCCGGTTGCGGTTGAGGTTGGTCAGGATCGTATAGAGCCAGCTTCGCACGTCACCACCGTAGAACAGATGCTCCGAGCGCAAGGCGCGCACGAGTGTGTCTTGCACCAAATCGTCAGCCGTTTCAGCATCTCGTGTCAGCGCTCGCGAATATCTGCGCAGCGCTGGTATTGATGCCTCGATGTTTTGCCGAAATGAACTCACGGCCATCTCCCGATGTCGCGTTCAACTTCGACCAGCATCACCCGCGTCCCACGTGTTGTCAAAACGTGAGGAGGCATTCGCAGCAGCAACACCCTGCTGCCGCCAACAACACCGCCTGGTCGTAAGTATTCCACGGCTGAATTCACATGATTCATCCATGCATTAATGCTGGCATTTGAGGCTGGGCTGCATGCTTGAAGGGTCAAACACCCTATGCCATAGGAAACTGGAGGCGAAAATCGGGGGGAAGAGGGAAATCATGGCGGAAGCCCCGGGTCTCATGCGCGGAAAGCGCGGCCTGATCATGGGGGTGGCTAACAACCGGTCGCTTGCCTGGGGTATCGCCAGAGCCTGCCACGCCCAGGGTGCGAAACTCGCATTCACCTATCAGGGCGACTCGCTCAAGAAGCGAGTCGAGCCGCTCGCCAAAGAGATCGACGGGCTGGTGCTCGGTCACTGCGATGTGACCGAGGCTGCGACAATGGATGCAGTGTTTGCGGCTGTGAAGAGCGCCTGGGGATCGCTCGATTTCATCGTGCACGCGATTGCCTTCTCCGACCGCAACCAGCTCACCGGCCGCTACGTCGACACCACGCCGGAGAATTTCAGCAACACCCTGCTGATCTCCTGCTACTCCTTCACCGCCGTCGCCCAGCGTGCCGAGAAGCTGATGACGAACGGCGGTTCCATGCTCACGCTCACCTATTACGGCTCCAACAAGTGGATGCCGCACTATAACGTCATGGGCGTCGCCAAGGCCGCGCTCGAGGCTTCCGTGCGCTATCTTGCCGCTGATCTCGGCACCAAGAACATCCGCGTCAACGCCATCTCCTCCGGCCCCATCAAGACGCTCGCGGCTTCCGGAATCAGCGATTTTCGCTACATCCTGACCTGGACCGAGCATAACGCTCCGTTGCGGCGGAACGTGTCGGTCGAGGAGGTCGGCGACACCGCCGTCTACCTGCTGTCCGACATGTCGCGCGCCGTGACCGGCGAAATCCATTATGTCGATGCCGGCTACAACATCGTCGGCATGAAGCATCCGGACGCGCCCGACATCGTCGTCGCCAAGGATTGAGCCGCAGCGGCGGCGCCCATGACGCGGCCCGTGCTTTATTACGTCCGTCACGGCCAGACCGATTGGAATGTCGAGCGGCGGCTGCAAGGCCAGCACGACATTCCGCTCAATGCGCTCGGCCGCCGGCAGGCCGTTCAGTGCGGGCGCATCCTGCACGAGCTGTTCGCGCGCGACGACCGCTCGCCCGGTGACTTCGATTATTTCTCGAGCCCCTTAGGTCGCGCGCGCAAGACCATGGAACTGATGCGCGCGGAGCTCGGGCTCGACATCGAAGGCTATCGCACCGACATTCGTCTGCTGGAGATGTCGTTCGGCCGCTGGGAAGGCTTCACCCCGACCGAACTGGAGAAGCGCGAGGCCGCGGCGCTCGCCGCGCGCGACCGCGACAAATGGCAATTCGTGCTGCCCGGCGGCGAATCCTATGCGCAGCTGCTGGTGCGCGTGCGCGCCTGGTATGAAACGGTCGAGCGCGACGCCGTCGTTTCGGCGCACGGCGGCGTTGCCCGCGCGCTGATCGCTCATCTCGGCATCGCAGATCCCGAGGTGGCGGCCATGGACGATATCGGGCAGGGCGTGGTCTACGTCTTCGCGGGAAACACTATGGCGCGCTACGGCTAGGGCGCGGTCGCGGGATCACGAACGGCCATCTGGCAGTACCTACTGGTTATTGAAGGGGCGCTCCGGCTCGAAATGCGTCCCGGAGTGAATTAATCAACTGATTGCCGAGTTGGCGGCTCTGTTCACCTGGCGCGCCGAATGCAATTGTTAGGGTATGGGTATCGGTACGCTGTATCGCTGCAAAATTTCCAGTTATACCCGGACCCTTAAAGTGAACGAGGGTCCAGGAGGGCGTGACGTTTGCACTGCGAGCAACAATGAACTCGACCTTATGGGAAATTGAGTCTAACGGTGGATCGCTCGGGATCTTTTCCCATACAGCAGCGATGTCCGTCTGTGCTTGATTCAGGATAGCCTCGACTGCTTGAATGGTATTTTGTACATACTTGCGCTCTTCGTCGTTTGGTCGATCTAGCAGAGTGCGATCGTCTAACAGCTTTTTCACATAATCAATCTTTTGCCTAACCTCTGCAAATTTATCCAACGCCAGTTGGACAGCGTTTGCTGCGCCCTGTATCGCTTCCGGAGTGATAGCCGAGGCTTGAGCTTTTTTTTCAACCGCGTCGGCCTTCGATTTGGCGTCGGCGACTAAACCTTTTAGCTCGTTTGCAAGCCTTTCAGCCTCTGCCGCTTGCACAACGACCCATGCTTGTGCCCCCGCGCCCTTAGGAGGTGCTGGTTCTGCCTTCGGCTGCTTAGAACCTGGCGGGGGATGGTGACCTATACGTAGTTGCTTATTATCTACTGGAGCGAGCGCAGACGTCATCCACTCTTTCAGGCCAAGATTTCCATAAAGGTCAGCCCCCGTGGGCGCTTCGCAATCGCCGCGATACTTTCTATCCCTTAACTCCTGCATGGAAACAGTAAAGCTAACAATTTCGGTCCGCGTGGCAGTTCCGCTTACTCCCGCTCCAGCACCAAGATTGAACATGCGTTGAAAAGTGCCAATCCCGGGCAGCGTGTCTGGTGTCATGGGACGGATGAAGCTGAATGTCGGGTTAATCGTTGCCTGCTCATTGACGTTGAGAGTCAGATCGACTTTTGCCGTCCACGCCTTCATCCACTGGTATGGTCCTGTCGGAAACGGTGGTCGTGGTTCGGGTACCGCGAGCGCGATCTCACATTTGACACGCTGGACGATGTCGGAAATTGCAATGCCATCTTCTTGTAGAGATGGAGCCGTGGTGCAACCCACCAAGCAAATTCCGATGCACCCAAGGAACGTCAGAAGCGCGGCACGCACACACAACTCCCCCGCCGCACCGCACCGTTAATGCTACCTTCAAGTCAAATCTCCGTCCATGCCCCTCATGAGGTCGGACGGAACTCAAACGGAAGTTATCCCGATGACGCTAATGGCATTCACACGTAGGATTCGCGCGTCGTCAGTATGACAGAAGCTGGGGGCATCGCCGACATCGCGCGGGAATATTTCCTGGTTAAAACAATTTTTGGTCGCTATGGCGGACGCGACCGGGGTGGGATCGGATATGCGTAAAATGGGGCCACATCGCGCTGTTGACCCATCGCGGCCGGTGCAATCCGGAATTTGCTGCCGCGCAAATTGACCGTTGAGCCCTATTTCGTCGGTCGCAATTTTTTGATTTGATCGCCCACATTGCAAGACGATGTAGCCGTGGTGCTGAGCCTTGGGTGGAGGCAATGATGAGAATTGAAAGTATCGAAGGTGGAGTATCCACTCAGGTCGGGGACTGATTAGGGGAGAGAACCAAATGGCCAGAATAGTGCTGGTACTACTTGCACTGAGTTGTGTCGCAATTTCTATTCCGGCGATTGCGCAAGAAAAGCCGGACGCCAAGATGAAAAGGTGCCAAAATTATTGCACCCGTGTCTGTCCTCAATCGCACAACCCTACTGTCTGTCAAGGCAAGTGCATCCACAATTGCCTTACCAAAGGCACGATCCAGTAAAATCCCAACCATTTTGAGGCCGCCTCAGTTAGCGGCCCCAAGCCTCCTCCGTCACTTTGACCCGATGTGCTCCGGGTCGATACCGGAGATCCCGCGGCGAGGATTACCATCATTGTGCAAATTGTGAGCGGAGTAGCACGCTCGCCGACAAGGTCATCGAATAACGCTCCTCTTTGCTGCGCCTCACTTTGGTCGTTCCTGGCACATCGCGTCGTATCGCGCGCCACCTGGATCGCTCGAAGTTGAGCGCATAACCGACATCGCTAGCGGTTCGTTCCCAGCCCGAAAATTTTGCTGGTCGCTGTTAGTGACGCGATCGGGTGAGGACCGGACATGCGGAAATGGGGCAAAATGTGCGTAGGACTTCCTGCCGTCAGCGGTCGGTTATGTTAATGCTCTCCCAAAATGGCTTGCTAGTCTCGCGGATTACATCTGCTTCGGTGAGTGAAAGCTCGCGCAATTCGACGTCATTGAGCATCAGAAGCTCACGTCGCTGACGCATAAGCATCCGCCAAGCGCTAACCGCATCCCATCCGCTTTGGCATATCCTGACGAAAAGCTGCCTACTGAGCGTGCTGCTGGCTAATGGCGAGATCGAATGGCTGGTAATTGCTGACATGCGACTGTCCGGTACATTGGCGGGCGAAGCCCAATACCAATGAGACTTAGCCCCGGGCGACAGGGAGTGGGAGCCGCGAGATTGCTGACTGGCGGGGCAAAAGTGCATAACCTCGCAAGCGTCCAATAGCGCATAGTTTGCCAATGTTCGATTGGAACGACCTAAAGCATTTCCTGGCGGTTGCGCGCTTCGGCAGCACCCTTGCGGCAGCGAAAGCGTTGAAAGTCAACCAATCGACGGTTCATCGACGGCTAGATGAGCTCGAAAAACGGTTGGGCCACCAACTCGTTGTCCGCCAACCCATGGGCTACAAGCTCACCGAGCGCGGCCAGGACATGGTGACCTACGCCCAAAAAGTGGAAGAGGCGGTGCAAGCCTTCGAACGGCGTCTGGCCGCATCTGACACTGGGCTCACCGGCTCGATCAAGGTTACCTGCCCGGAAGCGATAGGCGTCCGTCTGCTACACTCGCCTTTAATCGCGAAATTCAACGAGTGCTATCCTGGTTTGCGTGTTGAGTTCATTATCAGCGACAAACTACTCGACCTCGCGAAAGGTGAAGCGGACATTGCCATTCGCGCCACCGCTCCATTTGAGGAAACACTGTTCGGGCGCAAAATTGCGGACACCCTCTGGGGCATCTACGCTTCCGCTGCTTATATAGAACGCGCTGGACCCATCACGGATGTTGCGGATATCGCCCGCCATTCGGTAGCGTTGTTCGATATCGAGCAACACGTAACTAAGGCATGGCTGCAATCGGTCGCGCCCACGGCCCGTGTTGCTGCGCGCTGTAACAGCATGACGGCACTACTGTCGGCGGCCAAATCCGGCGTTGGTCTAGCCGCGCTTCCTATGACCATCGGCGACAGCGAGCCCGATCTGGTTCGCGTGCTGGGCCCAATTCCTGGCCTGACGACAAACTTCTATCTGTTGATACATCAGGACATGAAAACGACGCCACGCGTACGTGTGCTGTTCGATTTCTTCATTGAGGAACTAGATATTGTACAACCTATCCTGGCGGGTAAAAGCCAACTGCCGATGGCAGAGCTCAAAGCAGGTAAATGTCGCTAATGGCGCACTTCACGTCGCGCCGCAGACCGATCGAAACGGTCGCTTGGGGAACAACGGACATGAAAATGGTTGCCTCGGGGGACCATCGCGCGCTCCCGACCCGTCGCCGACATGGACTGATTTGGATTTACGCACCGCAACCCGGCCGCGGCTTTACAAAATCGCACAGACTGCGGTCACCTTTTCTGCTCTAATTTAGTCCTGAAGCATGCTGGCCCTCGCCGACGAGGTCATCGAATGAGGCGGCAATCTGAGAGCCGCCAAGGCGATCGGCATCGAATTGCCGACGTCGATCCTGCTGCGCGCCGACCAAGTGATCGAATAACGTAGCTGATGCCCAACCTGCCTTGGATTGCCTGAAACGGTTCCTGAGGGCCTATTCTACGGCGCCAATCGGCATGTATAAAATCGTGTCGCGATGAAAAGGTAGGAGGGATGACCCATGCGTGAGCCCAATCCGGACAGACTCAACGAACTCGTCGGCAAGTTGGTGGGCGATCTCGGAGCAGCCATTGCGGGCGCGAGCATCCTCCTGGGCGATCGTCTCGGGATCTACAAGGCCATGGCTGATGGCGTTCCACTGACGTCGGCCGAGCTTGCGAAGAAGACCGGCCTGCACGAACGGTATTTGCGCGAATGGCTATCCGGTCAGGCCGCTTCTGGGTACATGACGTATCATTCCGACCAGAACAAATTTTCACTATCTCCCGAACAGGCGATGGCCTTTGCTGAGGAAGGTTCGCCGGCATTTTTCGCTGGCGCATTCGACGTCGCACAATCCACCTATCTGGACGAGCCCAAAATCGCTGAGGCCTTCCGGACCGGGAAGGGCGTCGGTTGGCACGAACATTCCAAATGCCTTTTTTCGGGGACCGAACGTTTCTTCCGGCCCGGCTATAATGCCAACTTGGTTTCGAATTGGATTCCGGCCTTGGAAGGTGTCGAAGCGAAGCTCAAAGCCGGCGCAAAAGTAGCCGATGTTGGCTGCGGCCACGGCGCCTCCACGATTGTCATGGCACGGGCCTATCCAAAGTCCGAGTTCTTCGGCTTCGACTATCATATGCCTTCGATTGAGCGTGCGAAGAAGGCGGCGGCCGAAGCTGGCGTGGCCGGTCGCATTACATTTGCGCAAGCGCAAGCCAAAGATTTTCCGGCCAAGAGCTACGACCTCGTGGCGTTTTTCGACTGCCTGCACGACATGGGTGACCCAGTGGGTGCCGGCAAGCACGTCAAGGAAACCTTGGCAAAGGACGGAACATGGATGATCGTCGAGCCGTTCGCGCACGACAATTTGAAGGATAACCTCAACCCGGTCGGGCGGGTTTATTATGGAGCTTCCACTTTCATCTGCACGCCAGCATCGCTCTCACAGGAAGTAGCGCTCGGACTCGGTGCGCAGGCGGGCGAGCGGCGATTGCGGCAAGTCGCAACCGAGGCGGGCTTCAGGCGGTTTCGCCGAGCAACCGAGACACCATTCAATATGATTTTCGAAGCGCGTCCGTAATCGGTGGCTGAGAAAATTTCGTTCGTTGGAACGAGCGGTTAGATGGTTGGCGGTGCCGTGTCTGAAGGCGGCACGAAACTGTCGATTGTGGATGTCCGCTTTGCGACGGTATCGGGGTAAAGCGGACGTCACAACGCCAAGGCGTGACGAATCTGCCACAACCAAATCTTGTTCTTTGCCGAACGCTCAGAAACGGGAGCGTGACCGCTTTCTCGCTCGTTACTATGGGGCATCACTGGGGGGCGGAAAATGAACAAGCTATTGATTACGGGATTTGCATCGATCGTGAGCTGGTTGTTGGCCGACGCGGCGGTTCTTGCGCAAGAAGTGAAAGAGAGGAACGTGTCGAGGAGCGATGCGTGCAGGACGGACTGCCGCGCCGGCCATACCCACGGGCTTTATAGAGCCTACAACGCGGCTGACCCGAATCTCATATCCCCGGAGGGGCGAAAGATGTATGCGGAATGTGTCCGGTTATGCCTTGCGCCGTTGCCGACCGACTATTTCCAAAAATCCATCATCGAATCCGGCGGTTCCTGGTTCGGGAAGTTCAAGGCAGATTGTCTGGGTTGCCACGCCCCGGGAGAATCCAAGGGGCGCTCGGCCGGCGTGATCATGCTTCCGGAGTATCTCAAGAGAGATCAATATCAATAGGTCCTCACGATTATCGTGTTGGCGATCATTTCTTTCTCGCCGCCCCGAAGGACAAAACCGAGGGGCAAATCGAGGTTATCGAGTTTTTTGCTGCTGAAAGCTTTGCGTGACGGCAATTGACCGACCGTAAACGCGGACCATGAACGCGATTGACAGCGGCCATAGCACCTCGAGCGACCAATCGGCACATTTCGTCAGGTCAGCGCGATTGCAGTTTGGCAGCGATTGGGGGTAAGCCGACATCGCGTCACAACGTGGATTCGATTCAGATCGGATGGCTCATGTCAGGATTGCAGTTCTCCAGTGAAGCCGCTGAGAAACTGATTGCGGCATATAAGACGCCTGACATGGTGCGGCAGCGAGACGCGACGCTGCAGCGATTGGAATTGAAGCCCGGCGAACGGGTGATCGACATCGGCTGCGGTCCAGGATTTCTATGCAAGAGTATGGCTGCAGCGGTCAGGCCAACAGGCAAAGTCGTCGGAATAGACATTTCCCGCGACCTGATCGAGTTCGCAAACAACCTTAAAGGCGATGATCCCATAGAATATCGTATTGGCAACGCGACGGCCCTCCCGGTCGCGGCGGAAGAATTTGACGTTGCAGTCAGCACCCAGGTGATTGAATACGTTCCCGATGCGGATGCAGTGCTTCGCGAGATTGCTCGTGTGTTACGCCCGGGTGGACGCGCATTTATGATCGATACGGATTTCGATTCCTGGGTATGGCATTCCGCAGACGCCAAACGCATGACGGACATAATGAAGGGGTGGGAATTGCATTGCGCTCATTCCCAACTACCGCGAACGTTAATTCCGCGACTTCGCGCCGTCGGGTTCACGGTCGTTGACGTCGAAGGCTACCCGATAATCAACACCACCTACCGCACGGGCGATTTCAGCTACGGACTGAGCCGATTGATCTACGATTTCTTATTGACCCGGGGATTTGAGCGCAACGTGTTGGACGCTTGGCAGGCTGACCTTCTGGAGGTGGAGCAACGCAAGTCATCATTCTTCAGCCTCAATCGGTATTTTTTCAACGTCCGAAAAGAACCCGCTCGCCATCCCTGAGAAAGTAACGCGAATGGCACAGCGCGCCGCTTCGCGTGTCATCTTCAACGAAAGCCGGTCCAGCGACATCGAAGCGATTTGGGCGCGTCGCGATTCATTGCTGGCGCAATAAGACGCACAGCGCGCCGGCAATTGAGTGCTGCTCCTAGTTCGCTATCGACCAGACGATCAAATGCGAAGCAGGTTCTTCCGGAACAGCCAATAGGCGGCCATGCCCACAACGAACGCAATGCCGACGTTCCATATTGCAAGTGCGCCGGTGATCATCGTGACGAAGCGTTCGCCCTTGTCCTTGCTGAGATCGCAGCCGCCAAGCGCGAGTTGAGCGCCGGTCAGGAATAAGATGACGCCGAGGATAGTTGGCGGGAACAGGCGCAAGAGAATTTCAACCGATCCGCTGAACATCGTCGCCACGACAAGCAGCACGATCCCGAGAACGATCAGCGCGCCTCCGGTGCGCGCGCCGAACTGCACGTGACCTGCCATTCCGCCTGCGCCATGACACATTGGTACCCCGCCGACCCCGGCGCTCAACAAATTCATGAGACCGGTTGAGGTTGAGATCCTGCTTTCGTTCACCGGGCGGTCAGGGAACAGGCGGTTGTTTTCTTCTGTGATCGCGATCACGGCGTTGCCGAGCGTGAGCGGGATTTGCGGAAGCGCAAGGAACACGGCGCCGATCAGGAAATCATTGAGCGTCAAGCTTCCGAGCGCAAAATTCGGATAGCGAAACTCGACCCGGACCTGCTTCAAGGCTTCGAGCAGCTTTGGATCGCTGGCGATTCCGTAAGCAGCCCCGAACAGGAGAACAAGAAACATCGCCGGAATGACACGGTTGCTGAGGAGTATCGACGTGACCAGCAGCGTCGCGCCGCCGATCCACCAATTCTGCGACATCATCTTCGCGCCTTCGATCATGAAGCCGAAGCCGAGTCCGAGAATGATGCCAATGACCACCGGTCTGCTCACCAGCTTCGCGACGTAGCGCGCCGTGCCGGTCAAGCCAAGCAACAGCCACACAATACCCGTCGCTAGGCTCGCACCCCAAACGATCGCCGGTGTAATGACCAGCGTTTGTGCCGCTTGCGTCGTGGCGATGGCCCCGGCTGCCTTCATGGGCTGGACGGGCATTGGCGTGCGGTACACGAATCCGCAAACAACCATCGAAATGCCGAAAGCCAACAGGACGCCGAACGGGTCCATCTTGAGCACGCTGATGTAGGCGACGACAAACGGAACAAGGGTGCCGAGGTCGCCAAATGCGCCGGCGATCTCCATGCGGTCAAAGCGGTTGCCCGGTGCAGCTGTGAGGGTCTGCTCAGTCATCGGTCGCGGCTACAATTGTGGTAAGCTTGCAATTGGTCCAACATTTGGAACTATAGCACGTTGACCAAAGGCGTCGCCGACAGCGATGTCTGCTCCTAACACAAAGCCGACCTGAGGGCTCCCTGCCGGTCGCTGACGGGGGCGCAACGGACTTCGAGCGAATAGGCTAAAATGATGCTCCTGGACCCAAAGCGTCCGTATCTGAGTGGTGATTTCCGCACCGCAAATTGACCGCTGAACCCCATTCCGCCGGTTTGAGTTTCCTGATTTGATCTCCATAGTTGCAAGCCAAATTTGTGGTGGTCCTAAGCCTGGGGAAGGCAATGCGACGCCGTGATTTCGTAAAAGGAATTGCCGGCTCGACGGTCGCGTGGCCGCGCAGCGCGCGGGCGCAGCAGGCCGACCGCATTCGACGTGTCGCGATGCTCGTTGCCGTCGATGATCCGGATATGAAGGCGTTCCGGGAGGAACTCGAAAAGCGCGGATGGAAAGAGGGGAGTAACATTCGTATCGACTATCGTTTTGCGCCGGCCGGCGCGCAGGTGCAGACGCTCGCGAAAGAACTGGTGGCCCTGAAACCTGACGTGATTTTTGCGATGTCGAGGCCGGCCACCGCCGCCTTGCAGAAGGAGACCCGCACGATCCCGGTCGTGTTCACCTACGTCATCGATCCGATCGGCGCTGGCTTTATCGAGAGCTTGGCGCGCCCCGGCGGTAATCTCACTGGATTGATGGCTTACGAGCCAAGCGTCGTTGGCAAATGGCTGCAGATGCTCAAGGAGATCGCACCAAAGACGAAACGTGTGGCGCTCCTGGGAAATCCAAAAACCGCCCCCTATTACGATTATCTGCTGCAGGCAGCTCAGGCCGCCGCGCCATCGCTAGAAATCGAGTCGGTCCCCGCCCGCATCGAGAATGATGCCGCCGACATCGAGCGCGTAATCGACGCCGTTGCCAGTGCGCCAAACAGTGCCGTGGTCGTATTGCCCGAAAATGCGACTGCCACCCATTACAAACTCATCATCACGCTCACGGCTCGCGACCGCCTGCCAGCGGTTTACAATTTCAAATATCACGTCCGTGCGGGCGGTCTGATGTCCTACGGGATTGTCTCTGCTGACCACTATCGGCAGGCAGCGTATTACGTCGATCGAATCCTCCGTGGTGCAAAGACGGCCGACCTGCCGGTTCAGACTCCAGCAAGGTACGAGACCACTCTCAATCTTAAAACGGCTAAAGCCCTCGGTCTGGCCCCGCCAGCCGGCCTGCTCGTTGCCGCCGACGAGGTGATTGAGTAACTCAATTTACGGCGGTGCTCTTTGGTCGCGAATGGCACGGCGCGTCGGTCACGCTCGTAGTCGGGACGGCAGAAGTTGGAACTAAAGCCGACATCGCTGAGGATTCGTTCCCAACGAAAAAATTTTCCGTCGCTATGCCGGACACGGCACCAACTGAAGCATATCGTCGAGCCTAGTCGGTCTGGCAGTAGTGCTGTCGCGTCAAGCGCAGCGTCATCGGAGGATCTGGAGGTAGCTTTCCTTTGGCATGTGCTAACGCTAATGGGACGAAGCTGCCGGTTCGACCTTGAACGCATGACCCTCCTTGAGGGTGACCTGCGAAGTCACCTCTGGCAATATTCCTCTGTGAAACGTTCGTAAGCGCAATGGAACTGCCCAACTCTGCATATCTCTACACGCTGGCGCTCATTGCTATCGGATTTGTCGGCTTCAGCGCCATTGTCTTGATTCTGCGCCAAAGCGCTGGGAGCGCTCTGTCGTCGCTCGATACGATAGTGGCGCGTCTCTTCATGACCCGAGGCTTCACGATCACCTATCTATCGATGCTGCCGATGCTGCTGGCGGCCTTCGACCTCAGTCAGTCGGCGGTCTGGCGGATATCGAGCGCGCTCGCGGGGGTATCTCTCGCGGTGATGCACGTGGGCTACCAACTCTTGCGCGGCCGGATCACCGGCGAACCGACGCCATTTCACTTGTGGTTCTACACTGGGTCAGGGCTCGTATTCGGCATCGTGTTGTTGGTCAACAGTGTGGCGATTGTCCCCACTGCGGTCGGCGCGATATACGTGGCGGCGGTCACGCTTGACATGATTCAGGCAAGCATTGCCTTTGTGCAGCACTTTGGCTTCATGATCGATCAACTCAGTAGGCAGGCGAAGGATCGTAGTTAAGGCCGATCGCTCTTGCTGCTATTTTTCCTTATCGCGGAACCCAACTCCATGTCAGCTCCTGGCGCGGCATGTCCTTTCGCGTGCCACCTGGATCGCTCGAAGCTGAGCGCATAACCGATAGCGCTAGGGGTTTGTTCCTAGCTCGAAAATTTTGCAGCTCGCTGTTCGCGACGCGATCGGGTGAGACCGGACATGCGGAAAATGGGGCAGTATCGCGCTGTCGACCCGAACCGGACCCTCAGTGCCTTCACAAACCCCCGTCCGTCGATCATGTGTGCGGGGCCAATTGCGTCGGTCCCCATCAACCTAGATATCCGAAGGGCACAATCTTGTTGTTGGCGTCATGTCCGATGTCGGCGCGTCCCAACCAAGGAATCCCGGCCCTCTGGCACCAGAAACGGGCGACCTCTTCTTCGTTCATTCCGAAATCCGGCTCGTTCGGGGTGATCGCGCTGCAACGACCGAGCATGATGCCCGCCACCCGCCTGATTTCGGCGTTGCTGGTGATATGAAACAGCGATCGATCGATCCGGTACATGGCCTCCCCCACTTCCTCCAGCATGAGCACGTGTCCGCCGAGGTCGGGCTGCAGCGGTGTGCCAAGCAACTGGCTGAGGATCATGATGTTGAATGCGGCGGACTTCTTCCCGCTACGGACCGTTGGCTCCAGCACCTCTGGCGACCGATCGACCATCCAGGCCAGCGCTCGCCCAACCGCTGCGTCCCCGCCATCGCGCAAAATGTCTTGCGCCACCGGACCGTGCGCCACGGATTCGAACCCAGCCCGGTATAAAGCCGCAAGCAGCATACCGGCATCACTATAGCCCAGGTAGGTTTTCCGCCTGGCCGTCTCCGTCATCCTGGACATGACCATGTCGACCACACGACACGAACCGTGACCGCCGCGCGCGACCCACACCGCGTCGTAGCTCTCGTCGTTGGCGATATCGAGAAAGGCCTGCGCGCGTGTCTGGTCGTCGCCTGCGAAATGTCCGTGTGACGCGAAGCATTGCGGGTGGAAAAAGATCTCGGGCGTCATGTCCGGGTACAGACGTCCGGCCAACGTCGGTACCCTCGTCGCGACTTCAGATGACATGCGCGACGCGGGCGCGACGACGCCGATTTTGCATCTCTCCTTGCTCATCCAGGCGCCCCAATCGAGTTGTGCCTCATCGGCAACGCTTGTAGATTTCGCCGATGTCCCAAAATGGAGATTACTTTTTCTGCGGCGTCGGTGGTAGCGGCATGACTCCCCTCGCGTTGATCATCCGGGCGAGGGGCGGACGGGTCGAGGGTTCTGACCGCGCGCTTGATCAGGGACGCAATGCAGAAAGGTTTGATTTTTTGCGTTCACGTGGCGTGCTGTTGTACCCGCAGGATGGCAGCGGCATTCGTCGAGCCGATCAGATCCTGGTCACCTCCGCCGCTGTCGAGGAGACGATCCCCGACGTGCAAGCCGCGCGTCGTGTCGGCGCCACCATCATGACGCGCGCAGAACTTCTCGCACAACTCTTCAACCGCGCCGCCTTGGGCATCGGCGTTGCCGGCACGAGCGGCAAGTCCACCACCGTCGGCATGATCGGGTGGATTCTGCATCGCGCTGGAAGAAGCCCAACGATCATGAACGGCGCGGATATGAAAAACTTCATCGACGCCGACTCTCCATTTGCCAGCGCCAGGGTCGGTGAGGGCAACATTTTCGTCAGTGAAGTGGACGAGAGCGATGGCTCGATTGCCTATTTCAAACCCCGCATAGCGGTCGTGAACAATATTTCCCTGGATCACAAATCACTGGACGAACTGCGCAGCCTTTTTCGCGGCTTCATCGCCGGGGCGCAGAGGGTGGTGCTGAATCTCGACAATGCGGAAACTGCGGCGATCTCGGTCGATTTGGATCCAAAACAAGTGATGACCTACAGTCTCCGTTCCGTGCAAGCACATCTGCTCGCCTCTTCGCCGGCCCCGCGCCCAACCGGAATCGTGTTCCAGGCGAAGGCGCGCGATACCGGTGAGACCGTTGACGTTACGCTGAATGTTCCCGGGTTGCATAATGTGGCCAACGCACTCGCCGCCTTGAGTGTCGCGAAGACATGCGGCGTCAGCCTCGCAGACGCCGCTGCCCATCTACAAGAGTTCAGAGGGATCCGCCGGCGGCTGGAGGTCGTGGGGACCGTAAACGAAATAACCGTCATCGATGACTTTGCACATAATCCCGACAAGATATCGGCCACGCTCGAAACCTTGCATGCGTTTCCCGGCCGCCTGCTCATGATGTTTCAACCTCATGGCTACCTTCCGCTTCGCATCATGGGGGAAGGCCTGGTGGACTGCTTTGTGCGCGGTTTGCATGATGAGGATGTTTTGGTCATGCCGGAGCCCGCCTATTTCGGCGGCACCGTCGACCGCAGTGTTGGAAGCCGCGACATCATTCGCGAAGTTGAACGGCAGGGCCGAAAGGCCTTTGCTTTTCCAGACCGCAGCACCTGCGGCAATGCTCTGGTCGAGTTGGCCCGTCCTAACGACCGCATCGTGATCATGGGCGCGCGCGACGACTCGCTTTCGCAGTTCGCCTATGAACTCCTTCGACGGCTTACGTAGAACGAGCGGCTCTATTGCCGCTGGTGGTTGCTGGTCAACCAGCGGCACGGGTCGCGCTTGGCTGCACTTTACCGTGTTTATCGTAATCGGATGCATTCGCGAGGGCATCCGGCAAAGCGATCGCGGCAGACGTCAACCAGCCGGCATGTGCGTCAACTGGTCGATCTTTCGCTGATGAGCAATCGATGCTCTCGCACCGGTGGTCTTCGTCAGCAGGTCGAGAGTGTCCTCATCGTCGTCCTGCACCGGCATGAGCGCCTGATCCATGAAAGCGTGCCGTCGCGGGTCACGTTCGATGCGGCGCTTCAGCT